>ERZ1370068.8728-contig-756_pt1 | contig 27879 bp, 31 predicted proteins | sample MGYA00561227_ERZ1370068 | MGnify/ENA primary metagenome ERZ1370068 (study PRJEB38410, sample SAMEA6850437) | metagenome | study: Metagenomic assessment of the ecological functions of the soil: analysis of the soil microbiota associated with the...
ATTGTACTTCGGTTCAGTTACGTATTGCTGGTGACGCCACGCGAGGAGGTTCGCGAACGGATTCTCGGGGCGGCCGCGGGCCTGAAGAGGGTAGATCTCCAGCCCCGCCCCTCCACTCTTCACGATCGGAAATTCTCTCCGGCGATGATCTGGCTGCCGCTTGCCGCCGCGATCGTTATCGCGGTCGGTGCGGGTGATCTCACGCGCTGCGGCCGCAGCGGCAGGTCGGCGAGCTGCAGCGCGCGCGCTTCGACCAGGCGCAGTCCACGACGGCGGTCCTTGCCGCGCCGGATCTCGCGCGCATCGGATCTAGGCAGGCGCGAAGCCGTCGCGCCCGATGCACGCGCGCGCGCGTTGGTGGAGCCGGTCGCGCGGCCTCGTGTTCACCGCCGCGAACCATGCCGCCGGCGCCCACCGGCAAGGCGTATCAGGTGTGGGTCGTCACCGCGCAGGCGCCGGTCAGCGCCGGCTTGCTGACGACGGATCCGACCAGCGGCGGCACGCAGCACTACGTGACGCCGCCCGACATCGCGCCGCCGGTTGCCGTCGCCGTCACCCTCGAGCTTGATCCGGCGGCGTCCCGGCGCCAACCGGCGAAAGATATCTGGTCGGCATGCCGTGCAACGCACACAGGAGAGGCGGACCTTCAGGTCCGCCTCGACATCCAGTCGCCACCTTCCTGCGTAGAGCGAGCAGGAGGTGTTGCGTGAGCAAGCTTGTTTTCGTAACGCGGCGCTGCTGGCCGCCGGTATCTATTTCAGTCCGCTAGGCGCATCCAGCCACCGCGAGGCGCCGCTCATCAGCCAGGATCCGCTTGCCGACAACACGGACTGTCTACGCGTTTGTCAGCCCCGGAACGCCCGGATCGCGTCGTCCTGATCGCGGATTTCATTCCGCTGGAGTTCCCGAGCTCGGGGCCGAACTACTGGAAGTTCGATGACAACGTGCTCTCACGAAACGTCATGGTCGACAACACGGGCGACGCGGTGGAAGACCTCACTTACCAGTTCCGGTTCACGACGCAGGTCGCCAATCCGGCACACTTCCTCTACAACACCGGCCAGGTCACGTCAGATTGACGACCCCGACCTGAACGTCCGGCAGTTCTTCGCGGTGACCGAAGTGCGCGGGCCGCGACGGACAGGCTACGCGGTGCCGTCATCGGGGCAGAACATGCACGTCCTCCCTGTGCACGTCGCGGGCAGATTTTCTGATGCCGAATTACGTCGGCGACCTCGGCTCTGGCAGTTCATCAGCTGTCAGCCGACGGAATCCGGGCGTTCGCGGGCCCGCGGACGATCCGCCTCTTCGTCGACCTCGGCGCGGCGTTCGATCCCGCTGCAGCATCGCGGACGCTCAGCGGCACGACGGGAGCCGCCGTGGATGGTCTCTGGCAACTACAACGTTCACACGATCGCGCTGGAGATACCGATCTCGCGGCTCACGCGCACGGTGCGCGTCACCGTCGTGGCGCCTCGGATCCGACGCCGCGTCGATCGGCGTGTGGTCGACCGCCAGCCGTCCGGCGACGACGACGAGAACACCTCGGCAACGCGGTATCGAGCGCGGAGACTTCGTGCAGGTGTCCGGTGCTCGGCAGTGCCGCTCGGTCAACGAAGCGGTGATCCCCGTCTGGCGCTGAAGGACACGTTCAACGGGCTCGAGCCGACCGGCGATGGCGCCGCGCTCGGCTTCGTGATCGAACCCGACGGTGCCGCCGCTGCTCGAGGCGTTGTTCGGAGCTGAAGACGCCTGCCGACGCCGCGCAACGATCTCGTCACGATCTTCCTGACCGGAATTCCAGGGGCTGAACCAGATCGGTACGAGCTCCCGGCGGCCCGCCGAAATGATCCGGCTCGAACATGGCCGTTCCGCCGTCGAAAACCCGAGCCGGCTCGGCCTGCTCGGCGGCGATACCACGCCGGGTTCCCGAACGGACGCCGGCTGTCTGCGACGACGTGGTCGACATCGAGCTGCGGGCGCTGGGCGGGGAGGCACGCCATTTACGCCGGCGTTCAACGTCGCGCCGAACAACGCCTCGGCGACGGCATCGACGCCAACGACGCTGCAATTACTCCTGAACGACGTTCCCGTTCCTGGCGCCGCCGCATCCCGGCAACGAGATTGGCGGACGCGCGATGCACTCGAACCCTGGTTTCACGAACCTCAATCCCTCGAACCTGCAGTGAGCAAAGCGGCAGCGCACTCCTGTTCGATCGTTGCTTCGCGATCGCCATCGGGGCGGTCGCGGCGGCCATCTACTCCGGAGCAGCCGGCCCGACGTCCAGCGAGCCATGTTGCCGCGGCCAGCGAAGTCACGACGTCTCGCGGCAGTGTCTGACCGAGGAAGGCGATGGAGGCCGCCGAGCAGCGGCTGGCGGCGAATCCGGCCGACGGCCGGGCCGCGGCCGCATTCGCTGCAGGCCGCGCTGCGGCACGCAGTCGAACGGCGGCGACTACACCGGGAGCCGGCCGATCTGCTGAAGACCGTGCTCGAACGCGAGCCCGGCGACTACGACGCGCTGAAGATGCTCGGGGCGGTCTACGTAGTGCGCTGCACCTGCTTCCGCCCGAACGATCGAGGTCGCCACGCGCGCGATGCGCGATGCACCACCGACGCCGTTGGAATTACGGCGTCGTCGGCGATGCCGCATCTCGAAGCTCGGCGAATGCGACCAGGCGTTTACGAGCGCCTTCGACCGGAATGGCGCGACAACGGCCGGACGCCGCCGCGTACGCGCATCGCGGTATGCGCAGGGCCTGCCTGGGGGCATCTCGACGCCTGGCGATTGCCACGCATGCGGATGGCGGCCGAGGCGACGGGCGCCAGGATCGGGAATCGCTGGCGTGGCATTACGCGCAGGTCGGCAACCTGCTGCTGCGGACCGGCGACGTCGATGGCGCGGCGCGCGAGTTCGCGCGTTCCGAGACATGCGTTCCCCGGCCATCCGTTCGCCGAAGCCGGTCGTGCGCGTGTCGCCGTCGCCAGAGGCCAGTCGCACGACGCGCTGACGATGTATCTCGCGTTGATGAAGACGGCGCCGACGTCGGACACCGCGATCGCGGCCGCGGAGCTCACCCGCGAACAAGGCGCCAACGCGGGAGCGGGTGCGATGCCCGCGCGTGCCGAGGCCATCGAGCGCGAGGCGTGGCTGACCGAAGCGCGGTTGACCACCAACGTGGCGCGAATGCCCTGCAGAGCGATTGGCGTGCGCACGGGCGAGGCGTTGCAGCTTGCCGAGGAAGCTGCGCGGAGCCGGAAAGACATCTTCACGATGGACGCGCTGGCGTGGGCGTATTACCGCGCGGGACGCCTCGCGGATGCGAGGCGGCGCTCACGCCGGGCGCGCGCACGCGACGGGTCGATCGGCGCATCCTCGCGCATGCGGCGGCTATTGATAAATCTGCCGCAACGCTGACGCGAGGTCCGGATAAGCGGAACTCGAACCCGCTCACGCGTCGCTGTAGCCGGCAGGACGCGTTGACCGCGGAGGATCATCGCGTCGGCCATCTCGCCGAGCAGCGATTCGCATCGCGAACGCGGGTGCCGGCGCGAGCGCCGGCCGATGCGAGCGCGTGCGCGACGCGCGCTGAGCTAAACTCGCGGTTCGTGACCGGGCTCGGCGCGGTCAGGTTGATGGGACCTTTGATTTCCGTGCGATCGATCGCCCACCGCACCAGTGCGCGTCCAGTCGTCGCGGTGAATCCACGACCAGTACTGATCGCCGGATCCGACGCGTCCGCCCGCGAAGCAGCCGGAAGGGACGCGCGAGCTTCGGCAACGCCCCGCCGCGTGCTGTCGAGCACGAGGCCCGTGCGCTGCAGCACGACGCGCGTCATCCAGGCGGCGGCCATCGCGGCCGCTTCCCACGTGACGGAGACCGATGCGAGGAAATCGGACCCCGGCGGCGATTCGCTCGGTCAGCGCCTCGCTGCCATGCGTCGCCGTAGACACCAACCGCGGACCCACTCAGCAGGACCCGCGGCGCGCCGCGGCTCACGCTGGACATCGGCCTTGACGATTGTTTCAGTCGCGTGAATACGGCTGTCGAGGATCGACGCCTCGCGCGCGTCGCTCCAGCGGCCCGCGTCGAGCGGCTCCGCCAGCCAGGTTGATGACCGCGTCCGCGCCGTCGAGAGACCGACCGGTCGGTCCAGGGGCACTGTCGCCTGCGCGCGTCTTTCGGATGCCGCGTCGATCACAGGCGACGTCGTGTCCGTCCAGCCGCAGCGATGTCGCCGGCGCGGACCCCAGGAACCCGGTGCCGCCCGGCGATGACGGCCTTTCATGCGGCTGACACTTGCGCGCAGTGCGCTTCGCCCTCCGCGACGTTGACGCGCGAGTCAGGACGAGGCCGCCGCAGACGAAAGAAAAGGATGACCGAGAAGCGACCGCGGCGCGGCTCGAGCCGAACAGGCTGACCGACGCGGCGAACAGCGCCGGGCCCGCGATGCCGGCGAACTTCTCGAAGACCGAGAAGAAGCCGAGAATACTCCGACGACTTGTGCTTCGGGATCATGCGCGCGAACAGCGATCGGCTGAGCGCCTGGCTGCCGCCCTGCACCGTGCCGACGAGAAACGCGAGCGCGAAGAACTGCCGACGCCGTCGTCATGAAGTACGCCAGGACGCTGATGCCCGTGTAGACCGACCAGCGCGATGAAGATGCCGGTCTTGGCGCCGATGCGGCCGGCCAGCGCGCCGAAGAGGAACGAAGCAGGGGATGCCGACGAACTGCACGAGCGACGAACGCCTCGATCTGGGCGTTCTGATCGATGCCGATCTCAGCGCCGTAGATCGCGCGCCATCCGGATGATCGTCTGGATGCCGTCGTTGTAGAGCAGGAACGCGACGAGCATCAGGAACGCCTGGCGGTAGCCGCGCAGCTCGCGGAACGTTTCCCAGACGCGCACGAACGCCGCGCGAACGCAGCGCTCGTCCGCGCGTCTCGTCGGCCTCGAGCGCGCGCGGCGGCTCCGGCACGCGGCGGAAGAGCGGAATCGAGAACACGAGCCACCAGACGCCGACGCTGACGAACGACAGCTTGATGCCGGCGACCGGGTCGGACAGGCCGAACGTCGGCGGCGTCGAGGATCAGAGCAGGTTGATGACGAGCAGGATGCCGCCGCCGAGATACGCCGATGGCGTAGCCCGCCGTCGACACGCGGTCCATTTCGTCCGGCGCGGCGATGTGCGGCAGCAGCGGAGTCGTAGAAGACGAAGCTCGACGCGATCGCGATGTTCGCGATCATGAAGAGCAGCGCGGCGTATTGCCATTCGCCCGCGATCGATCGTCGCCATCAGCATCGTCGCGATCGACGCCGATGCCGACGAAGCACGGCGAGCATCTGCTTCTTGATGCGCGCGGTAGTCGGCGATGGCGCCGAGGATCGGGCCGAGCACCGCGGTGATCGGCCACCGCGATCGTGGTCGCCCACGCGAAGCCGCGCGGTCGCGAGCGGCGGCGGGCAGGCCCGCCGCGGCGACGCGCGCTGAAGAACGGAGGGAAACACCGCGGTGATGACGGTCGACTGAAACGCGGAGTTGGCCCAGTCGCACATCGCCCAGGCGCGGAGCTCCAGGACGATTCGAGGCCGATGCGATGCAGAAGACTCACGGCTCAGGGCTCACGTAAGGTTCGTCGCGGGCGACCCATTCGCGCAGCAGCGAGATCCATCACGACGTAGCGCGGACCCTTCCTTCGAGCAGCACGTCCTGCTTGGACAGCGCCGCAAGAGACGTCTGATGCGTCGACGGTCCTCCGAGCCGGTGGCGCGATGCGTGCGTCGGCGGAATGGATCTCGCGCCCGCCCTGCAAGCACGACCGCGCGGAGCGTCGCGCGCTGCTGGCAGCGTCAGCCGCTGCCACGAGCGCTTCGAAGATCGTGTCCTGCTCGGACGAGCAGCCGCGCGAGCGTGTCGTGCAGGTCCTCGAGCGTCGCCGTCTTCCCGCGCCGCGCCCGCACGTCGTCCCACGTTTCATGCGCGAGACGCTGCACGTCGTGCGGCAGGTTCTCGGCGAGGTCGACGATCGCGGCTCCGAGGCCGGGCTCCGGCTGGATGCCGCTCTTGGTGAAGCGGCGCTCGATGAAGTCGCCGAAGACCGTCGGCCGGAATCTTCTGCAGCGCGCATCACGGGTCCCGGCCTTGTAGAACGGCCGGCGCGGCCCGATCATCTTTTCCATCAGGCTCGGCTCTGAGCCGGCGAAGACGTAGCCGACCTGCCGCTGGTGCTGCGCCGCGGCGCGGAGCGCGTGCTCGACCGCTGCCGCCGTTGAAGCTGTCGATCGCCTGGAACTCGTCGAGTGCGACGACGACGGTTCGCTTGCGCTCGGCAGCGAGTCTGCCCGGCAGCGCGAACACCTCGTTGGCCAGCGCGGTTCACGTCGCGCGCCGGTCGTCACCGCGGAAACGCGACCGCGAAGCGCCCGGGCCGGTGTCCTTCGGCTCGTAGCGGATCTCCGGCCGCGTCGGAGCGCGATCGGCCTCCATCAGCCACGTGCGCGCGCGCGGTCCCACTTCGATTCCACCGACGGCGAGCGCCCGCGCGTAGCCTTCGAGGAACGCCACGGCAGGAGCTGTAACGCTGCTGACCGTGACGCTCGACCGCGAGCGCGCCGCGTCGCGGCGCAGCGCCTCCAGAGCGCCTGGCGGATCAGCGACGACTTGCCGTAGCGCCTCGGCGAGATGAGGAAGACCTTCTGCCCATCGCCGAGGTCGGTGACCAGGCGGTCGAGCTCGGCTTCCCGGTCGACGAAGGCGCCTCGCCGGGGACCACCTCGCCGTAGACGAACGGGCGCACCAGCCGCTCTCCCGTCGCAGTGATGCTTCGGCCAGCCCATCGCGAACGTTCCGCGCGATGCGCGTCCGGTCTACGGTGGCATCCGCGCGCACTGTCCGGGCGGATGAACGGCGCCGTCTCGATCTTGCTCACGGAGCAGCGCGCCGTTGACGGTGAGCAGGACGGCGGCGCCAGCCAACGCAGGAGCCGTCTGGCGTGCGCGCGCCACCGCCCGCGGCGGTGCACGCGCGTCGGCCGCCGCCGCCGCACACCACGCGGCCGCCGTCAGCGGCAGGTAGAGGTAGTAGTGATACGCGTGGTTCCTGAGCGGCAGCACGGGCGCCAGAACATCAGGTAAGCCATACCCGCCGCGGCCCAGCCGCGCGCGCAGCGCAGCGGGCGACCGCGAGCCCGGCGAGCCAAGAGCAGCGCCAGCGCGACGCCCCCAGGCGAACACCGCGGGATCCACGGCGTCGCCGACGCCGCGCACCGTGGTGGCAGGAACAGGTTCGCGGTCCAGCCCAGGTAGGTGAGCAGGTTCCGCCCCATCTCGGCCGGGCCCGCCAGCGCGTGAGGCGGCGCTGCCCGGCCAACTGCGAGCGCACGTGGAACGCGTCGGCGGCGACGAAGAACACGACGTAGGCCACGGCGAGCAGTCCGCCGCCCAGCACCAGCCATCGCCGGGCCGCGCGCCCGCGGGTCGCCGGCGCGAAGCCGCACGCGGTGATCAACGGCAGCAGGATCGTGGACTCCTTGCACAGCAGCGAGAGTCCGAACGCCACGGGTGCCGAGCAACGCCGGCGAGGACGGGTATCCAGCGATAGCCTGAGTGCCGCGAGCGCGAACAGCGCGGCCAGCGGTTCGCCGATCCCGGAGACCGAGTAGATCGCGGTGAACGGCGCCGGGTGCGATCACGAACGCGATCGCGCCGAACGCCGCCGCTACGCGCGGAACCGGCGCGAGAGCAGTTGTGCGCGAGCAACACGCCACAGGCCAGGTGCGCCGCCAGGCTCACGGCGTGGTAAGGGCCACGCGTGGCAGCCGCGACAGGGGCGCATCACGTCGAAGTAGGAGCTGGCCGGATAAGTAACGCCACGGTCCCACGAGCCGCGGCAGCACGCCGGAGGCACGAGCGAGCCGCGGCGAAATCATCCTGTGCGCGAAGAACAGGCCGAGCGCGCCGCGGAACACCGCGAACCCCGCGAGCGCGGTCGCGAGCGGGACCCAGCCTCCCACGGCATGCGTGGCGTCGGGACGGCGTGGGGCGGGCTCGGGGTCGCATCGCGGGACCGGGCTCGGCGGCTCGTGCTGGGCATCGCGCGCAACATAGCAGCCGGGCGACGAGCGACGGGCGGGACCGGCCGGCGCGGTTCGGATAGGCTCCCGGCGTTTCATCCGAATCCCAGGAGGCCCGATGCGCCGCACGCACGGAAGATCGATTTGGATCGTGGCACTCCCCGCGGCTGTGGCGCTGGCCGGACCCATGCTCTGCATGGGCACCCGTGCGCCGGCGGCCGCCGCCGCCACCCGCGCCCCGCGGCAAGGCGACCGCGACCGCGGACTCGTTGATCTCGCTCGGAGCTGCTCACGGGGCCGTCACGCTACGCCGTTCCGCTGCTCAGGTCCCGACGGCCGCCTGCTCAGCTTCATGGCGCCCGTGGACGGCGCGCTCAACCTCTGGGTGGGACCCGCGACCGCGCCCGACTCGGCGCGGCCGCTCACCGCCGCACGAACGCGGGCGCGGGCTCCAGCCCTGGGATGTGCGAGCGGCAAGGTGCTCTACCGCTGGAACGCGAGCGGCACCCGCCTGCTCTACCCGCGCGACACGAACGGCAACGGAGCAGTGGCAGCTCTACGGCCTCGATGTCCGCACCGGGCAGGAGAAGTCGCTCACCTCGCTCAAGGGCGGCTCGGTGCGCGTGGATCGAGATGAGCGCCGAGCATCCGAACCAGGCGCTGATCGGGATCAACGACCGCGACCCGCGCCGGTTCGACCCGTGTGCTACTCGACATCGGAGACCGGCAAGCTGGACCGGCTGGAGCAGAACGACCGCTTCGCCGGCTACTACGCCGACCACGACCTCAAGCTGCGTCTCGCCATCGCGGTGTGGGCAGCACGGGCTCGTACGAGATCTATCGCCGCATCCCGCCGGGACGTGGGAGAAGTTCTACGAGGTGCCGATGGAGGAGACCGCGCAGAGCCGCGCGATCGGCACGGATGGCGCAAACCGCGAGAGTTCTATGCGTACGACAGCCACGGCCGCAACACCGCGGCGGTCATCGCGCGCGACCTCGAATCGGGCCAGGTGCGGGTGCTGGCCGAGGACGCGAAGAGCGACGTGCCAGGACATCCTGCAGGATCCGGTGACGCGCGCGGTGCAGGCCTACGCCTCGAACTTCACGCGGCTCGAGTGGCACGCACTCGACCCCGCGCGGTGGCCGCGGACCTGACTGTGCGCTGGCGCACGCGGGCCACGGCGACTTCCACGTCAGATAGCTCGGTCGCGGGACGACCGCCGCTGGCTGGTGCGGTTCTCGCGCGACGACGGTCCCGACGCGTACTACCTGCGTGCACGAGCGGTCCCCGCGACGAAGCTGGCGCTCCTGTCTCAGCACGCGGCCGGAGCTCGAGCACGGCGCGTGGGCCCGGTGCACCTGGTGGTGATCCCGCTCGCGCGACGGGCTCGACCTGGTCTCCTACTACACGCTTCCGGTCGGCAGCGACCCCGATGGCGAGCGGGTATCCCGCCGTACCGCTGCCCACGGTGATGATCGTGCACGGGGGCCCCGGCGACGAGGCGCGCCGAGTTCAGGGTTCTTCCCGTTGATCCAATGGCTCAACAACCGCGGCTACGCGGTATTCAGCGTGAACTTCCGCGGCTCGCCCGGGTCCGGGAAGAAGTTCGTCAACGCCGAGCAGCTCGAGTGGGGCGGCGGATGATCGCGACGACCTCGTGGACCAGGCGCGCTGGGCGGCCGACCAGTCCATCGCGAAGCGGGACGGCATCGCTGTTCGGCGGCAGCTACGGGGCTACACGCCACGCTGTGCGGCCTCACGTTCAAACCCGACGTGTTCGCGTGCGGAATCGACGTCGCGTAGCCCGGCGGACCTGGAATCCGTTCATGTCCACGATCCCGCCCACCTGGTCGCTCGATCACTTCGCGAAGCGCGTCGAGCGATCCGCGCACCCCGGAAGGGCGTGCCCATCTGCGCGCGCGCTCGCCATCATCCACTTGTCGACCGCGTGGAAGAGCCCGATCTTGATCGCGCAGGGCGCGAACGATCGCGCAGTGCCGCAGGCGCAGTCGGACCGTATGGCGCACGCGCTCGACTCGCTCGGCGTCGCGGTCACGTACCTAGCTCTACCCGACGAGGGCCATGGCTTCCTGCGCGCCGCGAACAGCCGCGCGTTCTGCACATCACCGACGCGTTCCCTGTCCCGCTGCCTGGGCGGTCGGGCCGCGCCACTCACCGATCAGTTGGACAGCTCGAGCGTGCAGGTCCCAGTGGGATCGGGCGCGTCCCGGGGTTGAACGCCGAGCTGGCGCGCGCTGGCAGTGCCGGCGCGCTAGTCCTCCGACTCGCCGCTCCGGCTACTGCCGGGCCATCGCGATCCGAAGCGTTCCTCCGGCGCGATCAGGTGGTCCTGGTCGTCCTTCTCCAGGTCGATCTGGACCCAGTGGACCTTACCGCTGAACGCGTTGCCCTCGGGCGCGTAGTCCGGCGAGACCGTGGAGCCGGTCTCCTTGCCGACGTCGCAGGTCTCATCGGCGGAGAACAGCATCGGGACCGTCATGTCGACGCGGCCCTCGCCGTCCTTCTTGCCGTCGACGAACAGCGACACCGTGCCGCCCTTGGCCAGGCCGCCGCCGTCGTACTTGAACTCCATGCGGACCTGGTGCTTGCCGGCGGGGATCGGCTGCTTGCCCTCGGCGAAGTAGCGGTGGATGCCGAAGAAGTTATAGCAGTGCTTCGAGCTGGCCGTTGATGCGGCGTAGAGGCTCCAGCCGCCGACGCTGCCGCCCAGGCGCCACGATGACGCCGTTGCGCGCCGGATTTCGGCACCTCGATCTCGGCGGTCAGCGAGTACGACTTGTTCTTGCGTGACCACCAGTGAGCTTTCGCTCAGCCGCGACATGCCGCCGAACAGGACCTGCGAGTTGCCCTTGATCAGCTGCGGGCGCCCCGCGAGTCCGGCGTTGAAGCGCTCGAACGTACGGTCGTCGAGCGGGATGACGTTGTACTTGGCGGCCTCGATCAGGAACAGCCGCTGCAGTTCGGCCAGCTTCTTCGGATTCTCCTTCGCGAGGTCCTTCGACTGGGTCCAGTCCGTGTTGGTGTCGTAGAGCTCCCAGACGTCCTCGTCGAAGCGCGCGCTTGTACGAGCCCGACCCAGGGTACGCCGTGCCGGGTGACCGCCGTCCATCCCTTGTGGTAGATGCCGCGGTTGCAGAACATCTCGAAGTACTGCGTCTCGCGCCGCTCGGCTGCCTTGGCGTCGTTGCACGCGTACAGCATGCTGGCGCCTTCGAACGGCGCCTGCTGCACGCTGTTCACGATGGTCGGCGCGGGATGCCAGCGGCCTCGAGCACGGTCGGCGCAATGTCGATCACGTGGCAGAACTGCGACCGGATCTCGCCCTTCGCCTGGATGCCCTGGGCCAGTGCGACGATCGTGCCGTTGCGCGTGCCGCCCCAGTGCGAGGCGACCTGCTTGGTCCACTGGTACGGCGTGTTCATCGCGTGCGCCCAACCCACGGCGTAGTGGTTGTAGGCATCCGGGTCCGCCGAAGTCGTCGATCTTGCTCATCAGGAACTCGGGCGTCTCGATCGTGCCCATACCGTTGAGCACCGCCACCTCGTTGAAGCAGCCGTTGCGGCGTGCCCTCCGCGGAGGCGCCGTTGTCTCCGAAGACGTAGCAGGATCAGCGTGTCGTCGAGGATCTCGAGATCCTCGAGCGTGTCGAACAGCCGGCCGACGTGGTGGTCGGTGTGGGCGAGGAAGCCGGCGTAGACCTCCATCTCGCGAGCGAGAATGGGCTTGAGCGCCGCGGGCATGTCGTCGTAGCCGGGGATCTCCTCGGGCCGCTTGGTGAGCGACCGCGTCGGCCGGGATCACGCCCAGCTTCTTCTGGCGCGCGAACGTCTCCTCGCGCAGCTTGTCCCAGCCGCCGTCGAACCTGCCCTTGTAGCTTGTCGATCCACTCCTTGGGCACGTGATGCGGCGCGTGCGTGGCGCCGGGCGCGAAGTACATGAAGAACGGCTTGTCGGGCATCAGCGCTTTCTGCTGCGCGCACCCACGCGATGGCCTTGTCGGTCATGTCCTCGGTGAAGTGGTAGCCCTCCTCCGGGCGCTTGTCCTGCTCCATCGGCGTGGTGCCTTCGTAGATGGCCGGATACCACTGGTTGGTCTCGCCGCCGATGAAGCCGTAGAAGTACTCGAATCCGCCGCCGCCCGTGGGCCACTGGTTGAACGGACCCATGCGGGCTCGTCTCCCACACCGGCACCTCGTGGCACTTGCCGAACTGCGCCGTCGAGTAGCCATTGAGCTTGAGCGTCATGGCGAGCGGCGCCTTGTTCTTCGGGAGCACCGACGTGTAGCCGGGCGCCGAGGTCGCGATTTCGCAGACGCCGCCCATGTTGACGGAGTGGTGATTGCGGCCGGTGAGCAGCGCCTGGCGCGTGGGCGAGCACAGCGCGGTGGTATGGAAGCGGTTGAGCTTTGAGCCCGTTCGCCGCCAGCTTCTCCGCGGTCGGCGTGGCGACCGGACCGCCGAACGCGCTCGCGGCGCCGAACCCGCAGTCGTCGATCAGCACGACCAGCACGTTGGGCGCGCCCTTCGGCGGCCGCAGCTGCTCGATCGGCGGAAACTTGGCGTCCGGGTCCTTCGCGTCGTACGTGGTCAGGCCGACGTGCTGAACGTCAGGGGATCCGGAAGGATCGCGCGCTGGATCTTGTCCTGGGAACCCATGTCACACTCCTCGTGGACGCTGGCAGTTGCTCACTGCGTGGGAGTAGTTGATGAGATGTGGCGGCTGACGACTGCTGGTCCGAGCTTTGCGCGATCTCGCACACCACCGAGCCATGCCGCTCGCAAGCTAACGGAGAGCGACCGGCCGGGCCACCGCTGATGTCCGCACTGAGCACCCGCGCGGTCGCGTTGGGCCGTTTTCGTGTCCCTTTGCCTCGGCGGCCGGAGGCTGGTGTACCCGGTCGCGGCGTTCCAGAACCGGCTCACGAGCCGCGCCTCGAAGCCCTCGAACGGCTGCACGAAGTAGCACGTGCCCGCGGTGCACGCGGGCCGCCGCGGCGCTTGCCGAGGAAGAACGCCACCTCGTTGCCATCGCTGATGCGCGCGCTCGCGTTCCAGCTGAGCAAGGTGCAGCGGTCCGGTGAAGTCCGCGGGCCGCGACGGGTCCAGCTCGTCGGTGGTGCGGTCCCAGGTGGAAGCCGGCGCTGCCCACGTCGGCGAGCGTCGCGACCAGCGACGCGCACGTCTTCATAGTGCGTGAGCCCGATGCTCGAGGTGGCGGCGATGAAGCCGCTTGCGGTCCGCCGGTCTGGCGCCAGCGTCCACGCTTGGCGGACCAGCGCGTGCGCCAGCGAAGCGTGGCGTCGAACCCGTACGTGTCGCGCCGGGTGACGCCGGTCGTGCTGTCCGCGCCACGGTCCGCAGAACACGCCGCCGTCCCAGCGCCGCAAGCCGCCGGGCAGCACGCGGAAGCCGGCGTACCACTCCTCGTAGCGATCGGCGTTCGCGCCGTCGGCGCGCGAGCGGTTCAAGACCGAGCGTCCCCCACTCGCAGCGGCGTCCACGATGCCTCGACCTGGTAGCCGGTCTCGTCGTCCGCCACCAGCACGTGCGTGCTGCGGTTCAAGAGCACTTCCGTGTGCTCGGGCACGAGCGAGGCGGGGTCGTTCGGTCGATCCGGAACTGCGAGTAGTCCTTCCACTCGAGCGACATGGCGAACGCGCCCCATAGCAGATTCGTGCCGGCGTAGAGCGCATGCGGCGTGGGATCGTCACGTCGAACTCCCACCACTGGCCGAACGTGCGGTCCGTCTGCGCGTACTCGAACGCCGACGGCAGCGACACGCCGCGACGCCGAACGCGCAGCGGAGTCGAGCGTCAGCGAGCCCGAGGCCACGTGTGCTGGGCCGGCAGCGACGTGGCGGGATCGGTGCCGCCCAGGTTCCGCGCACCACCGCGCCGACCTGCGCCTGGCGCGGGAGCGACAGCGTCACTTGGCCGGCTGCGCGACGTGCCCCGCGTGTCGCGGCGAGCCCAGGATCTCCTCGTTGGCCAGCGACAGATCACCCTGGCTCGGCGCGCCGAGCGATGCCACGCAGGCTCACGGGCCCGCGGGCGAACTCGCCCAGCACGCCGTCCACGTCGCGCACCGGCGTGAACCGCGTGCGGAAACCGGTCTCCTCGAGCACCACGCCGGGCAGCTCGAACGAGCGGTGCACCGAGGCCGCGCCCCAGGATGGTGGTGCAGTTGCCGACGCGCAGGTGGAGGTTCGCATCGTGCCAGTCCACGAACCGCTGCGCTGAAGCCGGCGTACTCGTTCTCGTGTGTCGCTGTTCCGGTCGGTCTCGAACCGCGCGCCGAAGCCATCACGGTCGCTCGAGACGTACTGCACGTCGAGCCGGTCGTAGAAGCTCTCGCGGTCGGGCGTGCCGCGGTCGGGATGACGGCGGCCAGTTGCCGAGTTGGAACAGCAGCAGGTTCGAGCCCGCGAGCTGCGCGCGCGCGGCGCCGCGAGTGTAACGCAGGCCAGCGCCGCGACGACGGCGCGCCGGACCTGGGGCCGGGGGCTCAACGCGCGGAGTCGCCCGGGTGCTCGGGGTACCCATCCGAGAGGATGGGTCCAGCCCGGAAGCCGAATCGGCCGGCAGCAGGGCTTCGATGCGCGCCACGAGCGTCGTGTCGCCGCGCCGGTAGCCCATACGCGTCGCCGCGACCGAGCCGTCGCGCGCCACCAGGAACGCGGTCGGCATCTGCGTGACTTGATAGAGCCGCTGGATCGACTGGTCGTCGTCGATCACCACCGGGCAAAGCCGAGCTTGAGCCGCGACACGTACGGCCGCACCTTGGCGATGTTGCGCGGCCCGTCCACGGACACGGCGACGATCGACAGCCCGCGCGCGCCGTAGTCGCGCCAGGTCTCGAGCTCGGTGAGCGCCTCGCGGCACGGCTCGCACCAGGTGGCCCGGGAAGTCGATCACCACCGGACCGCGCGCGCGCAGTTGCGCGGCGACAGCTCATGGCCATCGCGGAGCGCGGAAGTCGGGCGCGGCGCCTTCTCGAGCGGGCCCGGCTCGTGCCATCGCGCACGCGAACACCACGATCGACACCGCCAGCCGGACGGCAGCACGTGCGCCGAGCCTCACATTGACGAGGGGCCACCCGTTGCACGAGCCGCGCTTCCGTGCGAGCTCCGCCGTGACCAGGTAGACGCCGGCGGGCAAGGCCTCGCCGCGCGCGCCGCGACCGCATCCCAGAACACGCGCGTGGTGCCGCTCACCGCCGTATGGTCCCGGCGCGCTCCGACCACGCGCCGGCCGCCAAGTCCAGCGACGCGCACGCGCGCGGCGACCGGTGTGGCAGTGGGGTTCTGAACCGCGAACGTGACGATCCGTGCGCCGGGTTCGGCGAGGCGGCGAGCGACCACGCGTCACGTCGTCGCCGGCGTCGCCGTGCGTGACACCAGCGAATCCACCGTGCCGAGGATCTCCTCCGGGTGGAGGCGCGCACCATAGGCCGGATTAGCCGCGCGTGTGGCCGGACACGCCTGCTTGTTGATCACCGCGTAGTTGTCACGCTGGAAGTAGGGCTTCAGAATTCGAATCCGCGAGAGCGCTGCCGTCCGCGCAATCGCCAGCAGCTGGGAATGACAGCCCGCCGACGATGGCATCGAACGCGCGCAGCGTGTTGCCGTTCGATCCGGACACCATGACGTCGCCGGCTAGCATCTGGACCCGCCGGGTACTGCTGGTCCACGGTCGCCTCACCTGGCTCTCGACGGACGGACCGTCCGTGCCATGCACTCGGGTCACGTGCTGCCCAGGATGCACGGGTGACGATCGATTTCCACGGTAGTCCGAGCCGTTGCGCGAGACACACCGTCAGATGGTGCCGCGTGAAGCCCGGCGCGCGGTGCTGCCGGGGACGAGCACCGCCTCGGCGGGCAGCGGCGCGGCGAGTGCGGTAGCGGCCAGCGAGAGCAGGCAGGCGAGGGATGGGGTGCGATCGTGCCGTGGGGGGACCTCCGGGCGCTGGCCGCGGCCTTGCGACCCACCCATGTTAGCACCGCGCCTGCGCAGGGAAATCGACTATCCGCGTCGCGACTGCCACACCCACAGCAGTACCAGCAGCGAGCCGCACGTGGTCCATAGCGCCATGCGCAGCGGTCGGGTACCTGGCGCGCCGGGGCAGGCGACGTCCGGGCGCTGCCGAACGCGCGCGCGGATCTCGTCTGCCGCGCACGCCGAACGCGGCGAGCCACGCGAGCGTGAGCGCCGAACAGCAGCCCGGGTGGCTGGAGGTCGGCGAGCGATGCGCGCCACGTCGAGCCACAGCGTACATGCCGGGCGTGCCCGGTGCGCCGGCGAGCGAGAGCAGCGCGTACGCTCCGCCGCCGCACCGGCCCACGGGATGACGGCGGAACAGCACCGACGCGCGCTCCGTCGGCTTCCGCCGACTGCGGGCAGGAAGCGCGACAGGATAGCGTGGCGCCGGTGGACGCCAGCAGCAGGTGCCCGGCCCAGGCGCCGAGACCCGCCGTGCTCGGCGAACGGTCTGCGCGTGGGGCGCGGCCGCGAGCGAAGCCAGCACCAGCGCGCCCTGCAGGCTCACGAGCGCGCCGACGCGGCGCTCGGGTCGGGACTGGTAGCCAGTCGTGGCCGCGCCGCCCGCGAGTGCCACGGTCGGCGGCGAGCGTCAGCAGCGAGCGCACGAGCTGCGCGGCCTCGCCAAAACGCGGTGATGCCGTCCAGGTGCCGCAGCAGCCACGCCGCACCCGCGAGCTGCAGCGTCGACTGGCCACGAACGGCGCCACGTGCGCGCGCGCGCCGTGGAACAGGTCGCCCGGCCAGAAGTGGAACGGCGCGCCACCCAGCAGCACCAGGCCCGCGCAGCATCGACAGTGAGCGCGGCGCTCCACAGCGCGTACGGGTCGAGCGCCAGCGCCAGCGCGGGCCACTGCTCGCGCGGTCGCGCTCGCCCGAGGCCATGCGCGAGCAGCGCGTCGCCGGTCCACGACAGCGCGAACGCGGCGGCCAGCACCCACATGATCTTGAGCGCCACCTCGGTCTGGGGCAGATCGCGCGGATCGTGCGCGAGCAGCGCGATCGACAGCCCGGCCGCGAGCGCGGCGCGCGCGGGCGTGAACGAGCCCGGCCACGCCACCACGACCGCGAGCGGCAGCAGCGTCAGCGCTGACGATGGCGGCATCCAGCCACGGCTGGGACTGCCTGAACGCGAGTGCGCGCGACGGATGAGCGCCGCGCACGCGAGCGCCGCGAGCGGCAGCAGCGGAACGCCATCCACAGCGAGAGCCAGCCGGCGCGCGACGAACGACCCGCATCACCGGAGCACCGGCAGCAGCAGTGCGAGCACCGCCACGCCGACCAGGAACAGCAGGTACTCTGCGCGTCGCCCGAGTGCAGGTCGCGCGCGGGGCGCCCAGCGCGCGCGCGACGCCGGCGATGGCGGCGGTGAGCTGCGCGCTCGATCACCGTCACCGCGCGGAACGTGGACAGCGCGAAATCCCGCGTGCCGCCGGGCGTGGTCTCACGCACCATGCCGCCGGCGTCCGGCGAGGCAGCATGCGGCGCACCGGCCACCATGCCGAGCAGCGGACGGCGCGAGCGCGGCAGCCACGCGATGCAATCTACGCTCAGTACCCGTGCCGCCACGCCCACACCAGCGAGGCGGGCTCCGGCCAGCAGCGTGGCCACGCGCGCCGCAGACGCGATACACGGGGCGCACGGTCCTCGGGGCGCGCCATGGCGCGGCGCTCGCGTGCCTCGACGACGCGGTTCAGAGCCACAGCGCGCTCGCCAGAGCACCGGGCGCCGCGAGTACGACGTACTCGATGCGGGTGGAAGTGCGTGGTCGAAGAAGCCTGCGTCCGCGAGCAGCGGCCACGCGAGCGACGCGCTCGCGACCAGCCAGCCGAGACGCCACAGCTGCGTGAGCGTCGGTGCCGCGCCGCGCGGCTTGCCCTCGCAGCTCCGCGGCCAGCGCGATCAGCCGCCCGCCCGCCGCGCCGAGCCACAGCAGCGCCGGCGATCTCGCCGTGCACCACGTTGCGCGCCACGAGCAGCGACGCGATCGCCGAGTCGTACACCACCGAGCCAGCGCAGCGTGGCCGTGAGCGAGCGCGCGGCTGAACGCGCGCAGCAGCGCGCCAGCACGACGGCCAGCATGAGCGCGAGCGTCGCGATCTCGCGCACCAGCGGCGCCACGCGTCCACAGCCGCGGCCTGCCGCCACAGCACGAGGAAGCCGGTGACCGGAAGGATGGCGGTGAGCCACGGGCCGACCGGCGCGCGGGACCGGTGAGGTCCGGGAACGGTCGCGACAGCGGCAGCGCCGCCATCAGCTCGAGTCCGGCCCACAGCACGGCGAGCGAGGCGAGTCGTCCGCAACAGCAGCATCGGGTCGCGCGACATGGGCAGCGGCGCCGGCATGAACGCGGGCGGCAGAGATACAGGCCGCTCGGCGCGGCCGCGGGCACGGTGGAGAACACCAGCTTCAGCTCGGGCAGCGCCATGAACAGCGCGGCGGCGAGCCACAGCGCCATGGGCGGCCGGCGGAGCCAGCCCCAGCGCGCGAGCTGCTCGGCGCGGTCGGGCAGCGAGCGCGCCCACAGCCAGAACGCCAGGCGCCACCAGCTCCAACCCGAGCGCCGCCCACGCCAGCCCGGCAGCAGCAGCAGCCGCACGCCCACCGTGGCGACGGCTGCGCCGGCGTAGTGCGAGGGCACGCGCAGCTTGGGCCAGGGCATGGTCAGTCTTGAAGTCTCGTGCGCGTCGGAGACGAACGCGGAGCCGGCGTAGCGCTCGCGGCCCGTCGGCGATGCGCGCGCGACGATCAGGATCGCGCGAGCGCCGTGGACGAGCATCGCGGCCCGCGGGAGCGCACCCTCGTGCGCACGTCCGTGGCGCGCGCGGAAGCCGTGAGCAGCTCGAGGCCGACGCCCAGGCTGCCGATCGCCAGCGAGGCGTCGGCGCACGTGCCGGCGCATCATCAGAGTGCATCAGGCCGAGCCCGACGAGCAGCGCACCGAGCGAGGCGCGGCGCGCATCATCGGGCTGGAACGTCTGGCGCCACACGGCAGCGAGCATCAGCGCCAGCAGCGCGAGCCCCAGCGGCAGCGCCACCGCGCCCGCCTCGAAGCCGCGCGCTTCGGGGCGGTGCGGCAGCAGGTCGAGCGCTCGGGAATGCCCGCCTGCCAGCGCGATCGCGAGCCACAGCAGCACCCACGGCCACGCGCGCCCACCACGGAATGGCCATCTCGCCGAGCAGCAGCGACGCTCGAGCGCGCACACGATGGCCGCGCCCCGGGCCAGCACGCGGCCGGGAGCAGTGTGGCGACGAGGATCGCTCCCGGCAGCGCCAGCAGCCGCGCCAGGTGGAGCGGGCCCAGGCTGGTCCAGGCCTCGAGCAGGTGCATGCTGGATCCCTCCCCTACCCGGCGGACCGTGCTATGGGATGTGACGGCCTCCGCCGCTCGCAGCGCGGCGACGAACGCGTCGGAGCCGGCGGCCTCGCGCAGCGACTGGCGCACCGACTCCTCCTTGAGCAGGCGCGAGATGTTGGCGAGCACCTTCACGTGCAGCGCACCGCCGCTCTCGGGCGCGACGAGCAGGATGAACAGCCGGGCGGGCTCACCGTCGACGGACTCGAACTCGATGCCCTCCGGGAGACGCCGCAGGCGGCCACCATGCGGTCCACCAGCTTGGCTTTGCCGTGCGGGATCGCCGACGCCGTTGCCGATGCCCGTGCTCATCATGGCCTCGCGGCGCAGCACGCGGTCCAGCACCTCGCCGTGGCTGTCGATGCCGTGCGCCGATTCGAGCAGGTCGACCAGCTCGGCGATGGCGTCGCGCTTCGTTCCGTGCGCGCAGACGCGTGTTGACCGCCTGGGGATTGATGAGTTCGGTGAGCGCATGCGCTCCGTCCATGGGTGGGGCCGCGGGAATCGAGCCTGACGCCGCAAACTAGAGAGCGCACCGCCCAGCGTCAAGCCTCAATCCCCGTGCCGGGCAATGCTCTACCTCGCTCGCGCGGAGGTCCGGCGAAGGCCGGCGCATGTCGAGATTCCCGTCACGCGGCGCGCCCGGATGGGGTATGGAGGAACAGCGGCCTTGGACCGGTCGAAGACCGGTCGCGCGCACTTATGCCGGGCGCGATCCCGGGCGCCCTGGCTCCATCCTCTGGCTCTCATGCGGTCCCCGATGTCCTTTCGTTCCGCCGTCGTGATGCTGGTCACTGACCGCGATCGCCGCCTCGGGCTCCGCACGTGCCGCCGAGCCGGGCGTGCACGCCGACGTCTACAACGGCATCGCGCGCATCACGCTCGAGGGCAGCTACGTGGGCGCGCTACACGGTTGCGGCGCGCGGACACGCCGCGCGCTGCCGTTCCAGGTCCTCGGCCAGCAGGACGCGCTGTGCACGGGCGACTGCGTGATCCTCGATCCCCGACGCGCTGCTCTGGGGCGACCTACGTCTACCGCTTCGATGTGACCGGGTCCGACGGCGTGCCGCGGACCTATGGCCCCTACGAGGTGACGATCGGCGGCAGGCCCGCGGTGGGCCTGGGAGCGAGCGCCTCGCCGAACCCGCTCCGCGAGCGCGGCATGCTGCGCGTGACCGCGGCGCTCGCGGCCGGGGCCCGGGCTGGGAACCCGGCGCCGTGCCACCGGTCTGCCGGGCGAGGTCACGCTGGTGGACATGAGCGGCCGGGTGCTTCGCACGCTGTGGCGCGGCACGCTCGACCGGCTCACGTTCGACGTGCCGTTCGTGGCGCGCGACGCGCGAGGATCGCGCACTTCCGCCCGGGCTCTATTTCGTAGTGGTGCGGGCTGGCGAGCACCGGTCGATCTCGCGCGTGGCCGTGATCCGCTGAGCTCCGGAGTCGCGCGCAGAACTCGGTTCTCGTGTCGAGCCCGAGGCGCGTGAACACCGCTTCGGGAGCGCGGTCTGACCGCACTGCTGTGATACACTTTTCGCGCGTCCGACGCGTAGTCACCAGCGACATGCTCGACACCCCATGAGGCCACCCCCAGTGTCTCAGGGCCGCAGGTTCGTGGCTGGGCAGCCGGCAGGGAGGCGGCTCCGCCCGTGAAGCAGCAGCACATTGGATTTCGTGATCTCCTCGAGCGCCTGCTCCCGATCGAGGAACTGCCTTCGGTGGATCGCCTGCGTGTGCAGCGTGCGCTGCGCTCGGGGATCGCCGTCGAGGTGGAGCGCGCCGCGTTGCGCGCGATCGACCTGCTCGAGCAGCAGGGCGCCATCGCAACGCCTGCCGGCCGAGGTCAGCCGCGGTGGCGGGCCGATGGTGCGCTACCAGCGCGCGCGACGAGCACGACATCATCACGCTGCAGCTGCCGGGACCCCGCGTCCGCGACGGCATCACGATCATGGCCAAGAGCGCGCTGCCGATGCAGGCGCCGGCGCGGCTCGACCAGGTGCGCCGGCTGGTGCGGCTCGACGACCCGCTCACGTTCGCCGACCCGCGCACGGGCACCACGCGCGCGGGCCTGCGCGAGCAACTGGACCAGGCCGGCCGCGAGTTGCTGGGCTCGGAGTCCGTGCGCTACTTCGCGCGCGGCGAGGACGAGCCGGCGCGCCACGGCCGGGCCGCTCGACCCGCTCGCTCGCGGCGGACGCGCTCAAGCACCACGGCATGCTGTTCTATTGCCCCGACACCGAGCGCTCGAGCTCGCTGCTCGCACCCGGCCGCAGCGTCGGCACGCGCTCGCTGGTGATGGTGGCGGTGACCGGCAGCGAGGGACAGCCGCTCGGGCTGCTCGAGGTGCATCACACCGATCCCGACCGCTGCGCCCGCGCCGATCTCGGCGCTGGTCGCGCTGCTCGCGGAGTTCGCCGGCGGCGTGCTCGAGCGCGCGCCACGCGCATCGAGAAGCTGGTGTTCGTGGACCCGCTCACCACGGCGTACAACCGCTCGTACTACGACCTGCAGATCCGCAACGAGATCGCGCGTGCCCAGCGCGAGCAGAGCTCGCTGGCGCTGCTGGATCGCGCGACATCGACGATTTCAAGTCGTTCAACACTTCGTTCGGCTACGAGGCCGGGAACCAGGTGCTGGTGCAGGTGGCGGCGGCGCTGCGCGCGGGCGTGCGGCCGTTCGATACCGTGGCGCGCTGGGGCGGCGAGGAGTTCGCCGTGCTGCTGACGCCGCCGGTGATCGAGGACGACGTGCTCGCCATCTCCGAGCGTCTGCGCGCCGCCGTGGAGAACACCGCGATCCGGCTCGAGGGCCTGGACGGCCGCGCGCACCGCGTGAACGTCACCGTGAGCGCGCGGCGTGGCGATGTTCCCCGACCACGCCGACAACGCGCAGGACCTGTGGCGGCTCGCGAACCAGGCGCTGCTCGCAGGCCAAGCGCCCGCCCAAGAACCAGGTCGTGTTCTACCGGCCGCAGGGCGAGCGAGGGATGGGGACGCGTGGCGTAGTCAGCGCACGTCCCCACATCCGCTACGTGCTGCGGCAGCTCCTTGTAGAGCATGCGCACGAGCGACGACGAGCTGAGGCTCGCGGCCGAGCTTGTCGAGGTCGTCGCGCAGCCGGAAGCGCGAGCTCGTGTCCTCCTGGTCGGCATCGAGCGTGTTGAACACGCGGATCACGACCATGGCCGCGGACGTCGGGCTTCATGCGCACGGAGATGTCCTTCATCTGGAAGATGAGCCGTCCCATCTTGCGACGTGCAGTCGAGGTGCTTCTTCACGCGGGCGTCTTCTCGGGCTTGCGCGCGTGCTTCACGGTCGCGGAACCGGTAACTGCCCATCGGAGTCGACCCCGACCTCGACGGTGTCGCCGGGTTTGAACGCGCCGTCCGAGCAACTTCATCGCGAGCGGGTTCTGGAGCCGCCGCTGGATCGTGCGCTTCAGCGGCCGCGCGCCGAAGTGCGGGTCGTAACCCTCGGCGGCGAGCGCATCGAGCGCTGGCGTCGGTGAGCACGAGCCCGATGTCCGCGCTCGTGCAAGTGGCTGCTGCAGCGACTCGGCGTGCAGCTCGACGATGCGGCGGATCTGCTCGCGCGAGAGCTGGTGGAAGATCACGATCTCGTCGAGGCGGTTCAGGAACTCGGGCCGGAAGTGCTGGCGCAGCGCCGCTGGACCAGCGCTTCCATCTCGGCGCTGGTCGCGCTCGCCGAACTCGAGGATCGCGTCGCGAGCCGAGGTTGCTGGTCATGATGACGAGCGTGTTGCTGGAAGTCCACGGTGCGGCCCTGGCCGTCGGTGAGCCGGCCGTCGTCGAGCAGCTGCAGCAGCACGTTCAGCACCTCCGGGTGCGCCTTCTCCACCTCGTCGAGCAGGATCACGGCGTACGGCCGGCGGCGCACGGCCTCGGTGAGCGCGCCGCCCTCCTCGTAGCCGACGTAGCCGGGCGGCGCGCCGATCATGCGCGCGACCGTGTGCTTCTCCTGGTACTCGCTCATGTCGATGCCGCACCATGGCGTGCTCGTCGTCGAACAGGAACTCGGCGAGCGAGCGCGCCAGCTCGGTCTTGCCGACGCCGGTGGGCCCGAGGAACAGGAACGAGCCCATCGGGCCGCTTGGGATCCTGCAGCCCGGCGCGCGCGGCGCACCGCCTCGGACACGACGCGCACCGCCTCGTCCTGGCCCACCACGCGCTCGTGCAGGCGCTCCTCCATCTTGACCAGCTTCTGGACCTCGCCCTCCAGCAGCCTGCGTGACCGGGATGCCGGTCCACTTGGCGACCACCTCGGCCACGTCTTCCTCGTCCGACCTCTTCCTTGAGCATGCCGTTGCTTCTGCTGCAGCGACGGCGAGTCGCGCGTTCTCCTGGTCGAGCTGGCGCTGGAGCAGGAGCAGATCGTTGTTGCGGATGCGCGCCGACGGTCTCGAGGTCGCCGAGCGCGCTCGGCCTTCGCTCCGTCGATCTTGAGCTGCTCGCGCTCGGCCTTGAGCTCGCGGATCTTCGTGACGATCGTCTTTCTCCTTCTTCCAGTGCTCCTCGAGCACGCGCCAGCTCCGCTCGCAGGCGCTTCGAGCTCGTCGTCCAGCCGCGCGAGGCGCGTCTTCGTGGCGCCTGCGTCGGTCTCCTTGGCGAGGCCCGATGCGCTCGATCTCGAGCTGGCGCACGCGGCGGTGGATCTCGTCCAGCTCGACCGGCATGGAGTCGATCTCCATGCGCAGCCGCGAGGCCGCCTCGTCGATCAGGTCGATCGCCTTGTCGGGCAGGTGGCGGTCGGCGATGTAGCGGCTCGAGAGCATGGCGGCGGCGACCAGCGCCGAGTCCTTGATGCGGATGCCGTGGTGGACCTCGTAGCGCTCCTTGAGGCCGCGCAGGATCGCGATCGTGTCCTCGACGCTGGGCTCGCCCACGAACACGGGCTGGAAGCGGCGCTCGAGCGCCGCGTCCTTCTCGATGTGCTTGCGGTACTCGTCGAGCGTCGTGGCGCCGACGCAGTGCAGCTCGCCGCGCGCCAGCGCGGGCTTCAGCAGGTTGCTGGCGTCCATCGCGCCCTCGGCGCCGCCGGCGCCGACCAGCGTGTGCAGCTCGTCGATGAACAGGACGATGCGATTGTCCGCGTTCGTCGACTTCCTTGAGCACCGCCTTCGAGCCGATCCTCGAACTCGCCGCGGAACTTGGCGCCGGCGATCAGCGAGCCCAGGTCGAGCGCGATCACGCGCTGGTCCTTGCAGGCTCTCGGGCACGTCGCCCGAGACGATGCGCTGCGCGAGCGCTTCGACGATCGCGGTCTTGCCCACGCCGGGCTCGCCGATCAGGACCGGGTTGTTCTTGGTGCGCCGCGACAGCACCTGCACGACGCGGCGCATCTCGTCGTCGCGGCCGATCACCGGGTCGAGCTTGCCCGGCGCGCGCGGCGGCGGTGAGGTCGCGGCCGTACTTGCTGAGCGCCTGCGTACTTGTCCTCGGGATTGTCGTCGGTGACGCGCTGGCCGCCGCGCACACGCGGCGAGCGCCTTGAGCAGCGCGTCGGGCGTCACGCCGGCCTGCGCCAGCGCACGCTGCGCGGCGCTCGCGTGCGCCGGATCGGCGAGCGCCATGAGCAGGTGCTCGACGCTCACGAACTCGTCTCATCTGAGCCGCCGGCGCGTCCTCCGCGCGGTCCAGCACCGACGCGCAGGTCCGCGCCGAGGTAGGCTGGCCGCCCTGCACGCGCGGCAGCGACTCGAGCGCCTGCGTCCACCGGCTGCGCGAGCGCGGCGCGCGTTGACGCCGAGCTTCTGCAGCACGGCGGCGACGGTGCCGCTCGCGCTCGGCGAGCAGCGCCGCGAGCAGGTGCTCGGGCCTGAGCTCCTGGTGCGAGCGGTCGCGCGCGATGCGCTGCAGGCGCTCGAGGGCCTCGCGCGACTTCACGGTGTAGCGATCGAGATCCACGGTGCGTCACCTCCGCGCGCTGTCGATGCGGAAGGTAGCACACCGGATGCAAGCGCTCTATACGCCGCTCGATCGATCCGGTGGCAAGCAGCAGCGGCATCAGCCGGCGCGCGACCTCGGGATACTCCATCGCGAACCACACGGCCTTGCGCAGCGCGCAGTCCACGTCGAGCTCGGCGCTTCTCGATGCGGCGCGCGAGGTCCACGCAGCCGGGCGCGCGTCTCGGATTGCCGCGTCGTCGGCACGCCGAACGCCGCAGAGCTCGTCGACCATCGACACGACCGCGATCGCGTCGGGGTCGTGGAAACGGTTCGTTGGCCTGCGCGTCGCACGCCGCAACCTTGTGGCCCGTGGCGCTCCAGCACGGGCGATGAACGCATGAAGTCCTCGGTGGCGCGCGCGAACTCATCGTCCACGTTCGACATCGCGGGACGCTTTCGGCCTCGGTGTCGGCCTCGAGAGCGGCGGCACGATGGAGAGCGGCGGCCAGGCCTGCGGCTGGCTCGTCGGCAGGCGTGCCCGGTGCGGGGCGTCGCGCCGCCGGTCCCGGCGCCGCCACGGAACTCGGCCGATCAGGATTCGATCGAAACTTTCTCGATGCTGCTCTTTGAGCGTCGTGGGCCGTGACATGACCACCGACGTCCCGGCCTCCGCGGGCGGCGGGCTTCCCGATCCGGCGGGTGCAGCGGGTGCGCGGCGCGGCCGACGCGGGCGGCCCCGAGGCGGGGCCGGGTGCGAGGGCCGCGGCGTCGCTCGCGGCCGCTGCACGCGCGTCTGTGCTTCCACGTCGTCACCGACGGCACGATGTCGAGCGACTGCAGGGCTGTGCCTGAATATGGCGGAGCTGCCGGGGCCATGAACGCGGGCGTCGGCGCGGCCTGGATCCGAACCCCGAGAGTCGAGCAGGTCGCGAAGCTTCGCCGCGACGCCGAGACGCTTGCGTGCCGGTTGGGCGGGCAGCCCCGGTGTGGCGTACCTGATCCGTCCGCATCATGCGGCGTCATCCCCGCCAGGTCCTCATCCTGCGAGTCCCCTGCTCCGCCCAGGTCGACGCTCGGCAGGTCCACGGTCGGGAAGCCGTCCTCGAACCTGCTCTCCTGGCCCTGCATCGAGCGTCGCCCACGCATCTCGGGCACGCCGGTGGCGCGGATCTCCTCGATGAAGTTGTTGAGCAGCCGCGCGGCCTCCGGGCAGCCGCGGCTGAAGCCTTTGCGCTGCGCGCGAATGTCGGCGCGCGGGTTCACGGGCGAGAACGGGATGCGGCGGAACCGCTCGGCGCGGTCCTGGTCCACGGGCCAGATGCGTTGCATGATCGTGGACGCGCTCTGGCGCCAGTTCTTGAAGCCGGTCGCGCTGACGGTGCGTTGCGCAGGCCCGAGAGCTCACCGACCATCGCCCAGAGCCACTGCGTGGCGCGCTCGGATGATCGGCGGGCTCACGAGCAGCCCTTCGCGAACGCTCGCCGGCGCGAGCGCGTCACCAGTCAGAGAAGCGCCCTCCCGCCAGGGATCGGCGTTGTGGTAGCCGTTCCGCTCCCAGAAGCCGGGGCGGTCGTTCCGCGACGAGCTCGATCCGCGCGCAGCCACTTGGCGCTCTTCCAGAAGTAGCGCCCCGGCACCGACGAGCCGAAGCGGCCAGCCGTGTGTCGCGGCGCAGCGGCTCGCCATCGTGCCTGATCCGCGAGCAGCGCCGTCGTCCTGGTCGAAGCTCCGCGAGCGGGACGTTCGGCGGTGAATCCCTGGCCTCGGCGTGGATGATCGCGAACCGCGCCGCTTCGGGCTTGACGCGGCGCGCTCGCGAGCACTTCCCGAGCGGACGCCCTGACCAGGTGTTGTCGAAGCGGCTCCAGCGCGTGACGCAGTGGATGTCCGGTGCACCTGCACGCGCGGCAGGCGCCTGGAACTCCGTCCCAGGTCCATCGCTGCGGTTGCTCCACGAGGCTACCGGTACGACGCGACAACCCCAACTTCGACGAGGTCGACGCGCGGCACCGTGCCGTAGTGCGGAGCACCGGCCACTTCTGTCTGGACCCGCCCTGGTGGAGCCTCGGCTCCCGGCGGGGACTCTCGATCCGGTTATCGGCAGGTTGGGAATCGGTTTCCATCTCTATCTCCGCATCGCTTCTTCCTCCACGGCCCCGGCCGCGGCCGGAGCGCCTTGAACCACCAGCGTAGCAGCCCCGGTGTTGCCGCGCGTGAAACGCCCCCTCATACGGACGGGACGCCCCGCGTGTGAAAACGCCTGGCGCGCCCGCCGCTCGGGAGAGGAGCCGACGATGCGCGCCGGGACGTGGTCCGCCCGCGGGTACCCGGGTCAGCCTGGCGGGATCAGGAAGTCCGTGCTCAGGTTCGCGAAGAACGACCGGCCCGGCTCGTCGAGCGAGCCCAGCGCCAGCCGGTAGGACAGGTCCGTGATGTTGCGGCAGCTGAACACGAGGCGCTGAGCAATACGTAACTGAACGAAGCATAA
>ERZ1370068.6624-contig-5597_pt1 | contig 27867 bp, 41 predicted proteins | sample MGYA00561227_ERZ1370068 | MGnify/ENA primary metagenome ERZ1370068 (study PRJEB38410, sample SAMEA6850437) | metagenome | study: Metagenomic assessment of the ecological functions of the soil: analysis of the soil microbiota associated with the...
CGTTACCGCAGGCATCAGCGGCTACGGCGAATTCGCCGCGCAGATCAAGTCGGGAAAGCTCCGCGCGCTCGGCTATTTCCGTCCGACAAGCGCGTCCCCGGCATCGACATTCCGACGCTGAAGGAACAGGGCGTCGACGTCGAGATGGTCAACTGGCGCGGCGATCTTCGCCGCGCCCGGGATCACCGACGCGCAGAAGAAGGAGCTGATCGACGTCGTCGGCAAGGCGGTCAAGACGGCGTCGTGGCAGGAGACGCTGAAGCGCAACGACTGGACCGACATGTACTCTGCCGGCGATCAGTTCAAGACCTTCCTCGACGCCGACACGCAGCGCATCGAGAAGATCGTCGTCGGTCTGGGAATGAAGAAGTAGATCAGCACACGCCGCTAGCGGAGAACCATCATGCGGCAAACCGCCTCGTCGTCGCTATCGTCAGGCTGTCGAGCCCGTTGCGTCCCTGCTCGGCGCGATCGCTCGGCATTCGCGCTCCGCGGCGGCCCGTGCACGCCGCGGATCTCAAGATCATCGTCCCCGCGGCGCCGGGCGGCGGATGGGACCAGCTGGGCCGCGCGGTCGCACAGACGCTGCAGGGTGCCGAAGCTCGCCGACCGCGTCCAGGTCAACAACACCGCCGGAGCCGGCGTGGCACGATCGGGCTGGCGCAGCTCATCAACAACAACAAGGGCGACGGCAACGCGCTGATGGTCACCGGCAAGGGCATGGTCGTCGGCGATCTACATCAACAAGTCGCCGGTCAGCCTGTCCAACGTCACCCCGATCGCGCGGCTCGAGCGGCGAATACGAGGTCCTCGTCGTGCCGGCGTCGTCGAACCTCAAGACGATGAGCGACCTCGATGGCCGATGTACAAGGCCAATCCGGCGTCGGTGTCCTGGGCCGGCGGCTTGGCCGGCGGCGTCGACCAGCTGACCGCGGGCATGATCATTCAGGCGGTCGGCGGCGATGCCGGCAAGTTCAACTACGTCGCGTTCGGCAGCGGCGGCGAGGTGCTGTCGCAGACGCTCGGCGGACACGTCACCGGTCGGCCTGGGCGGTTACAACGAGTTCGCCTCGCAGATCACGGCGGGCAAGCTGCGCGCGCTCGCGATCACGTCCGGACAAGCGGCTGCCCGGCGTCAACATCCCGACGTTGAAGGAGCAGGGGATCAACGTCGAGTTCATCAATTGGCGCGGCGTCTGGTGGCGCGCCGGGCATCACCGAAGCGCAGCGACAGGAGCTCATCAAGACCGTCGACGAAGATGGTGAAGACCGACGCAGTGGAAGGGCATTCTCGAAAAGAACGGCTGGATCGACCTGTTCATGCCCGGCGACGAGTTCAAGGCGTACGTCGAATCGGAGCAGAAGAACGTGCTGACGCTCGTCAACGACGCTCGGCTCTGGTGAAGAAATGACCGCGCGCCCGCCGATCCATCCGGGCGAGCGTCGCTGATCTCGCTCGGGCTGATCGCGCTCGGCTCGTTCGTCGTCTACGAGACGCAGAGCATCGCGGAGACCGCAGGGCTACGCGGCAGATCGGACCGCGGCTCTTCCCTATCATCATCGGCGTCGGCCTGACCGCTCTGCGGCGCGGTCCTCGGCGTGGCAGGCGCTCTCGGGCGGCTGGCGCACGTGCCGCTCGACCAGGAGGCACGACGCGCCCGGACTGGATGGCGTTCTGCCATCATCAGCGCCGGCATCGTCCTGCACATGGTGATCATCGGCTGGGCCGGATTCATCATCGCGTCGATCGCTGCTGTTCGTGCTGGTCGCGCGCGGCTTCGGCAGTCAAGCGGATCGGTGCGCGACGCGATCATCGCCGTCGATCCTGCTCGCCACCGTCGTGCTTCTTCATGTTCACGCTCGGCACTCGGACTCGAACCTGCCCAAGGGTCCGTTCGGGGGCTGTAGCATGGATACCTTCAGCGCATTGATGTCGGGCTTCGCCGTCGCGCTGACGCTCGATGAACCTGATGTGGGGATTCGTCGGCGTGACGCTCGGCACCGCGATCGGCGTGCTGCCCGGCGTCGGTCCGGCGCTGACGATCGCGCTGCTGCTGCCGGCCACCGCGAGCCTCGATCCCACCGGCGCGCTGATCATGTTCGCCGGCATCTACTACGGCGCGATGTACGGCGGCTCGACGACGTCGATCCTGCTCAACACGCCGGGCGAGTCGGCGACCATCGTCACCGCGCTGGAAGGCAACCTGATGGCCAAGCGCGGCCGCGCCGGGCCCGCGCTGGCGACCGCGGCGATCGGCTCGTTCGTCGCCGGAACGATCGCGACGATCCTGCTCACCGTGATGGCGCCGATCGTCGTCGACTTCGCGCTGAAGTTCGGCCCGGCCGAATACTTCGCGCGTGATGGTGCTCGCGTTCACCACCGGTGTCCGCGGTGCTCGGGCGCATCGGCGGCGCGCGGTCTGGCGAGCCTGTTCTTCGGCCTCGCGATCGGGCTGATCGGTCTCGACAGCCAGACCGGCCAGGCGCGCTTCACGCTGCGGCATCCCGGAGCTGCTCGACGGCATCGACGTCGTCGTCGTCGCCGTGGGCCTGTTCGCGGTCGGCGAGACGCTCTACATCGCGACCTATCTCAATCGCGATGGAAGACAAGATCGAGAAGATGAAGGGCTCGATCTGGATGAGCAAGGTCCGACTGGAAGCGCTCGTGGAAGCCGTGGCTGCGCGGCACCGCGCTGGGCTTTCCGTTCGGCACCGATCCCCGCGGGCGGCGCCGAGATCCCGACGTTCCTGTCCTACGCGATCGAGAAGAAGCTGACGCAAGCATCCCGAGGAATTCGGCAAGGGCGCGATCGAAGGCGTGGCCGGTCCGGAAGCGGCGAACAACGCATCGGCCACCGGCACGCTGGTGCCGCTGCTCACGCTCGGACTGCCGACGACGGCCACCGCGGCGATCATTCTCGCCGCGTTCCAGCAATGGGGCCTGCAGCCCGGGCCGCTGCTGTTCGAGACGCAGCCGCTGCTGATCTGGGGCCTCATCGCCAGCATGTACGTCGGCAACGTGATCCTGCTGATCCTCAACCTGCCGCTGGTCGGCATCTGGGTGAAGCTGCTCGAGATTCCGCGCCCGCTGCTCTACGCCGGCATCCTGATCTTCGCCACGCTGGGCGCGTACGGCCTGCGCAATTCGTGGTTCGACCTGGCGCTGCTGTACATCATCGGCGTGATCGGCTTCCTGATGCGCCGCTACGACATTCCGGTGGCGCCGGTGCTGGTCGGCATGATCCTCGGGCCGCTCGCCGAGCAGCAGTTCCGCCGCGCGCTCGCGATCAGCCAGGGCGACCTGTCGATCTTCGTCCGCCAACCGATTTCCGCCACCGTGTTCGCGATCACGGCGCTGGTCCTGTTCGGGCCGCCGATCTGGCGGCGCATTTCCGCGCGACGAGAGGCGCAGAAGGCTGAGCGCCGAACCCGTTTGTATCGATCCGGTTCGTTGAGCCCGGGCTGACCTATCGGTAGGGCGCGGACGCGCGCTATCGCGCCGTCGATGCTCGCAACGATTACCAAACAACAGCGCCTTGGTGATTACCCATGGATCTCCTCCACGGAATGCTGGAAACGGCCAAACCAATCCTGATCGCGTTCGGCCTCAAGCGTTCTGGGCGCGATTGCGGCCTACATCGTCGGCGCGGTGGCTGATCGGCTTCGCGTCATCGCTCGTAACGAAGGCACTCGAGCGGCAGAAGGTCGAGCAGACCGTGACCCGCTACATCCGCTCGATACTTCCGCGCGTCGCGCTCCACATCATCCTGATCGTCGCGATTCTCGGCTATTTCGGCGTCGAGACGACGTCGTTCGCCGCGCGCTGCGCGGGCCCCGGATGCGGTCGGTGCGGCGTGGGGCGGGCTAGCTCGAACTTCGCCGCCGGCGCGTTCATCGTGCGTGCTGGCTGTTCAAGGTCGGCGACGACGTGGTCGCCAGGAAGTGAAGTCGAAGGGGACCGTGCAGATGATCGGGCTCTCCCTTCAGCACGACGAGCATCGATCACACGCCCGACAACGTGCAGACGTTCGTCGGCAACGCGCAGATCATGCGGGCGGCACTCACTGGGCGAACTTGCAGCGGCAATCCGTAATCGGCGCGTCGACCTGACCGCGCAGCTCGACCATACCGCGTCGACTCCGGCCGACGCGGTCCGCCAGGCTGAAGGCAGCGCTGCCCAAGAGATCGCCACCGTCGTTGCGGAGCCCGCCCCTGACGTCCGAGATCCTGACGTTCAACGAGCGCGGACCCGCGCTCGCGGTGCGCCCGTATTGCAACACCCGCACCTCACTGGCGGGTCTATTTCGGACAACGAACCGGACGATTCGCGAGACGCTGGGCGCTGCCGGCTATCCGCGCCAGAGGCGCTCCCGCGTGCGCCTCATGCGGCATAATCGTTTCAGAGGAGACGACCATGGATTGCTCGACGGACTTCTTGGCAGGGCACTCGGCGGGGACCTGGTGATGACGGAGCGCCCGTGAACCCGTTGATTCGATCGCCCTGCAGCTTCTGCAGCAGCAGGGGCGGCGTCGCCGGGGTGCTCGACAAGTTCCGCCAGGTACGGCTTATGCCGATCAGGCCGATTCGTGGCAAAGCACTGGGCAGAACGTTCCGATCTCGGGAAGCGCGCTGCAGGAGGTGCTCGGGAGCGGGACGATCGGGCAGATCGCCGCGGCAGCTCGGGCTGTCGCACGGCGAGGCCGCAGGCGGCCTTCGCTCAGATGCTGCCGCAGATCGTCGACAAGCTGACGCCGAACGGCGAGGTGCCCGACAACCAACGACGACATGGTCGAGCAGGCGCTCGCGCTGCTCACGACAATCGAAGCTCGGCTGAATTTCACGCGCGTTACGCGGCGGTCGGAGCGCGCCGGTGCCGCTACAATCCGACGAGGCCGGGTGGAAAGTCTCACCCGGCCTTTTTGCATGTGGCGCCCGCGTCTTGGATCAGCCCTACCTTCCTTACCGCAGTCGTCCTCGGGATCGTCGAGGGCCTGACCGAATTCCTCCCCGTCTCCTCGACCGGCCATCTGATCGTCACCGGGTCGCTACTCGGCTACACCGGCGACCAGGCGAAGACGTTCGAGATCGTGATCAGGCGGGCGCCATTCTCGCCGTGTGCTGGGAATTCCGCGCGAAGCTCGCGCACGGTGTTGCGCGGGCATCTTCACCGACCGGCGCCGCGCAACGCTTCGCGGCGAACCTCGTGATCGCATTCCTTCCGGCCGCGCGTGCTCGGCCTTGCGTTCGGCAAGCGCGATCAAGGCGCACCTGTTCGCGCCGGTTCCGGTCGCGTGCGCGTTCATCGTCGGCGCGTTCGTCATCCTCTGGGCCGAGCGGCGGCAAAAGCGCGGCCGGAAACCGTGCGCATCGCATCGATCGACGACATGCGCTGGACCGACGCGCTGAAGGTCGGCTGCGCGCAGGCGCTCGCGCTCGTTCCCGGGCACGTCGCGATCCGGAGCGACGATCATCGGCGGCATGCTGTTCGGCCTGTCGCGCGTCGCCGCGACCGAGTTCTCGTTCTTCCTCGCGATCCCGACGCTCTTCGCGGCGACGGTCTACTCGCTGTGGAAGGACGCGTCGCTGATCGGCACGCAATCGCTTCCCGCCGTTCGGCGTGGGCTTCGCCGCGGCGTTCGTCTCCGCGTTCGCGTGCGTGCGCTGGCTGATCCGCTATGTAGCGCACCATGACTTCATCCCGTTCGCCTGGTACCGGATCGCCTTCGGCGCCGTGATCCTGGCTCACCGCGTACGCCGGAATCGTGACGTGGATTGACCGGGCCCGGCGCCCGGTGGATCGGGCCGCTGTGCTCGGTCCTCGGCGTTCTGGGCTTCTCGTTCAAGGCGATCCTCGTCAAGCTCGCCTACGCGTGGCATCCGGTCGATGCCGGTGACGCTGCTCGCGCTGCGGATGCTCTTCGCGGCGCCGTTCTTCGTCGCGATGGCCTGGTGGGCGGATCAGCCGGCCGCGACGACGCGCCGATCACGACGCGCGATTGGCGCGCGCTCGTCTGGCTCGGCTTCATCGGCTACTACCTGTCGAGCCTGCTCGACTTCATCGGTCTGCATGTACATCACCGCCGCGCTCGAGCGGCTCGTGCTGCACCTGTATCCGACGATGGTGCGTGGTGCTCTCGGCCGCTGTTGCACGGGAGACGGGTCACGCGGCGCGAGGTCGCGGCGCTCGCGCTCTCCTACGCCGGCATCGCGCTCGTCTTCGCCCACGATCTCAGTTTCGGCGGCGATGCGCGCGCGCTGTGGATCGGCGGCGCGCTGGTGTTCGCGAGCGCGATGACTGTACGCGGTGTACCTGATCGGCGCCGGCGACGGTCGATCGCGCGGCTCGGCAGCATGCGCTTCATCGCCTGGGCGATGCTCTGCGTCGTGCGTGTTCGTGCTTCGGCGCAGTTCGCGCTGACGCGCGACCTCTCCGCGCTGGCGGTCCCGCGCTCGATCATGCGCTGTCGCTCGCGATGGCGGTGTTTTCGACGGTCGTGCCGACGTGGCTCGTCGCCGAGGCGGTCAGAAGGCCTCGGCGCAAACACGTATCCTCGCTGATCGGCTCGCTCGGCCCGGTGTTCACGATCGGGCTTGGCGCGATGGATTCTCGGCGAAGCCGTCCACTGGATCCAGCTCGCTGGCGCCGCGCCTGGTGCTGGCCGGCGTGATGCTCGTCACGCTGCGGCCTGGCCGCGAACGCGATCACGCTGCGGAAGCGGCGGTCGAGCCGGAACCTGACGCTGTTCACGCCATCGCAAGCGCGTTCAAGCGCCGGGTCAGCGTTTCACTCGTACTTCTCACGTCGATCACCTTGCCGTCGTTCGGCAGCTCGCCGGGCGCGTGGAACGCGACCTCGCCGCGCAGCTTCGTGACGTCGCGAATCGATCGCGACGATCGCCTCCGGCGTTCGACGAGCGGTTGCGGCGCGACCTCGACGTGCAGCGTCATCCGGTCGCTGCCGTCCGCGGTGTCGACGACGAGCCGCGCCCTGCCGATCTCGGGATGGCGCGCGACGACCGCGGCGACCTGCGCCGGATGCACGAACATGCCCTTCACCTTCGTCGTCTGGTCGGCGCGGCCCATCCAGCCCTTTGATCCGCAGCGTTGGTGCGGCCGCACGGGCTCGCGCCGGGCAGCACCGCGGAAAGATCGCCGGTGCCGAAGCGGATCAGCGGATAGTCGGTGTTGACGAGCGTCGTCACGACGACCTCGCCGACCTCGCCCGGCGCGCACCGGATCGCCGGTGCCGGGCCGGACGATCTCGACCAGCACGCCCTCGTCGACGACGAGCCCGCGCGCGCGCTTCGGTCTCGTAGGCGATCGTTGCCGAGATCCGCGCGACGCCGTAGACCTGGTAGCCGGCAATGCCGCGCGCGAGCAACGCGTCGCGCAGGCTCGCGCGGAAACGGCTCGGCCGAACACAGAGCGCCTTCGACGAGGCTCGTGATCTTCACGCCCATTTCGTCGGCCTTCTCGACGATGATCCGCGAGAAACGACGGCGTGCCGACGTAGCCGATCGGGCTCGAGATCGGCGATCGCCTGCACCTGCTGCTCGGTCTGCCCGGTGCCGGCCGGAAACACCGTGCAGCCCGAGCGCGTGCGCGCCGGTCTCGAACATCGAGCCCGCAGGCGTGAAGTGATAGGAGAAGCAGTTGTGCACGAGATCGCCCGTGCGAAACCCCGCCGCGAACAGCGCGCGCGCGAGCCGCCAGTGGTCGGGCGCGGCGCCTTCCGGCTCGTAGATCGGCCCCGGCGAGGCGAACACGCGCGCAGGGCCCTCGACGTCCCCGCCGCCAGTGCGCTCGTCGCGAACCCGCCGAACGGTCGGCTGCTTTCTGAAGTTTCGAGCGAGCTCCGACTTGCGAGTGACGGGAACCTTCGCCAGCGCCGCGCGCGAGCTGACCGCGGCGGGATCCACGTCGGCGAGGACGCGCGAAGGCGGGCGCGTTCGCTGGCGTGGGCGATCTGGCGCGCGAGAGCTCGCGCGAGCTGCTCGCGCTCGCGCAGCTCAGGATCCCGGGTTTCGAGCGCGTCGAAGTGCCGGAGTCTTCATGCCCTTGCCGCCGCTTCGCGGCGCTGCGCGGAGATCGCGGCCTGCTCCTGCCGCGTGAGCTTCGCCATCACCAGCGCGTGCGAGCGCTAGCACGAGCTCGCGCGCGTCGCGTCGGACAGCGCCTTCGCTTCCGCGCACCTGCACCCAGTGGGCACGCGCGAGATAAGGCGCCGGGACGATGCCGCTGCTGATCGGTGAGCTCGAGAAAGCGCTCGGGATCGCACCTTGAACGACAGCCGTCCTGCGCCTTGCCCGCGCTCGACCCAGAACACCGCGAACATCTTGGCGCCCACCGAATAGACACTCATCGGCGCCCCACTTTGACGTCGCTGCGTCGCGCCGGGAAGCGTCGCGCAGTACTTGCGCAGCGAGTCGAGGTTCACGGTGCCACGCGAATCGTACGCGAGCCAGCGCTTGCGGCGTGATAGTGCTTCACGTCGCGGAAGCTCTTGCGGCCCGCCGTCGACAGGCCGAGATAGAACTCCTTCACGTCCTCGTTCTGCGCGAGGCTCGCCGCCGCGCCGTCCATCACGACGCGGCCGTTCTCGAGGATGTAGCCGTAGTCGGCGTAGCGCAGCGCCATCGTTCGTGTTCTGCTCGGCGAGCAGGAACGACTACGCTGCTCCTTCCGGTTCAGGTCGCGCACGATCTCGAAGATCTCCTCGACGATCTGCGGCGCGAGCCCCATCGACGGCTCGTCGAGCAGGATCATCGACGGCTGCGCCATCAGCGCGCGGCCGACGGCGGTCATCTGCTGCTCGCCGCCGGACGTGTAGCCGGCCAGGCTCGTCGCGGCGCTGCTTGAGGCGCGGGAAATAGTGATAGACCTTCTCGAGCGTCGCGCGCGATCTCGGCGCGCGACGCCGTGCGCGTGAACGCGCCGGTCAGCAGATTCTCCTCGACCGTCAGGTGCGCGAAGCAGTGCCGGCCTTCCATCACCTGGCACACGCCCATGCGCACCAGCTCGTTGGGCGTGAGCTGGTCGACGCGCTTGCCGCGTGAACTCGATCGTGCCCTTGGTGACGTCGCCGCGCTCGGCGCGCGAGCAGGTTCGAGATCGCCTTGAGCGTCGTGCGTCTTGCCCGCGCCGTTGGCGCCGAGCAGCGCGACGATGCCGCCCTCCGGCACCTCGAGCGACACGCCCTTCAGCACGAGGATCACGTGATCGTAGATCACCTCGATGTTGTTCACCGACAGGTACGGCCGCTGCCGCGGCAGGCGCGGCGGCAGCGATGCCGGCGCATGGCATGTCGACGACGCTCGGTCGCGAGGCGATCCGCGCCGCCGCTCCCGCGAGCGGGCGGCCGTGCCTCGCCGGTCAGCCTTCCTTGCCGCAATCGCGCGGCGTGATCTTCTTCTCCGCCGCGTACTTGGCCGCGCTGTCTCCTCGACCATCTTGCGCACCATCTCGCGGTCGCCCGCCATGAACGGCGTGACCTGCTTGAAGCCGCTGCCGTCCCACATCTGGAACTTCACCATGCCCGAGCCTTCGTGATCGGCGCAGCTCGTCTTGATCGGCGGGAACAGAGCCCGCGGCGCCGAGTTCCTTGATGCGCGCCTCGGTGAGGTTCAGATGCTCGAAGCCCCAGCGCAGCTGCTCGGGCGTCATCACCTTGCCCTTGCCGTACTTCGCCTGCGCGACGCGCAGCGCCTCGACGACGATCATGCCGTAGACGACGCCGCGCGTGTACATGACGTTGCCGAGGCGCGTCTGGATCCTCGAGGTTGCCCTTGCTCGGCGCCGTAGACCTTGGTCTTGATGTCCTGCATCACCGGGAAGCCGGTGCCCGACGCCGTGAACGACGCGCTGACGTAGCCCTTGGCGGCGTCGCCGGCCGGAATCGACGTCCTCCTCCGAGCCCGCCCACCAGACGCCGAGCAGCTTGTCCCGCGGGTAGCCGGTCTTCGCCGCGGTCTTCAGCGCGACGGTGCTCATCACGCCGTAGGTCCACACGATCACGTAGTCGGGCTTGGCCTGGCGGATCTGCAGCCACTGCGATTCCTGCGTCTGGCCCGGCGGCGTGACGGGAATCTTCAGCACGTCGAAGCCGAGCTTCGCGCCCAGCGCGTCGAGCACCGGAATCGGCTCCTTGCCGTACGCCGAGTCGTGATAGAGGAACGCGATCTTCTTGCCCTTGAGCTTGTCGAGTCCGCCCTCCTTCTGGCCGAGGTACGCGATCATCGCCGCCATCTGGTCCCAGTACGTGGTGCCGAGCGGGAACACCCAGTCGTAGACGCGGCCGTCGGCGGAGCTCGCGAGGCCGTAGCCGAACGTCGTCATCGGAATCTTGTCCTGCGCGACGCGGTCGAACAGGCCGTAGGCGATGCCGGTGGACAGCGGCTCGACGGTCGATCGCGCCGCCGTACTTCTTCTTCAGCCGCTCGTAGCACTCGACGCCTTTCGACGCGTTGTACTCGGTCTCGCACTCCTCCCACTTGAGCTTCACGCCGTTGATGCCGCCGGTCATGTTGACGAGCGTCCAGTAGTCGATCGCGCCGCCGTAGTAGCCGGAGCCGCCGGCGGCATAGGGCCGACGCCGGTACGACAGGACCGGGATGAACTGCTCGTTCTGCGCAACGCGCCGCGCGTGCCGCGGCGAACAGCGCGATACCCAACAGAGCCGACTTGATTGCCTTCATGGTGCTCCTCCTAACTAACAAGTACGTAGAACGGCCGGATGCCGCGACCGCGTTCGGACACGCATGTCCGGCGGATCCACGCCCGTGCAATAGTACCTCTCGCGCGGAGCTGCGCATCGCGCATGCTGCAGCGCAGATCAGTGCGGGAACGGCCACAGCCGCAGCTTCTCCTTCGCGATCTGCCATAGCCGGGCGAGCCCGTGCGGCTCGACGATCAGGAAGAAGATGATGAGGCCGCCGAACACCATCAGCTCGAGATTCGAGATCGTGCTCTCCGGCGATGTGCAGGCCGAGGTTGCTGTCGAGAAAGCGCACGGTCACGCTCAGCACGCACGGGCAGCAGCGTGATGAACGCGCTGCCGAGAAACGAGCCGAGCACGGTGCCGACGCCGCCGATGATCACCATGAACAGGATGCGGAACGACAGGTCGAGGCTGTAGGCTTCCGGCTCGACGGTGCCGAGATACGCGTACGCGAACAGCGCGCCCGCGACGCCGCAATAGAACGAGCTCACGGCGAACGCCAGCAGCTTCGCGCGCATCAGCCGGATGCCGATCACTTCCGCCGCGACGTCCATGTCGCGCACCGCCATCCACGATCGGCCGACGTTGCCGCGCGCCATGTTCTTCGCCGCCGAGCGCCATCACTGCGACGATCGACAGCACGAGCAGATATTTCGCCGTCGGCGTCGTTGAACGCGTAGCCCAGGATCACGATCGGCTGCGCGGTGATCACGCCCGACGCGCTGTAGTTGGTGATCCAGCCGACCTTGGTCAGGAACCAGAGGATGAAGAACTGCGCGGCGAGCGTGGCCACCGCGAGATAGAAGCCGCGGATGCGCAGGCTCGGCAGGCCGAACAGGATGCCGACGAGCGCCGCCATCGACGCCGCCGCCGACGAACGCCAGCAGGATCGGCATCCCGGGAACGCGCAGCATGAAGTTGTACGACGCGAACGCGCCGACCGCCATGAACGCCGCCGTGCCGAGCGAGACGCTGGCCGGCGTAGCCGGTCAGGATGTTGAGCCCGATCGCGGCGAGCGACAGGATCAGGAACGGGATCAGGATTCCCGTGAACAGCGTACGGCGTGGCGAGCGAGCGGAACGACGACGAACGCGACGAGCGAGGATCACCGACGATCGCGATCCGGTCCTGCCGGATCGGAAAGATCGCGCGCGTCGGCGGCGTACGACGGCTTGAACTGGCCTGCTTCGCGATAGAACATGGCTCCGGGCGAGCGCGCTGCGGTCAGATGCGCCGGATGATCTTCTCGCCGAACAGACCCTTCCGGCCGCACCAGCAGGAACACGAGCGCGAGCACGTACGGGAACCAGCCCTCGATGCCGCCGCCGACGAACGGGCCGAGATAGACCTCCGGCGAGCTTTTCCGACGCGCCGATGATGAGCCCGCCGACGATCGCGCCCGGGATCGACTCGAAGCCGCCGAGGATCAGCACCGGCAGCGCCTTCAGCGCGACGAAGGTCAGCGCGTACTGAACGCCGTTGCGCGCGCCCCACAGCAGGCCGGCGACCAGCGCGACGGCGCCTGCCACGCCCCAGACGATCGCCCAGATCTGCTGCAGCGGGATGCCGACGGCGAGCGCGGCCTGGTGGTCGTCGGCAACCGCGCGCAGCGCGCGGCCGATCCGCGTGCGGTTGAAGAACAGCGCCAGCACGCGTCACCAGAACCGCCGCCACGCCGGCCGCGGCCGAGGTCGAACTTCGAGACGTTCATGCCCGGTCGAATCGGCGATCCACTGCGATCGGCTCGTCCTGCAGTCCGAGATCGAGGCCGCGCACGTTGGCGCCCCAGATCATCTGCGCCAGGCCCTCGATGAAGAACGTGAGGCCGATCGTCGCCATGAACAGCGTGATCTGCGGCTGGTTGACGAGCGGGCGCAGCACGACGCGCTCGATGACGAAGCGCCAGCACGACCATCACCGCGAGCGTCGCCGGCAGCGGCGAGCCACGAACGGCAGAGCCCGTGCTCCAGCAGCCCGACGATAGGTCAGCGCGGCGAAGAACACCATCGCGCCCTGCGCGAAGTTGAACACGCCCGACGCCTTGTAGATGAGCACGAAGCCCAGCGCGACGAGCGAATACATGACGCCGCGCAAGCAAGCCCGCCGATCAGCACTTCGAAGAAGAATGACATTGCGATCGACCTCGTGCCTCTCAGGCAGCGGCCCGCTCAATGCGCGACGCCGAGATAGGCGTCGATCACCGCCTGGTTGCTGCGCACCTCGTCGGGCGTGCCGTCGCCGATCTTCTTGCCGTAGTCGAGCACGACGACGCGGTCGGAGATGTCCATCACCACGCCCATGTCGTGCTCGATCAGCACGATCGTCGTGCCGTACTGCTCGTTGACGTCGAGCACGAAGCGGCACATGTCCTGCTTTTCCTCGACGTTCATGCCCGGCCATCGGCTCGTCGAGCAGCAGCAGCGACGGGCTCGGCGGCGAGCGCGCGCGCGAGCTCGACGCGCTTCTGCAAGCCGTACGGGCAGCCGGCCGACCGGCGTCTTGCGGATGTGCTGGATCTCGAGGAAATCGATGACCTCCTCGACCTTGTGCCGGTTGCTCGAGCTCCTCGCGCCGCGCGCGGCCGATCGCAGATCGCCTGCTCGATGAAGGTCGCCTTCATCTTGAGATTGCGGCCGGTCATGATGTTGTCGAGCACCGATCATGCCCTTGAACAGCGCGATGTTCTGGAAGGTCCGCGCGATGCCCTGCGCCGCCGCTTCGTGCGTGTTCATGTCGCGGCGCACTTCGCCGCGGAAGGTGATCGTCCCCTGCTGCGGGTGGTAGACGCCGTTGATGACGTTGAGCAGCGAGCTCTTGCCGGCGCCGTTGGGGCCGATGATCGCGCGGACCTCGTGCTCGCGCACGTCGAAGCTGATGTCGGTCAGCGCCTTCGACGCCGCCGAACGCACAGCGAAATGCCGTCGAGCTTCAGGATCGCGTCGCCGATCGCGGTCGCGCGCCAGGTCGCCATGACGCGTGGCGTTCAGGCGGCCTGCAGCGCGCCGCGATCGGACGTCGTCGCGTCGTCGATGCGCAGATCGGCGGCGACCATGCCGCTGCGTCCGTCCTCGAACTTCGACCAGCGTCTCGATGTGCTGCGACGGTCTTGCCGCCGTAGAGCGCGTCGATCAGCACCGCGTATTTTTCGGCGACGAAGCCGCGCCGGACCTTGCGCGTGCGCGTCAGCTCGTCGTCGTCGGGATCGAGCTCCTTGTGCAGGATCAGGAAGCGGTGCACCTGCGAGTCGGCGAGCGATCGCTTCGCTGCGCGAGCTCGGCGTTGACCGTCTCGACGCACTCGCTGATCGAGCTCGTAGACCTCGGGCTTCGCGCGAGATCGGTATAGCCGGAGTAGGCGATGCCGCGCCGCTCGGCCCAGTTGCCGACCGAGCCCATGTCGATGTTGATGAACGCGCAGACGCGTGTCGCGCTCTGTCGCCGAACGCCACGGCTTCCTTGATGTGCGGAAAGAACTTGAGCTTGTTCTCGATGTAGTTCGGCGCGAACATCGCGCCGCTCGCGAGCTTTGCCGACGTCCTTGGCGCGATCGATGATCTTCAGATGCCCGTCTGCGTCGATAACGCCGGCGTCGCCGGTGTGGAAATAGCCGTCGGCGTCGATCGATCTCCGCGGTCGCGTCGGGCCGCTTGTAGTATTCCTTCGAGCAGCATCGGCCCGCGCACCAGCACTTCGCCGCTGTCCGGCGATCTTGATCTCGACGCCGGGCGCGGCGATGCCGACGGTGTCGAACCTGCACGCCGCCGTCGGGCTGCAGGCAGACGTACGCGCAGGTCTCGGTCGAGCCGTAGAGTTGCTTCAGGTTGATGCCGATCGAGCGGTAGAAGCGGAACAGGTCGGGACCGATCGCCGCGCCCGCCGTGTACGCGACGCGGATCCGGCTCATGCCGAGCACGTTGCGCAATGGCCCGTAGATGAGCACGTCGCCGAGCGCGGTATAGCAGCCGGTCAGCGAGCGCAGACGCCGGGCTTGCCGTCGAGGATCTCGGCGCCGCAACGGCGTCGCGACGCGCCGTGAACGTGCGGAACAGCCAGCGCTTGGGCGCGCGACGCGTCCTCCATCCGGATCATCACCTGCGTCAGCAGATTTTCGAAGATCGCGCGGCGGCGCGAAGTAGAACGGTCGGCCCGATCTCGCGCAGATCGGTCATCACCGTGTCGCCGGATTCGGGACAGTTGATCGTGAACCCGGCGTACCATCGCACTGCGCGTACGAAAACAGATGGTCGCCGACCCACGCCATCGGCAGGTACGACAGGATCGCTGTCGTCGGCGCCGAGGCGGTCGAACTCGCAGCCGCCGCGCCGCGGCCTCGATGAACGCGCGGTGCGTCTGGCACACGCCCTTGGGCTTTCCGGTGGTGCCCGACGTGTAGAGCATCACCGACACGTCGTCGGCGCGGCCCTTGGCGATTTCGCGCTCGTAGAATCCGGGATGCGCGCGGTCGAATTCGCGGCCGATCTCCTGCAGCCGCTCGAAGCTCGTCACGCCCTCGTAATTGCGCAGGCCGCGCGGATCGTCGTAGTAGATGTGCTGCAGCGTCGGCGACCGAGCGGCATCGCCTCGAGCACCTTGTCGACCTGCTCCTGGTCCTCGACGATCGCGTAGGCGATTTCCGCGTCGTTCAGCACGTAGACGAATTCGGCCGCCGGCGCGTCCTGGTACATCGGCACCGGCGATGCCGCCGAGCGCCTGCGCCGCGGCCATCGACCAATACAGCCGCGGCCGGTTGTCGCCGATGATCGCGAGCCGCATGCCCCGCTCGAATCCCTGCGCCGCGAGGCCGCAGGCGAGCGCGCGCACTTCGGCCGCGACCTGCCGCCACGTCCATGTCTGCCAGATGCCGAGGTCCTTTCGCGAAACGCCGGATGGGAACCGCGAACCTCGGCGTGATGAAGCAGCAGGCGCGGGAACGTGTCCAGACGCACGCGTTGCAGTCGGGGCTGACGACACGGTGGCGCCTCCTCCTTGGGGACGGCCTCTTCGGCCGCAGTCCGGGTCCGGCAGGATTCTATAGAACTAGGCCGCACGAGCGGATACGGGACACTGACCTTCGCTTTGAAGCGGGAATCGCGTCGCGGGCTTAGAGCGCTGCGAGGCGTCGTCCACCGTGGGTGCCTGACGCAGCCGTCGAGCGCGCCACACGAAGGTCGCAGCGGTGCGTCACCCGCGACGTGGACCGCAGCTTGCGCCCGCGCACGACCCTCCCGCTTCACGACGCCAGCTGCCGCGACGGTGGCGTGGGACGGGGTGTGACGCGGGCGCATGCCTCATCCTAAGCCCGCCACGGCGCTCCCATTCCACTCTGCGCAACGGATCAGCCGTAGGTGAAGAAGCCGCGCCGGTCTTGCGTCCCGAGCTGTCCCGCGGCAACCATTTCCTTCAGAAGCAGCGCCGGCCGATACTTCGGATCGTTGAAATCGCGGTAGAACACCTCCATCACCGCGAAGCATCACGTCGAGTCCGACCAGGTCGGCAAGCGCGAGCGGGCCGATCGGGTAGCCGCAGCCGAGCTTCACCGCCTCGTCTGATGTCCGCGGTCGAGCGCGAGCCCCTCCTGCAGCGCGAACACCGCCTCGTTGATCATCGGGCAGAGAATCCGGTTGACGATGAATCCCGGGCTGTTCTTCGCGACGATCGCCGTCTTGCCCAGCTTTTTCACCAGCGCCTTGCAGCGGTGTCGACGGTCGCATCGTCGGTCAACAGCCCGCGGTGAGCTCGACCAGCGCCATCACCGGCACCGGATTGAAGAAATGCATGCCGATGAAATTCCCGGGACGGGACGTCGCGGCCGCGAGCTTGGTGATCGATATCGACGACGTGTTGGACGCGATGATCACGCCGGGTCGCGCTAGCTCATCGACCTTCCTGAGGATCCGCTGCTTGACCTCTTCGCTCTCGGTCGCCGCCTCGATGATCAAATCGCAGTCCTTGAGCGCGTCGTAGTCGGTCGTGCCATTGATGCGTTTCAATGCCGCGACCTTGTCGGCCGGCGCGATCTTTTCCTTCTTGAGCAGGCGGTCGAGGCTCGCTTCGATCGCCGAGCGGCCCGCGCTGAACGGCGGCTTCGGCAACGTCCACCATCACGGCCTCGAGGCCCGCCGTCGCGCAAGCCTGCGCGATCCCGTTGCCCATGGTTCCGGCGCCGATGACGCCGACCTTCCGGATCTCGCTCATCGCGCCATCTCCTCGTTCGGTTGTAGCGACACCGGCGTCAGCCAGCGACGTGAGGCGCGCGGACGGCGGGTTGCCGCGGCGCGACCGGCGGCCGACGCGCTGGCGCGGCGGCGCCTCGCGCAATCCGGCGATCAACATGATCGATCATCCTGGGCTGCCGCGCTTCAAATCTGTAGGCGTCCGGTTGTTGCACCCATTCACGCATCACGCCGACCACGTACGCATTCATGCAGCGCGCGGCGAGCCGCGGTATCGGTATCGCGAGGAGCTGGCCCAGCGCCACCGCCTGCTTGAGCAATCGCTCGACGTTGGCGAGGCACCCGCTGTCGGTCGTGGTGCTGCCGCCTCGCGACCGACGCCATGCCTTCGGCAAACTCGCATTTGTAGAAGATCACGTCGAATACGGCCTGCGTTCGCGCATCGGTCGCGAGCACCGTCAAGCCATTGATGGCGAGCGTGCGCAGCGCGCCGAGCGGATCGTCGTGGCGCGCCCCGCCCGCCAGCGCGAGCATCGCCTCCATCGGCAGCTGCACGCGCTCGCAGAGTGCGGTGAAAGAGGTCGGCCTTGTCTCTGAAGTGCCAGTACACGGCGCCGCGCGTGACGCCGGCCGCGGCGGCCACCTCTTCGAGCGAGGTGCGTGCGACACCCCGATCGCGAAAACGGCCAATGCTGCATCGAGCAAGTGTCGCAGCGTCGCGGCGGCTTCCATTTTGGTGCGCCTCACCATCGCGGCTCGCGATCCATGGTCACATTTGTAAACATTACGATTCTGCAGCGGCTCAGCACGTTGCCGCCTCGCGATCATGCTCGGCGCGCAAACATTTGCGGTCGTGGGGTTGCAAACATTCAAGAATGTATGTAATGTACGTCGCACTTGTCAAGCCCGGCGCGGTCCGACTGCTCTATCCGCGTCGCCTCCGGAGTTCACTCATGCCACTCGCTCCTTCTTCCGCGCGCCGATTTGTTGCCGCCGTTCGCGGGTCTCGCCATCGTAGGCGCTCGTCGCCTCCTGTGGACCGCGGCAGCAACGGCGGCATTCCGCTGGCTTTCCGCCGGCCGCGGTCACGACGCCACAGTGCTGCAGCCGAAGACGCTGCCCGTCCGCTACCGAATACGTCGGCCAGACGCGGGCTCGAAGGCGGTCGAGGTGCGCGCACGCGTCGGCGGCATCCTCGAGAAGCGCCTGTACACCGAGGGCGGCTGGGTGAAGGCCGGCCAGACAATGTTCGTCATCGATCCGAAGCCGCTCGAAGCCCAGGCCGCGGCCGCCGAGGCCGAAGTCGCGCGCGCCCACGCGCAGGTCACGCATGGCCGAGCGCGAGCTCGCGCGACTGAAGCCGCCTCGCCGAGCGCCGCGCGGTCGGTCAGAAGGAAGCCGACGACGCGGCGTCGAATCTCGATCTCGCGCGCGCAGCGGAGAAGAGTCCGCCGAGGCGCGGCTCGCCGAGGTGAAGCTCAAGCCTCGGCTATACACGCGTCAATGCGCCGATCACCGGGTTGTCGAGCCGCGCGATCAAGTCCGAAGGGAGTCTCGTCACGGCGAATGAAACGCTGCTGACGCTCATCTGGCAGGTCGACCCGATCTGGGTCGCCATTCAACATCTCCGAAAACGAGCAGCTTGCGCTCGAACGCGCGCGGTCGCCGCCGGACGCGCTCGTGCTGCCGAAGGACAACGCGTACGACGTGACGATCAAGCTCGCCGACGGCTCGGTGTTCCCGCGCAAGGGCCGCGATCAATTTCAGCGACACGCGCGTGCAATCCCGCGACCGGCACGTACGAGATGCGCGCCGGAAATGCGCCAACGCCGACGGCGCGCTGAAGCCCGGCCAGTTCGCTCGCGTCGCAGCTCAAGGGCGCGGTGCGCAGCAACGCGATCGCGGTGCCGCAAGTCGCGGTGCAGGACGGGCCCGCAGGGCAAGTTCGTCTACGTGACGGGCAAGGACAAGGACGGCAAGGACATCGCGGTCGTCCGCCCGATCGCGCTCGGCGACTGGGTCGAGATCGACGGCGACGAACCTGTGGATCGTCGAATCCGGGCTCGCCGCCGGCGACACGGTGATCGTCGACGGCATCGCCAAGCTGCAGCCGGGTGGACCGATCGCGCTGGGTGGCGCCGGTCCGGGCGGCCCGTGGCGCTGCCCCGCCGGCGGCGCCGGAAGGACGCCACGGCGAAGGAACGCGCCCGGCGGCGAAGGATGGCGCCAAGGCGCGCGCCGCGCGCCCAAGTCCTGATCGCGAGACCGCCGCCATGCTCTCAAGATTCTTCATCGACCGCCCGATCTTCGCGGCGGTGATCTCGGTGTTCTTCGTGCTCGCGGGCCTCGCCGCGATGCGCTCGCTGCCGATCGCCCAGTATCCGGAGATCGCGCCGCCGGTCGTCACCGTGCAGGCGGTCTATCCGGCGCTTCCGCCGAAGTGCTCGAGCAAACCGTCGCCGCGCCGCTCGAAAACGCGATCAACGGCGTGCAGGGCATGATCTACATGAGCTCGCACTCGACGGCGCAGGGCGTCACGCAGATCGCGGTCACGTTCGAGATCGGCACCAACGTCGACGAGGCGACGATCAACGTCAACAATCGCGTGAAGCAGGTCGAGCCGCGGCTGCCGCTCGAAGTGCGCCGGCAGGGCGTGTCGGTCGAGCGCGGCACGCTCGTCGTTCCTGCAGGTGCTGGCGTTCTACTCGCCGGACGGCCGTTACAACGATCTCTTCACGTCGAACTACGTGACGCTGCAACGTGCTGGACGAGCTGAAGCGGCTGCCGGGCACGACGAACGTGCAGATCTTCGGCGCGAAGGACTACGCGATGCGGATCTGGCTCCTGCCCGACCGCCTCGCGCAGCTCAAGCTGACGCCCGGCCGACGTCGCCGCCGCGATCAACGAGCAGAACGCGCAGTTCGCGGCGGGCAAGGTCGGGCAGACGCCGATCGGCGGCAAGCAGGACCTCGTCTACACGATCACGACGCAGGGCCGGCTCGCCGATCCGAAGGAGTTCGGCCAGATCATCGTCCGCGCGAATCCCGACGGCTCGACGGTGCGCCTCGCCGACGTCGCGCGCGTCGAGCTGGGCTCGAAGGACTACGACTTCATCGGCCGCTACAACGGCCACGAGGCGACGCTGGTCGGCATCTTCCTGTCGCCGGGCGCCAACGCGCTCGAGGTCGCGAAGACGGTCAGGAACCGCGCCGCCGCGCTCGCGCAGAAGTTTCCCGGAAGGCCTGACCTACGCGATTCCGTACGACACGACGCGCTTCGTCGAAGTGTCGATCACCGAGGTCGTGAAGACGCTCGCCGAGGCGATGCTGCTCGTGTTCCTCGTCGTCTTCCTGTTCCTGCAGAGCTGGCGCGCCGCGGTGATCCCGTTCATCGCGGTGCCGGTCTCGCTGATCGGGACGTTCGCCGGCCTCTACGTGCTCGGCTACTCGATCAACACGCTGACGCTGTTCGGCATGGTGCTCGCGATCGGCATCGTCGTCGACGACGCGATCGTCGTGCTGGAGAACGTCGAGCGGAACATGCGCGAGGACAAGCTGCCGCCGCGCGACGCCGCGGTCAAGGCGATGCGCGAGGTGACGGGCCCGATCATCGCGATCGTGCTGACGCTGTGCGCCGTGTTCGTGCCGATCGCCTTCCTCGGCGGGCTCACCGGCGAGCTCTACCGGCAGTTCGCGGTGACGATCTCGATCGCGGTCGTCATCTCGGGGCTCGTCGCGCTGACGCTGTCGCCGGCGCTGTGCGTGCTGATGCTGAAGCACGGCCATCGCCCGCCCGGCCGTTTCTTCACCTGGTTCAACGGCTGGTTCGCGCGCGTCACGCAGCACTACTCCGACGGCGTGCTCTGGATGATCCGGCGCGGCATCGTCGGCGTCGTCCTGTTCGTCGGCATGGTGGCGCATCACCGCCTGGCTGTGGAGGACCACGCCGGGAAGCCTCGTCCCCGACGAGGACCAGGGTTTCTACATCGGCGCCGTGTTCCTGCCCGACGGCGCGTCGCTCGAGCGCACGGACAAGGTGGTGAAGCAGGTGGAGGAAGCGATCCGCGCCAATCCGGCGAACCAGGACATCGTCTCGTTCACCGGCTTCGACTTCATCGGCGGCGGCTTCCGCAACAACGCCGCGACGCTCTTCGTCGTGCAGGTGCCGTGGGAGAAGCGCAAGGTCACCGCGGCGAGCCTCGTCGGCGAGCTCTTCGGCCGGACGATGGGCATCAAGGAAGCGCTGGTGCTCGCGTTCAACCCGCCGGCGATCTTCGGCCTCGGCACGACGGGCGGCTTCGAGTTCTACATCCAGAACCGCGGCGAAGGCGGCTCCAAGCGGCTCGCCGAGGTCACGCAGGCGTTTCTCGCGCGCGCGAACAGCGACCAGGAGCTCGGCGGCGCGCAGACGCTGTGGCGCGCGACCGTGCCGCAGCTCTACGTCGACACCGACCGCGAGAAGGCGAAGAAGCTCGGCGTGCCGATCGACGACGTCTACAACGCGCTCGCCGGCACGCTCGGCACCTACTACGTCAACGACTTCAACAAGTACGGCCGGACGTGGCAGGTGCTGATGTCGGCCGATCCGCGCGTACCGCCGGCGGCCCGACGACATCGGCGGCGTCTACGTGCGATCGGCGAAGGGCGAGATGATTCCGCTCGTCCTCGCTCGCGACGGTCAGGTACATCGTCGGGCCCCGACGCGCTCGACCGCTTCAACAACCTGCCGGCGGTGAAGATCATCGGTCAGGCCGCGCCCGGCTTCAGCTCGGGCCAGGCGATCGCCACGGTCGAGCAGATCGCGGCCGAAGTGCTGCCGCCCGATTTCAGCTTCGACTGGGGCGGCACGTCGTATCAGGAGAAGCGCTCGGGCGGCGCGTCGGGCTTCTCGCTCGTGCTCGCGGTGATCATGGTGTTCCTGATCCTGTCCGCGCAATACGAGCGCTGGTCGCTGCCGCTCTCCGTGCTGCTCGCGCTGCCGTTCGGGACGTTCGGCGCGCTCGCCGCGGTCTGGCTGCGCGGCATGACCAACGACGTCTACTTCCAGATCGGCCTCGTCACGCTGCTCGGGCTCGCGGCGAAGAACGCGATCCTGATCGTCGAGTTCGCGCTGCGCCGGCACGAAGAGGGCCTGTCGACGTCGGCGGCGGCGATCGAAGGCGGCGCGACTGCGGTTCCGGCCGATCCTGATGACCTCGCTCGCGTTCATCCTCGGCGTGCTGCCGCTCGCGATCTCGACCGGCGCGGGCGCCGGCGCGCGCGCAGTCGGTCGGCACCGGCGTCATGGGCGGCATGCTCGCCGCGACGTTCCTCGCGATCTTCTTCGTGCCGTGGTTCTTCCGGCTGATCTTCGAGCGCAAGATCACCGAGCCGCGGACGCAAGGACGAGCTGCACGCGGAGATCGACCACGCGCACGCGCTGCACGCGCGGCCGCCCGTCGCGACGCCGGGCCATCCGCCGCAAACCGCGATCATGGAGAGTCCCCATGCCTAAACGAATCTTCGCGTTCATCGCTCGCCGCGCTGCGCTGCGCAGGCTGCGCGGCGTGACCCAGCCGGCAGCCGCCGGAGCTCGACCTGCCCGCCGCCCACGCGCGACCGCCGAGCAGAACGAGCTGCTCGAGCACTGGTGGCTCGCGTTCGACGATCCCGGTGCTGACCGCGCTGATCGACGAAGCGTTCGCGAACAACCTCGACCTTCAAGGCGCGTTGGCGCGGATCGAGGCTCGCGCGCGCGCACGTGCTGCTCGCGCAGTCGAACCTCGTATCCCAGCGTCAACCTGCGCGCCGGCGCGTCGCGCTCGCGCGAATCGCAGACGCACAGCACTAGGCCGCCGGGTTTCGCCGATCCCGGCGCACGCAACGACTACAGCGTCGGCCTCGAAATGTCGTACGAGCTCGACCTGTGGGGCAAGTATCGCAGCGGCGCGCTCGCCGCCGCGCAACGACCTCGTCGGCGTCGCGCTATTTCCGCGAGACGGTGCGCATCACGGTCGCGGCCGACGTCGCGAACGCGTACTTCCGCCTGCGCGCCGCCGACGCGCTCCTGGTCGATGTTCGAGGACACGCGCAAGACGCGTACTGGACACCGGTCAGCCTGCAGCGCGACCGGTTCGACGGCGGCATCATCGGCGAATACGACTTGCGCCAGGCGGAGGCCGAGCTCGCCGCGGTCATCGCCGACATCGCGCGCGCGCGCCAGGCAATCGGGCTCACTCGAGGCGCGCTCGCGACGTTGACCGGCCGCTCGCCGCGCGCGGTGTTCACGCCGGACGTCGCCCGCGGTGCGGCGATCGATGCGCGCGACGGCGCGTGCCGCAGCTGCCGTCGGGGCTGCCATCGGGCCTGCTGGAACGGCGCCCCGATATCCGGCGCTCCGAGGCGGAGCTCGCCGCGTCCGGACTTGCGCATCCAGCAGGCGCGCGCCGACTACTTTCCCGAGCGTCAACGCTGACCGGCGCGCTGCGGCACCGAGTCGGCGGCGCTCTCCAACCTGTTCACGCCGCCCGCGACGTTCTGGCGCTTCGGCGTCGGGCTCGTCCAGCCGCTCCTCAGCGCTGAAAGCGATCGAGTCGCCAGCGTCGAGGCCGCCACGGCCCGTCGCGATGCGCGTGACGGTGGAATACCAGCAGACGGTGCAGAACTGCGTTCCGCGAAGTCGCACGACGCGCTGGTGACGAACCGCTCGGCCGGCAGAAGTGCTCGCCGCCGAGACGCACCGCGCGCGAGCAGCTGCACGCAGGCGCTGGCGGTCGCCAATCTGCGCTACGAAGCCGGCCGCACGTCGTACCTCGAGGTGCTGGACGCGCAACGCACGCTGCTCGCCGCCGAGACGCTGCGGATCGCGGCGGCGCGCGATTCGCGCGCTGTCGATCGTCGACTTCGCGAAAGCGCTGGGCGGCGGGTGGGCGCCGGAGACGTTCGCCGCCGCGTACTGACGGTCGTCGTCGGCGGCCAGCACCATGTGAGCGCCCATGCCGATGGCCGCGGGGATGCCATAGCGCTCCAGGTTCGATATGGTGTCGCCGGCGATCACCTCGACCGGCACGGTCGTGAGCTCGAGCACCCGGTTCGTCACCGACGACTCCGAACATCCGTGTGAGCGAGTTCTCGCGCGCGGCGCCGATCACAGATAGCTGGTGGGCAGCCGAGGCTCTTCGCGGACGCGGCGATGATCTCCGCCCTTGCGTCCGACCGGGCGACATGCGCGATATACGGCACGGCCCTTTGATCGAAGAACGCACGCACGGCGCGCGACTTCTTTTCGCTTTCTTCGCGGTAGAACCTCGGTGAGGTCCTTCCGGCTGAGGAACTGCGTGATATGCCGGGAGAAGCGGCCCTGGACGCTCAGCAGGTGGGATTTCCAGCTCCGGGCTGCGCAGGAATTCCCCGGCGACGTACCGGGCCGCATGCAGTGAGCTGCTCGAGCCAGTTTCGACCGGGCACCAGAATTTTCATCATGACTTGCCCTCCTGTGGGAGAGATCTGCGGCCGCCGCCGGCGTTTCGCGCCGCTGCTCGAAGCTTTGTCAGGCGCGCGCTGATCCGGGATTCCAGCCGATGGCGGTTGCTGACGCGTGAATCCCGACCAAAAGTACGCCAAAAACGGTGACGGCGTACAACGCCGGGACCGTCAGCTTGTAAGTGGATAGCAGGTCCGGCCAGCAGAGGCTCGCTCGTCACCATCTTGACTGCCGTCCAGTGCAAGCACCGCGGCGCCCGCGTAGTCGACCGAAGGGCATGCCTCGACGACCCGGAGGACGAGCGCGCGCCCCAGATCATGATCGGAATGCTGATCCAGCAGACCGAGTATCACCAGCGTAGTAGCTCCCTTCCGCCGCGCCGGCAACGCCCAGCACGTTAGCCGAGCCCCATGATCGCGTCGGCGACGACGATCGTGCGCATCGCGCCCAGAAGCCGTCCGCTTCCGCGCCCGCTCCCTGGATTCCCTTCTCTTTCTCCGGGCGAAGCAGACGGTACGCGCGATGTAGACGAGAAGCGTCCCGCCGACCAGCAGCAGTCCGGGAATCCGGAGCAGCCAGTACGACGAGCAGTGTCATCGACGCCCGAACCACCAGCGCACCGGCGGTTCCCGCCACGATCGCGCGGCGCTGCAGGTGCCGCGGCACGTTGCGCGCCGCGAGCGCGATCACGATCGCGTTGTCGCCGCGCGAGCACGAGGTCGATGACGACGATCGCCCCCAGTGCCGAAACGAACTCGGAGAGAGTAACAGGTCCAAGCGCGGCGCCTCCAATGCGCCGGCGTGCCCGCATCCCGGGCGGCCGCGCCTCTCGCGCCTCCGCAAGAGGACACACGGAGGCTTGCGCCAACGGTAACACTCGACGATCATCTCGAAAAATCGAATATATGGATCCGCATCGCTTCGAAAAATACGAAGGATGACGCCGATGGCTGCGCTCAACTGCAAGCACTCCGCACTTACTTCTGGGCCGTCGCGAGGGCCGGCGTGGCGTCACGCGAGCGGCCGAGCGGCTGCACGTGACCGGCGCAAACCATCAGCGGCCAGATCGGCGCGTTCGAGAACGTCCTCAGGTTCGCGCTCTTCGAAGCGGGCCGAGGCGCGGGCCTGGCGACGACGACCGACGCGGGAGCGGATCGTGCTCGGCTACGCCGACGCCGTATCTTCCGCCTCGGCGCGCGAGCTCGAGGACGAATTGCGCAACCGTCCGCACGGACCCACGCCGCGCTTCCGCGCAGGGGATTGCCGACGTGCATGCCGAAGCCACTGGCGTACGGGCTCCTCGATCTCGAAAGTATCGCACCGGCCCGATTCGCCGCGCATCGATCTGTCGCGAAGGCGCGTCGACAATCTGCTTCGCCGATCTCGCCGTCCATCGGCTGGATATCGTGCTGGCGGACCGGCCGATGCCCGCGAATCTCGCCGTCCGGGGGCAGCCAGCCTGCTCGGCGAATGCGGCACTGACATTCTTCGCCACCGCGAAGCGCTCGCGCGGCGCCACAAAGGCAGCTTCCCGCAACTGGTCGACGGTGCGCCGCTGCCGCCGCCGGGAGAGTGACTCCGACGCGCGGCCACGCCTGCCGCGATGGCTCGACCGTCATCGGATCGCGCCACGCATCGTCGGCGAGTTCGACGACGACGCGCTGCTCAAGAGGCGTTTGGCGAGGGCGGCGCGCGGGCATTCTCCCGGGTCCGACAGCGATCGCGTCCGCCGTCGAGCGGCAGTATGGCGTCGTCGCCATCGGCGGCACGAACGACGTCACGGCGCGGTTCTACGCGATCACGGGCGAGCGCCAGGTCAAGCATCCGGCGGTCCTCGCGATCACGTCGGCGGCACGCCGCCAGCTGTTTCGCCAAACGTAGCGTGAGCGCGGTGCGCGTCGCCGTTACGCGGGCGACGCCGGTCTCACCAGCTTGTTGCGCAGCTCGCGAAGCTTCAGGAACACCGTGCGTTGGTCGGGCGCCTCGGGCAGATCCGGGAAACGCTTCGCGCAATCTCGCGATTACCGTCGGGCTCGTCAGGCGAAAGAACGTGTTGATGCGTCCTCGTCGCGACGAGCGTCGTGACCATAGGCGCCGGCGGGATCGTGGCCCGCGAGGCTTCGTCGAGCATCGCGCGGCGTCCCGGTTGTCGGGCTCGCGATCCAGCGTGAAGCGCAGATTGTTCTCGATGTAGTCGTGGCCCGGATAGATCAATGTCGAAGCGGGCGAGCTTCGCGAGCTGCTCGGAAAACGTCTTGTAGAGCTCTCGGCCGGGTGACCTCCGTTGTGGCAATTCCGGCGCCGGCGTTGAACAGCGTATCGCCGCAGAAGAGCGTCGGGCTGGTCGGTGTGCGAGCGCAGGCAATGTGACACATCGTATGGCCGGGCGTGTCCAGCGCCTCGAGCTCGACCGTCTTGCCGACCTTGACGACGTCGCCGGCGCTCAGTCCCCGCGTCATGCCGGGAATCTTGTCGCTGGGCATTCTTGTGCGCCGGAGATCCTGGCGCCGGTGTTGCGGACCATGGCGTCGTTGCCGCCCGTGTGGTCGCGGTGCTCGTGCGTGTTGAGGATCTGCGTGATCGTCCAGCCCTCAGTCCTTGGCCGCCCTCAGGCATTTCTCGTGATCCAGAGGGATCGACGGCAAGCGCCTTCGCCGGTCTCATCTGCAAGCGATCAGGTAGTTGAAATTGCGGTACGCGTTGGCGGTCCAGATCTGCTTGACGACCACGGCATCACCTCGTTCGGTTGGACGGAAGGGCAACGATAGCGCGTCACCCCCGGCACGCGTCCGTCCGGAACGACGATGCCGAGCTGCCCTCACGCAGCCGTGAGGTTGATCACTCGCCTCGTGAACTCCTGATAGCTGCTCGCACTTGCAACGGGGCATGGCGCCCGTGCGGATGACACCGATAACATTTTGCATCACGCGGCAAAGACCGACCAGCCTTAGGCAGCTCACCCCCACACAAAAAAAGCATTGCGCTATCCCGGGGTGCACGTCAAAGTGCCAGGCACCTTTTCCAGTCTAGTTGGACATCATCAGGGGGCCCGCGATGTCACTTCTTGTGGTTCGCGTACGTGCCGCGGCTTGCGTGGTCGCGATGTTCCTGACCAGCCGTACTCTGGCGGCGATTGCTGCGGAGTTCAATGCTGCTGCTGGGCGCCAGTCCACCGGCAACAAGCGAGTGCCGAGCTTTTCGCTTCTACCAATGCTTTGGTTGTCACAATGGTACGGCCCATCCCTTTTCACCTCGTTTACAACGCGGCTGGCAACCCGGCGATCATTGAAAAAGGTCAATGCCTTGGGCATGTGGGAGCTTCGGGGTCTCCTCGCGGACCACATCAGCATTGCCACTTACTTGGACAGCAGCAAGCCGGCGATCACCTTGGCGCCGGTTGAGCATGACTTCCGTTTGGAACGGTGATCCCCTCTCTACGACATCATCGTGCCGAAAGCCGAGAACAACGCATTCCTGAAGATAATTGGAGAAGCAATGCACCGAACGAAGCACAT
>ERZ1370068.5808-contig-4816_pt1 | contig 27860 bp, 40 predicted proteins | sample MGYA00561227_ERZ1370068 | MGnify/ENA primary metagenome ERZ1370068 (study PRJEB38410, sample SAMEA6850437) | metagenome | study: Metagenomic assessment of the ecological functions of the soil: analysis of the soil microbiota associated with the...
GTTGCTTCAGTTCGGTTGCGTATTGCCTATCTCGCGCCATCGCCAGGATCGGGACGTCTGCGCGTCGTCGAGACGGATGTTGGCGTGGTGCACGGCTCGCGTGCCGGGCAGGAACTCAATCCCCTTGACGTAGCGGGCGACCTCGGTCGGAACAGGCACCACGAAGATGCGGAAACACGTCCGGTCCGCCGGCGGGGATCTCGCACGGCTGCGGCATCCGGATCACGAGATCGGGCGTGCCGAGCCTCCATCCGTCGCTCAGTCGGGACGGGCGGCAGGTCCGCCTCGATCACCTTCCCGGCGCGCCACCGTCGGACCACTGCTCGATCGTCGCGATCTGATCTTCGGTCGAGCCACGTTTCCGAGAAATCTCGTCGGCAAATCCGGCTCGAGTCCCGGCGGCATGTAGCGGCTCTTGGTGACGAGCGCGATCTGTCTTGCGCGAGGCCGAACGTCTCGCACGTCAAGCAGGCTGAACGGCGCGTTCTGGCCGGGATGATGACAGGCGACGCAGTGGTGGAACACGATTGGCGCGATGTCACGGGAGAAGGTCGGAATTCCGGCAGCGGCAGATTCGGTTGAGGGCGATCAGGACGAGGTTGAGTCCGACGATCGCCTCAACCGCTTCTATATGCGGTGCTCAGCCTACCACGTGCACGTTTGCGCCGATTCGGGAAGGAGTCGACTCTCGCAGGATGCTCGGCTGGCGCCAGATACGCGGTCGGCGTGCCGCCGGGGCCGAGCGCGGAAACCCCAGGGACCGCCGGTCGGCTGAAATGTCGTGCTCCGAACTGTAGAAGTAGTCGCTCGAGTTTAGCGCGTTGAAAACGTCGAGTTTGGGTTCAAATCTCATTCTGCCCACACTGATCCGCTTGCTCACGCCGAGGTCGAGCTGGGTGATCCGCGACGTCATCTCGATGCCGGGAGGCGATGAGCGGCACGCTGAGCGTCGCCGAGTTCATTCCAGGGACGACGCGCGCGCCCACGACGCAGCCCAACGAAGCCGAGTTGCCAGGACGACACGGAATAGCTTCGTCGTCGGTCCGACCGCCCACGCCGAACCCAGGCCGTTCACCGCGACGAGGTTCGGCGTGGCGTTTCCGCCCTGCGTCAATGCCTGCGTTCCGAGCAGATACCCCGGCAGCGCCTGGAACGCACCGCTCACCTGCACGCCCCACGGCAGAGCGATACGTCGCGAAGAGCTTGAACTGCGTACGCCATGGAATCCCGCTCTGCGATTGATCGCAGTAATTGAGGAGACTCGGGTTGGTCGCCGCCGCGCTGCAGACATTGGAGATGGTTCGATCGGTAGCCGAGCCGCCGACAGATCCGCCGCGCCACGCGGCAACCGGGCGCTGAAGTTGACCTCGAAGCCGTCGTAACTGCTGCGTCAGGTTCGTTGTCGTTGCTGTCGACGTTCTTGACCGCCTGTTGGACGGCTGCGAGAGACGGTGTCGTACATCGTGATGGCGTGGCCGTCGATCGGGCTGAAGATGGTCACCGGCCGGTAGCTCGGGTTGGTGACGCGTGCCGTCCGCATTGAGGTGCCCGGCCGCAGGATGTTGTTGCGCTCGAAGATGTTCCTGCGCGTCGTTGTGGAAGTAATCGAACGACAGCGACACTCCGCTCCAAAATCTCGCGCGTGATGCCGACGTTGTAGGCGTCCGCATACGGGCGTTTGATGTTCGGATCGGGACTCGCGAAAGCGAGAGGCAGCTGACCAGAAAACTCGTGCGGCACGTTGGCGAAGTTGATCTCGCACGCTGGATCGTTGGCGAAGCTGCAGCCCAGTGATGCCTTGCGCGATGTTGTCCTTGTTCTTGTCGTTCCACGGCGCTGTCGATGGAGATGAACCAGGGCGTTTGCCGGGTCGTAGAGCGAGGCGAACGTCGTCGTGGCCGCGTGCTGGAACCGGTTGAAGCCAAAGCGCAGCGGCCGTCTTGCCGTCGCCGGTCAGGTCGAATACGACCGAGGCCCGCGGCGACAAGCTCTTCCAGACCGGCATCTTGATGTCGTCGAACGCCGGAATCGTGCTGAAGCGTCCTGACTGCGTCGCCTGGCCGTCGACCTGCTCGTTGACGTATTCCCAGCGACCGGGCGTAGTTGAGCGTCAGGCGCTTGAACGTCCACTGATCCTGCGCGTAGATGCCGAGGTTCGCGTTCAGGCGCTCCGCTCCAGTACGTTCTCGGGATTGGCCGGTCGCCTCCAACACAGACCGGTGAACGGCGCGCCGTTCAGGTAGTTCTGCACCAGGTCCGCGTTCTGCGCGCAGCGTGTTGCCGTCCCGAGCCCCACGAATGCTGGACGCCGACTTTGATGTTGTGCGAGCCCGTGACGTGCGATGCCGACGCCCTGCAGGTTGTAGCCCGATCCGGAGACTTCTGATAGTCGCCGCCGCCGGCTGGCGCATTCGAAATCGGCGTGACTCGTCGTCCCAAGCGTGGCGTCTCGGTAGGGTGCGCCGGCCAGCCAGGCTGGCGGTGCCCCAGGGCTGCGCGATGCCCGGCTGATTCAGGTTCTCATGCCGCTCGACGTTGCTCGAGTAGCCTCCTTCGACGAGCAGCTTGCTGCTGACGGTCGACGTCCACTTCACCGTGCTCGTCAGGTAGAGCGGCGACGTCCAGACCACCGACGACGTGTCCGGGTCGTCGCCCGGCTGCATGGCCGCGCTTCGCGGCTCTTCCAGATCTTGTCGGCGTACCGGACAACTTGTTGCGCGGGCTGACCTGCCACGTCACGCGGCCAAGCACGCTGTTGATCGTCTGGTCGTCGACACCCTGCTCGCAGCTAATCGACGCCGTTGACGCAGTTGGCGTAGGTCTGTCCCGCGGGCACGTGGAAGGTGTTCGAGATGGGCTTGTTCACCGTGAAAAACGCGCGCCGGACGCGAAGAACCACAACTTTGTCCTTCGCGATCGGCCCGCCCTGAGTGACATTGATGTCGCGGTAGAGCCCGATCTTGTCCAGCGTCCTGACGCCGTGGTCGCTGCAGGAACTGGGACGAGGTTGTCGCTCTGCCGGGCCGCTCCTTTCTCGAAGACGAGCGAGGAACGATCCGTAGTCGATTCCCGCCCTCTTTCGGAATGAGGTTGAGCTTCAGCCCGCCGGTCGCCGAATCCGCCGCGCCACCACCGGTCTGATAGACCATTTCCTGGCTTCCCGCGTCGTTCAGGTAGCTCTGGATGGCACCGTCGCCTTGGAGGCCGTTGAGGATCATGCCGTCCATCAGCACGGTCGGTTTGCCCGGCGCCTGCACCACGCACCGTGAAGTAGGTCTGCTGCATCGCCTGCGAGCCACCAACGTCCGGCGCCGTCAGCGTCACGCCGACGACGAGCTGGCCGACCGACTGAATGGTGTGGGCGTTGGGCACCGAGTCGAGAATCTCGCGCGGGAGCACAGCCGCTCTCGCATTGCTCTGAACGTCGACGACCGGCGACGCCCCGGTGACGGTGATTGACTCGGCGACCGCACCGATCTTCAAGTCGGCGTTCACCGTCATCGTAAAGTTGGACGGCAGCTCGAGCCCTTCACGCCTGATTGTCTGGAAGCCAGCGACGGTGAAGGTCACGACGTAGTTGCCGGGACGCAGGTCGACAATCTTATAAGCGCCCTGGCCGTCTGTTACGACCGAACGCGTTCGCTCGATGAGCGCGTCGCTTGTCGCCTCGACAGTCACCCCAGGCAGGACGGCGCCCGAAGTGTCTTTGACGATACCGGCGATGGTGCTTTGCGCACGCGCTGAGCCGGCCGTTAGCGGAAATTCGCCGCCAGCGCGAGGAGAATCGATCGCCGACATTCTTCCACCTGACTCATGCCCTCGACCTCCTGCAATGCTGTGACTACGAAGTGTGACAGCGATCAGGACGGCCGCAGGCTATGCTCGTAGAGCGCCGAGATCAAGAGGTTTTAGCGCACAAAGATCGTTCCGAAGCCGTGCCAATCTCACCGATTGGATCGCGTTGGGACAAGACGAGCGCATTAGGGACGGAATGACTAGCAACAGTCCTGACACCGGCTGCGTGCCTTCCTGACGGGGAGCCGGCGCCAGCGATAAGCGGTATCATGCGCTCCCGTAACCTGCTGCGGGAAGCACAACGCGCGTGGGACTGAAAGGGGCGAATGAGATGGCGACAAAGGCGAGACGGCGATATCGCCGGATCGACACGCGCTGAATCGGCGCGATTTCGCTCGGTTGGCCGCTGTCGGCGCTGGCGCGTCAGCTCTTGGAGCCCGCGCTCGGCGGCGGATCGCTGGCCGCTGCCGAGGCCGGACCCGTTGTTGGGACAACCGCGGGAAAGGTTCGCGGCCTGGTTCAGGATGGCGTGAATGTCTTCAAGGGCATCCCGTATGGAGCGTCTGCGACCGGGAAGAACCGCTTCATGCCGCCCCGTCAATCCTCCGGCGTGGATGGGTATCAGGGACACGTGCTCGCTTACGGACCGAGCGCGCCGCAAGGTGACGGCCGCACGGCGCCGGCACCCATCGGCCCGGCAAATGCGAGCATCTCGAATCCCGGTGCGGGCGGTGTCGGGCCTACCAGCGAGGATTGCCTCGTCCTCAACATTTGGTCGCGTGGTGTCGGGAGATGGCGGAAATCGGCCGGTGATGTTCTGGCTGCACGGCGGCGGATTTTCGAGCGGCTCTGGCTCGAGTGCCATGTTCGACGGCGTCAACCTGAGCCGGCGCGGCGATGTCGTTGTCGTCACGATCAACCATCGCCTCAACGTCTTCGAGTTTCTTCATCTTGGGAGACGTGGCCGGAGGACGCTTCATGCGGCCTCGGGAAATGCCGGAATGCTCGACGTCGTGCATGCGCTCATGTGGGTGCGCGACAACATCGCACGTTTTGGCGGCGATCCGGCCAACGTGACGGTCTTCGGAGAGTCCGGTGGCGGCAGGAAAGTGGCCTCGCTCATGGCGATGCCGACGGCAAAGGGCCTGTTTCATCGCGCGATCATCGAGAGCGGACCGAGGTCTCCACTTTGCAGCCCCGCGACCGCGCGACCGAGATCGCGTATGCGGCGCTTCGAGCTCCGAGTTGAAGCCGAATCAAGTCGCCCGGCTGCAGGAGTTGCCCGCTCAACGGATCCTCGCCGCCTACAACACCGTCGAACGACGGCTCGACTCCGACGCGAGAGAGAAGGGCATCGTCGAGCAGCACGGGCTCGTGCCGACGGTCGGCGTCGAGGCTCTGCCAAGCTATCCGTTTGATCCGGTTGCGCCGGAGATGTCGGCGGATATCCCGCTATTGATTGGAACGAACAGGCACGAGTTGGCCCTGCAGACGAGAAGCGACGCCAAGATCCATGGGCGGACGTTGACTGAAGAGGAGCTGCGGGCTCGCGTCTCGGTGATGGCCGGCAATGCTGCCGATCGTGTCATGCAGACGTGCAGGCCCTCTATCCGGACGCGCATCCGGCCGTGCGCTTCATTCCTGATGGCCACCGACCGAGACCTATCGCCTGGATTCCGTTACGCTCGCTCAGCGCAAAGGCGGCGCAGAACCGGGCGCCGGTCTTCATGTACTGTTCGCGTGGGAGACGCCGGTGGACGGCGGTCGGCTTCTCGCCCATCACGCGCTCGAGATTTCGTTCGTGTTCGACAACACGTCAAAGGTGCGGGGCCGACCGGCGGGGGGCCACAGGCTGCGGCGCTCGCCGACAAGATGAGCGACGCGTGGATTGCCTTCGCCCGAACCGGCAATCCGAATACACCGAAATTGCCAAAATGGCCCGCGTAAATCGCGAGCACACGCTCGACGATGATTTTCAACAACGAATGCAAAGTCGAGGACGATCCGGGCATGTCGAGCGGCATCTGTGGCGGGCGATATGAACAGAGCAGCTCTCAGCTTTCGGTCAGTGGTCAGCCATCAGCATACGACTTTAGCGACAGCCCCGCAGTCTGCAACATGCTCCGTGCTGTCGCCGAATTTCTCGGTAGGAATGCCGAGCTTGTCGAGCATCGCCAGGAGAAGGTTGGACATCGTGGTTTCTGGCGTGTTGCGAATGTGACGTCCGCCCGTCAACCGCCCCGAGGCCCCGCCTGCCAGCACAATCGGAAGCGGATAGTGGTTGTGCTGGTTGCCGTCTCCCATCGCGCTCCCATAGAGGATCATCGAGTGATCTAGCAGCGTGCCGTCCCCGTCCGGGATAGCCTGCAGCTTGGCGAGGCAAATAGGCGAGCAGGCCGACGTGATAGCGGTTCAACACGGCGAAGCGATCCTGATTCTCGCGGATATTCGAGTGGTGAGACAGGATGTGGAACGCATCCCGGACGCCGCTCTTCGGATAGAACTGCATTACTGAGCTCCTTGGCCATCAGCAGCGTCGTAATGCGTGTGATATCTGCCTGCCACGCCAGGATCTGCAGGTCGAGCATCAATTTGATGTGTTCTTCCACATCCTTCGGGACTCCGGCCGGTGCGTCCGGCAACGTGAGTTCGGTGGACGCCTGATCGGCGGCCTTTTGAATGCGTCGCTCGATTTCCCGCACGTCACCGAGGTATTGATCGATCCGGTTCCGGTCCTCGCTGGGAAGTTTTCGCTGCAGCGCCGCTGCCTCGCCTAGCACCGAATCGAGCAGGCTGAGCGACTGCTGCCGCCGCGCGCTCGCCGTTCCGCGTCCGTGCTGCCGTCTCCGAACAGTCGTTCGAACACGACCTGCGGATTGTTTCTGCATCGGCAGCGGGGCGGTCGGTCCTTGCCATGAAATGGTGTCGCGGTACGAGCAGCTCAGGCTTTCACCGCAACTCAAGCTGGAAGGCTCGATGGTCAGTTCGAGCGAAGGGAGCGCCGTTTCCTGTCCCATCTGGCGCGCCGCGAGCTGGTCCATCGTGATGCCCAGATACGCCTGGGGACCGGCCTTGGCAAACGCGCCGCTGAGGAACGTGGCCGCGGAGCGGTTGTGATTGGCGGTCGCGGATCCTCCACCGTATGCCTGGGGATGACTGAGGTCGCTGATGATGTTCACGCGATCGACGAATGGCTTGAGCGGCTGAAGGATTTCCGGAGAGCTCGAAGCCTGCGCCCGTCGGTCGCAGGCGTCCACTTGTCCATCGTGGCGCCGTGTGGGACGTAGATGCATCCCAGGCGCGTCTTCGCGCTGGCTGGTGTCTGGGCCAGCGGCGTCGCGGCCGGCACCATCGATTCAAGAAACGGCAACGCAATCGTGACACCCATTCCGTTCAGGAACGTGCGCCGCGACAGGTGCTTCTTGCTGATGAACATGCTCGATGCTCTCCGTCAGCACTTCTGAGAATTCTGGACTTGAGGATCTGAGGCTTTGGAGCTCGAGCACTTCAGGCTCTCAGACCTCAGATGCCTTGGCATTCTCAGCATTCAAGTTGCTTCTTCATTCTCATCCGAAACGGCGCGCTTTCGACGACGCCGAGGACGAGTGACGAAAATCGGTAGTCGTCCTGGGCGGCTCGCCGGACGATCGCGCGGACTGTCGGCATGTCGGTATACCGGACGGGGCGGCCCAACGCGTGCGTGAAAAGCCGTTCGGTTGCAGCGGTCACGAATGCATCCGACCGGCTGAGCAATGCCTCCCGGAGGTCGTTAGGGCCGTGAAGAGGAGTACCGTCGACCAGTTGACCAGAAGAATCAATAGGTACCCCGAGTCGCGCTCACGCCAGGTCCCAATCTGATCGAAGTTCTCCAGCGACAAGCCAATCGGGTCCATGATCTTGTGGCACGATGCGCACGCGGGATTCGCGCGGTGCGCCTCCATGCGCTGCCGGACCGACGTGGTCTTGACCTGCACCGGGTCCTTCTCGAGATTGGTTTCGACGCCAGGTGGCGGCACGGGAGCCGGCGTTCCGAGCAGGTTCTCCAGGATCCATTTGCCCCTCGACACCGGAGACGTTCGTGTGGCGACGGACGTGACGGTGAGCATGCTGCCGTGTCCCAAGAGACCGCGGCGGGGTTCGACGGATCGATAGCTACTCGTCGAACATAGCTGCCATGCACGTTCGGGATGCCGTAATGCCGGGCGAGGCGCTCGTCGACGAACGTGTAGTCGGCGCGCAGCAGGTCCACGATGCTGCGGTCCTCGCGGACGATGCTGGAGAACAGCATTTCGGTTTCAGTGCGAAATGCCTGGCGCAGGTTGTCGTCGAAGTCCCTCGCCGACGTTTGAACCGTCGACGAGCTCCCGCAGGAACAGCCATTGACCGGCGAAATTGCTGGTCAAGCGCTTCGGCCTTGGGATCGGCCAGCATTCGCGTGACTTGTTGCGCTCAGCACGATGGGATCGCGAAGCCGGCCCTTCGACGCGGCGTCCAGCAGCTCGTCGTCAGGAATGCTGCTCCACAAGAAGAATGACAAACGCGACGCCAGCTCGAGATCGCCGAGACGATAAGGTTTGCCGGGCTGCGCGGATCGCGGCTCCTCTTCAACTCGATAGAGGAACGCCGGAGCCACCGGGATCCGTGCCAGCGCCTGCTGAATGCCCGATTCGAAGTCGCCGTCCTTGCGTCCCCTGCTGATAAAAGCCCATCAAGGTCTCGACTTCGTCGTCGAGCACCGGCCGGCGGTATGCGTGACGGGCAAGAGTGGTGACGATCTTTCGAGCGCAGGACGCTTCGTCGCTTCGTGGCGGATGAAGGCCGCCCTCCGGCCGGCAACACGAATATCCGGCGGCGACTCGGCGTGTCGCCCAGGCCGGTGGCGTTAGCGGCCCGGTGATCACGATGCTTTGCACGCTGCCCGGCGGAGTGAAGGCCGAATCGATTCGAAAGTCCGAATACGCTTCGTCGACACCAGCCGACCGCACGCGATCCACGAGAGCGACGCCGACAACGTGTGGCCCGGCCGGGACCTTGATGCGGAAGTTGCGAGGATTCTGGACCGCAAGCTTGGCGCCGTCGAGCGTCACGTCGAAGATTGCGCCGCCCAGCCCGCCTCCACCGAACCCGCCGGTGACGTTGAATTCGTGCTCCGCGTCGAGGGAAGTTATGACGAACGAGCATGCCACCGCGCGTTCCGAGCGGGAGGCCCTCGATGTGACGATCCTGCGACAGCGCTGCTGGGGCCGCATACGTGACCTGAGACGGCGTGAGCGTGCGATCGCCAACTGCGCGGCGGCTGATCTTCATCGCGGCTGAAACGTAGCCCTGGATGAGCGACGGCGAGACGCCAAGCGCTTCGGCGATGTTGTCGAAGCCTTCGCTCGACGCGTCTGCCGGCAGGAGTGTCGTGGCGTCGATTTCCAGATCCAGAAGGTCGCGGATGGCGTTCGCGTATTCCGTGCGATTGAGGCGGTGCAACGCAGGACCCTCGAGACCCGCATCGGCGACGGCGGCCCGATCGAGCCGCGTTTCCAGGTCGGAAGCCAAGCCGTCCAGCACCTGACGTTCGGGCCTCGGGCGCCGCTCGGCGGCATCATGCCCGGTTTTGATTTTGCGGACGACCTTTTCCCAGGTCTCCGCGTCTTTGCCGACTTGCTCCAGGTTCAAGGCGTCGAGCGCCAGTCCGGCGGTCTTCGCACGGCTGTTGTGACAGGTGATGCGAGTGCACTGATTGAGCAGCGACTGTTGCGACGAGACCTGCGGCGCTGCCGGCTGCGCGGCTTGCCCGGCGGCGGCCCGCGCGTCGCTCCGAGACGATGGCTAGCGCGCAGCAGGCCAAGCTCAGGAGAATGTGGCTTCCGCCTTTAGGCGGAAGAATCTTCCGGCTGAAGCCGGAAGCCACACACGCGCCGGAAGCCACGGCACCATCCGCTGCGCGTTCATCGTCTGCGCCACCGGAGCCCGCCCCATCAAGGTCTTGATGAGTGCGATCGAGCTCGGTTTCGGTTTCGCCGGATGAGTAGCCAGAAACACGCCCTCGGCCCAGGCCAGCGGTGTTCGGCCTTCGTTGTCCTTCACATCCAGCCGGGCGCCTTTGTCGACCAGGAACCGGATGATGTCGTCCGAGCCTCTATTAGCCGCGCCATGGACGGCAGTCAGACCCATCGAATTGACGGCGTTCACATCCATTCCAAGCCCCCAGCACAGCTTCACCGCGTCGAGCAGCGCCTGGGCGCCTTCATCGTAGGTTTGATCGACGACCCAGTTGATTCCAGCCGCGGCCATCAGCGCGGTGGTTCCGCCGAAGGTTGGAATGTAAGGATCCGCGCCGTAGCTCGAGCAACAGTCGCATGACCGTGAGATCGCCGGCCAGGAAGCCGTCAGAAAAGGTGTTTGTCCCGTGAAATCGACCCACGCCAGCGATCCAGTGATTCGCAGCATCTGCCGGCGAATCGGTGGTGTCTCTTTCAGTCGCGGATTTGGATCGGCATCGCGCGCCAGCAGGATCTTGATCAAGTCGAGTATCGGCTCACGATCCACGCCGTTTTCAGAACGTGGCATTGTCCACGTCCATGTTTCGCGCTTCGACCGCCGCCCAGAGAGGCGTTCGGCCGTACTCAATCGCTGACGTTGATCTGTGCGCCCTGCTCGATCAGAAAACGCGCGACGTCGATGTGGTTGTTGGTAATGGCCATCAGCAGCGGCGTGATGCCGTTGGCGTCGACTTGTTCCAGCGTGGCGCCGGCTTTTACGAGTATCTCGCGCCGATTCCAGCCGTCCATCGCGCGCCGCATAGAGCAGAGGAGTCAGTCCTCCCGGCGTGAGATACCGCGATCCGCGCTCGGGAAGACCACCGCGAACGATCCCGATCCCGTGCCCGAACCCGGGGACTGGAATTGGGAAGAACCCACGGCGGGGTCCTTCCGATTCTCGTCCGGGCGTTGACGTCCGCGTGCCGACCTTCGACGAGCATTTGAACGACTGGCGTCTGATTTTCGCGGACCGCGATCATCAGCGCCGTTTGCTGGAACTCCGGATCCGTTGCGTCGACGATGGCCCCGTAGTCGAGGAGCACGCCCACGGCGGCGGGATCGCCAATGCGCGCCGCTGTCATCAGCGGCGTTTCTCCCGTCGGATCGGGTGCGTTCGGGTCCAGCGCCTGCGTCGAGCAGAAGCTGGATCATCTCGGCGTTGCCGTTCGAGCACGCCAGGTAGAGCGGCGTCACGCCGTAGCGGTTGGGGCGCGTCGCATCCGCGCCCGCCTGAATCAACAGCCGGGCCATCTCCAGGTCGTCCACGCGGACCAGCCAGAGGAGGGCCGAGCTTCCGTCGGCGCTGGACGCGTTAGCGTCGGCCTTTTGAGCCAGCAGCGCTCGCACGGCGTTCCGGTCGCGCTTCATCGCCGCGTCGGCGAGCCGCGAATCGGCTTAGGCGACGGCGCTTCTCAGCGAACCAGCCGAAGAGCGCGATCACGAGAAGCGCGAGAAACCGCGAACGCCGCGTCGGCTTGCGTATCAATGACATGCTCATGCGTGGGTCCGACCTTAGCCGGACCCTACCGCATTAGATTAGCACTGTGTAACGAGCGTTGAGCCGAGCGGAAGGTAAGTGCCGCGAGCGGGCTATTGCCGCTTTGCCGTGAACGTGCCGTTGGCGAGGCCGGCGATGTTGACGGTTCCCTTCATCGAATCCCTTGTTCTCGACGTTGCCCGTGTAGGTGCACTTCAGCGGCATGCCCTGGGCGTCGACCGTAAACTCGAACACGAGCTCTTGGCCTTTGAGTGCGCCGGTGAGATCGGCCTCACCCAGTTGACCGGAGTAATGCCCGGTGACCTTGTCGCCGTCCTGCTTCAACGTGATCGTAGGTGTTCCAGAGCCAGCAGCTGGTCTCCACCGTGAACGATCCAATTGCCAGTGAGGTCGATCTTGGACTGCGCGACATTAACGACTACAAGTAGCACAACGGTGATGGCGACGACGACGGGACGAATAGCCCTGAATCTCATCTGAAACTGCTCCTCGAACCACAAAGAACACAAAGACCACGAAGCCGGTGTTTATGACCTTCGTGATCTTTGTGGTTCCGCCATCTTTGTCGACTAAGCTTCGATTCGTCTGTTCAGAAGTCGAACTGCCCGCCGATCTTGAAGAACCTGCCCTGAAGAACGTTCGTCGGCCGCAGCCATGCCGATGTCGTCGTCGAGTTCGAGAACGCCAGTGTTGAGGGTGAACGGCCAGTTGCTGTTGAACGCGTTGTACAGGTCGGCATCCACGCGGAAGGTGTAGCGGTTGAACCGGAACCGCTTGGAGGCGCGAAGGTCGGCTGATTCAGGTTCACCCCCGAATGAGGTGCTGTATACCGTCCCCGGCTCGATCAGGCGAACGGTCTTCGTTGCCCCCGACGCCAGACTGCGGCCGAGAGCCGCTGCGATGGTGGCATTCGGCACCGCCCAGTCGGCGACGATGCTCGGCTGCAAAGGATTCTGCACGCCGCTGCTGAACTGGTGCATGCCGCTGATGATGACGTCCCAAGGCAGCGGGTGTGAGGCGAAGACCTTCACGTCCGGACGGAACGGAAAAGTCTGGTCGCAGAACTGTTTCTGGGGATTATCGACTGTGCTGGTGGCCGCAGCAAACGCGAGGGCAGTGATGCCGCGCGTTGCGGACTCCAGCGGCGCGTTGCACGTATCTAGGTGACGCGTGACTGCACCGATGCCGCCCTGCACGAGCGTTCCGCCGCGCAGTCGTGCATTCACGCCGATGTCGATTCCGTTGAAGACGTCCGTGATTCCGCCGAAGTTGTCGGCGAGCGTGCGGACGTTCTGGATCGAAAGCAGGTTGGCCGTCGGCTTGATGTCGTAGAGTCCGCAGACTGGATACCCGCCACCGCCCGGCAGGTTGGCGTCGACCGGTGCAGTGATGCAGAACGGTCCATCGTAACTGCTCTGAGAGGTGTTGAGATCGTCGATCGTAGTCTGGTTCCCGTAAGAGCGCCGATACCATCCGGCGCTGAGCGATACGCGCGGCACGAGCTCGTGCTGAATGCTGGCAGAGATATCCCAGTTGTGCTTGCTTACTCCCCAGCCGTTCAGAACGGCCGGATCGTGAGGTCGTCGACACGACGGCCTTACCAAAGTTGGGGTTCGACGAGGCGCCGATCTCGGCTGACTGCAGCGATCCATCAGGGTTGAAGATCTTGAGGTCGCGGTTGCCGCCGAGTGCCGGGTTCTGGTCGTTCCAGGCCCGCGTGTCCGTCCTGGATATCGTATTTTGCGGGTTGATGTCCGCGGCGGTGACGACGTTTTCACCGTTCACGTAACGAGCGGCGCTCACCTTGAGGGCGGTCTTGCCCGTCCCGAACAGGTCATGCGACACACCCAGCCGCGGGTTGAGGTCTTTCCAATTGTTCACGTCGAAGCCAGCGGTATGCAGTGCAGGGTTCCATCGGCCCTGCGGCAGATCTTCGTCGAGCACTTCACCCTGAGTGCCCAGTCGAAGCGCAAGCCGGCGTTGACGGTGGCTCGCTTGATCGTCCATCGATCCTGAGCGTAGAGACCGACATCGGCCTTGATGGCTTCGCGCTGATCGCGACGTGTCCGGAACGTCACTTGAGACGGAAGGTTGTTGTTATAGTTGAGCGTCAGGTCGCCGGTATACTGTTCCACGGTGCGGCGAGGCCCCTCGCTCAGCGCGCCGCCGAATTTGAACGCATGCGCGCCGGTAACGTAGGACGCCGCACCCAGATACGTGCGGAGGACCGAGAAGTGATCGGCCGGAGCATCCCAGGCGGCGACGAGTCGGTTGTTCGTCTGCTCTCTGATCGCGAAGACACTCGATGCTTGGATCGCCGTCTCGTCAAACACTTTGTCATCAATTCCCGTCACTGTTGGCTGGTAGAGTTCGGTGTATCCTGATCGTAGACGGCGAACCCTGCTTCGAGGAGTAATCTGCTTGTCTGCGTCCGAGTCCACTTCGTGACCGACACGAAACTCGTCGGGGTTACCTGGACGGCAGTCGCTTCAGGGGCAACCGTCGAGCTGATGCCCCAGTGATCGCGGTATTTCCGCTGATTGTCGTGGTAATACGCGATCTTGTCCTTCGAGCTCAATTGCGCCGTGATCCGCCCTGCCGTGCTCACAATGTGACCGTCGTCGATTCCCAGGTTGTTGAGATCCGGCTGGTATGTGCTGGCTGTGGGGCCGAGGGCGTTGAAATAGCTGTCCGGTACTGTCTTCTCGGCTCCCCAATGGCGAAACGTGGCGTACCACCACAGCCTGTCTTTGAGGATGGGCCCGCCGACTGACGGATTGACGTCCCAGATCTTCTCGATGCGGCTCACGTTCGTCAGGCGGTTGCCGATCTTGCCCGTTGCGGGATCCGGCGCATTGAACGTTAAGTCGCCCTGGAGGTTGTCGCGTAAGTTGTTCGCATCCCAGCCCGAGCCCGCGTAATTCCCGAAGACGACTCCGCGCATCGCGTTCCCACCGTCCTTCGGGACCATGTTGATGCGGATGCCGCCTTGGGCCATCTCTGCTGAGTCGGCGCCCGTCACATAGCTGATTTCCTGCAAGCTCCCGTCGTTCCAGTACACCCGCTGTACTGGCCGTTGGCTTCCAGGTTGTTCAGCCGCATGCCGTCGACGGTCTGCACCGAGTCGACTGACCCCTTATAGGTCAGCGGCGACTGCTGCAACGTGCCTGAACCGCCAACGTCACGTGAGAGAGCGGCACCGCCGCCGAATGATAGGTTCGTGCCCGGGATCATGATCCCAACAGCCTGGATGTTGCGGCCGGTCGGCATGATATCGAGCACCTCACGCGTCATCACCGTGCGCGTCGTGATGCTCTGCACGTCAACGATGGGTGACTCGGCGGTAACTGTAATGGTCTCCTGGACCGCGCCGACCTTCATCTCGGCGTTGATCGTAGCCGTGAAGTCGGTGGTCAGTTCAATGCCGTCGCGCTTGACGGTGTTGAAGCCAGGCAGCGCGAACGTGACGCTGTAAATGCCTGGCCTCAGCTCGGTGATTTTATGCTGCCAGTCCCGTCAGTGACGGCAGTTCGGGTCTTCTCGATCAAAGCCGGGCTGGACACCTCTATGGTCGCGCCAGGCAGAACAGCCCCGGACGCGTCTCTCACGGTGCCGGCTATCGCGCCCTGCGCGAGAGCCATGCCAGGAACGACAAGCACACATACGACGGTTAGCGCGAGACACCTGACCAGCGTCCGCACTAAACCTCCCCCTCCTCAGAAAGGACCGGCGTGAGCCTGGCGTCGGTCGTGGCGATGATGCCTATCTCGTTGATTACACACAACGTAAATGGGACAAGGCGAGCGCGGCAGGGGATAGAATGACGCTGCACCCAAGCTTGGCCTTTCCGAAGGCCTCGGAACGTGCTTAAATCCGTGGCAAATGCTTGACGATCCTGTGGCTTCCGAACGGCGGCGGCAGCTGGCTAACACGGTGTGCATCGTCTTGGCATTCTGCGCCGTGCGCGGCCTGTTGAGGCCTGCTGGGTCTACACGACCAGGCAGGTATCGTGGCTGTCGGCCGTCACCTGGACGCTGCCGTCGTGGGTTCTGCTCGCGCCGCTGGCAGCGTTCACGGTCGTGCTTGCCCGTCGCTTTCCGTTCGAGCGGCGCAATCGAACGCAGAGCGTCGTTGTGCATGTCGCAGCATGCGTCGCCTTCGCGCTGGCCCATCTACTGGCCATCACACCTGTGAGAGTGCTCCTGTCGGCGGAGCCGATGACCTACGAACGGCTCTCACAGCGTTCCTTGTTGCCTTCCGGTTGCTGTTCATTCTCGACGTGCTCACCTATTGGGCCATTGTCGGGATGTATCTGGCGCTTCACTACTCGAACCTTCGCACCAGCTTGGCCGAAGCGCGTCTGGCCGCGCTGCGCGCGCAGCTCAATCCTCATTTCCTGTTCAACGCGTTGAACGCGATTTCGACGCTGGCGCTCAAAGGCGATCAAGCCGCGGTGACCGAAACTCTCGGACGATTGAGCGGTCTCCTGCGCGCCGCTCTGGATGAGCACACCGAGGAGATTCCGCTGGCCCGCGAAATGGACTTTTTCGACGACTATGTGGCCATCCAGCGGATTCGGTTTGCCGACCGCCTGTCGGTGGAAAAGAGCATCTCACCGGACGCGCTCACCGGCCTGGTGCCCACGATGATCTTGCAGCCCATCGTCGAGAACGCCATCGAGCATGGAGTGAACGCGCAGAGGGGTGGGGGACGAGTCGACGTCAGCGCGGCACGTTTGAACGGCTCGCTCGTCCTTGAAGTTCGCGACAGCGGGCCCGGCTTTGTTGCAGCCACTTTTCACAACGGCATCGGATTGACCAACACCCGGGCGCGCCTGGAACAGCTGTACGGGTCCGCCTATGGCTTCGAGTACGGCAGTGTCCAGGAGGGTGGGGCTTCCGTCCGCATCACGATTCCGTTCCATCAGCGTCGGGCTGAAGAATAAGTACTCGTGGCGCCACCCATCAAAGCCGTGATCGTCGACGATGAGGCGCTCGCGCGAGACGCGATCCGGCTGCGTCTTCATAACGAGCCCGATATAGAAGTCGTCGGCGAAGCCGGGATGGGGCCGACGCCGTGGAGTTGGTGCGATCCCTTCGCCCTGACCTCGTGTTCCTCGACGTCCAGATGCCGGTTCTGGACGGATTCGAGGTCGTCGAAAAGGTATCGTCCGAGCATTTGCCGATCGTGGTGTTCGTCACCGCGCACGATCGAGTGCGCCTTGAAGGCATTCGAGACCCACGCGGTGGACTACCTGCTGAAGCCGTTCACCGCAAGTCGATTTCATGCCGCCCTCGATCGTGCCCGTCTCGAAGTCGCGCGGGCCGGCGACCACGAAACGCACCAACGTCTCATCGAGGTGCTCGACGAGCGGCGGCGCGCGCGCGAGCGCCGCGGGTCTCAGGAGTTCACTGCCGGTGAAGGTTATCTAGCCCGCCTCGCCGTCAAGCACAACGAACGCATCTGTGCTCGTCAAGACGGCCGACGTCGATTGGATCGAGTCGTGCGCCAACTACGCCCACCTGCACACTCACGGCAAGAGTTATGTCGTCCGCATGACGATGGGAGATCTCGAACACCGGCTCGACCCAGCGCGGTTTGCGCGAATTCACCGATCGACGATCGTCCAGATCGACCGAATCGCAGAAATAGTGGCCGCCTGGCACGGCGACTTCGATGTGACTCTCCATGATGGAACGGTACGCAGGCTCACCCGTAACTATCGCGATCGGGTTTTGAACCGCCACCAACGCCGGTGACCGCAGGGTTGCCGATTCGGCCGAATTACTCCTCTGAGCACACTCCACCGGGACGGGACGAGCAGAGTGGGGACGAAATGTCCTGAAGCCAGCAGGGTTCCTGATAGGCTAGCGCCTGCGGCTATGCCGAGCCGAGGAAATGAAAATCGAGGCGAGGCATCAGCATCAGTTCGCGCTGGGGTGGGGCCCCAGCGCCAAGTGAAAAAAGAGGATCTGATGACCGGTAAACTCCAAGCCTGGACGTGGCGAGCTCGCTGGGGTGCTTCGTCCTGGCAGTGGGCAGCATGTTTCTGATCCCGCGTGCGACGCTGTCGGCAGAGTCCACCGCCACGCCAACCTTTACGAAGGACATCGCTCCGATCTTCCAGGCCAAGTGCGAAGCGTGCCATCGACCCAACAGCATGGCGCCCATGTCGCTCGTCACCTACGAGGAGGCGCGACCGTGGGCCCGTGCGATCGGTCTCCGAGTGGGCTCGCGCCAAATGCCGCCGTGGCACATCGACAAGACAGTGGGTATTCAGGAGTTCAAGAACGACCGCTCTTTGAGCGATCAACAAATCGACACGATCGTTCGCTGGGTCGAAGCCGGCGCACCGAAAGGCGATCCGAAGGACATGCCGGCCCCGAAGAACTGGCCGGACGAAAGCAAGTGGCAGTTGGCCGCTAAGTATGGGCAGCCCGATCTGGTCATCAAATCGGCGCCATACGATCCCGGCCGTTGCACAGGACGCCTGGTGGCGGCCCATCACGGAAGACCGGCATTACCGAGCCACGATGGGTTCGCGCCATCGAGATCCGTCCCGCGACTGAAAAGGGACGAAAGGTCACACATCATGCGCTCGCGCGGCTTCAGCAGCCGGAAACCATGCGTGCCGAGCTCTTCACGAACGACCCCAACGTCGTAGGCGATGGTCTCTTCATGGAATGGGCCGTCGGGAAGAACGGGGACGAGATGCGTCCGGATTCAGGGCGCTTGATGCTGCCTGGGTCGAGAATCGTCTGGGAGGTCCACTACCACGCGATCGGTGAGGAAATCACCGATTCCGTAGAGCTCGGTGTGTATCTGTACCCGAAGGGACAGGAGCCAAAGCACCGCGAGGTGCTGGGACTGTTCAACACGTTCACCGGCCCGCGGGAGTGCTGGACATCCCTCCGAACCAGGTGACGACAACGGAGAGCTTCGTCACGTTGAAGGAGAACGCGCGAATCGAGAACTTCCAACCGCACATGCACCTGCGGGGAAGGGGATGTCGATGGAGGCGCTCTATCCTGACGGACGACGGGAGATGCTGAGCCAGGTCACCGATTTCAATTTCAACTGGCACAACATGTACATCTACGCCGACAACGTGGCGCCGCTGCTTCCGAAGGGCACGATCCTGCACCTGCTCGCCTGTGCACGACAACACGAAAGGGAACCGCTCGAACCCCGATCCCGATCAGTGGGTCGGTTGGGGCGACCGCACGATCGACGAGATGGGCCACGCGTGGTTGAACATCACGTAACTTCAGCGACGAGGAATTCAAGGCCGAGCTCGCAAAACGGTCGGAATCCAAGCCGCCGGCTCGCGGCGTCGGCGCAGGCACAGCGGTGATGCGAGTCCAGCGAGCCGCCCTCCTGGCGTGCGTGGTGCTCTGTGGAGGCGCTGGCGCGCTTCTCAGCGCAGGACAGCAGGGACAAGGCCAGACGCCGAGTCCGTTTCCACTGTCGAATCCGGTTCGCGAAAGAGGATCGCAGCGTGACCGGGGCCTACGAGGGTTGGTATCGAAACACAGGACGGCACTGTTACCGTTCTGGTGGGCTATTTCAACCGGAACACCAAGCAGGAGCTCGACATCCCGATCGGGCCGGACAACCGCATCGAGCCCGGTGGACCGGATCGCGGTCAGCCCACGCACTTTCTGACCGGCCGTCAATGGGGCGTGTTCGCGTTCAAGGCGCCTCCCGACTTTGCCGGTCAGAAGCTGACATGGACGCTTGTCAGCCAACGGGCAGACCAACACAATCACGCTTCACATGCGTCCCGAGTGGATTGTTGAACCGCTCGAGGATGTCGCATCGAAGAACACACCTCCCGTGGTCCGGCTGCAGCCGAACGGTCCTGCGTTCACGGGACCTCCTTCAGGAATTGCCGCGACGTGCACGACGACGGTGTCGAGCCCGCTTCCGTTGACGGCGTGGCTGACGGATGAACCTCCCAAGCTCAATGTCGCTACCGCGTTGCTCACGGTCCCTCGCGGACCTGGCGCTGAAGCCGGTCGTGGTGGTGAACGCCCAGCTGTCGGTCCCCACCCGTGTCGGGGAGCTGGAGCCTATTCAGGGCCCGCCTGGAGCCCTGGGAGCCCTGGGAGCCCCGGAGCCCTGGGAGTAATGTGAAGTTCGATCCGGCGCGACCGGCCATCGACCGAACGGATGGCAAGGCGACAACGACGGCAACGTTTTCGGTCCCCGGCGAGTGCGTTCTCCGACTGCAGGCCAACGATCAATCAGGGGATGGCGGCGGCGGTTTCCAGTGCTGCTGGACCAACGTTCACGTTGGTGTGTCTGTGAAACCGGCGTCAGCGGGAGTATCGCGGTGAGGTCGCGCCAGGCTCGACAGGTTGCGCTGAAGGCGACGCTGACCTTGCTCGGTCGTCACCTTGGCGTTCACGCTCGCCAATGGGCAAGTCGGCCCCGGCGCCCGTCAACGACGCGCCAAATCCGTATCGGACCGTCGAGAATTGGGCGCAGCTTCCTGCCGGTCGGATGTGGGGCTCGACCAGTGCCGTCGACGTTGCCAAGCGACGGCAAAGCCATCTGGGTCGCTGAACGTTGCGGCGGAAACAGTGCGTGCCTCGATTCGGCAAGTGTCGATCCGATCCTTCTCTTTGATGCAAGCGGTCGTCTTGTGAAGAGCTTTGGAGCCGGCCTGATCGTCGCTCCTCATGGCATTCATGTCGACCGCGATGGCAACGTGTGGGTCACTGACTATCAGGACAACGTTCCCCGCCCTGCGCGTGGTGCACCTGCGGCTGGCGCAGCCGCTCCAGGCGCCGGGACGGGTCAGGCTGCCGCGCCGCAGGGCGGCGGTCGAGGCCGAGGCCCGTTTGGACGAGCGGCCGGTGCGACCAAAGGTCATCAAGTGTTCAAGTTCAGTCCCGATGGAAAGCTCCTGATGACGCTCGGCGAGGCTGGTGGTGCCGTCGATCCGGGGTTCTTCTTTCAGCCCAACGACGTGGCCGTCGCTCGCAACGGCGACATCTTCGTGTCGCAAGGCCATGGACAGGGTCAGTCAGAAATCCTCAAGTTCTCGAAGGACGGCAAGCTGATCAAGCGATGGGGAAAGACCGGTAGCGGGAATGGCGAGTTCGATCAGCCGCACGCGCTGGCGTTCGATTCCAAAGGCCGATTGTTCGTCGGCGATCGCAACAACAATCGGATTCAGATTTTCGATCCGGACGGCAGCTACCTCGACCAGTGGACCGACTTCAGTCGGCCGAGCGGCATTTTCATCGACAAGCACGACAACATCTATGTGGCCGATTCCGAGTCGGGTTCGGTTGCCCGGAACCATCCTGGCTGGAAGCGAGGGATTCGCGTCGGCCACGTCAAGGATGGAAAAGTCATCGCGTTCATTCCCGATCCGAACGAAACGGCCACAGGGACGAGTGCTGCCGAAGGTGTTGCCGCTGATGCCCAGGGGAATGTTTACGGTGCTGAGGTCGGTCCGCGCACTTTGAAGAAGTATGTCAGGCAGTGACAATGTGGCGCAGGCCTTCAGGCCTGCGGCCGCGCGGCCTGAAAGCCGCGCGCCCCGCTTGAAAGCGGTCAAACAGAAAGGGTCATGACAATGGCTCGAAAAGCATGGGGAGTGGCGCTGGGCTCCGCAGTCCTGGTGGCGTCGGCGACTGTTGGAATACTGAGCCAGAGCAATGCTCTGCCGAGCACGAAGAATGGCGAGTGGCCAGCCTATACGGCGGACATCAAAGGCAGCCGCTATTCGCCGCTCGATCAGATCAATGCCTCCAATTTCAAGAAGCTGGAAGTTGCGTGGCGGTTCAAGACCGACAATCTGGGCACGCGACCCGAGTACAAACTCGAAGGCACTCCGTTGATGGTCAAGGGCGTGCTTTACGCCACCGCCGGAACACGACGGTCGGTTGTCGCGCTCGACCCGAAGACCGGCGAGCTGATCTGGGTCCACAGCATGCGTGAGGGGATGCGGGCGGCGATCGCGCCGCGACAGTTGTCCGGCCGCGGCGTTTCGTATTGGACCGACGGCAAGGGCGACGAGCGCATCCTCTACGTCACGACCGGCTATCGTCTGGTTGCGCTCAACGCCAAAACCGGCGCCGTAATCCCATCGTTCGGCAAAGACGGCATCGTGGATCTGAAGGTTGGCATGGTGACCGGTTCGGGCCAGCAGATCGATTTGGAAACCGGTGAAGCCGGCCTGCACTCGACACCGACGATAGTCAAGGATGTCGTGATCGTCGGGTCTTCGTTCAAAGAAGGCATGACGACGAAGACGCACAACAACACCAAAGGCCTGGTGCGAGCGTTCGACGTCAAGACCGGCAAGCTTTTGTGGACCTTCAACACGATTCCGAGGCCTGGTGAGTTCGGCAACGACACGTGGCTGAACGATTCGTGGAAAGAGAACGGCAACACCGGCGTGTGGACACAAATCAGTGTCGACGAGGAACTGGGGCTCGTGTATCTGCCTGTCGAGAGCCCGTCATCGGATTTTTACGGCGGCCATCGTCCCGGCAACAACTCTGTTTGGAGAGAGCCTCGTTTGCGTCGATTTGAAGACCGGCCAACGGAAATGGCACTTCCAGATCGTCCATCATCCGATTTGGGACTACGACCTGTCATCGGCTCCGATCCTGGCCGACATCACGGTGAACGGGCGCGCAATCAAGGCCGTCGCGCTTCCCAGCAAAGAGGCGTTCTTGTATGTGTTCGATCGTGTGACGGGGCAGCCGGTCTGGCCGATCGAGGAGCGCCCTGCACCCAAAGGTGAAGTGCCCGGCGAATGGGTACTCGCCCACGCAGCCGTTTCCGACAAAGCCACCTGCATATGCTCGTCAAGGCGTCGGCATCGACGACCTCATCGATTTCACACCGGAGTTGCGCGAGCAGGCGCTCAGAAACTATCGCTTTTACAAGACCGGTCCGATGTTCACGCCACCCGCCGTCAGCGTCGTCGGCGGACCGCTGGCCGCGTTGACAATCGGCACGCTGAACGGCGGCACTAATTGGCCCGGCGCCGGATACGATCCCGAAACCCACACGGTCTTCGCGCCCGCCTCCAATGCGGCGCTCGCGCCCATCGGCTTGGTCGAGCCGCCAAAGGAGTTCGGGTCGGATATCCGTTACGTATTGGGAACCGCAGGGCAGCCGTTCATCGAACGCGAAGGCCCCGGCTTCGGTAGCGCGGCCGATGCGCCGCAGCGCCGGCCAGCGGCACCAGCGGCTCCGGCGGCTCCCGCGGCTGCGCCAGCGCCCGCCGCGGCGGCCGGCGCTGGACGCGCAGGTCCACCTGCGAATCCACTGGCCGTAGAAGGATTGCCCTCGTCAAGCCTCCATACGGCCTGCTGTCCGCGATCAACCTCGATCGTGGCGAACTGGTCTGGCAGGTTCCTCACGGCGATACGCCCGACAACGTGCGCAATCACCCGGCGCTCAAAGGGGTGAACGTGCCGAAGACCGGGCAAAGTGGGGCTGTGGGTTTGGTGGTGACCAAGACTCTCGTCATCATGGGCGATCCGCAGATTACGACCACCTCCGATCATCCTCGAGGAGCGATGCTCCGCGCGTACGACAAGGCCACTGGTGAGCAAGTCGGGGCCGTGTGGTTGCCCGCGCCCCAGAGTGGATCGCCGATGACCTACATGCTGAACGGCAAGCAGCATATCATCGTCGCCGTCAGCGGCGGCAATTACTCTGGTGAGTACATCGCCTTCAGTCTTCCAGACGCGGGCGTGTGAAAGTGTTCAGTCGGCCGGAAGAGCAATGTGGTGGCTTCCGGCTTCAGCCGGAAGAGCAATGCGTGTGGCTTCCGGCTTCAGCCGGAAGATTAATGCCGGTGGCTCTCTCTTCTGCCTAGAGAGCGGCAGACCAACGTTCCAAAGGAACGAGGCAAAAATTAGGAACGCTTGGCCGACCCTCGATAGTGCTCGAGCAGCACATCCATGGTTATGCTGTCGAAGACCGGGACCATGTAGAGCGAGTTGACCATCGCGCCGATGAATGAACGGCGCTGGAACTCACCGAAGTAGGCAGGTGCGAACGGACTCAAGGCTCTCGACAAGCCAGGGCGAATACTGAACGATCAAATAATCCGGCGTGAGGACTGGCACGAGGCGCTGCGCAAGGATCATCATCTGAGACAATCCATAGCTGCACACTCCTCCATTCTTTGTCGTTCCCCGAGATACTGGCCCACTAGATAAGCTGATATGGAATGACCGGCTGTCAAGTGCGTCGTCAGTCCGAGAACGATTGGCGCCTGGTCGCCAAGCGATTGAAATCTCCGACGCGCGTCGGTGCTCGCCGCGGGAGACGACGGACGATCGAGGGCGCTTCGACGACGAGTCACGCTGATATTCGGTGGTTACCACGGTTGCCCGCGGCAGAGCACACATGACAGTGCTTCGTCGGGAGGACGTGCAGTCTAGGGTCGCGAGTTGGGACAGACGGTCCGTATCGCATGGCTAGCGTCGCCGATCCTCGCAATCGTGCCTCTGATCATCCGCCGTCTTCGCGGTCCGTCACTGACCCGCGTCATGGTCTCTGTTCACGTATCCGCCTGGCCCGCCGTCGCATCCTGCCGTTACTTCGCCGGGCGGATGCCGGTTGGAGCGCCGCCCAGAGGAAGCCGGCCAGCTCGCGCGCGATCGCCACCGCGATCTTGGGCGCCGGCTTGTGGTGTTCCGCCAGGCGTCGGAAGCGACGACACAGTCGCTGCTGCGCCTTGTCCGCAATCGCAATCACCCGGCTGGGTTGTCCTTTCCGTCGTCGCGTGAGCGCCACGCCGACGCCCGGCCGATGTTGATAATGCCACGCGGTTTCCACCAGCAGCCGGCGGACCAGCGCGTTGCCCGGTCCGCGTGATGCGACCGCGCCGATGCTTCTCGCCGGTGGAGTCCTCGCCCGGGACGAGGCCCAGATAGCGCCATCAACGCGCGGGGCGAGTGGAACCGTCGGAAGTCATGCAACTCAGCCAGGATCAGGATCGCCGTCAACGTGTCGATGCCGCGGAAGCACCGCAACCAGCCGACCGGTTCGCTGATACGGGTCGGTCTGCGGCGATCGTCGGTCAGCCGCGCGTCGAACTCGACCAGACGCGCCTCCACGTGATCGATCGCCAACAGATAATCGTCGACCACCGCCGCGCTCGGCAGGCGTGTGTCCACGTCCAGACTGTTCAATCCACTGCCGATGTGCCCCGCGTCCAGTTGCGCCCGCTGGTGATGCAGGCCGCGTCGCAGCAGCAACTTGCCCAAGCGATGGCGACACCGCTGCAGATCTTCGCGCGCATCATCACGGGCCCGGCACAGATCCCGGACCGCCTCCTCGGCCGGCGTCGGCGGGCGGACCTCCGTCAGCAGACCCGCGCGCATGCAGCTCCACCGAGTTTGCGCGCATCCCGGCAGATTGGTCTTGATCCGCTCGCCAGGCTTCCGCGGAATCGAGCGCCGGCGCCATGACGTCGCAACTCACCCGCGGCGTCGTCAACTGCCGCTGCAGCGCATAGCCGCACGGCCCAGCTTCGTAACACACGCGCACGGGCCCTGGTGCCTCCCGCTCGAGCTTCCGCACCAGCCGACGCACCGCGTGCGGCTCGTTCGCCACCTTGCCACGTCACGGCGGCGTCGTGTGGTCGCCGACCAGCATCGCGATAAAGAGGTCCTTCTTGTGCGCGTCCATCCCAACGTACGTGGTAACGTTTTTCACGACCGGCTCCTTTCGTCTGCGGCTCTGACGCCGCGAGGCGTTAACCCGCGATCACGGTGGCTACACACCACCTGTGTCGAGTGCTTCGACAGCACTACGACGTTACGATAGCGAGCCGGTCATTCCATATTGTCTAGGTGCAGGACGACTTCCACATGTCCCTCTAGCCATGCAAGAACCCTCGTGGGATCTCAGTTATTCCACTTGTCGAGACGCGGAAGTCTCAACGATTTACGTGAGTTTCCAACGCTGAATTACGTCCTAATAGTTCTGGTTCCTTACCTAGATCCTTCGCCAGGGATGCAGCCACGATTTCCGACAGCGCCTCCGCACCTCGATCGGTTAGATGGACGGTATCTAGGAAAAATCGCTTCTGCCGGAAATGACGCTCGACGCGTCGATGAAGGAGACCTGTTTCTCCTTTGAGACTTCACTCAGGATTTGGTCCGTTTCTTCAAAGGCACGGTTAAGAGCTCTCGTTCGTCAACAGAACCATTTGATACTCGACGCGGCAGAATCAGCACCTAGTCGGGACCACGCCAAGCGTGGCGCTGAGCTCCTCCAGTCGACGGCGCCCGGCCCGTCACCAAGAACGACGAGTTCGGCATCGGGATACGCGGCGGTCAACCGCGCGAACGCACGAATCACCTCCACGCCCTTATCCGCTACGAGACGGACCGGCCGTGGACGATAGGAAATATTAGGGCCGTCTGGGAGTTAGCATAACACCCGTTCTCGGGCCCTGCTCAGCCCCTTCCCCTTCGACAGCAATTTCCACAACTGCAGCTACGTAGTATTGCCGGTTTCACCCTTGATCGGAGGCTTGCAAGAGTGGCGTGCCAGACCATCGGCCAAAGTGACGCGCGGCTCCCATTCGAGATCCTTCCGCGCAGCCGTGCATCTGAACCTCATGTTGGCCAATGCTCGAGAGGCGGAACCTTGTCGTTCCCAACTTACCCCTGCGCACCAGGGTGAAAAGATCGACGCCTAGCATCATCGTCCACACGACGAAATAAGGCAGAAACACCGGAGCGAATTCTGCCCCGCGTGACTTCGTCAAGTGTCCGCGCCACATCACCCTGGTCCGTCTCGGCGGAATCGACAACGTTGTGAAACGCTGCCACTGCGACTGTCGCTTCCGGCAGCGGCCAGCATGGCATCAACCAGATTATCGACGTAAACAAAAGCGGCATGGATGTGCCCCGACGGCTGCCCGCAATGATCCGGCCTTCTATTTGAGGATGGCAGCGGGAACCGCCCCACGGGCAACTTTGCTCCAGGACCGTAGATCGTGCCGGGCCGCAGAATGATGACGCGCGGTTTAGCATGTCCAGCTACGTAATCCAGGAGAGCCTCGCTCGGCCGCAAGTTTACTTTGCGTGTAAACTCCACGATCGATTGCCCTGGCGTCGTAATCGCCCGTGTTTCATCCAGATGCGGCGTGTGGCGCTTCGGCCTTGCGTAAACCGACAAGGACGAAATATAGACGAGCGTCTTCACTCCTGCTTCGGCGGCTAGCTGTGCAAGGCGGACAGTTCCCTTGAACGTTCGCCTTTACGTAGTCTTCTAGAGATCCCCTGGTGGGCCCGCAAGGCCGGCGCAGTGAAAAACCGTTTCAACGCGGGAGAGCGCGCACCGCAGCTGTTCCTCTTTACCGAGATCGCATTCAATCCCAGTCCACCGCGGGCGCAGCGATTTGGCCCGGCACATCAGTCGTGTGCGTGAGCCCCGCGCTGGAATACCATTAGGGGGTATCAGGCGCCTCGCGACGTGTCCTCCCAGAAAGCCCGATGCGCCCGTCACAAGGATTCGTGGGACCTGTTTATGCTCAACTGCTTTTGGCGGGGCGATCCGCTGCTTCACGGCCCCGCTTGCAAAGATTTCTTTGATCTGATCCATCAACCGCACATTGAGCAGCCCGTGCTCGGGCAGAACTGGAGGAGCGAGATCCCTTTTATCGGGGTTAACGTAGAGATTCCGAGATGAGTCCCCGAACGCCCATGCACGCTTGACCCTGCCCATGGTCACCCCGAGCTTCAACACCGACGCCGGACCGCGTCAAGCTGGCAGCCATTCTGAAATTGGAAGTAAATCGGTTTACGAACGATGGCAAGCCGTTGTTAACAGTCGACAGAACTGTTTAGCGTGACAAAGTCCAACCACCATTCTGCCCCCGCGTCCCGACAATTTCAACTCGATTGGTTTCGGGAGATGAACAGAGTGAAAGCGACAGCTTCCCCAATAGCAGAGAGTCGGATGGGATTAATACGGCGTATTTCTTCGACTGCGGCCTCGCGAACCCGTCCAAGACCGAAAACCGACGACTTTCGGCTCACCAGGGTTGCGCTTTGAGGATCGGCATGCGACGTACCGAGAATTGCGTCATCAGGTTATCGAAGATCCCCCAGATCGTACGTGTAGCTCCAGGGAATCACCGCAGATCGGGCCCGCGCCTTCGTAGCTGAACCCATGCTCCGCGCGGACCGAAACGACCTCGCCGATTTCTCCCGACGATACGCCTGCAGGCTTGCGTAAACGGCGGATCAAAAGCAAACTGTGCCCCGGACAAACGTGCACCCCACCTTCTTCCGCCGCCGCCACAATGCATCGCGCATCGGCCTCGCTCGATGCCAAGGGTTTCTCAATGTGCATATGCGCGTGATGTTTTGCAGCGATCGAAGCCAAACGCGAACGAGCGAGTCTGGGGCGGTGTGAGCAGATGAACGACGTTCGGCTGAACCTCGGTCATCATTCTTTCCATGTCGGTGTATACACCGGGGATATGAGGCCGACGCCTGTTCGCGCGCCATCTTCTCGTTCAGCAGCCACGTAAC
>ERZ1370068.854-contig-10782_pt1 | contig 27850 bp, 46 predicted proteins | sample MGYA00561227_ERZ1370068 | MGnify/ENA primary metagenome ERZ1370068 (study PRJEB38410, sample SAMEA6850437) | metagenome | study: Metagenomic assessment of the ecological functions of the soil: analysis of the soil microbiota associated with the...
ATTGTGTGGATTGATTACGTATTGCTAGGTGGATCAGTTTTCATTGTCCTCGCAAATGACCGAGGTTCCGGCCCGCCAGACAAATGTTATCGGGCATGTGCAAACGTGAGGGGTCGCCTGGTTCGAGCAAGCAAGCTGAGATGCCCCTGATCTTTCCCGGAAGGAACGTATTGCCACACCTGTCCCAATGCCTATCGCCTCCGCTGGTCGAGGTGAAATAGACAACGCCGTTCCCGTAAAAACATCCCTCGAGGCGGGCGAAGGTTGCGCGCGCCGGCGGCCGATTCCTGCTTGTAAACAGCGAGGTTATCTATTTCTGCTTCCGGTGGATCCGGATCGTGGATATCAACCCAGGTGGCAGGCAAAGGCGGCACCCGCCTTTTGCCTGCGTGCGCGTGTCGAAGTTGGGCCGGTCCTTGATCGCGCAGCATCTGTAGCCGGCCACCAGCTATGAGTTGGCCCGGCTGGTCAGGAATAAACCGGTAGAATCCGGCACGTGGGCAGGTCCTCGGTGAGATAAACGATCCCGGTCTGGTTATCAATCGCCACAGCTTCGTGCACGAAGCGACCCATCGCTTTGAGCGGCACGGGCGTGACAGCTTCGTTAGCTGGGCGGCAGGAATCTCGGAAACAGTAACCATGACCCTCTTTCAAATCCACCTCATACGCGCCATCCGCGTTTTTAACTTTCGCCGGACCGAGCACAGTTTTCTTCACAACCACCGATCCAACGCTATTCCACGGAGCGGCACCACCCGCGCAGTTATTCAGCGCGTGCCACTCGGGGGTATGAAATCGGTGACAAGCTCTGGCGTCTTTGGATCGATTACAAGCGTGGTGGTGCCGCCCCAGCCAGTTGATCGTAGGCATTCGGCCCGATAGGCAGCTCCAGGCGCACCCGTCTTAATGGCGACTTCATGATTACGCACCAGCCGCAACTGGTCACCGACCCTGAAGGCGGCCATCCCGTCGGTGTGCGGGTGAGGGGATGGTTGTCAAACATCCGTGTTCCCGTTTTGCCAAAGACGGTGTATTGAAAATCCTTTGGCAAGGCCAGCAGGGTCTCACACCGTATTTTTCGTCTTCGCCGCTATTAGCGGACCTACAAGCCGCCTCAGGTGGATGAGAGTGAGGCAGGTATCTCGGATCAAACCATATCGTTTCGCCAGCCGTATGAAATGCGAGCAAGCCGCCGCCCGTCAGTCCGGCGCTCAGCAGAAACCGTCTTCGGCTCAAGTTAGACAATTCCAATGTCCTCGACTCAGAAATAATGATTTGTTTGACGCAAACGCCAGGTGTAAACGCGCCATCTTAATACCCTGTTAACAGTCTTGGCTAGCAATCAGCAACAGTCCGGCGCTCGTTCCCGCGTCCACATTTTCACTACTCCCGAAGGCCGTGTTGCCGCGCGTTCTGAGTTTAGGTTCGCCGCAAAGCGGTCAGCGATTGCTGGGACCGCGGGCGTCCCGCCCGCCCGAGGTGACGTTAATGTCAATTCCCGGTGGCTGCGCCTATCGTACGCAGGCGGGCGGGACGCCCGCGGTCCCAGCAAACCGCTCGAAGGGATCCCTGACCTAGTCGATACCATCGCTACCGTCATCAGCGAACATAGACTTAAGAATCTCCAGAATCGTGGCACGCCGTAGCTTGGTTCCGACGTCATGGCATGTGAGCCTTCAGGTGCCGGTCGCTAAACAGACCACTCGCTAAACAATGCCGATCTGTTCATTCATCGCGAGGAAATCAAAACTGTTCGAAGCCACCAATCTTTCCATCTTTTGATCGAGCGATCGCTGAGCAGGCAACCGCGGGCGTCCCGCCGCGCCTGAGGTGCGTTACTGCCAGAACACCCCGGTGGCTGCGCCCATCGTACGCAGGCAGGCGGGACGCCCGCGCGCTCGCAAGCATGGAATCGTCTCGAGGGGATCCCGCGACTTGGCTCGGAGTACCATCGCTACTGCGTCGGTCAGCAAGAACACAGACTTGCCAAGTCGCCCGAATCGCACGTCAGATTGCCTTCGATGTCGCGTGGGCCTTCGGATCAGCCCAGATCAAGCCGGACATGAGTCTCCATGCGAGCAATACCGATCTGTTTTGTTCATCGCGATATCAACCAATCGTTCAGGTGGCTTCCACTAATCTGCCCACCCTTTGACCCGTACGATCGCTGTTCCGACAAACTCAACCGGCGCACTGCTTGGGCGGCCACCAGCCGAGGCAGTGATCGCCGGTGTGCCTGCCTCCGCACAGAGCAGCGGGCCGCGACCAGATGCCCCTCTGCGATTGTGTCTTCAACCACTACCGCTGATATCGGGAAAGGCACCGCGGAACATGCCGTGAAACGGCGTGAAATCGGCCGGGCCTTTCATTGTTTGGGCGCGTCAGAGAGGCCATGAGCAATGCCGTCAGCGGCGAACATCTCGGCAATCGCGTCAGCGCGCCCACGCTTATTCCAAACTTCTTCAAACCAACGTCGAATCCAGCGCCTTGTTCGCTTCCAGTGTGCTTTGTTCCTGCATGAGGTTTTCTCCTGTTCGCATCTCAAGAATATAGTTCACTCTTCGAGGTCAGCAGAATAAAGGCGCGTCGTTGGGGTAACTTCTGCAATCACCAGAGCATTGCAGTTTCTCGTCTGATCGTCGTTCAACTCGACAAACTGAACACCAAACCCCAAAGCTGTGATGCCTGACTTCACCTTCCAGATAAAGCCAATCGTCGTCAGCATCAACACGCGAAAGCCGACGATCTCGCCGCGCCGCACTTCACCAACCGAATCCAAGCAACGCCCTCAGAAAAGTCGGTGACACGCGCGCTGTGGGCCTCGGTCGAGCTGTCCCCACATCGCATCCAGCCTGACACACTTAGTCTCGGTTTAGATCTTCGATCGTCCGGCGCAGTTAGACCTCGCTGAGACACACCGCTCTTTCGATTTAAAAAGAAGCAACAGGAGGCATCTTCGTCCGTGAGCATCTGGGCAGGCTCGGGCTGGGAGTTCGTCTATCTTACCACCCGCGGCGAGCTTATTCGACATGAAATTTTGTGCAGGAGTCGATGGGCGACCGGAGTACAGCACGATACCCATTATTCCTCGCGAATACCAGGCCACTGAACAGCGCGTAAGCGAGAGGCGGATCAGTTTTGCAGAGCTGGTCTTCATCGTGGGGCTGACGGGCCCCATCCCGCCGAGAATCATCGAGGCTTCGAGAAGGTGAATCAATCCAGTCCAGATCATCGAGCCAATGGTAACCCGCGACGCCAATGAACAAGACTACCGCGATGATGCCGCAGGCGGCCACGCCGGATGGCACGCGGCAGGTCTGCGCGCGAACACCGAAAACGGAGCGAGCTTCTGTTTATACCCCTTTCTGTATTTTGGGAAAAGTTTCATCGCTGCAAATGAAGTGGGAAATTGAGTTAAGTCTCGCCCGGCTTGCGCAACATCTTTGTTTACTTCCGCCCAGGTGAGTCTCTTCCTCGGCAATCATCTCGCGTGCAAACTCTTCCGGCAACACTGAACGATCGCGCGCCAGATCGAGAAGTCGGTTTGGCAGGAGTTCCAGTCCCTTTTTCTCTGCGTGTCGAGCGACTCAAGCTGGGAATATCGTTAATTCCGCGTTTGTGTGTTTTCGAGCAACGAGCCGATTTTCAGTGAAGGGTGTTCACCGAAGTGAGTCACCAGTTCACCGGCCGCACTGGCAGCGCGCCAGGCAAGTAGTCGCTTCGCCATGAAGCCAGCTCACAATGGGAATACGGCTATGGCCAAACACCATCAGGGCGTAGTGCGTATATCTGACAACACCCGCAAGTTCGGTTTCCAAAATCTCATTTAACAAAAGTTATCGCTGCTGCCGCCTTGATCCAGCTTCTGTTCTGACATGAGTATCTGCCTCCCGTTGGTTCGCTGATTCCGGCTTTCTCTGTGAAACCTTCGTGCCCTCCTCTGTGTCTCTGCGGAGGAAAGAACCGTCAAAGCAACGATCACCACGGAGTCTACAAAGAACACAAAGGAGGCACAGAGAGAATTTCAAACCAGGGCAACTGTGTCGGGAATTTTTCACAACTCGCAATCGCGAACTGACTGTTTGCGTTACAATAAAAGAAATGCGGCCGCCCCGGCTCAAAGCCTCCAGGTTATCTTCTACAGTCGTCCCGGATGTCACCTCTGCGACGAAGCTATAACAGGCGATTAAAGGTGCTGGATTTCAGAATGAATACACGCTTTGAAGAGATTAATATTGAAAGTGATCCGGCTCTGCTCAATCGTTATCAGTATGACATTCCGGTGGTGACCATCAATGGTGCTGCCGAGGCCTTCAGACATAGGCTAACCGCAGAAGAGTTTCGCAAAAGACTGCAGACATCTCAGAGCCGAATAAGCTCACCGTTCAGGAAGGGGTGGTTAACCTGCACCGTCTCATTCAAATTCAACTGGCAGGAGTAACTCTTCGATCGACCTCAAATAGCCGTTCACGTTCCGGTTCACTGGTCGACTGCCGGTATGACATGACCAGCGTCTTTTAAGCGTCGCCAGTTGCGCGGTACAGCCCGGCGTTTTCGATCGGCGGCGTGAGATAAGAAATCAATTCGGCATACGAGCGTCGTTTGGCAATTGACCCCTCCGAACGGATTGTTGACGCTGTAGATGTAGATGTTCGGCAACTCGCCAATCAGCCGGTCGGGCCAGCATTCTACCGACAGTCCAACTTGCTTGCCGGGCATAAACTCCATCGCGCCATGCGTGCCCACGTGAACGACGGCGTCGGCGCCGAAAACCTTTCGACAGGTAAGTGTAGAAAGCCACAAAGCCGTGATGAGGCGCGCCGCTCCTGCGCCATCATCAGCCGCATCGGATCGCCTTCGTAGCCGAAGCGTCGGTTGCACGCCGACAAAGACGTTGCCCAACTGAAGTCCCTGAATCAGCAGCTCTCCGCAAACGAATTGACCCGGCCAGGCGCTGGCCCCAGTCAGTTTCAACCTCGTCGACGTAAGGGCAAAGACGGCGATATTCACCGAACCGTCATGCGAGTAGGCGACGTTTGCAGTGTAGTGCGAAACTTCTCAGCGTTTCCGCCAATAAGCAGCTCGCGCAACTCGATCGGCCGACTCGCGGCAACTTCGACGTTGTAGCCTTCCGCGCTCAAAGGCTTCAGCGTGTCCCAAAGACTCGGAAAGACGTCGAGGTCCGCAGCAGTGCCGATGTTTCCCTTGTTGGGCGGAAAACAAAACAGCGTTCAGCGCCAGCTTCGAGCCTCGTGCCGGCGCGGTTCGCAAGCGGTTCCAGCGCCTCAGCCGGCGGCGCAAATCTGACGCAGCGCTCGTCGCAGGGCGATCGGTTCGACTCCGCTTGCCGGTAGGCCGCCGTAAACGAAAGGCTCGGTGGCGCCGTCGATCTCGGGAATGGCGATTTGCATTCCGGCTTGCATCGGGTTGAGGCCCGTCTGAGACGTGGCGCCAGGCGTCGATGGCTCCGCGTGTCGAGACTCACAGCCGAACGATACGGGCGGTTTAGCTGCTGCAGAAAACTCGCGGCGGCTTCGGCTGTCGTTCATCGCCGGACCGCCGACGAACAGCTGAAGCCGGTTAGAGAAACGATCTGGCTGACGCGGCGAACAGTCCGTGGTTTGTCGGCTGTCAGTTGCCCTGGTCTTTGGTCTTAGTGGCTTCTTCTGGCCTTTGGTCGTCTAATCGTTGGCCTCGCTTGCTTTGACTTTGGACGTTTGGACTTTGACTGAACATTGCTTGACGAAAAACTGCCCGACCGCTTCCCGGTTGTCCATCAGGGTCGAGAGCGCCGGGACTCCACACCTCAAGCCCTCGGCCTCGATCGCCCGGATACAGAGCGTCGTAGTGCTTGGTCGTCTTGCTGATCACCTGCGGCCGCATCAGCAGCAGGCCAATCGGTTGATTCGAGTCACTTAAAACCTAGTGCGTTCGGAGTCTCGACTTTGGACTCTGACTTTGACGCCACTCACAGCACACGCTCCGGTAATCGATAACGATTCGAACAACCTCCGGCGCGTCAGGGATGATAAATCGCCACGGCCGGCAATACGCTCCGGCGGCGGCACTTTGACAATTGCCTGCTTCAAGCGCGTCGTCAGGAACGTATTCTTTCAGAGCGTAACAGAACCATCGTGCGGATGTTGGCCGGAGTGGGCTGGAGGAAATAGCAGAAGATATTCGAGATAATGTCTTAACGTCGCGCAGCCGCGCCCAGCCGACGGCACAAATTTTAGGATGCCCGGCAGCCGGTCAATGAATTTTAGATACTGGCCGTGTCCGTTCTTGTGCCCATGCTGCGATTTGTTTCGCCTTGACCTGGCGTCCAACCCACGAACGCGGCCGAGGTCAGCAGTGCAAGCAGTCAACCGCATTTGCTTCCTTCACTGCCATTTCCTTTTCCTCTTGTTCCCTTCCGCCATGACCGCAACGCGCGAGACATCAAATCGGCCCATGCGCGTATGGCGCATGAGATCCGGCATGCAGTTGATTACGATGACGGCGGCATACTTGTTGTCCGTAGTGATCGAGCCAGCGGCTGAATCAAGCCGAGACGCGTTCTCACCATCCATGACGTGAATGGCAAAAACGACATCTGACGCCTGCCAGGTCCTGATCAATCTCTGCGCCACTCGTCGTCATTCATGCGGCGCGCCAAAGTTGTAAGCCGCAATCGTCAGATCGAGATCATATTGGCGATTAATCTCGCGCTCCGCTTGTTTCAGCGGCGCCAGCAAACTCGATCCGACGTATAGAATACTACTGGTGAACGTACAGACATTCGACGCTTTCACAGGATTATTCGGCTGGCCGACGATGTCCGCGTAGCCTCTCGACAGCACTCCATCTCGTCCGGATTCCAGTATCCGCGAGTCATGCGCCTCGAAGCAGACGACTTCGTGAGCGAACGCAACAGAATGAGGATTCAGCTCCAACAACCGGCTCAAACATGACCGGATCCAAGTACGAACGTTTTGGAAATCTTCAGTGTAGATCCACGGCTCGACTGCATCAGCCGTCGCGCTCCAGCCGAAAGTGTTCGCTACATGATTCTCAATCTCAGCGACGCCGCGGAAACCATGTTTCAGCATTCCTTCGTACCATTTCGGATTCAGCGTCTTGGCGCGCGTCTCCAGCCGAACGGTCTCTTCCAGCGATCGAATCTTCGTCTGCGGTGAAAGCGAATCTGACACAGTAGATTGCCGGACGAGACTTTGTGCGCGCGTCTCAACTGCCTTGAAATCCCGCCGAGATATTCGAAGTAGTGATCCACGTCGGTGATGCCGACTTCGAATGAATCAAGGTTCTGGTAGGTCGCTTCCACCCGCGACAGCGCGTCATCCATCAAGTGCGGCGCTTCGCGACCTTCGACCGTCCGTCCTTTTGAATCGCGCGTGTACGCAAAGCACTTGCGGGTAACGAACAGATCTCCGCAGCGTGCTCGTCCGTTTCCCACTGCGAATCCATCACCATGAAATTTACATTCGTGCCGTAGTTGCCTGGCGCATTTGAAAACACTCGTGTCACAGCGTCGTCAAACTCCGCAGATCACCTTCGCATGCTTTCGGAGATGTTGCGTCGCACGATAATTCAGTTCAGAACGGTTCTGTCGAGCGTGGCAACTCGTCGTACCGCTTTATCGAGCAGCGTCATGGTCGGCGCAAACAGGTCCGGAAGATGCCTGACACCGTCATCACCACATCAATGCGCGGGCGCTGCAGTTCTTCCAGCGGAATTACTTCGACTTCAGTAACGCGATTGAGCGCATCACGAACCGGACGACACGACCCAGCAACCAGAAGCGCCTGTGCGACACTCCTCGCCCTGCGTCTTTGATGTTGTCCAAGCCCCAGAGAACCAGCGCCAGGGCGCGCGGATAGCGCGCCATGCTCATCCAGATAGCGACGAAGCAAAGCGTCGGCAGTCAGCTTCGCGCGGAGAACGCCGCTCTGCGAAGGAACCGAATAAGGATTGACTGCGTGAGTATTGCGACCGGTAGGAAGCACACAGAGATTCTGAACGATGTCGGCGCCGGGGCCCGGTTCGATGTATTCACCGCGCAACGCGCGCGATCAACGACTCAGATCTCGTTATTGGCATCCAGCTGTTCAGCGAATGCGTGCCAGCAGTGGAAAACGTCGGAAGCGATTTTTCGCTGTCGACTCCCGCCGCCAGAGTTTAGCCAGCCAGCTGCCGCTTCCGCGCCGCCTTCGCAAAACCGTTCCACCGCTTCGAGACAATTCCATCGACCAGTTCTCGCGTCTCGCTGGTCGGTGTTTCCCGCAGCAGCTCGTCATAACGGTCAATGCCCAGAGCCTCCGCGACCAGACTCGGTAGCGCGCGCGCGCCGTGCTCCGGTCCGTCAAACGACGCAACCATACGCAGCAGATCTTGCCTTTTCCTGTAACTCAGCAGCGCGGCCAAATATGTGCAAGCCCGTGGGGATCAGCCGCTGTTCGATTTCCATGAGTTCTTCGCAGAGCCGCATGACGCGAGCGTCACGCTCAATAGAGCTGAACTTGGATGTCATGCACGAGAGTAGTGCTCGATTCCCTGCTAGCTAGAAACTTAATACCAAGGCAGTGTTTTAACTGAAAAAATGAAGCGCGGGCAAGCTAGCGTTCTGTGTGGGAGCAAACGCAACAACCCATTAGACAACCGAAGCCATACAGGAATATTGGACCCTTTCGTTGCCTCAAACTGAATTCTCACGAGCCTCTGATTCCGCACACTCGCTTCAATAACGCCCTGAGCGCGGCGCGGCGATCAGACTACTGATCGCTTTCGTCTGTATCACTGTGGGTTCGACGGTGACTTTGACAAAAGTACAACCTCTAAAGCTCGCCGGTTCCGCAAACCCGGCGAGCTTCTGTGCTGATCAGAAGATTCTTATCAATCTCATCAGATACTTTTCTATTGACAGCAAGCAGCTTTCGTAATAGATTCTCGCCTCACCTCAAGCAGTACTCCCGACACATAGAACTCTTGCCCAGTATTTTGCTCTGTACGCCCGTTCGTTTGAGACGACCAGTTCCTGTTGGTCTCTCTTTGATTTCTCACTCTGTTTCTGTCTGAGTGAAACCGGCACCCCCTGACCTTGTTTCGACCAGCCCTTACGAACACTAGGGTGTTTTCCAGCAGCATAGAGGAATGGCGCAGTTTGCCTTAGTAGATTCGCCGTTCCTGCCCACACATAACTACCTTCAATACTCCAGGGAGGGAGCAGGAAAAATGTTGAAACTCATGAAGGTTTTAGCGCTGGTTCTATTTGCGGTGGCGCTGGCATTGCCCATGTGGATGCCAAACACCGTCGAAGGTCAGGGAGGAACCGAAGCCCTGACCACTGACATGGACGCCAAGACTCCGAACGATCTTATTCAACGGCTTTGGCGCACTTGGCACCCCAATCGATGAGTGCGTGGCGGAACCCGAGCCGCCCACCGCGCGCGGTAACGGCAAGATTTGAAGATAACAAGTTCATTTTCAGCGAGCGCGAAACCGTCGATGACGGACTTGGACCCACCTATAACGATGTCGGCTGCGTCGAATGTCACCAGTCAGTCGACGTCGGCGCTTTCAGCCAGACTATGGAATTCAGGGCTGGCCACATCACGAACGGAGCGTTCGTTGACGCGCCCGGCGGTCAACTAATTCACGCTCGCGGAACTGATTCAGACATCGTCGAGCATATCTCTACAGCCGAAACGGTCAAGGCTTTCCAGAATCACCACCAGCACTCTGTGGCGACGGCTTTCGTCGAATGCATCGCCAACACCACGCTGCAAAACAACGTGGCCGCGCAGCCCTCGGGTCAGCGTGGCACTTTGACAGCGGTGCCGGTTACCGAAGCCGACAACGCGTTGCGCATCGGCCGCTTCGGCTGGAAAGCACAACAGGCCAGTCTGTTGTCATTCGCCGGCGATGCTTATCTCAATGAGATGGGCATCAACCAACAAATTCGCCGGCGACGGCGGCAGAAGCTCGACGACCCGAACGCGGGACATTTTGAGAATCCCTGCAGCACCGCCGAAGGCGTTGTAAACTGCACCGGCGCTCCATTCGACCCGGTCGCTGATCCGGAAGATGATGGCGGCGACGTGCTGGCCTTTGCAGACTTCATGGCGGCAACCCGCGCGCCTGGTCGTCAAAACCCAATCCCCGCCGCAGCAACACGTGGCGACTCACTCTTCAACGCCGTAGGCTGCGCGGTTTGTCATACGCGCACCTTCCAAACCGCCGCTCCGGGAACACTCATCAATGGCGGAGCGTTCACCGTCCCGGCGGCTCTGGGCAACAAAATAATCCATCCGTTCAGCGACTTTCGCACTGCATGACATCGGCACTGGCGATGGCATCGTGCAGAATGCGGGTCAGGGATCGGCCAACCAAATGCGCACGGCGCCGCTCTGGGGTATTCGTGCGCGTAACCGTTTCCTGCATCAGGGCCTGAACGTCACGATCATTCGACGTAATTCAGTTACACGCCGGGCAAGCAACAGGGCGCGCAACAATTTCAATAACGCCCTGAGTGCGGCGCAGCGATCAGACTTAATTGCCTTCGTCTTATCACTGTAGTTTCGCGACGGTGGATTGACGAGAGTACCAATCGGAAGCTCGCCGGGTTCGCTTACCGGCGAGCTTCCTTCCCAAAATACGACCGCTGTCAAAGGTTAAAGTACCAGGAGGTGACGCACGTTGAGAGCCAGCATTAGCAAACTGCCGATTCTTGCGGAGCCTGGTTCACACGGTTCCAGGATTGCGCTCGAGCTACTTGTTGTGTCCTGCTGCTTTGCTTTCGGTTGTTCTACTGGAAGCAAACCAAAGATGGAGGCTCCACCCGCTCCAATCGCCAGGACAGAAGATTCCGCGCCCAAGGTTGCAAAGTTACCGCCCCCGAACTTCATCAAGTTCAGGAAGCCGTGAAGCGCGTATTTAATGAAGCTGCGATCGTGGATTCAAGTCAGCGACCAGCTTTGTCGCCGGGGATTTCAATGGTGACCTTTCCGAGGACATCGCCGTAGTACTAAAGCCCGCGCCGGAAAAGCTATCTGATCTAAACGAGGAATATCCACCCTGGATCCTTCGAGATCCTTTTGGGACTCCAGAACCTCGAAGCCCGCGCCTCCGTGTGGCTGCGACCGATGTGTTGCTGGCTGTGATTCACGGACATGGCGTCGCAGGTTGGCGCGACCCTCAGGCAACACAAACTTACCTGCTCAAGAACGCAGCCGGATCAGCTATGGAAACGCACGCAGGAAAGGAGTTTGTAACGGCGAACCAGGGCAAGAAGCTGCCGACATTGCGCGGGGACCTGATCGGTGAAATGCTCGATGGGAAATCAGGGTATCTCTATTACTCCGGTGCAAGCTACTCCTGGTACGATCCAAAAACTTTCACCGGTGAACCTGACCCGCGTCGCGGCCACGGTAGCGCAGATCGAAAAATGCAAAAATAGTCTTTGCAAAATATTCCTACGCGATTTCGAAGCATTTCCGGAGGTTATCAAATGGCTCTCAAGCAGTGGTCGGCTTGCACCTTAATTCTTTGCCTGGGATTAGCTGGCGCTAGTGCAGTCGCAACATTCGCCCGTGCGGTCGGCAACCCCCAAACGCCCCCGCAAGTTCAGTTCGTTACTGCCGAGGAACTTAAGGAAAGCTTGCCAGGAACGAGTCAGTCACCGTCATCGATGTTCGCTCGAGCAGCGATTTCGGGGACAGCGAAAGCAAGATCAAGGGCGCCATTCACGTGAAGATGAGAAAGCTCCAGGCAAGGCTCGCGCTCCCTCCATTAAAGAACGTGCCTCGCGATAGCGAAGTAGTCACCTATTGCGCCTGCCCAAACGACGAGGCAAGTATTCGCGCGGCCCAGGAACTCACGACTGCAGGCTTCAAACGTGTGCGGGCACTGAAGGGCGGCTGGGTGGCATGGAAAAGATAAACGGCCAGGTTGAGTCAAGGCCGAGAGGACTATGAGATTCGTCTGTCGGTTAAGCTGGCACCGACCAAACGTTGGGTCTACAGGTCTTCTCTGTGAAACCTCTGCGCCCTCTGTGTCTCTGTGGCTATAAACGTTAAGCAAACATCCACCACAGAGAATCAGACCAGGCCACGCCCCGTCAGCCCTCGTGCATGCTTTTCCCGCAAAACTTCAATACAATGATCGCGCACGAACTGAGCTCATGCGGGAGGGCCAAGGGCCATACTGGAAGTCGCCAACTTAGAATGTCTCCGAGGGGACCGCAGGCTTTTTCGCGACGTAAGTTTCTCTTTGACTCCGGGAATGTTGCTGCAAGTAACAGGTCCCAATGGTTCCGGCAAGACGAGTTTGCTGCGGATCATTTGTGGGCTCACGACTCCCGAGAGCGGCGAGATAAAATGGCAGGGTGCGGAGATTCGCTCACTGGATGAGGAATATTCCCGAAGCATCACCTATATCGGCCACCGGATCGCGGTGAAGGAAGAGTTGAACTCGCTCTGAGAATCTTCGCATCTCCAGCGGGCTCGCAGGCCGCGAACTCACGGACGATCAAGCTCAACACGCGCTGGCGCGCGTGGGGCTGGCCGGTCGTGAGAACTTGCCGGCGCGTTTTCTTTCGGAAGGGCAACGGCGAAGGTCGGCACTGGCGCGGCTTATTAATTGCAGCACAGTCCTCTGGATCCTTGATGAAGTGTTGGCGTCGCTGGATCACGCGGCCGTAACTCTGGTTGAGTCTCTAATTAGTGAACACTTGAGCAAGGGGGGATGGCAATAGTTGCCACGCATCAGGAACTCCAGATCTCAGCAGGTTCATTTCATCGGCTTGAACTCGAGCCCCCGGTTTCCGGCGGCACTGCGCCGTTGGGTTCGCCTTCGTGAGCGCTGCTTCCCCTTCTCAATGTTTCGCTGGATCGTCGTGCGCGATCTTATGCTGGCGTGGAGACGGCGTGCCGATGTCTTATCGACGTTGTTCTTCTTTGTAATTGTGGCGAGTCTTTTTCCTTTGGGAATCGGACCGGAGACACAGTTGCTGCGGTCGATCGCGCCGGGCGTGGTATGGGTGGCAGCGTTGCTGGCTTCGATGCTTTCACTCGGACGCGTATTCCAGAGCGACGAGCAAGATGGCACACTGGAACAGATGCTGCTCACGCCGCAGCCACTTTATTTGGTTGTAGTCGGAAAAGTGTTGGCGCAGTGGCTGGTGTCTGAAGTCCCGCTGGTCTTGATCGCCCCGCTACTTGGCGTGCAGTTTGGTTTGGCGTCGGATACGCTCTTGATACTTTTGTTTCGTTGCTGATTGGCACGCCGATTTTGAGTTTGATCGGATCTATTGGAGCAGCCTTAACACTGGGATTACGAGGCGGCGGCGTTCTGATAGCTCTGCTGATTTTGCCGCTATACATTCCAGTATTGATCTTTGGAGCGGGCGCAGTTGACGCGAGCATTAATGGCGTGAGTTCACAGGCAAATCTTTATTTGCTGGGAGCATTTCTGGTGGTCTCGCTGGTTTTTGCGCCGTGGGCAACCTCGGCTGCCTTGCGGATATCTCTGGAGTAGTTTTAACCGCCAAGACGCCAAGGTCGCCAAGTACGCGGAGTTATAAACGTCCTGTTAAGTTTGAAAGTTGGGACATTCTTTTTTTGGCGCTCTTGGCGCCTTGGCGGTTCAATCAGAAAATGAACCTATACAAATATGCATCGCCGGCGGCCTTTTATCCGCTAGCTGGAAAAATGATTCCCTGGTTTGCTGTCCTGGCCGCGATTCTCTTTGCGGTATCTATCTATTTCGGTTTCTTTCTGGCTCCCTCAAGAGCCGGCGACCAAAACCAGGTTTACCACATCATATATATTCACGTGGCTGCCGCGTGGATGGGAATGTTTCTTTATGTTCTGATGGCCATCTATGCGGGCATTGGCTGGGCATTCAACGCGCGTCTTTGCTTCGATGATGGCTTCCTCTCTTTCAATAACAGGCGCCATGTTTACTTTCTTGTCCCTGGTGACAGGATCGTTGTGGGGCAAACCAACCTGGGGAACGTGGTGGGCGTGGGATGCCCGCATTACATCGACTCTGATCTTATTGTTTCTCTATATTGGGTTCATCTCCCTGCAATCAGCAATCGACGATCAAAGACGTGCCGATCGAGCTCGGCGCTATACTGGCGCTGGTAGGGGTCATCAACGTGCCGATAATCTATTTTTCCGTGCAGTGGTGGAACACATTGCATCAGGGCGCGACGATTCGACTCCTGGAGAAACCCAAGATGACGTCGCCAATGTTAATCGCGATGCTGGTGATGTTGGCCGCATGTTGGCTCTATTCAATTGCCGTAGTTTTGATGCGCGTAAGGTGCATTATCGCGGAGCGAGAACAAAACGCAGCTTGGGTAACTGAGGGAGCAACCTGAATCATGAGCTGGTCAGAATTCTTTTCGATGGGTGGTTACGGATTCTACGTTTGGGGTTCTTATCTAACTGCGCTCATACTGTTGGCAGGAGAAGCCATGTTACTCAAAAGGCGCAAAAGCTCTTTGCGCAAGCGCGGTGCTCGGGATCCGCGTTAAAGAGAATACTTATGAAACGTCGTCATAAACGAATTGGTTTTATCATCGCCGGCCTTGCAGGATTGGGAATTGCTGTGGCGCTGGTGCTCAGCGCCTTTCAGCAGAATCTGGTCTTCTTCTTCAGTCCGTCGCAGGTCGTGGCTAAAGAAGCGCCAATTAACAAAACTTTCCGCGTGGGTGGACTGGTCGAGAACGGGACTCTCAAGCGCGACAACGATGGCTTAACCGTGCGTTTCACCGTGACTGATACCGCCAAGAGCATTCCGGTAGTTTACAAAGGAATTCTTCCCGACCTTTTCAAAGAGGGCAAAGGCTGTGTTGCGCAGGGCCACATTGGGACTGACGGTGTGTTCTATGCCGACCAGGTGTTGGCCAAGCACGACGAAAACTACATGCCCCCGGAAGCAGGTAAGGCAATCGACGCAGCGAAACATGAAAAGAAGCCGCGAAGTCTGTGGTTTACTGAAGGCTTCGAGTCTGTCAAATAGGCCCGAAGGGCCGGTAGTTAATAGCCATGGCCGTAAGGGCGCGGATCAAGAGCGTGTAACAGGAATGAGCGCCGAAGGTGCGACGGAACGACTATATGTATTGTCGGTGCGCGTTGAACGAAGTGCCGGCCCTTCGGGCCTTAGAGGTACTCGGCTACTCAACCACGCCCTCACGGGCGCGGCTATTGAATACCGGCCCTTCGGGCCTCTAGACAATCGATTTATTATGGTTCCTGAAGTTGGACAGTTCGCATTAATTCTGGCGCTCATGCTGGCGCTAACGCAGGCGACGCTGCCGCTGATTGGGTGCGGCGCGTGGCAACCAATCGTGGATTGCTGTGGCAGTCCCTGCCGGACAGGCCCAGTTTATCTTTGTCGCCATCGCTTTCGGCTGTCTCGCCTATTCATTTATTACTAACGACTTCTCGGTGCTGAACGTCGCCACCAACTCCAACTCCCAGCTCCCGCTCCATTACCGCCTCGCCGCCACCTGGGGATCGCATGAAGGTTCGTTGCTGCTCTGGACCCTGATGCTTGGACTTTGGACCGTGGCGGTTTCCCTCTTCAGCCGTCACCTTCCCGATGAAATGGTTGGACGCGTGTTGAGCGTGATGGGTGTGATTAGCATCGGGTTCCTCCTGTTCATGCTGCTGACGTCAAATCCCTTTACACGTTTGTTTCCTGTTCCTGTGGATGGACGCGACCTCAATCCGCTGTTGCAGGATCCGGCGATGGTGGCGCACCCGCCGATGCTTTACATGGGTTACGTTGGCTTTTCCGTCGCCTTCGCGTTTGCTATCTCAGCCTTGATTAGCGGTCGACTCGATGCTACCTGGGCGCGCTGGTCGCGGCCCTGGACAACCGTTGCCTGGATGTTTCTGACGCTCGGTATCGCGCTGGGAAGCTGGTGGGCTTATTACGAACTCGGCTGGGGTGGCTGGTGGTTTTGGGACCCGGTCGAAAACGCTTCTTTCATGCCCTGGCTGGTCGGCACGGCGTTGATTCACTCGCTGGCGGTAACTGAAAAGCGCGGCGGTTTCAAGAGCTGGACTGTGCTACTGGCGATTGGCGCTTTCTCGCTGAGTCTGCTGGGAACATTCCTGGTACGCTCCGGCGTCCTGACTTCAGTCCACGCCTTCGCAACCGATCCCAAGCGCGGAATTTTTATCCTGTGCTTTCTGGTAATCGTAATCGGCGGTTCGCTGTTGCTCTACGCGTGGCGCGCAAAGCAAGTCGGTCTGGGCAGTAAGTTTGAAGTGATTTCGCGTGAGTCGTTTCTGCTTTCCAACAACGTCCTACTCGTTGTTGCCGCGGGCTCTGTCCTGCTGGGCACCCTTTATCCTTTAGTCATTGACGCACTTGGCATGGGCAAGCTCTCGGTGGGACCGCCTTATTTCAACAGCGTGTTTGTCCCGCTAATGGCGCCCGCCGCATTCCTGATGGGTGTCGGCCCCATCGCGCGTTGGAAAAAAGCGAGCCTTCCGGAATTAGCAGTGCGGTTGCGCTGGGCTTTTCTGACCAGCGCGGTGACGGCTGTCGTCCTTCCTTTCATACTCGGCAAGTGGAAACCGTTGGTTAGCTCTGGGATTGTTGCTCGCCCTCTGGATCGTGACTACCGTCGTAGTCAACATCTTTGAACGCGTGAAGAGTACGTCCGGTCAGTTGAACCCGCTGCAGAAGCTGGGCATGCAAACGCGCAGTTATTACGGTATGCAACTGGCCCACCTTGGGGTCGCAGCTTTCATTGTTGGAGTGACGATTGTTACCGGCTATCAATCGGAACAGGACGTGCGAATGGACGTCGGCGACACCATCGTCGCCGGCGGTTACACTTTCCGCTTCAATGGCGTAACCAGGACAGCGGGACCTAACTACCAGGCCGAGCGTGCGGAAATAGAAGTCAGCAAAAACGGGCAGGTCACTAACACCATGTATCCCGAGAAGCGAGCCTATACGGCAGCCGGAAATGTGATGACCGAGACTGCGATTGATAGTGGAGTATTTCGCGATCTCTACATTTCCCTTGGTGAGCCGGTGAGCGGCGGCGCCTGGAGCGTGCGTGTGTACTACAAACCCTTCGTCTCCTGGATCTGGGGAGGCGCAGTGCTAATGGCCATGGGCGGTGGCCTGGCTCTCAGCGATCGTCGCTATGCGCTGGCCGCCAGAAAGCAACGCGAGGCGCTCGCACAAAAATCTCAACAGCCAATTCCAGCCGTGGCGCATGGCAGCGAAGGAAGTATGAGCAGATTCGTAATACCGCTTATTCTCTTCGTTGTCCTGGTTGTTTTTCTGGCCATCGGACTAAGGCGCGATCCAAACAGACTACCGTCGGCGCTTATCGGTAAATCTGCGCCTGAATTCGCCTTGCCGGAATTGCGCGAGCCCAGCAAAATCATCTCGCCCAACCAGATGCGTGGCAAAGTTTGGCTCTTGAATGTTTGGGGTCGTGGTGTGTCGCATGTCGCGAGGAGCACCCGTTTCTGATCGAGATTGCCAGGAGCGGGGCAGTGCCGATCTATGGCCTTAGTTGGAAAGATAAACGCGAAGATGCGCTCGCAGTGCTCGCCGAATTAGGTGATCCTTACGTCCTCAATATGTCTGATTTCGATGGACGTGTAGCCATCGATTACGGAATTACGGGGGCGCCGGAAACTTACTTGATCGATAAGAACGGGGTCATTCGCTACAGAGAACCCGGGCAGTTAACTCCGGAGATCATGGAGAAAACGATTCTGCCAATGGTTCGGGAATTGAACCGTTGATGATCAAGGTCTGCGATTCATTGTCTGACAGTTAGGATTTTGCAGATGAGGCATTTCTTCTTGTCCCTAATCATTGTTGCTTCTCTTCCAGGCTTTGCCATGGGAAAAGAGGCACGGCCCGTTTCGACGATCCGGCGCTGGAAAAGCGCCTGATGAACCTCTCGAAAGAGCTGCGTTGTCTCGTTTGCAAGAATGAAACTCTCGCCGACTCGCCCGCCGACCTGGCGGAAGATCTTCGCAATCAAATTCGCGAACAGATGAAGGCCGGCAAGAGCGACAAGGAAATAGTCGCGTATCTTACTCAGCGCTACGGAAAATTTATTCTTTACAATCCGCCAGTCGATCCAACTACTTATCTTCTCTGGTTCGGGCCGTTTATTCTGTTGCTCGCGGGCCTCTTCATGCTCTTTCGCTTCTTGAAGCAACGGCGCGAATTGATTGTTGACCGACCACTCACCGCAGACGAACGGCAACGCGCGGAAACCTTGCTAAATACCGACGAGGGAAAGACGGCATGATACTTTTTCTGGCTTATCTGCGCCGGCCTGGTTGCGATTGCCCTGGCATTCGTGTTGCCTACGTTGCTCGACCGCGCATCAGTCGCCGATGACGCTGACAAGGAGCGGGCAAATGTTGAAGTCTATCGCGACCAAATCTCCGAGTTGGACGCCGACCTGACAAACGGCATCGTCAGTCCTGGACAGTATCGACAGGATCGAGATGAAATCGAGCGGCGTTTATTAGAAGACGTCGCCACCACTCCTGACGCTGCCGATCGAAAATCTAAACCGGCAGCGGCTGGTCGCGGCGCAGTTTATGCGGTCAGCATTGGCATTCCGGTAGTGGCCGTAGTTTTGTATTTAATTCTCGGAAATTCCGCAGCGGTTTCGGGAGTGCCGGCGCAAACCTTGCCTGCTTCGAGTTCGCGATCTGACGGACAGATGAGTCAGCAAGGATCGAAGCCAATGTTGCGGCGCTCGCCAAGCGCCTGGAGCAAAACCCGGGCGACGCTGATGGTTGGGCAATGCTCGGGCGCTCCTACGTCAGCCTCGAGAGGTATGGTGACGCGAGTAACGCTACGCAAAAGCGGCAGAATTGAAAGCGAACGACGCCGATATTTTGACAGAGTATGCCTTTGCTCTAGCCATGGCCAATGGCCGCCAACTCCAGGGACGGCCAGAAGAGTTGATCAAGCAAGCGCTAAAGATCGCTCCGGAAAATCCGAAAGTACTCCAACTGGCAGGCACCGCTGAGTTCGAGTCGAAGAATTACAAACAAGCGATCGTCTATTGGCAGAAACTACTTGAGATGACTTCCGGCAATCCAGAATTAGCGGAGTCGATATCGAAACGAATCGATCAGGCAAAGGCGCTTGCCGGGACAACCGCTAAATAGAATCCGCGTTAAAATAGTCACCAGCGAATTATCGATGAGGAGCGAGCGATGTCCGAACCAAAGAGGAAGGTTGTTGATTGCAGACTCTATCCGAGTGAGAAAGGCTGCACGTTGAGAATAGAAGGAACCGAAGAAGAGGTGCTTGAGGCTGCAACCCAACACGCGGTTACGGCCCACGGACATACGAATAGCCCGGAACTGCGTGAGCAGTTGCGAACTCTGCTAAAGGACGTTGACGCTTAAACCTGCTCTTGCCGCTCAGCGAAAATAATGACACGAGACAATCTGCTATTCGCAATCATCGGGGTGCTGTTTGGGTTCATCGTAGGTTTTCTTTTGCCAGCACCATGAATCAACGCTATGGCCTGGGCGCATCGCCTACGGCTCTTTCGAGCGGCCAGCTGCCCGCCGATCATCCGCCGCTGGGCGCCGGCGCTCCGGCCTCGGGAAACATGCAGGCGGAGGTTACCGCCCAAATTGACGAGGCCCGCAAGCAACCGAAGAATTTTGAAGCACAGGTAAAGGCCGCTGAGCTCTTTATAAGATAGGGCGGTTCGATCCGGCAATTGAGTTTCTGCTTAAGGCTAATCAATTGAAACCGGATGATTATCAAACTCTCGTGGCGCTGGGACTCGTGAACCTGGATGCCGGTCACTACGATGTTTCCGAGAGGTGGTACAAGGCGGCGCTAATGAAAAGAGCGATGATGTGCAAGCTCTTGCCGGTCTGGCAGCAGCGACACTCGGCAAGGGTGACGCAAAAGCCGCTGAGCAGGCGATTGCCAATTTGGAGAAGGCGGATCCGACTAGTGAGGATCTACCGCAGTTCAAGGAAAAGCTAGCGGGGCTGAAAAATAGTGGGCAGTGGCAGAAGGCAGTGGCAGGCAGAAAACGATGCTTTAATCTTTCTGCCTGCTGCCTACTGCCTACTGTCTCTTACGGTGCGATCGTCATTCGCACAACGTTCGCTAGAGGAATCCGCTGAATCTTTCCGTCCTTGCCGATCACAACCACCTGGCCGTTCTCAACAGTTACACGTCGCACGCCGCCCATGAAACGATCGACGAGCGTTCCGTCACTTGTTTCAATTACTAAGCGCGGTCCGCTGTCTTCGGTTTCCTGAGGAGCCGGCGGCTTCGCAGCGCGTGAGCCTCTGTTTCTTCTGGCCGGGCGCGCTGGAGCTGTGGGGGTTCCGTCTCCGAGCTTTCGGTAGTTGGTTTCTTCCGGTCTCGGCCTTCGCCACAGTCTCATCCGGCTTTGGTGCGCCAGCAGGTGGCCTTGGCGTTCTAGCCGCCGGGTTCTTCGGGTCACGGTTCCGCGTGTGCGGGCGTTTCTCGTCGCAGGTTTCGGGCAGCAGCTTTGGATTCGGCTCTGATGACGTAATCGGAGTTGGTGTCTCTTTGGGAGTCTCGGCCACCTCGGTGGGTGGTTCGTCAATCCGCGCGCCGACGGATGACACGCGCCTACCTCCCCTTATTTAAAGCTGTCGCGGTTGTCGCTGGTTCGAGCGCGTCTTCGTGTTCTACCAGAGGCCCTGAGGTTATCGGCTCGAAGGCGCCGCCGAAACGCAGCACATAGACTGCATCGTCATCGTCGGGAGTGCGACCTTCAACACGCAGGATCAAGCTTTCCTGTCTTCGTAAATAAAGACCTTTTGTAATCGGCGTGGAGCTGCCCGCATAAACTGTAAACTTTAATAGCGGTCGTAGACTCGAGGAAGTAAACACATCGATGTCGCCATTCAGGTTGCGGCTATCGACAGTGATCAGGATGTCGCCCGGGTTCGCTATGAAAGCATAAAAGTGATCCGTAACTCGCGGGTCGCCCAGATCCCTGGCTGGGATAGTGCCCTGAACTTCATTTAAGCGAACCGGCGACGGCCAGGCGATGTCGGTTGACTGAGCTCTGGAGTATCCGGCCGCGGCGGCCATCAGTAAAAGCACACAGATGCCGCGGGTGACTGTCCGGAATTCGCAAGAGTTTGCATGGTGATATTGCCGGCAGAATCGATTGAGTCTCAGGTTTCCTGGAGCAAAACTGCTCAACTAACGGGAGTGGTAAGAATATCAGATTTGCGGCCGGAATCGCATTGCTGCAAGAAGCGGGTATTTTGTTAGTCACGGCGTGGTGGTACTGACCTCATTTCGCACGATTGTTCAGCGCAGCCGATCACTTAACCGACAAGATTCCAGCATGCTATCCCCGCTGTCCTCTGTTCTGACGACACTTGACTTCTTCGGCTGGTCGCTACCACCACCCCACGCGGGCTGCCCACGTGGAGACCCCGGTTCGCTCCCAGTTCCGATTTTGTGTAAGTAATCCTGAGTAGTCGAAATGTAGGACAGACGGGAACGCCTATCTGCGGCGTAAGTTGGACACCTTGCGACACGTCGGCGCCATCAGATCGGCAACCTCAACAAAGCTTCGCAGCCTCGCTTCCCTGAGCGATTCTCGAGTGTCAACGTTCCGCCGTGAGCCTCTGCAATTTGTCGCGAAAGCACCGAGCCGATGCCCGACCCTTTCGCCTTGGTGGTAAAGAACGGCACGAATAAATTAGCGGTGCTGGCAAGGCCAGGTCCTTCGTCGCTTATCCAGAGCTCAACCTGGCCGTTGCTTTGAGTCCAACCAACTCCGACGTTTCCCTTCGTTTCCATCGAAGCATCCACTGCGTTCCTGACCAAATTTATCAACAACTGCTCCAGCTGAACGTCGTCACCTTTAATCACCAGGTCGGGTCCGGCAACCACGTTTACCGGCAAACGCGTTTCGAGGCTGACCACGCGCTGCACCAGCGAGCCAATATTGAGTGGCTCAAAGCGCGGCTGCGGCAAGCGCGCGAGTTTCGAGTACGACTCAATAAAACGCGCCAGCGAATCAGCCCGCGAAGAAATAACCTCAAGCCCGCGGTGCATATCATCGCCCCAATCCGTGGGTCGCGGTTGCAGCGTCAGCAGGTCAGCCAAACTACCGGCAACTGACTTAATCGGCGCCAGCGAGTTGTTCAGTTCGTGACCGAGCACGCGCAATAATCGCTGCCACGCAGTGCGTTCTTCTTCGCGCAGCGTTTGGCTGAGGTCGGTCAACACCAGCAACTGATGCTGCGCGCCACCTTCGCGAAAAGTGCTCTGGCGAATGTCCCAGCGTCCAAAGCCGCCGGGAAAAACCATCTGCATCGTGTGCGGGCCCTTCACCTTCTTCACGGCTGAAGCAAGCGGCGAGACCAAGCTCACTACTGGTGCGGCCCAGCAACCTGGTTGACGGTTGGGCCAGCAATCTTTCGCCGGCGCGATTCACCAACCGCAAGCGCTGTTCCCGTCGAAGGCAAAGACAGCCACGTCAATTTCCGCCATCACGGTGCGCAACAGTGCGTTCGCTTCGAGAGCGCCGATTCTCTGCTCGCGGAGTGTCTGGCCAAGGTCGTTCACCTCGAGCATGACTTCGCCGAGCGCATCACCCGCTGCGGCGCGGCGTCCACGAATTGAATAGTCGCCTTCACGAATGGCGGCAAGAATGTTTGAAAGCGTTTGCAGCGGCCGGACGATACGCTGCTTCAGGTTAAAGGCGATGCTTAACCAGAAGATTGCGAGGAAGAGGTCCGCTGTCCACTGCACGCGCGCTGTAGTTGTCGTACCAGAGGAGAAAAGCACACAGACACACGGCTGGAAACCCGGCCGCCAGGGCGAGGAAGGTAACGCGCTTCTCAAACTTTAACCGGCCGCCACGCTGATCGCAGGGTCAAGGCTGGAGATTGTCGAGATGTGCTTTGCCGGTTTAGGAACAGGATTCACGCTAACTATGATAACTCAGACGGAAAAGAAGAGGGGGAGAGGGGAAAAGGGCCGAAGTCCAAAGTCCAATGTCCAAAGTCCAAGGTCTGTCTTGCGAAACTTGAATCAGCTCTCGTCACATTCCTGGTAAAGAACTTAGCGGTACACAGACTCTGGACATTGGACTTCTTTCCCCTTCCCCTTTTCCCACTTCCCCGTTTATTAGGACAGCCCGTACTTCGCAAGCGCCGGTAGAGTGCGCTGCGGCTCAACCCGAGTGCTTCAGCGGCGCGGTTTGCATTGCCTTCAAATCGGGCGAGGGCTTTGGTTATCAGGATGCGTTCCGCTTCTTCCAGGCTCATCTCTTCGAGACGCGACGAGAGTCGCCCGTCTGACGTTGACTGCAGCGCCAGGTCAAACGCAGTCACCACATTGCCGGTGCTCATCAACAGGGCCCGCTCAACCACGTGGTCCAGCTCCCTCACGTTACCGGGCCAGGAATGTTCACGCAATGCGTCCAGCGCCTGCGGCGTGAAACTCATGACCGCGCGCCGGTATCGTTCGCTGTGTTGCCGCAGAAAATACTCAGCCAGCGGCGCGATATCTTCACGCCGATCGCGCAGTGGTGGTATGTGAATCTCGACAGTGTTGAGCCGGAACAACAGGTCCTGACGAAACCTGCCCTGAGCCACTTCCACATGTAGATCAGCGTTTGTCGCCGAAAGCACGCGGACATCCACCTTGCGTGTTGTCGACGATCCAACTCGCTCGAATTCGCCCGTCTCTAAAACGCGCAGGAGTTTTGGTTGAAGCGTCAGCGGAACGTTCGCGATCTCGTCAAGAAACAAAGTGCCGCCGTCAGCTAACTCAAATCGCCCGACGCGATCCGTCTTGGCATCGGTAAACGCGCCGCGCACGTGACCAAACAGCTCACTCGAAGACACCTTCCGCAAGTGCACCGGCGTTAAGCGCCACCAGCGGCTTCACCGCGCGCGCGGATGTCTGATGCAGGGCGCGTGCGATTACGCCTTTGCCCGACCCGTTCTCTCCGGTGATTAGAATATTGGCGTCCGCCGGCCCAATGCGTTCGACGAGTTTCAAGACTGATTTCATCGCCGGTGATTCGGCGATGATGCTCGGCTGCTTAACGCCCTCGTCAGCGACGCCGTCGCGCAGCGCCACATTCTCCGCCTCCAGACGTTGACCGCGTCGCAAGGCGGCGGCCAACTCAACCTGCGTCCGCACCTACCGCCAGCAGTCGTGCGTTATCCCAGGGCTTCTGAATGAAGTCGCGCGCGCCGCGACGCATAGCTTCCACCGCTAGATCCACGCTGCCCCACGCCGTCATCACCACGACCGGCAGGCTCGCGTCCACGGCCTGGATTCTGGTCAGCAGATCCAATCCTTCGCTGCCGGAAGTTGTATCACGCGCGTAGTTGAGAGTCTATGAGGACGACATCGAGGTCCTTTGAGTTTACTACTTCAAGTACGCCTGCCGGAGAAGAGGCGGTTTCAATCTCGAATCGATTGCCCTTCAACAGCAGACGCAACGCGGCCAGCACGTCCGTCTGATCATCTGCAATCAATATTCTAGCCATCGTCGTTTTAAAGGCCCGTCAATACTCCGGTCCGATGAGTGCTAACACATTCAACTCTTTGACTGCGGTGACCTGTCACCGCACTCCAAGAAATCATTCATTCCGGCAGCGCGACGAGCGGATCGACCTGCGTTGCCCGCCAGGCCGGAACGAAGCAGGCGAGCAGTGCTACCAACACGAGCAGCAGGGTAATGACCACGAAGGTCGCTGGATCAGTCGCACTCACGCCGTAAAGCATCTTCGATATCAACCTGGTCAGACCGAGTGCGACGACGCAGGCCGAGCGCTACTCCGCCGAGTGCCATCTTCATTCCGTGATTCAAGACGAGTCGTAATACGTCCTGGCGTTGTGCGCCCAGCGCCAGACGAATTCCGAGTTCGTGTGTCCGCTGGCCTACCAGATATGAAATGACACCGTAGATGCCGAGACTCGCAAGCAACAGCGCCACGGCGGCAAACGCCCCCAAAAGAATCATTGAGAACCGCTGTTGGGAGAGTGAGGTCTGCAATCACCTGATTCATTGTCTGTGCGATCGGAGATGACGCTCTGTTTGTTCTGGCTTTGTACAACGCGACGAATCCCGCTGAGCAGTTCCGCCACTTTCGTCGCGACCAGCCGCTGGAACGCACCACCACGACACTCGCGCCGGTGGGCAGGTTGATTGTCCGGCAAGCGCCCTGAACGGAAGGTAGAGTTGAGCCTGAAGCCCATCGGTGTTCATTCGCTGAATCGAGACTCCACTGCTTCACGTGCCCGACCACGCCGACGATCTGTCAGGCTGCGGCTGGCCATCCTCGGTAGAGACTCGCTTGCCAACCGGATCCTACGTCGCCGAAGTATTTATGGGCGAAGGCTTCGTCGATCACCGCCACGGGCTGAGATCGTTCGTCATCTTGATCAGTGAAGAAGCGGCCCTGCTTGAGCGGAATGCCCATGGCCGTCAGATAGCCGGGCTCGACCCGGTAGACCAGCGCCATATTCATCTCGCTCTGACTCGCGGGTTTGGGCTGGCCCTCGATCCAGAAGAGAGATCAGTCCTCGCCTTGCACCCGCCAGGGAATGGCGCCCGCCGAAAATGAGACTGCGTTGACATCCCTGGCGTCGAGCTGAGTCTGATCGCTGAGATCACGCAAAGCAGCCGCGAATCGCCTCCGGGCTGGCCGTCATTGCCGGAGAAAGGCTGAGTGAGAAGGTCAAAACGTTGTCGGGACGAAAGCCCGGATCAACTTTCCAGAGCGCCGCTAAGACTGCGGATCATCAATCCTGCGCCAATCAATAAGACGAACGCCAGCGCCATTTCGACCGCAACGAAGATCGCCTGCGCGCGCACCCGCCCGCTGCTCGTCCCGCGTCCGCCTTCCTTAAGTGTTTCCGACAGACGCCAGCGCGACATTCTTCAGCGCCGGAGCCAAGCCAGCACAGAATTCCGGTGAGCAGCGAAATGGCACAAGCGTGAAAAGCAGGACGCGGGCCGTCCAGGCCAACCTCTTCGCGCGCGCGGCAGTGTCGTGGGCAAAGCAGCTCAGCGCGAGCTGTGTGCCCCAACCTGGCGACCACCAACTCCAAGCGCGCCGCCAGCGATCGCCAGCAACAGTGCTCTCAGTGAGCGATTGTCGAAGCAATCGCCAGCCGGCCCGCACCGAACGCGGCGCGAATCGCAAATTCGCGCGATCTGCCGGTCGGAGCGCGCGAGCAGCAGGTTGCTGACATTCACGCAGCCGATCAATGCAGCACAAAACCCGACTGCGCCAAGCAACATCCACAGGATCGGCCGGATGTTACCGACCATTCTTTCCTTGAGTGAGATGATCTTCGCGCCGTTGCCGCTGATTGGTGTCCGGGATAGGCAATTGCGAGATCGCCCATCACTCGGTTCAGGTCAGACCGCGCCTGCTCGATCGTGACGCCCAGGCTTGAGCTGGCCAATTCCGTGCAAGTCCCAAAGCAGCGCCGCGATTCTTGAGCGCGCGGCTGTTCCACTGTCCGATCGGCACATAAACGTCGACGCTGCGAAGCAGCGTGAAGCTCGCCGGGATCACGCCGATGACATCGCGTAGCTCTTTCGTCGAGCGTAATCAGCCCTTCTCGACAGTATGTCCTGGGCAGAACCAAACTTGCGCTGCCACAGGTCAGCCGCTGATCAGTGCACGACCGGGCGCGCGCTGGCTCATCTTCGCCGGGCGCAAAGCGTCCGGCCCAGCGAAGGCTTCACACCGAGCACCGAGAAGAAGTCCGCTGAAACGAGGCGCGCGTTAACACGCTCGGCTTCGCCCGCGCCTATCAGACTGAAGCCGAACCCGCGCGAAATCGCCATGGCGGAAAACGTCTGATTCTGCTTTTTGCAGGTCACGAAAATTCGGGTACGGGATTGCGCCTGTCTCGAAATTCGGCTTGCTCTGGTGGAAGGTCACCAGTTGATCAGGCTGCGGATACGGCAGCGGATTGAGCAGCACGCCATTCACCACCGAGAAGATCGCGGTGTTTGCCCCAATACCTAGCGCGAGCGAACACGCCGGCCAACGATCGTGAATCCGGGGTGGCGCCAAAGCCCGCGCAACCCGTAACGAATGTCCTGAATAAGATTGTTCATGGCTTCCTCATTCATATCTCAGTGCGTTTAGCGGGTCGAGACGTGTCGCGCTGTGTCGCGCCGGAATGTAACTCGCCAGCAAGCGGCCACTCCCCGGCCAGCAATGACAGAGCCACAACTTGGCGATCGCAACGTGATGGATCTTTTTGGTGGTGACGCCAAAAAGAGCGGTAGAGCTTGCAATCAGGCGCGCGTCATTCACACGCAGCCGACAATCCAATTCCCAATCCGAGTAAGAACCAGCTTAAAACCCTGCAGGACAACTATCAACCGCAGCACATCGCGCGTCTGCGCGCCCAGCGCCATGCGGATACCGATTTCGTTGGTCCGTTGCGCCACTGGAATAACTCATCACTTCCCGTATATCGCACGATCGGCGAGAATCAGGCTGGCCGCTGGCAGCAAAAATCACCAGCAAGGCGGCGTTGAAACGGGGGTAAGTGGCAACAAGTAGCGGAAATGTATTCGTCCATTGTTTTGACGTTAAAGACCGGAACCTCCGGGTCCAATTGGCGTGGACTTCATTTTGGACGGCCGTTATTGAGCTTATGCCGGATCGTTTGTAGTTCTGGCGATGAGGGTCATTTGGTTGAAAGGCATTTGTGCTGCCGGTATGTAATAACCAGCCCTCAAATCGGTGCTGAGGTTGCGGTTTCTAACATCAGAAACGACCCCAACGATAGCAATACGTAACTGAACGTGAAGCATCAA
>ERZ1370068.8790-contig-7617_pt1 | contig 27847 bp, 33 predicted proteins | sample MGYA00561227_ERZ1370068 | MGnify/ENA primary metagenome ERZ1370068 (study PRJEB38410, sample SAMEA6850437) | metagenome | study: Metagenomic assessment of the ecological functions of the soil: analysis of the soil microbiota associated with the...
GGTTGGCGGCTGTTCTGCCAACGGGCGCGCGCGACGTGGGCTGCCAAGGCGGCGCTCTCCCGCGCCGCGTCGTTCTCACCGCCTGGAGCGAATGCCAAGATCGCGGCGCCGGGTCGTCCACCGTGAGTACCAGCTCGACACAAGCGCCCTGGGCGACGAAGCGGAACCTCTCCTGGTCAGCCACTGCGCTCGCTCTGGGCAAGAGCTGGAAATGTTCCGCGTGCCAGGTGGGCTCAGCTCCCATGTGCACGTGATCGCGGGCGCCCAGTACCGCTTCGCCTCTGGTCAGGACGAGGGTTTTTCCGAGATAGGATCCGGTCGAAAGTCGGATCGCGCGTGTGGTATTGATCGTCCGTGGCGAGCCATCCAGTCTTCATGTCGGTAAGGCTCGGCGGTAGCGCGGCGATCGACAGGGAACTCGAGATTACCCCAGCCCTGAATCGAAACCCCGAGATCGAGCCCCGGCACCTGGGCCCTTCCGCCATATCCGCCTGAGCGCAGTGGCAGCGCGCTTATCTGGGGCCGGTAAACCGCGATATGTAATCGGTGGCGCCCGGCCGTCACCACGCTGAAACCGAGGCTCAGGCAGCCCATGCGGAATCCCCGCTTCGCGATGTGGCGCCCACTTCAGTGACCGCTATCACTGGATCTGACATGAGGTCGAGGTTGTCGCGCCGTGGCAAAGGCTCGGCGGTCATCTGGGCGCTCAGCTGGATATCGCTGGAAGGGGACGGGGGCGTGAGGCCAGCCCGCGGTTGGCAAACGCAGTGCAACACTGATGCCGCCCAGGTGGAAGTTCCCGGAGAACCTCCAGTTCTCCAAATATAATTCATCACGGTCTTGTTCGGCGCGCTGCGTGCCGGCAAAGCCGCGTCGAGGCTAAGAAAGTTGACCCCACCTCGAAGCCCAGCGTTGAATGGTGGAGAGGTGAGAGCTTTTGCCGGAACAGAGCGCTTATATGGCCCCGAGACTTAGCTGAAACACGACCAGGAGGAGGGAGGCAGGCCAGCCCAACTGGCAGCGTTCCATGTGCATGCCGCGAGGCTACACGCTGCTCGCGTGCCCCACCAATCCGCCGGGGGCTTTCGCGATCGCGGCGATCGCCGGCGGATCAGAGCCGCGCCGCCCGCCGCCTGGGTGCCCGCCCTGGATCCTGGTCGCAGTGGCTGCACCAGATTGTCATCGCGCTTGGCGCGTGTCAGCGCCGTCCACGCCACGCCGCTGCCAGTTCCGACGCACTCGGTGGCCCATCGCCGAGGAGGTGCGCCGTCATATTGATATGCGGTCTTTCGCAACGGTACTACCGCGCGGCCAGGGACCCGATCGATCCGCCCACGCCTTCACCGCCGATCAGGTCAAGGTGGACCGCTCGCCAGCGCACCCGGTGCCGGATACGTTTGGCGTCGCACTGGCCCCTTCGGTGCTCATCATCTGCCCGCACGATTGACTTCCGCCAAGGCCGGGCGCGTCTAATCGGCAAGATCCGCCTGTCACCGCGCGCGCACCGTGGTGCTGGCAGGTAGGTTCCGCCCGCTACCGGCGTTTCGCTGAGCGACGATCGCGTGGGCAGTGGTCTCGACGCGCTCAGCCTCTCCGAGCGGTGACCGCGCGCCCGCAGTGCCGGTCTCCTCTGCTTGCGCGACGCGGCGTGCTGCTCAAGCGTCTCCCGGGGCGCTGACGAAGGATCGAGGATACGACTGCCTTGACGATCTTGAACACCCGCTCAGCCGGTGCTGGCTCAGGCACCAACGCAGCGATCCGAGATCGTGCCGATCATCGTTCCCGCGCCAGCGTTGATCAGCCGAAGGAGCTGAAGGTGATCACCGGCCGGCGCTGCCGCCGAGACAGCGCTCATGCGGCTTCGGCGCGACGTGGCGATCGCCGTTCGCCGATGATCCACTACGCCCGACTTCACCAGGCGCACTGTTCGGCGCGGGCGGCGAAGCTGCCTACCAGCAGGCAGCCAAAGATCGCGATTTGCGTGATCCAACAGCGGCGCGCTCACCACCGGGAAGATCCGCACCTCTACGAGACGTTCGTGGATCCGCGAAACCCCGATACCCATCGCTGGACCTGCGCGGCGCTCCTCGCGCTGCTCGCCCCTGATGCCGGAGCGGCCTTCACGCGGATCCGGGCGGCGCTATCGGGCAACCGGCGCCCGCTGCACGTCGGTGGGATGGCTGGAGGTGGCCAGACATCGGATGGCGCCGAGCGCGCCGTCCAACCTGTATCACTGTCGGCTACCCGGGCGTCAAAGCCTGGCGGGAGAGTCATTTAAGGCGCCAACCCAGTTGGTGCGGCGCCAGCGTGAGGTATGAATCGTGGCGACGATGCTGGTGCTCTCCATGTCGATTATCTGGCTTGGTCCCGCTGCCGTGTGGCGACGCGCCTGCAGCTGCCCCGCGCTGACAGAAGCTCGGATCTTGGTGGTCGCCGGGCCAGAGGGAGTCCGGCACGCGCCTTCGACGTGGAGCGGGCCGCGTGCCCGCGGTGACAGTCGGCACCGGCCCCGCGGAACGGGTGGGCGTCTATCACACTGGGATGCGGGGACGCGCCAGCGCACCCGGACTCGGCTCGACGCGGCTGAGCTGGCTGGCTGGTGACGACCCACGGCCGGTTCGAGATCCGCACCATTTCGGCCCAGCCGTATCTCTGGCGGACCTGGCTCATATCCATTTCATCGTCGGAGGTAATGGAATCTACTTTGACAGCCAGCAGCTTTCTGCCGACGACCCAAGCTGATTGCCGTCGCGGCGGAGTACGCCCGCCGAGGGGTCCTTCGTTCGCGCGCGGCCGCCCGTGGAAGGACGTGCGTAGGGGCGCCCAGCACGCCACAGTGGAGTGGCGTCGCACGCGAGCAGCAGTCAAATCGCCCCCGGCTGGTATTATTTAGGCACCGAGCCGGGAACCCGCTGCTGTGGCTCCGGCTCGAACTGGATCCGCATCGCGCACCGCGTGGCGATATGCGCTGGGTGTTTAGTTGGTATCGGCACCACCGTGGCGGCGAGCTGTGATCAGCCGGCATCCGCTGGCGTAACGCTCGGTCGCGTTGGCGGGCATTCTCTGAGCTTCGAGCCGAGGTCCTTTGGTCTAAGCGGGAGCGGTTCACCGTGGGGTGACCAAAGCCCCCACCGAGCAGTTCGCCTGGAAGCGCAGCACGGTGCACCGCGCCGTTAAAGATCGTAGCCGTTGACGGTGGCGAGCAAAATGATGCTACCGGGCTGAGACTGGCTTGGCAGGAAGCCAGTTCTTCACACTTCGGCGACCGACACCGCGGGCGTCGGAATAAGCGCAGCTTTCAGGCGCCCATGCCGCGGACACTGATATACGAACTGGGTATGCGGCGAGAGGAGCTGGAGCCCGGAACAAGAACCGCTGCCCGCGAACGCCGGCACGACATCGCCAGCACGAGGCGTGAATCGGAAGCCGCGGAGCATCTTCTCTCGCAACCCTTCTGATGCTGATGGGCTTGGCATCCTCTCGCGGTGACGACCAGAGCCGGCAGGCCTCCGCATCGGGAACATAGGGTTATCCGATCGCGCCAACACTGATGACGAGCGGGGCCCGATTGGCTGGAACGCAAGGGTAGCCTCTTATGGAGGCGAGTGGTCCGAGCGTCCCGGTCCGGTCAAGGTGAAGGCCCCGCATCCCGCTCGCGCTGCTGCCTTCCCGCTCAGGCGCGGTAGCCCGGCCTGCAGCCGTCATCTGGTCGTGGCGTCATGGCCTCCCCCAGGCAGATAAGGCCTGGGCGGCCGATCTGCCACCTGAGGCCGAGAATCCACCATGCCTCCCCGGGTCATGTCGATACCGCGATGAGTGCAGCGGATCGCAAAGCGTTGGAAATCGTGTAAAGGTATTGAAACAGCGTTTCCCTGAATCGACACGAGGAGGGTCGGTTTGAGCCTTGAACGATCGTCTGGTGCGCCTTGAGGGCAGCGCTGGGGTTGGCGTCGAGGAGACTAGCGGCCCGCGCATCCGACCTTTGCAACGAGGTGATCCGTGGCGTCCCCGAGGCGGCCAGACCAGGCGATGACCACGCTGCCGCTGAGACGGCGCCCCGCCAGTGGTAGCGGCATCAACGCGCCATGTCGCTCGAATCGGTTCGCTGTCGCATCTCCGCGCGTGGGGAGCAGCGGATCGGCTGGCGAGCTGGCCGCCTCAACTGGCGGGGACTGGGGTGCATCCGTGCTGGTCGGCCCGAGACGCAAGGTGATAGCAAAGCTTGATCACCGGCCTCGATCTGGCGAGCAGTCTTTCGCGGCGACGATTCGCTCGCGACCAACTGGGACGACGGCCGATCGACATGCTCGTCCTGAACGCGGGTGGTGGTAAGCCGCAGAAGCTGACCACCATCTGCAGGCCGTGAGTTGCATTGGCAGGTGAACCATCTCCTCCAACTTCCTGTTCCACCTCCTCCAGCCTGCCGTGCAGCGCAACTGAGTCGTAGTGCTGGGTCCTAGACGTCGCAGCAGGCCCACCGGCTGGCTCGGCCTCAACAGCAGCTCAAAGCATCAGTGATCTTTCATGATCACTACGCTCCTCGCTCCACAGTAGAGGCGTCATCACGTTCTCCTCACCCGCAGCAGCCTGACTGGTGGTCAGTGCAGCCTTCACCGCTGGCTGCCGATTCTGAGGTCCACCGCAAATAAGGGCGGTATCGAGGCCCGGGTCGAGCGAGCGGTCGCGCCTCGCGCGCCCCCACGCGGCCGCCCGTGATCCTGGACTCCTTCGCGAGCCGCGTGCCACCGGAGGCGTCTACTGGGATCGGGGGAACCGCGACGCCCATAGCCTCCCCTGCCTGACTCCGCCCAGCCGAGTTCTGGCGGGCTTCGCTCGAGCTGCCGCACCTGCTCCCTGACGCCCGCGCCCTGAGTGGCACAATCATGCCGGCGAATGTCCGTGCAGCCCACAGCATATTCAGCACTGGAAAGCACTGGAGGCGCTCTGGCACGGCCGTGCGCAGGAAGCGCGCGGAGCAGGGAAGGCGTCAAGGTGGTCACAACACCACTCCGGCAACATGACTTGCTGCTTCCATCTCCCATGGACATGAGTCTTCCCGTTGAGCGCCTTCCAAGCGGGTCAAGTCTAATCCCCGAAGACAGACGATCACTGCAGGTAGGTGGATCGGATCAGCGCCGTGCGGACCGGACCAGCGCGGTTCACCCTGCGGTGCCGCAGGGGAGTCATTGACGCGTGGCGCCGTGTGGCGCGCGCTGCGACCGGCACGCATGGCTACGCTGGCGTTGAAGCGGCGTGCGGATGTCCGGAGCTTGTCCGGGCTGTGACGCAGGCAGTGGTCCGACGGAACTCAGATCCACACCTCCGACGAGTGATCGAGTACTGCGCTGGATCCGTAAAAGCGCGCTTGGGGTGATCGTGGACTCAGACCCTGGCGATCGCGCCACACAATGCACCTGGCTTACGGAAGTTGCAAAGGTGGAGCGCAGGTGAACAGTTCAACGAACGAGCTGGGGACCTGGCGCTGATACCAACGAGTACTTGCGGCCTGTTCAAGCAATCTGCTCGACGCCCAGTCATCCGGAAAGAATCACGGCTGATCATTCAACCCCGCCGCCCGGCTATCGATCAAAAAGAACCTCGCCACCCGCTGATATGGTCGCCAACGCGCCCGGCTCCAGTTCCCCTGCTGAAGATGCCGTTCCACGCCGGAAAGTGCTGGGCCAGGTGCTCGGGGCAAGACACAAGGGACTTGCGTTGCAGACGCCTTTCTCGAGCCTGCTGCTCAACTTCGCGGCCTCGGGGCGGTCGAGAGCCACCCGGTTTGGCCAAGTCGGGATGATGGCTCTGGGGATCGGACGGACGGGCTCTACATGGAGCTTGGCGATGTCTCCTCGAGAGGTTCTCCGCCACTTCTGGATCGCCTGTTTCGCGGAGGAGATGCCCCCTCTGGGCCAGGCTGTCGCGTAGGCGGCCGTACTTCTCGAGCCGGGTGGTCGGCGCTGCACTCGCAACGTCCCGCTTCCTGGCAACCGAACTACGGTCGCGCCAGTGGTCTTCACAGCGACATCCGTCCACGCCCAGATCCCGACCAAGCGGTTCGCGCAGGCGTTTCTGCGGAGAAAGGTGGGCGGGCCGCGATTGCCGAGATGGCCGCGCGACCGCAAAACTGGGGCAAAGGTATCTCTCTCGCCGAACGCGATACACCCCGCGGAGGCTGTATCCGCCCGCCAACTTCGCGCGGGGCTTGAAAGCGCCGGGGCGGCGCTTCTGATCCGGTGGCGTGTTCTCGAGCGCCTCATACCCGCCGGGTGTGTTGGGGGTATGAGCAAGGGACGACCCAGAGTTCGTCCGCGGTGTGGCATCGCCGATCATGGGAGAACTACTCCGGCAGGAGGCCGCTACGGCTCCTCGCAAGGGCGGGCGCTGCCCGGCGGTCGCGGGTATCCGAGCCGCGCGTGAGGTAGCGCTCGTCCCCAGGATCGTGCACGTCCGCCAGTACTCGAGGCGCGTGCTGCCGGTCAGCTCGCCGCGGTCGGTGCCACCGAGCCGCGGGCCATTTCGCCGCCGCCCGCCACTCCCAACGCAGCACCCGGTGCGGGCACGCGCGCTCGATGTCGAACCGCCCCTCGCGGCCGTCGGGCGCCTGCGCATCTGTATCAGGGTCGGTCACGGAACAGAGCGCTGCCGGCACCCGCACGGAGTCGGGGGCCGCCACGTCACGTGATCTTCGCCGCTCCCACTGCGCCGGCCGGTGCGCGAGCCGGCGGTAGAAGGCTGGCGAGGAACGGCACGGTGGCGGGTCTCGCCCGGCGAGGTAGGGGCCAACCAGCCCGCGCAGGAGGATGGAACAAGCTGGTCCTCCCCTGGATGCCGCCGACCGGAACTTCCAGCGTGCGCTCCTGGCTTTCGCCCTCAGTAGCTCGCGACCCTCTGGTGCAGGGATTGGCCCGTGACGTTCAGCTCCTCGTACACCCGCCCGCACCGATCCGAGCTTGCTGAACGCCACCTTGAGCGGCGCGAACGATCGGCTGTCGACGAACAGCGACACGATCGTGGTGGTAGTCGTAGATGCCGGTCTGAAAGTGCGCGCACCAGGTTCAGCCATTGGCACGTCCAGCGCATCGTCCGCGCCCGCGAGGATCGTCGAGCTTGACGTGCCGGGACTTGCTGGAACGGCTCGGTCACGTAGATCGCGACCCCGCGGCCCCAGCCGGGGATGACCGTAGCGCTGGACCGTGATGCGGTAGCCATCCAGCTCACCTTGCCCATCGTGCCAGTAGTCGCCAGGTCAGGATCGGCGGCGGGATCGGCGGCGTGGCAGGGCGCCGGCATCCACGCGAGAGCGAGCAGGAGTGGGGAAGCAGTGAATCGGTCGCATTCCGCCTCGCTGCATCGTCGCGTGCAACGTTGGCCTTGGGCTCCCGGCCGATGGACGAGCCGTGATGGCGCGGTGGCCACGCAGGTCGCGCTCGTGGAGGAACGCGAGTACCGTCCGCCGCCTGGAGGTCGCCGAACGCCCCGAACACACCGTAGCCAGTGCCACGGCGTGTGAGCGATCGGCGAGGCCGATCGAGACGGCGGGAGCAGCCCTGGGCGGCGGCGAGGTGGAGAGGCCGCTGTCGTTGCCGACGTAGAGGTGGGAGCGGGCGAGCAGTCGCGGCGACCGGGCACAGCGGCCGGCCGGTCAGGCTCAACCCTCCGGCCTGGGCGGCCAGCGCATCGCACAGCGCCAGCGCCTCGGCGGGCCAGAGCCGAGCACGACGCACGCCGTCGGGAATCCGGACGCAGCGCGCGCGCCAGCTCGGCGAAGCGCTCCAGCGGTCACCATGCGCCGCGGACGTCCCGGCCCCTGGGCCCGGTGCACAGGATGCGCGCCCCCTCTCCGAGCCCGACCGCCGCCAGCGCGTCGCGCGTCCGCTCCGGCTTCAGCACCACGCGCGCGTCTCAATCGCCGGCAGGTCTCTCGCCCAGCACCTGGCGCAGGATGGAATAGCGATGCGCGCACCACGCCCTGAGCGCCGAGGTGGAGCCGTCGTCGTACGCCTCCGTTCCCAGCTTGCGCCGCGCGCTTGGCCAGCAGGCGGTTCAGCTTGATCTCGGGGTTGGAGCGCAGGACGAGCAGCAGGTCGAACGGCCGGCTCCACGACGAGACGATCGGGCTGACCCTCGATACCCAGCGCGCCCGTGCGCACGTGGACGCGGCGGATCCTAGTCCGTAGTCTTCGAGCAGGCTCGCCGCACGGCCGATCGACGCTGACCTCCAACCTCCAGCGGCCGCGGATCCGCTCGTGGAGCGCATGGAGGACCGGCAGCTCGGTGACGAAGTCGCCGAGACAGGGCATGAACTCGATGAACAGACGCTGGGGCCGTGCTCACGCGGACGCCGCCGCGCAGGCATTCATGGTCAGATCGTCGCGCTCCTCGTCGCTCAGGCTCGAGCTGAAGTGGAGCATCCGGCGCCAGGGCGTCGTGACCCTCGAAATGGACCTGGCGGACAGCCAGAGGTGGATGAATCCGCCCGGCGAAAACCGGCCCTCTTCGAAGCGAGCACGAGCCGGATGCGCCAGCTCCCTTTCTCGATCTTCCTCCTTGCAGGCGCGGCACTTCGGCCTGGCTGCTCGGCGCCCGCTCTGCTCCATCGATCCGCGACAGGCGCCGGCGGCCTGAGTTACGCGCGCGCCGCCTGCTCGAGCACCGCGGCGTCCGGCACTGGCTCCTTCGCCTCGCCGAGTGCCTGGAGCACCGCTGCTCTGGGCGCTGTAGGCCGCGCACATGGGATGGAACCACCAGGGTCATCTCGCCGTCGGCGAACACCGGTTTGGCAGCCGCTCGCCAAAGCGCAGCGTCATCCTTGGCGACTGGCTCGTCCGCGAGCTACGGCACTTGGCGCGGCCGCTCGAGGCCAGCTTCGAAGATGTGGGGCACTCTGGGGATGGTAACCGAGGTCCCGGTGGTAAGTAAAGGAGCGGCTGCCGCGGGTGGATCCGGCGCCGGCTGCCTGCAGCTTGCGGACCGCGCGCCGGCCTCACCAGCTGCGGGTTGCGCGGCGACGATGGTCACACGGTGCGATAATCCGCGCGCGATCGTCTTCGCCCCCTGCTCTCCGTCGGAGGACGCACATGCCCTGGCAGCCCGATTCCCAAGACGCTGGTCACCGAGCTCCAGCGCCAGCTCAATCACGAGCCGGGCGCGGCGCATACCTGCCACGGCGCTCCGCCGTGTGCGTGCCACTGAGCGCAATCTCAAGGGGTTCCGCCCGCCACTTCTACGCAACAGTCGAGCGAGGAGCGCGTGCACGCGCGCAGAAGTCCATGGATCACCTGCTCGACCGGGGGCGTCATGCCCGAGATCGCAGCACTCGCCCGCGCCCCGGACGCGGTTCAAGGTCTGGCAGAGGTGGCCCGCCAGGCGCGCGCTACATGGAGCAGGCCAATACCGAAGGGATCCATCGCGCCTCGAGGCGGCACTCAAGCTCAAGGACGCTACCGGCCCAGGCGCTGCTCCAGTGGTAACATCACCGAGGCAGGTCGAGGAGGAGGCGTGGACCGACGAGATGGTGGCCCGCGCGGAGGGGGCGACCAGCGAGGGAGGCCTCCGGGCGCTCGACCGCCACATCGAGCGCCTACACCTCACCGACCGCGTGCCGGCGGTGGGAGCCGGGCTGAAGCGAGACGGCAGAGCCTGTCCGTCTGTCATACCGCTGCCGCCTGAATGGCAGGTCAGGATCGCCCGGTCCTGACGCGCCCGACGCGGGGAAGCGGAAGCGGCTGAATCCTTTGGATGAGCCTCCGCGCGGCCGACGGCGAGCCGGCATGGAGCGAGCACCTGCGGCTGCCGCGCTGAACCGACGCCGCATCGCCTGGATGGTCATCCCTCGTCGTCGATCTGGGATACGTCGCCTGGGGCACGATGGCGGCGGTGTTTCTGAACCGACTGCTCGGCCCGGGGGCCAACCGATCCTGCCCGCCGGCTACGAGGTTTCACGAGAGGCTCGTGGTCGGAGCTGGTCAGGACGGCTCCCAGGACGGCGCGGTACATCGACATGGTGTTCCGGCTGTACGGCGTGTACTGCGCGGTCTTCGGGCTGATGGGAGCGCCATCGCCGTCACCGCGTTCCGGAGGGGCGCGAGCGATGGGCGTGGTGGGCGCTGCTTGCCGGCAACACGATCGCCTCCGCGGCGATGACCTACGACCGGAACCGTGAACGCCATCGGACCGTTCGAGATGACGGAATACCTCCGGCATCGCCCCTGGTGCTGGGCGGCACTTCGCCGTCACCGCGCCGCTTACCCGGACCGAACAGCCGCGGAGGCGTCGCGGGCGGCGCGGTCGCGCGACCCGCGAGCGGAGGGTAGCCCAATGGCGATCGACTCGTATCGCTTCGTCGACTTCGCCACGCGGCAGATCATGAAGGCGTGGGCCGGGCGGCAGGAGCCCGGCGTGATTCCCTTCACGCCGCTGGCGAGAAGCCGCTGCGCGGAGTGCACCGTGGCGCTGCTCTCCACGCGCCGGCATCGCGCGCAACGACGATCGCCCGTTCGACCAGGAGGGCGAGCGGCGAGAATCCCTGGTGGGGCGACCCGAGCTTCCGCAGGATCCCGCTCGGCACGACCGAGAAGGACATCCGCATCTACCACCTCCACATCGATCCCGCGCGTTCGGCGAGGCCGACCTCGACGTGGCTGCTGCCGATGCGGCGGCTGGCGGAGCTCGGCGGAGGAAGGAGTGGTCGGCCGGCCTGCGGCCGACGCACTACTCGACGATGGGACTACATCCTCGAGCCGACCGGAGCTGGTCGAGAAGACCGCGCCCGCGATCGTCGCGTGCGATGCATGACGAGCACGTGGACGCCGTGGTTCTGGTGCCCGGTCTGACCGTTCTGCAGCCGGTCCGTCGGACTGGTCCAGCGGATCGATCGAGGCGAGCGGGATCGCGACCGTGACGCTGTCGTGGATGCCGGCAGCTGACGCGCGCGGTCGGCGTGCCGCGGCTCGGCGGGGATCAGCTACCCGCTGAGCCGGCCGCTCGGCCGGCCGCACGACGCGGACGGCCAGCGCGCGGTGCTGCGCGCGACGCTCGAGCTGCTCGAGGCGCGCGACCGGGCCCGACCACTACGTCGAGCTCCCGTTCGAGTGGCTCGAAACCGCGGCGCAGGCCCGCAACGCCTCGAAGGACGTCCCGCCGTCGCCGATCGCGGTGCTGCTGCACGAAGCAGCCGTGGCTCGTGCCCAGGCTCTATAGCGGCCGGATCCCGGAAAGCCCCGCCACGCAACCTGGGAGGATCCCTGGCAGCGGTCGTCTGGCCCGAAGTCCTTCCCAACGCCCCGGTTACGGACTACGCTTCTTCACTACGGAAGACGCCTCCGGCGGCTTCCCGTTCCCATTACGAAGGCGTGGGAGGTCCGAATATGAAACGCTTCCTGGGTATTGCGCTCCTGGCCTCGACGGCGGTTCTCCTCGTGCGCTGCCCCGCTCGGCCACCTTCCATGTGATGCAGATCGAGCAGGTGATCGCCGGTGTCGACGGCAACAACACGGGTGCAGGCAATCCAGCTCCGGATGCGGACCACGTTCCAGAACCAGATGCAGAACGCGCGCCTCAACGTGCGCGACGCGGCTGGTTTGAATCCAATCCTGTTGATCGACTTCACGACTCCGGCCGCCAACCAGGGCACCGGCGTGCGTGTGCTGGCGGCGACGGCGAGCTTCTCGGCCCACACGAGCCCGGCCGTCACGCCCGACTACGTGCTGGCGAACCCCATTCCGCCCTCGTATCTCGCGGCCGGATCGCTCACGTTTGAGGACGACTTCGGCACGATCTACTGGCGGCTGAGCTGGGGCGGAGCGAGCTACACCGGAACCGGCGCCGGCAATGTCACGAACGACGCCGACGGGAACTTCAATCCCCCACCGGCCTGACGCCTCCCACCGCGACCAACCGCGCGCTGGTCTTCAACGGCGCCGCGACCGCGCCCAGCACCAACAACGCCGCCGACTACGGGCTCACCGCGGGCGGCGCGGTGGTCACCAACAACGCGGGTCAGAGCGGCCAGATCCAGACCGTCGTCGGTGTCGGCGACCCGCCGGTCGCAAAGCGCCCTGATCTGGGGCTGCCGATCCCCAACCCGCCCGCGGCGCATTCTCGTTCGCGGTCACGCTGACGCGCCCGGGTCACGCGACGGTGCGGGCGTACGACCCGCGCGGGCGCCTGGTGCGCACCGTCGTGGATCGCGATCTTCCCGCCGGCAGCGAGAGCTTCACCTGGGACGTGACCACCCTGGATCCCAATCTTTCCGACGGGATCTACCTGCTGGTTCTGGAGGCCAGGAAGCCGGCAGGTGAGGCGCGTCGCCTACCTGCGGGACGCGCTCCCGGTAGAGCATCTCCACGACTGACTTGCGGCACCCCGCGCGCCGGCGGGGAGGACAAGGTCAGCTTTCTTCCACCGGGAAGAAGAGTTCGTTGCCGTCGGGATCGGCGATGCGGATCGTGTCCGTATCCCCACCACGTCTTCTCGAACGGCACGGGGTGCTCGGTGATCAGGCGACGAAGCTCGGCGAGCTGACGAGGGTTCAGCTCGACGAACAGGCGGCTCCGGTCCCGGCGCACGGCGTCCTGGCACAGGATGATTTCGCAGTCCCACGATTGACCTGGCAGACGGTCCCTTTGCCGTCGCCTTCATGCCATTCTTTTCGAACCCCAGCTGGTCTGCGTAGAAGCGCAGCGCGCCCTGAACGTCGGACACGAACAGCACCGGCCGCGCGTACCAGCTATGTAAGGGGTCGTTCGGGGATGGGTGGCTCGGTCATGGTCAGGCCGTGGGGGCTACGGTCGCCAATCGGCGTGCGCGCGGTACGCCGGCACCACCGGAACCTTCGATTCACGCTCGATCATCCGCTCCGCCAGCCACTGGAACCATTCGAGGAGCGTCTCGCGCCCGCGAACAGCCCGTTCCTCCATGACGTAGCGCTCGAGCTTGCGCCACGACAGCAGCACCGAGCCGCTCACGAAATCCTCGACGAGTGCGACGTCGAGCTGGCGCCGGTAGACGAGGACCCCGAGGCTCTCCCAGGGAGATCATCATCGCGTAGATGTGGTTCATGTCATCGCGGAGCCGCGTTTCGACCTCGGCCCGGGACAGACCGGGGTCCAGGTCGTACACGATCCGCAGCGCCTTGGCGAAGTCCGGCGTATGGATCAGGCGCAGGATCTCGATCGCGACCTCGCGCTCGCGAGCGCGACGCGCCAGGCAGTAGCTGCACCATCGTGAACAGTGCGCCCGCCACGAACGTGGCCGTGGCGATCGCCTGCAGGATCACCGAGGTCGTCACGCGGGGATTCTACGGTATCCTTCCAACGTGCCACATCCTGGACCTCAGCAGGCGCCATTCCGCGGGCCCGGCTCCGGACGCGCGGTGCGGGCCATTGCCGGCCTCGCCATCGCAGCCATCGCCACCGCGCTCGTTTTGCCCCCGGCCCGGGCCCAGTGGTCCATCGAGGGGGCGTCGAACACTTCGACTGGACCGAAGATACCGCCCCGATCGCGGTGCACGAGCACGGTCGCGCTTCCTCCTCGCCGGCGGCTGGGCTCTGCCCGGGAAGCAGGGCCCCTTGATCGCCTATCGCGGTGAGCTCTACGGCGGGATCGTGACCTACGACGGCGCCCTTCTGCTCGACCCCGCGACCGCCGTGTCGGAAATGACGGGCTACTTCGGCACGACCCAGACGGCGCAGCTCAGGTGGCGCTGGGCCGGCACGGTCGACGACCGTCGGCGGGATGGAATACGAGATCTGGGGACGCCGCCTGAGCAGCTCGCAGGAGGAGACGTTCCGAACCTGGTCTCTGCGGCTCGGCGGGGAGCACGTTGCCAGCGACCGACACCCGTTCGTGGCCGGCGCCGGTGTCCGCTTCATGCTGAGCGCGAACGAGGAGACCCGCATCAGTATTCGGGTGCGGTCTTTGATGTCGAGCTGGAACCGAGGTGGACTCGAACCCCTACCTGCACGCCGGCTATCGGGTCGCGCCGCACCTGACGCTGCTGGGCTACTGGGACCGCATGCACCTCGGCCGCTCGAACACGGTCACTCTGCTCACGCCTGGGGGGCGAGGGTCTCGGTGTGGCAACCGGCGTCGGAGATGCGGCGGGCGGGGGTGCGGTTGGTGTACGTGTGGTGAGGCGCCACGGCGCGGGTCAGGGAGGAGAGGAGGAGGTCGAGCCGGCCACTCGCTCGAGCACGAGCGGGAAGTCGCGGCCCTGGCAGCGAACGATGCCGACGAGCCGCGAGGCCCGCCGGCCGGAGATCGGCGGACCAGGTGTGTCCCGCGGCCTCGAATCGGCCCGCGATGCCATCACCGCTCGCGCGCACCCCGGCGAGTGGGGCGCTTTCCAAGCCCAAGTCCGCGCTGGTCACGCGGGCCGACCAGTTCTTACCGCTTCGGGAGAGCGAAGGTCATGGCGATGCGCTGTTCGTCGTAGCCCATGACCCCGCTCCACGCACCCGCCAGGCCGGCGGTCGAGCCGCGCGCGAGTGCCGCTTCGAGCGCCGGATCACGATTCGCACCCCACGCCGCGAAGTGGATCGTAACCGGCACGTGGGGCGTGATGCCGTCGCGCGTATCGTTCGGCCCCGTGAGCTGCCAGTAGAGACTCGAGACCCGCACTGTGAGGCCGGTATTCGGCGGCACCACGCGACGTAGAATCGCCGTAGGAGTTCGGGTGTCCGCCGGTCTTCTCGCCGACCAGGATCGCCGGCGTGTGCAGCTCCAGGTCGGCGCACAGCATCACCGCGGCCGAGAACGTGCCGCGGTCGATCAGCACCCACAGCCCACCCGGGCGCCACAGTCGTTCGGCGCCGGATCAGGCGCTGGACGAGCGGGTGATTGAGGAAGCCGTTGCCGCCGACGTTGCCCCGCGCGTCGAGGACCAGTCGATCCGCTGAGGTCCGGCCGATGGCCGTAAACAGCGACTCGGCGAAGTCGGCGACCGTCTCCTTGGGATCGTCCTGCACCTCGCGATGGCGCGCGCCCACATCGTGCGGGTGCCGGGGACGAGCGTGAACCAGTGGCGCCGCTCGGGGAAGCGATCGCGAAGCGGACGTGGCCCCGGCGCGCGCGCATCGGCGCCACGCCACCCCGGTCCCGGCCGGCACCGGCGAGGCGTCCCGCTCACGCGCGAGCCGTCCATGTGCTCCACCACGATCGGGGCGGACTCGATGTCGGTGACGACCCCGCGCGCGTGCAGGATCTCGGGGCATACGAGCCAGGTGGGCATCAGATCACGGATCTGGCTGTCGTTGTCGCGCTGGATTGCGGGCTCGACCGCGAACATCGCCTCGGCGCCACTCCTGGTTCCGATCGTGACCAGGCGCCCGCCGAGCAGCGCCCGATGCGCCGCGTCGGTCGCGATCACCCACAGCGTGTCCGCGAACAGACCGAAGCGGATCGGATACTGGTGGAACACGAGCCCCGGGATCGCCGGGTGCCGCGGTGCGGCTAATGGCCGGTGAAGAAGGCGGCGGCGCTGTCGAACGGAAACGTCAACCGCGTGTGTCCGTCGTGGACCATCCGCCACGATGCGCGCGAGCTCTACGACGATCTCGTGGTGGTCGAGCGTCGGCACGCGTGCCGAGCGAATCGAGTGCCGCGCGGTAGCGCTCGCGCGGAACGTCGTGGAAGAAGTTCGGATGCACCCGCGGCAGGCTGTCGGCCGCGAACGCGAGATCGGCACGCCACTGCGTGACCCACTCAGAGGAAATGGACGCTGCCGCAGTTGCCGGGAGGGGCAAACAGCAGAGCAACGAGGGCGGGAACCCAATCGGCACGTGACGGAGCAGTCGGACCTCCCGGAGGACTATCCGAGGGTTGGACGGACAGCCCGCCCTGGCGGTTGGAAGCGCGGCCGAAAACTGCCAAGGGCCGGCGTCGCTGCGGACGCCGCCCCGACTGGCGTGAGGTGGTACTCGAGGCGTGTTAGGCCTTGCGAACGTTCGCCGCCTGCAGCCCCTTCGGGCCGCGGGTCACGTCGAACTCGAGCGCCTCTCCCTCGGCGAGCGTCTTGAAGCCTTCGCCGCCGATGGCCGAGAAGTGGACGAACACGTCCTCGCCGCCGTCCGACTGCGTGATGAAGCCAAAGCCCTTCGCCTCGTTGAACCACTTCACGGTGCCACTAGCCACTTGAAGCTCCTGTTGTATCCGGGTCCGAAGACCCGCACTTGCCGCGAATCACGCCGCGGCCGCGTCCGGTCTCCGTGACCGATGCCTCGATCGAGCGCGGACGGCCCGATCAACAAAAAACCGCCAGAAGAGTCTCTGGCGGAATCTGAACGCTGACGGCACATCCACAGGCAACCGAAGACGACGGCAGTATCGGCTAAGCCTCGGGAAAAGCCAGCGCAAGTTGCCGGGCGTCGGCGGGGGTCCGTTTTAGGACATATTCCCCAATGAAACTGGGTTTTTCAGGGTTTACTTTCCTCCTTACTGCTCCTTACCCTTGATCTCTGCCGGGTTCGACCTGCGGAGGTTCCCATGCTTCGACACACCCGCATTTCGCGTCTCCTCTGCCTTGCCGTACTGCTCACACTCCCGCATGCGGCCAACGTTGCGGCGCAGCCGCCGCTACTATCGGTCTGTGGGGCTCGTTCGGGAGTGCACCGGGCAAGTTTGAGTACCCGTACGACGTCTCGGTGGATGGTGCCGGGAACGTGTACGTCTCGGACGCGAACAACGCGCGCATCAGAAGTTCACCGGCACAGGCGTGTACCTCGCCAGTTGGGGAAGCTACGGGAGCGGAAATGGGCAGTTCCTCGGCCCGGCCGGCGCGGCGATCGACGTTGCCGGGGATGTGTTCGTCGCCGATTACAGCAACCATCGCGTCCAGGTCTTCAACAGCGCGGGCGTGTACCTGCGTCAGTTCGGAGGCATCGCGGCAGTGGCCCGGGCCAGTTCAATCGGCTGATGGCGTGGCGCTCGACGCGGCGGGCAACGCGTACGTGGGGGATCAGGGCAACAATCGCATCCAGGTGTTCACGAGCGCGGGCGCATTCGTTCGCCAGTGGGGCTCCGGCGATGGGCCGCTCAATAATCCCGGCGGCGTGGCGGTGGACCCCTCGGGCGAGGTCTACGTGGCGGACCAGAACAACAGCCGCATCCAGGTGTTCACGAGCGAGGGCGTGTTCCTTCGCGGTTGGGGCTCGCTCGGGTCAGGATTCGGACTGTTTCAGTATCCACGCGGCCTCGCGCTGGACGGGGCGGGCAACGTTGTACGTCGCGGACTCGTTCAACTATCGGATTCAGGTCTTCACGCGCACGGGTGCGTTCCTGACGCAGTGGGGTACGGCGGGCACTGGGGCCCGGCCAGTTCCGACCTCCCGTTCGGCGTGGCGGTGGACGGCGACGGAAACGTCTTCGTGGCGGACACGTACAATCATCGGATCCAGAAGTTCGGTCCCCTCCCGACCGAAGCCCGGAACACGAGCTGGGGAAGAGTGAAGGCGCTGTATCGGTGACAGCTCGCGCGGCCGCTGTCCATGTGCGGCTTTGTATCGCGGGCGTTGCCGGATGCGTCACGACTCTGGTCGCAGCTATCGGAATGGCGCTGTCTCCGGGTTGGACTGAGGCCCGGAGCGATCGCCCGCTCGAGCCAGCCGCGGTCGAGAGGGCGCTGAACGTCTTCCAGAGCGCCTTGAATGACCGGTGGTCATACCGGCACGCGAACCGCGCCAGTTCGATTCCGCGATCGCTGCACTTCGCGCGAAGGCCGGGGACGGCATGCCGGTGGATGAACTGGGGCTCGAGCTCCACCGGATCCTCGCGCTGGGCATGGACGGGCACTCCGGCGTCGTCGGATATCGGCTCCCCGGGACGCGTTTCCTGCCGTTCCTCATCGAGGCCGCTCGGCGATCGCTTCGTCGCAACTGCGACGAATCGTTCGGCGTTCCTCGCGGACGGAGTTTCCGTTCGTCACGGAGATCGACGGCCGGGACCTCGGCGAGTGGTGTCGCGCGGCGGCCGATGATCGTGCCGAAGGGCTCGCCGCAATTGCTTCGGTACCGGTCCGTCTCGGTCCTGCGCAGCCTGGAGTTCGTCCGCGGGCTGATGGGGCTTCCACAGCGAGACTCGGTGGATGTGGCGCTCGCTCGCGATGACGGCGCGGCTCGGAAGATGTTGACGCTGCCGAGTCGCGAACGCATTGCCCTCCTACGGGGCGTGGCCCCGCGATAGCTCACGCATCCTGCCTGGGAACGTCGGGTACCTGCGCCTGCCGAACATGGTCAAGGGAATTCACGGACCGGGAGATTCGGGCGTGGATGCCAAGATTCCGGAACACCGCAGGCTTGATCGTTGACGTTCGCGATAACAACGGCGGAGACCGCGACGCACTTCTCCTGCTGTACTCGTTCCTCGCGGCGCCGGGCGATCCGCCCCGCGTCTTCACGGCCGCGGCCTATCGTCTGCACCCGGCACATCCGGATTCACACCTCGCGACGAACCACCGAATGTATCGGCAGGACGCGGCCGAGTGGTCCGACGCGCAACGGCGGGCGGTTGCGGCGTTCGCCAGGACCTTCCAGCCCGAGTGGGAGTTGCCCGCCGGGCCAGTTCAGCGATTGGCACTACATGGCGCTGACCCGACTCGACGACCCGATGGTCTACCGCTACACAAGGCCCACGGTCGTGCCGTGATGAATGGCAGGTGTTTCAGCGCGACTGGACATCTTCCTCGCCGGATTGAAGGGGATGAAGAACGTGACGCTACTGGGATCGCCGAGCGCCGGCGGGAGCGCCTACACCCAGGAGGTGGAGATCGGCGACACGCAGATTCGCCTTCGCATCGGCTCGATGGCGTCCTTCCAGGGCGACGGACGACTCTTCGACGGGCACGGGATCACTCCGGACGTCATGATCGAACCGGCACCGGACTACTTCATCGGAGGAGCCGACCGCGTGCTGGCGGAGGCGATCCGTCGGCTCGGGCGGAAGTGATCGTGTTCGGGGGCGCCGTCCCATCGACATCCGTGACGTTGATCACCACGATGCCGACCTTTTGCCCGGTCGCGACATAACGGTAGGCGTCCACGATCGAGTCGAGGGGTACTTGCGATCGATGACCGCGCGGAACTGCCCCGCCTCCATGCGGCCCTTCATGAACTCGACGAACGCGTGGCCGCTCCCCGCGCCGGTAGAGGAACGAGGACCCGCTTGCTTCCCGTGATCACCGACCACAACACGAGCGGCAGGTTTTGCCACCTGGGCCCGGCGTCGGTCGAGGCAAAGGTCGCGTCCGGTTTCAGCAATCGCCGGCAGCGGAAGAAGTCCGCTTTGCCGACCGCATCCAGGATGAAGTCGAAGCGCTCGCCGATCCGCGTAAAATCCTGGGCGGTGTAGTCGATCGCGTGGTCCGCGCCCAGGCGACCGGACCAGGTCCAGGTGCCGGGTGGCGACGACCGCGGTCACCTCGGCGCCATAGGATTTGGCGAGCTGCACCGCCGCCGTGCCGATGGCCCGGAGGCGCCATAGATTAGAATCCTTCTGGCCGGGCTTGAGGAGGAATCGACTTCAAGGAGCCGTTCGCATAGAACGCACCCTCGCAGACCACCGCCTCGTCAAAGCGGATGCCGCGCCGGCATGGCGGCCGATCGCCGCGTTCTCCGGGCACGCAGACGAACTCCGCGTGAGCGCCATTGCGCCGGGAGGAGCACATGCCGAACACGCGATCGCCCGGCTTGAGCGACGCGACTCCGGCGCCCACCGCTTCGACCTCCCCGCGAAGTCCATGCCGAAGATCGTGCGTCTCGGCCGGCGGAGCCCGAAGAACAAGCGCCCGATGACGTGGGGTTGGAGCTCGCCGAGATCCGTCCGGTTGACGGTCGCCGCATGGACGCGGACCGAGACCTCGCCTGGCTCCGGGCCGTCGGCTTTGGCACTCGCACACCGTCACGACGTCCGGCGACCCGTAGCGCGTCACCACCGCCGCTTTCATGAGGGCATCGCTCAGAGCACAAACCTTCGCTTCTCAATCTTGAGCTGCCGAATCTTCGACTCGAGCGTCGAGGCCGGAACCCCGAAGCTATCGCCGCGGCGCCATTCGGCGCCGGCCACCTTGCCACGACTCCGCGCGCCAGGGGCCGCTTCGATCAGCGCCTTCTCCTGGCCTTGCAGCGCTTCGGGGCATGCGCTGCCGGGATGCTTGACGGAGGCCGGCTCCCGGACCGAAAGCCAGGCCTCGTCGATGGCGAACGTGTCGCCGGTGCAGAGGATCACCGATCTCTCCACGATGTTCTGCAGCTCACGGATGTTGCCCGGCCAGCTGTAGGCCTGGCACAGCTCCAGCGTCCGCTTGTCGATGCGGCGGATCCGCTTGCCCATCTCCTCGGCGAACCGCCTGACGAAGTACTCGACCAGGAGTGGAATGTCCTCCTCGCGATGGCGCAGGGGCGGCACGTCGATCGGGAAGACGTTCAGCCGGTAGAACAGATCGGATCGGAACGCCCCTGCGGCCACTGCCGCAGATAGGTCGCGGTTGGTCGCGGCGAGTGACTCGAACGTCGATGGGAATCGCGTCGCTGCCTCCGACGCGCTCGAACTGGCGCTCCTGCAGCACGCGCAGCAGCGCGAGCTGGGTCTCGGCCGGCACCTCGCCGATCTCATCGAGGAAGATCGTGCCCTGGTGCGCCAGCTCGAAGCGCCCGCGGCGCTGCTGCATCGCGCCCGTGAACGCCGCCTTCTCGTGGCCGAAGAGCTCCGAGCGCGATCAGCGTCGGCGCGGATCGGCGGCGCAGTTCACGCTCACGAACGCGCGGTCCGATCGCCGCGAATGCCTGTGGATCGCGCGCGCAATCAGTTCCTTGCCGGTGCCGGTCTCGCCCAGGATCAGCACGGTGGAATCCGTCGGCGCCACCATGGTGAGGCTGCGTGAGCGTGGCCTGCAGGGCGGGCGACGAGCCAACGATCTCCTCGAACATGGAGGCCTGAACGACCTCTTCCCGGAGGCGCCAGGTTCTCGTCCTGGAGCCGGTCTCTTCAGGCGCCGGATCTCTTCGAGGGCGTTCTCCAGCTTGATTCGCGCTTGCACCTGTTCGGTGACCTCGATCCCGGTCCCGGCGAACTCCAGGACATCGCCCGACTTGTTCACGACCGGATGGCCAACCGTATGCATGTACTTGGTCGTGCCGTCGGGAAGGAGGATGCGATAGTCGGCGGCGAAGTCGCGCCGTGGGTCTGTGCGGCCTCGTAGGCCTCGCTGCACCTCGGGCGGTCGTCGGGATGCATGCTCGCGAAGAAGAATCTCGATCGACGCGGCGAGAAGCCGGCGGGGACGCCGCGCAGGCGCAGCACCTCGGGCGAGACGGTCAGCTCCCCGGTCACGAGATTGTGCCGCCAGCTGCCGGTGTGGCTCATGCTCTGGGCTTCGAGCAGGAAGGCCTCGCTGCGCTGCAGCTTCTCTTCCGTTTGCTTGCGCTCGTCGATATCCGTGAGCAGGTTGTACCAACGGACGACCCGGCCCTCGGCATCGCGCAGCGGTTTGCCGCGTGACTGGAACCACCGGTAGGCGCCGTCCGCGCGCCGGATGCGGTGTTCGAACCCGTAGGGAGCGCCGGTTTCCACTGAGTGCGTCCACGCGGCGATCGCGCCGGGCAGGTCGTCCGGATGAATGGCATCGCTGGTGCCCCACTGCTTCAGGTCATCGAGCGTTCGCCCGAAGTAGTCGAGCACCTGCTGATTGACGAGTTCGACCTCGCCCCGGGTCGTCATGATGGCGACCAGGCCGGGGATCGTGTCCACGATCAGGCGAAGTTCCGTTTCGCTCGCGAGGAGCCCTTCCAGCAGCCGGATTCGGCGGCATCGCCGCGGCAGTATACGTCCCCCTTGCGCCTCGCGAGACTTCGCGAGTTCTCGCGAGCGATCGCGACGGGGCGTCCGAGTCCGCTTGCCATGCAATGACTTACGGACGGCGATGCGGCTTTGCCGTTTGCCGCCTCGCGGCCGTGGCGGAAGGACCTTACAGGGGGAGGCTCAGATGTCAGAGCGCGGCAAGCGGCATCAAGAACGTGGTTCTGGTTCACGGCGGATTCGTGGACGGATCGGGCTGGGAGGGCGTCTACAAGATCCTCAGGAAGGACGGCTTCACGGTCACGATCGTCCAGAATCCCACCATCTCGCTCGCGGGCGACGTGGCGGTGACGAAGCGCGCGCTGGCCGCGCAGGGCGGCCCGGCGATTCTCGTCGGCCACTCCTACGGCGGCGTCGTGATCACCGAGGCGGGCAACGATCCGAACGTCGCCGGGCTCGTCTACATCGCCGCGTTCGCTCCCGGACAAGGGCGAGTCGGTGGCATCGCTGATCAAGGATCCGGTGCCCGGCGCGCCGGTGCCGCCGATCCTGCCGCCGCAGGATGGCTTCCTGTTCCTCGACAGGGCGAAGTTCGCCGGCGTCCTTCGCGGCCGATGTGGACGCCGGACGCCGCCGCGTTCATGGCCGACGCGCAGGTTCCCTGGGGCCTCGAGGCCCTGAGCTGGCGCGATCACCGAGCCGGCGTGGAAGTCGAAGCCGAGCTGGTACCTGGTGACGACCGAACGACAGGATGATCCCGCCCGACGCGCAGCGTGCCATGTCCAAGCGGACCGGAGCGACGGTGGTCGAGGTCAAGGGCAGCCACTCCGTGTACGTGTCGCAGCCGGCGCGAAGTGGCGCATCTGATCGAGCAGGCGGCAAAGAGCCTGGCGCTGGCGGCGAGATAGCGTCGCGAGGCATTCCGCCCTCGCATGACGGACGGCCCGAGGGGCTCGCTCTCGGGCCGTCGCTATGCTCATGCCTTCTGTGCTGCGATCGACCTCCGATCTCCGCCTCCCGTTGGGCGCGGTATTCGGCGATCCGGCTCCGATCAGCTTCGGCGAGCGCGCAGCCGGAGAGCAGCGGCTTCAAGATCCCGGCAGTAAGCCGGCGTTCCGGGCTGCTGCCGCCAGGAGTTGTCCAGATCACCACCGTCGACAGGGTCGAAGCCAAGATCATCGACGAGGCGAAGCACGGCTGCCTTGGCGTCCAGCGAATCGCCGGCGACCGAGAGAGCGATCCGCCCCTTCGTTCCCCTCGGAACGCCCTTCTCGAGAAGGCTCGTGGCGAGGATGTTGTTGAACGCCTTGATCACGGGACGCCCGATCTGCTGCGCGACCCACTGGCTGTCGAGCATGCCCCGGTCGATCGCATCGATGCGGCCATCGCGAAGCTCCGGATGGTAGTTGCCGATGTCGATCACGACGACGCTGCCCGCCACGTTCGCAAACAGCGCCCGTGGAAGATCGGCGACGGCCTTCGTTGGGATCGCGATGACGACGATTTCTCCGGCTTTGGCGGCGTCGGCCGGCGGGGCACGCCTGTCGCGCCGGTCCCGGCCGCCAACGCGGTCAGACTCTCCGGTCCTCTGAGCTCGCCGATCTGGAGACGTGTGATGGCGGAGCCTGGCGAAGTGGCGCCCAAGCACCGCTCCCGCATGCTGCCAGCGCCGATGATCCAGATTCGCCTGTGGGTTCAACCTCCGGGGACCCCTCAGCCGCCTGCGCCGTCCACTCGGTTGCCGGCGGAACAGCGCCGTGTTGTGCCGGCCGGTGAGGCTGGTAGATCGCGTCCAGCACGAAGAAGTGGTTCAGCAGGGGCTGAAGAGGAATCCGGCGACGATGACGATCATCACGCCACCTTCGGCCAGGCGCTGCGCCTTTCGCCGAAACGGTCCTTGGTGCTCATGACGTGGCCGGGCGGCAGCGTTGGCGACGCCGGTGAGCGAGGCGCCGGACGGCACGTTCAGCCTGGCCTGGCGTTGATCGCCCAGCCGTTCGCATCGAGGAGCGGGCCCGAGGTTGCGCCTGCTGAGCTTGAGCCACGCGATGACCATCGAAGGCCCGGAGATCAGCGAGCAGCAGTCCCACGACCGCCAGGCACACCTGCCAGAAGGGCAGCTTGAGCAGCCCGGAGAGGTAGCCGGCGAGGGCGGCGAACGCCGTGGCCAGCCACGCGCCGAAGGCAACGCCCATCGCGGCGACCGTGCCCACGTCCACCTTCTTCGGTGGTTCGGGCGGGGCCTTGTCGACGTGGACCACGCCGGTCGCGGTGGTGGCGAGCCTCGCCTCGGCCGCGCGTGTCCGCCGCTGCGGCGCGCTTGGCGCACCTGCTCCTCGATCATGCGACGAGCTTCTGTAGGGCGCCCAGAACGCCTGCCGGACGCTGATGGGAGTTCTCGATGATCTTGGTGATCGTCGCATCCCAGTCCTGGCCCTTGCGGTCGTAGAACAGACCGCATTGCGTCCGACCATCAGGTTGTCTGCGTCGCCGTTGGTGAACGCGGCGACGATCTGGCGCCGCTCGCCCGTGCCCGTTGCGCATGCAATCGCAGTAGGCGCAGATAGGAACCCGCCAGCGCCGCCATCGGCGGCGTGACGGCCTGAAGTCCTCGACCGGCAGCGTCAGCGTGCAGGAGCGCTGGTCGAGGAAGCAGCGTCCCGGCCTGGAAGATCGCCGGCTCGCCGCGCGTCGTAGAAGTCGCGGAAGCTCACGAAGTTGGTGCACAGCAGATACAGGTCGCGCTTGTGCAGAGCGAGCCGTTCAGCCACGCTGGCGATCGCGGCGGCTCTCGGGCTCCAGCGCCTGGTCCTGCGCGATGAGCGCGGTGACGTCTGTCCTTCGCCGCTGGCGAGGATCGCGCGCACACGCGCGAGGCCGAGCGGCTCCACCGACCGTCCCGCCTGGCCGCGGCCCAGCGCTCGAACGGTTCCAGCTTCGCGCAGCAGCGCCAGCCAGTCCGCCTCGCTCAGCTCGTTCCGGTCGCCGAGCAGCGGCGTCACGGCGCGCGGCGTGCAGCGCCGCGACCGCCGCGGCGTGCGCCGGGTTGACCCCGGTCTCGCAGCGGCAGGGCTTTGCCGGCCGCCACCTGCGCGAGCGGGAACGCCGCGATCTCGGCCGCCGTGATGCTCAGGTCCTGCGCGGTCACCGCGAGATAGTCCTCTTCCTTCCGGTTCAGCAGCGGCGGCCGCCCGCGGGTCGAACGCCGCGAGCCGGCAGCGGCCGAAATAGTCGTCCACCTTGGCACGAATCGCGCGCACCGCCTCGGCCGCCGCTGCCGTCGCGTCGCCGGCGGGCAGGATGCTCGCCCGGTCGGCGTCCGACTGCTGGTGCCACTCGTCGAACGCCGCGCACTCGGCGAAGAACGCGTCGGCCTGCGCCTGGTCGATCCCCGGCTTGCCCGAGCGGTCCGGCACCGTGCCCATGCAGGCGGCGATGTCACGGATCACGGCGCGGGTCGCCGGCGTCCTCGGCGCGATTCGAGGATGACGACGCCATCGCCGTTCAGCGTGGTGCTGGCGAAGATCCTGCCGGCGTCGGACACGTCCGCGAGCGCGATGGTCGTGGCGTCGGGCTTGCCGAGGGCGGTGCAGATCTGCCGTGCCGAAGCCGCCAGCGTGGCATCGGCGATCGGCGGAGAACGCGAGCGAATCCCCGCCCTTCATCAGGTCGTCCGGGTTCGCGAGCATCGAGCCCGCCCACTTCACCGCCGCGATCAGCCTCGCTCGCCCGGATCCGGCCGTCGGCGTCGCTATCGATCAGCGCCGGCAGTCCGGCGGAGAACTCGAGACCGCTGATGGGGCAGGCGAGCGCGACCCAGAGCTTCTGGTCGAGCTGGTCGAGGCTCATCAGATCCGCGCCGGTCTCGAGCTTGACCTGGTCGAAGCCCGCCGGCGCGGAAGAACTTCCAAGTCGTGGTTGGTCATGGGATCCGCGCGGTTGAGGTGGAGCGGGAAGCTATCGCGGACGGTGAGGATCGCGCAACACCAGCCGTATGCGACGAACGCGCGGACGGACCAGCACGGGCGCTGGTAGCCGGCGACTTTGAACGCGGCGCCCCGGGGCTGGGGGCGCCACACGAGTTCTCCGGGGCGGCGACATCGCCTTCCCGAATCGCCACGACACGTATCGTATCGAAAGGCCCCGTGAGTCGCCGGTGCCTGCCGGGGTCCCGGCCCCGCAGGCCCATCACCGGGACGGGCGACTACCTCCGTAACGGCCGTACCTCTCAACGCAGAGGATCGCCCGAACCAGGAGAAGGAGATTGACGATGACGAGCTACCACGGAATCGCATTGACGGCCCACGCTTCTCAGGGGGGCGGATGGAGTGTGCTTGGCATGTCGCGGCTGCCATCGCATGGGCCTGGTGCCGGGATGCAACCTGGCCGGTCCGACGTCGTTGAACCGGGACGCCAGCGGCGGGAGCGAAACGGCTGCACGCCGCCGCGGATGACGCGCGCGCGCTCCGGTCCCAGCGAAGGTGTTCGGGGCGCGGGGACATCACCCGCCACGAATCAGCCAGTTCACGCCGCCTCGGCGCATCTTAGCCAGCCCGGGTCACGTTCCGGAAGCGGACGGCGCGAAATCAACTGGGACGCCGTGCCCGGCCCTGGGCTGCTTCAATGACAACTTCCGCCCGACTTCGCTTCAACCAGCCTGGTCGTGGGCCGGGCGCGCGGCGCCAGTGAACTCTTCACCCCCGGGTCCGGGTCCGCGGTGAGCGACAACAGCTTCGCCGATCACACCAACCCGTCCTACGCAGTCGCAGTTCAGCTTCTTCAGCCCGATCCGCACGTTCATCTCCGTGGGAGACCCGGCCTCCTTCGGTGGAGTTCTTTCGTTCGGGCACCACCACCTGCGACACAGCGGCGGCTTCGGCGTGGTGTTCTCCGGACGCCTGGTCCCGCCAGCTCGGCCAGGGATCCGCCATGTTCGATGCCGCCGCGGCCGGGACTCTCGGCACTGGCCCGCACCTTCGCGAGCCCCGGCGGACTCTCGTTCATCGGCGTGGAGCCCCGGAGTCGATCGTCGCGCAGGGTCGAAATCCTCTCCGGCTCAGGCGGCTCTGGGCCCCGAGTCCTTCACGATATCAACAGCCGGACCCAGGGTCCTGCCCGCGACTCATGGTCATGGATGAGCTTCGTTTACGGCGAGCCGATCGCCGCTCCGGCTAGGCCGCGAGTTGAGTGAACTGACGACCGACCCCCACCGCTGCAGGCACCGCTCCGCGCGGCGGGTGACGACACCGAGAGTCGTAGCAGTGCGCCAGTATCGCCACGCTTTCCCGCGAGCCGTTTCCCACACGCGCCGCCATTTCGTCACCGACGAGGGCCGCACATGCGATCGCCGCTCGTTGCCGCCTCCTGGCGGCTCTTTCGCTCGCGGGGCTCGCCCGCGCCGCCGAGTCACACCGTCCCCGTGGCTCTCGCAGCCCGCGCTTTCCGGCGGCCGGGGAGATCGCGTTCTCGTCGGGCGGCGGTCTGTGGACGGTGCCGGCCGGGGCTGATTGCAAGCTCCTGGTCTCCCACACCCGGCCGACGACCGCCGCCCCATCCTGACTATCTCCGGACGGCGCCAGGAGATCGTATTCTTCTCCACGCGGACCCGGCGGCGACCTCTACGTGCTCACGCTCGCGACAGCTGCGCCGGCTCACGTTCGACGATGGGGTCGAAACCCCCGACGCCTGGTCCGCCGACGGTCGCTGGATACTTCTACTCGACCACCGCGGATATCATGGCATGAACGACGTGCGGCGCGTGAAGGCCACCGGCGGCGCATAAATCACCCGTGACGCCGAGCGCTACCAACGAGTTCGCCTCCCGCTCCGTCGCCCGACGGCCGCTCGCTGCTCCTGTGTGCGCGCGGCATCGCCTCGGCAGTCGGCGCAACGGACACAGCACATCGACGAGTCGAGATCTGGCTCCTGGACGACGCCAGGGCAGTATCGGCTTATCTGGATCGCGGTGCCAAGTCGCCTGGCAATGATGTGGCACGAAGCCCCGATGGCAAGGGTTTCTACTTCATGTCCGATCGCAGCGGGGAACTGGCCTGTAATG
>ERZ1370068.787-contig-10721_pt1 | contig 27846 bp, 46 predicted proteins | sample MGYA00561227_ERZ1370068 | MGnify/ENA primary metagenome ERZ1370068 (study PRJEB38410, sample SAMEA6850437) | metagenome | study: Metagenomic assessment of the ecological functions of the soil: analysis of the soil microbiota associated with the...
CTGTACATGGCCGCAGGTCGCCGCCGCCGCGAGCGCAAGCGCCAGGGTTGGAAGGTGAGGATTCGCCGCATGGGCGGATCTTACAGCAGAACCGGGCTTCTAGGAGTTCGAGCGCGCTTGACCAGCTTGCGCCCGCAGCTTGTCGCTATATCGCTGATCGGCGAGCCGAATCGCGTATGCCGAGGGTCTCCGCGGTGCCCTCCACCTCGGCGACACCGATGCTGAGGCCCGTGTCCGGGCGGGAGGCCAGCCGCGTCCCGTTCGACGGTAAAGGCGGCTTTCAGTTCCTCGGCTTTCCCGGCGGCCTCGGTGACCGTGCATGTCAGGAGCAGCAGGAAGTCGTCGCCGCCCCACCGGATGACGTAATCGGACTGGCGGACGTGCCGGCGCAGCAGTGCGCCGAGCGTTCGTAGCACGTTGTCGCCGATGTCGTGGCCGAATCGATCGTTGAGGTCCTTGAAGCGGTTGATGTCGACAAAGACCACGGCGAGCGGTTTGCCGTAGCGGCGGTGACGTTGCATTTCGCGCCGTTCGATCTCGTCGAAGAAGCGGCGGTTGTGACAGCCCGTGAGCGGGTCGGTGATCGCGAGTTTCTTGACCTGCTCGTTGGCCTCCGCGAGCGCGAGGTTCGTGCGGCGGATCTCGCCGGTCATGTCTTCGAACACGAGCAGGTGCATGCCGAGCGCGATGAAGATGCTCGCGACGATCGTTGAACGCGAGCAGCGCGTTGGCGTACGCACCGGCCCACTCGAGGGCGATAGGTCATCACGGCGCCGGCCGAAGTCGAGCATGCTCATCACGCCGAGCGCCGCGCTCATCATGAACGCGCCGATGATCGCCGGTCGCCTCGCCAGGCGCGCGTAGCGGACCGGCGGCCCATCCCTTGAGCACGGCGGATGCGGCCGGTCCGGTATAGAGCACGGCCGACAGCGGAAGTGACCAACGGCGCGGCGAGAAACCAGACCGCCGCGGCGGCGCCCGCCTGCATCGGGCGCGTTCCACCGGTGCGGGGCTTTCCTCGATAAGTCGTCGATGCTGAGCAGCAGCAGCGCGGCAGACCAGACCGGTCAACAGCTGCGACAGCCCGATCATCACGCTGCCCAGCCGACGTCAGCGTAGCCGCGGCGCGTTGAGCGTGTACGACGCGGCGAGTCATCGTCCAGCTCACGATCCGAGTACGACGAACGCGCGGCCCCGATACAGATACAGGATGCCGAGCGTCGACGCGGCGACGAGCGCGCCGTAGGCGACGAACAGCGCCCGGGCGAATTTCCACGGGCTGCGGCGCGGGGATGCTGCGCAGCGCGCCCTGCAGGAGATGGGACGTCGGTTGAAGGCGCAAGCGTCACCGCCGGTGGCGCGAGGATGACGAGCGCGACCAGCAGCCAGAACGCACGCCGCCATGCGCCAGTCCGCATGTGGGATTAGTAGAGGCGATAGAGCATCACGTAGATAACGACGCCGGTGACCGGAGACGTACAGCCAGATCGGAAGAGTCCACCGTGCTATCTTCACGTGCCGCGCGTATTGCGCACGCAATCCACGGGCCGTCGTCGTCGAGTGCGAGCGGGAGAATCGTAATCGCGAGCGACACATGCGTGATCAGGATCGTGAAGTACGACGCTGCGGATCGCGCCGCTGGCCGGGAAACGGCCGCGATCCGGTATGTCGCGTGGTAGATGACATACGACGTGAGGAACGCCGCTCGAGGCTACCAGCGCCGCGAGCATGCATTTCTTGTGCAGCGCCCGGTGGCCGCGACGGATGAAGACATATCCTGCGGTCAGAAAGATGGCCGAAACGCGCGTTGAGGGTGGCGTTCAGCGCTGGCAGATCTGAAATCGCGATCAACGGAAGTGTAAGAAGGTGAAGAACCGAAAACCTACAGCCAGACCCGATCGGCGACGAGGGCAGCCCACAGCAAGCGGCAGATAAATGATCGAGTAGAGGAAGAGATGTCCTCGCCGTTCTCGTCGTGCGGTCGCGGCGCGAAGAGTGCCGACAGCGCATCAAGCCAAAGCCGAGCACGCTGTCGCGACGATGCTGTAGCGGCGCGTCCGCGATGCGCGACGATCGCGGGCAGCAGGCTGACCGGCCACAGCGCGGCGGCGTAGAGCAGCGCCTGCTGCCCGTGCGTCGGCCGTCAGGCTCGGTGACCGGCAGCAGCGGAATGCCGGCATGCCCGGTAGTCGTCGCGGTAGAGCCACGCGATGGCGAGGAAGTGCGGCATCTGCCAGAGGAACACGATGCCGAAGAGCACGATCGCGGGCATCGAGATCGTCCCGGTCGCAGCGGCCCAGCCAATCACCGGCGGCAGCGCGCCAGGCACCGCGCCGACCAGCGTCGCGAGCGACGTCCGCCTCTTGAGCGGCGTGTAGACGAACACGTAGCTGACGAGCGTCGCGGCCGCAACCGCAGCCGCAAGCGGTATTGACCTTCCACGTCAGCTCGATGAGTCCGACGGAGCGACAGCAGCGGTGCCGAACCACGTTCCGTCGGCGATGCGGAGCCGGCCTGCCGGCAATCGGACGCAGGCGCGTTCTGCGCATCAGGCTGTCGGTCTCGCGTTCCCACACCTGGTTCAGCGCGGCCGCGCCGCCGCGCGACGAGCGCGGTGCCGATGAGCGCGTGCACGAGCAGCGCGAGCGGAACGCCCTCGGGCGCCGCCATGGTACATGCCGGCGAGCGTCGTGATCAGGACGAGAAAGTTGAGCCGCGGCTTGGTGAGCGTGACGAAGTCCACGGCGCGGCGCGCCGGTTTCACGCTGCGCGGGCACGCGACCGTCGAGGCGACCGCGGCGCTGGTCTTCATGCGCTGACGTCCGCGGCGGGTCCGCGCCACGATGGCTTCTCGCCGCGGCGCGGGACCCGCCCCACGTACGTAGGCCGGGTTCCGCTGAGCGAAGGATGCGGCGGACCCGGCATCGGCTGACTCGGCGAAACGCGCGCGATGCGCGCGCAGCGTCAGCACGAGCGATGTCACCAGGACCAGCGCGCCGTTGACGACATGGAGCGAGTTGATGATGAACTGCTTCTGGCTGAGCACGGTCAACGCGCCCAGCGTGATCTGCAGGACGAGCAGCAGGAGCAGCAGCATCGCCGGACGCCGCAGCTCAGCGCGGCGGCCGTGGTGATAGAAGACGTGGCCCGGTCGGTCGCGAGGATCAGCAGCGTGACGGTCGCCGCACCGACGCGATGCGCGAAGTGAATCGCGATCTTCGGATCCCAGTGCGGCGGAACGAGGTGGCCGAACGCGAGCGGGAAATCAGGAATCGCCAGGCCCGCACCGGTGTGCCTCATCGTCGCGCCGATGACGATCTGCGCGTAGATCACGACGGTTGTGACCACAGCCAGGCGTTCGAGCGTGAGATCTCCTTGGGGAGTTGGGCGTTGGGCGTTGGAAGTTGATCGTAAGCCCGCTTCCATCCCGGCCGACGTCACGAGCGCAATCGTCGTCGTCAGGCAGAAGACGATCTGGGCGAGGCTCGCGTGCGCAATCGAGATCGCATCCGGCAGGTACCACAGCACCGTGATGCCGCCGAGAATGCCCTGCGTGATCACGGCGCCGAGCGCGACGTAGCCGAGCCGGCGCACCCAGCGCCGCGGCTCGGCCGCGCCACGAGCCAGATCGCCAGCACGACGATCAGGAATCCGACGGTGCTCGCGACGAGCCGGTGGCAGGTGCTCGTAGAAGATGCCGCCCACCATCTTGCTCGAGCGGGAACGCCCACATGAACCAGCCGTAGGTGTTCGGCCAGTCCGGGACGGACAGGCCGGAGCCGGTGCTCGTGACGAGCCCGCCCGCGAAAATCAGAACAGCGGTGGAAGCCGCCACGATGCGCGGCAAAGAGCGGAAGCATGGCAATTATTCGGCGGGTCGGAGCGGACCTCGGCGTTACGCTGCTTGAACGTGAAGGCGACGTCCTTGGTTTCCTTCGCGCCGACCGTGACGGTCTGCGTCTGCGTGCCGAGCTTCTCGTGCCACGCCTCGATGGTGTAGGTGCCGGGCGGCAGTCCCTTCAGCGAGAACGTGCCCGTCGGCGGTCGTCACGGCGTAGAACGGGTGGTCGAGCACGCCGATCCACGCGTTCATCCAGCCGTGCACGTCGCACTTGAAGGGGATCATGACTTCCTTCGTGCTGAAGGTGTGCGTCATCTTCATCCCCTGAATCGGCTGGCCCTGGTTGAATTCCTTGTTCGCCTTCGGCAGGCCGTGGATGTTGTGCAGCGTGTCGTCGCTGTTGATGATCTGCAGCGGCTGCCCGACCTGGATGCCGAGGACATGGGGCGTGTAGTGACAGCCCTTCTGATCCGAGCGACCACCGGCGCCGAGGGCGCCGGGAACGTCTGGTTGCCGAGACCGTCCTTCACGTAGATGAACACGTTCTCGACCGCGCCGTCCTTGCCGACCGACTTCCGTTTCGGTCGTCAGTCCCGGGTTCGCCTTCTGACAGTACGGGTCGGAGCTCAATTTGATCGGCGTCGGCGCGGGCGCCGTGCCCGCAAATGTCGACTTTGCCTGTCACCGTTCCCGCGTTCGCGGCGTCGACGGTTGCGGGCGCTCCGGGCTGCCGCGGCGCGTGCCGCCGCGCCGGAGCTGGCCGGCACCGAATTCTGCACTTCTGGTTGGTGCCGCCACCGCACGCCGCCACGAGCGTGACCGCGACACCGAGGCAACGAGCGAACCAGTCGGCTCATCGAGAGTTCTCCAAACCGCCAATTATGTCACGCTGCCGCCGGCTTCCATGATCTTGCGGAAGACGCGGTCCTGCATCCACTTCGTGTCCCACCACTCGACCGGATTGACCGGCGTGCCGTTGACGAGCACGGTGAAGTGCAGATGATCGCCGGCCGCCAGGCCGGTCATGCCGCTGCGTCCGATCACCTGTCCTTTGTCGACCTTGTCGCCGACCTTCACGCCGATCGACGACAGGTGGCCGTAGAGCGTCTGCACGCCGAGGCCGTGGTCGAGGATCACGCAGTTGCCGTAGATGCCCAGATACGCGGCGTGGACGACGACGCCTCGCTGCGCGGCCTTGATTGGCACCTGCTGGCGTGACGGCGAGGTCGAAGCCGAGGTGCACCTGGCGATCGACTTCCTTGCCCATGTACGTGTACGTGCGAAAGTCGGCGAACTTGGCTTCGACCGCTGCGTTGGTCAGCGGCTCGAACGGCTCCTTCCACATCATCTCCGGCGCGGTCTTCCTGGCGAGCTCGGCGATGGTCTGGGCGTTGCTCCGCCGCAGGTCGCTGTTGATGCGGACGAAGGTCTGCACCAGGTCCTCGGGCGCGGTCGACAGCTTCATCTCCGGCGTGTTGGCGACGATCGGCGGCACGACGCGCGCGACCCAGCTGTCGATCGGGATCGTGCTGTGCGAAAACGGCTTGGAGAACGGCATGTGATCGAGGGCCGACGACGGCGACGTTGCCCGCGGGATCGCGTGCGAAGACGCTGATCGGCGTGTTCACGTCCTGGTCGCACGACAGTGCGAAGAACGCGACGTGCACGGCGGGGTCGCTCTGATGCCGACCGCGGTGCCGGGAAAGCCGGGATACGTGCGGTCGCCGACGCGCACGCCCGACTCGACGTCCGCCGGCGTCGCGCGATAGACGACGAACTCGGCGCCGCCGAGATTGACGTAGTGAAACGTCGAGAGCGACCGACGACCTGCGGCGGCTCGAGCCTGACCTGGACGTCGCGCGTCGTTTCGGATTCGACCTGGCGGAGTCCGCGCATCACCGGCCGCGCGGCATGCACGACGATGCGCGCGGGGCCCGCCTGCAGGTCGGGAATCGCCCGCTTGCCGATCGGCCGCATGACGTAGAAGCGATCCGCGGCATCCTGGCGCGTGGTGGCTTGCGTCGGTCGATCGAGTGAGAACACCGGGTACGACTTGCCGTTCTGCTCAACCGACACGTCGAGCCGCGACAACTGTCCCCTGCGGCGCCTGCACCATCAGGTCGAGACTCGGTCGTTTGTCCGACGAATTTATCGGGCTGGCGAAACTGAACGGCAGGAGGTGGCTGGCGTCCCGCCCACAGCCACGCCACGCCGCCGCCGACGACTACGAGAAGGATGCAGGAAGAGCGAGGAACTTGACGAAGCCACGCACCTGATCATGCATAGCGCCCGTGGTAACATTTTTAAGTTCGGCTGGCCGCGCCAGCTGAAGCGCGCGCCCGCCAAGGCTGCCGGTATCGTCTAGCGGTCAGGACACGATGGTTCTCAGCCACGGGACGCCGGGGTTCGATTCCCTCGCACCGTGCACCATCCTTCGCTCCGGTGCCGCGCGAAGGATGCCCACCGTAGCTGCGGTGAATTGAGGCGACGCGCGAAGGTGGGCCGGCTGCGCCCGCGTAGAGCTTCGGATGGCAAGCCACAAATCCCAAAGCCCAAATCCCAAGATGAGGTGGAACTTTCTATTGAGCGTTACCGACGATCTTGACGAACTCGTCGTTTGACCCGACCCGCTGCCCCACGATGGAGACATGCTGTGCAACATCGAGCTTCAGCTTCTTCATATTGAGATACAACGTTCGCATGCCGGCAGTTGGAGCAGATGGTTTTGCACCCGGTTCTGGTGGCACATAGAGATCCGCGTTTATCAGGATCTTCTCTTTCGGGAGATAGACCATCAACATGTCGGCAGAGTGATTACCTCGGGCTAACGATGGACCGGGGATCTTGAGGTACGACTCTCCCACTTCGTACGCCATGTCCTGCACATGCCAGATCTGCATCTGGCGCTCGTCATCGCTGACGACGGTCCCCCCATCATCGTCGTGCCGCCCACCGTCTGAATCGGCGGAGGCCGGCGACTGATCATGTACATCGGGTTGATAGATGGTCATCCGATCCGGGTCCAACGTTCTCGGAAACGGGCTGAACAGGATGTCGACGTAATAGTCTCTGTTCAACTCGTGGGTGACGACCGTGGTGCCCTGCGAGAAATAGGTGCGAAGACCGCCGGCATACGCCATGTGGTGATTTGTATTGACCACGTACCGAATCATTTTGCCCGGAACGAGTTTGTGAACTTCGTCGATGACCGCCAGCGACCGCGCTTCGTTCTGCGGCGCTTCGACGACTGCAACGAAGTCCTTGAACTCGACCAGCACGCTGTTCATCGGCCCGCCGCCCAGCAGCCAGACGTGGTCCGCAAGCTTCTGTGTTTCCACCTTGACGGGATCGAGTTTTGCCGTCCGCACCGCTTCGGGAACCGGAATCTTGTTCACAACCAGATTGGGCTTAACGTCTTTTGTGTAGACCTGAAAATAATTTTCTCCAGGGTTGATCCTGGGATCGCCCTGATGGACATGGATTAACCCGGGAAACATCACGCCGTTGTAATCCTTGTATTGCGTGTAGCGCATTTCATAGGTCATGTCGCCGTAGACGGGGTTCGCAATCCACGAGCCGGTCAGTTCGATGAGATTCTTGATCGTTGATCGTGCCGTTGACTCTGCACTTTCCGTAGCTGAAGGAGACGATCGTCACCCACTGGCCAAACGCCGAGAGCCCGAAGTCCGAAGGGCCGACGATCGGTTGCCTGATGGCCTTCAGCGTCGGTGGCGGCCAACGCCGCCTTGATGAATCCGTGCGGGCTGAGCACGATCTCGAGTTGCCGCAGATCGGCGTAGGGAATGCCATCGAGATACATGCGCGTGAGAGGCACGGGCGTATCACCCTTCATGTCCCATGCGAAATTGCCGTTCAGGACATTTGATGACGTGGTTGCCTCCTGCTTTTCGTCGTAGTCCACGCGCATATACTTGGCGTCGTAATCGATCGTGCGCGTGTAGTCCGTCACCTGCACTTGCGGCCATCCGTCGGTGAGGTTGTACTGCTCACCCACGTTGGCGACAAATCCGTCGCCGACAAATTGAATCGATTTCACGTTCATGGTGCCCATGGCCTTGGCGGCCGCTTCAATCGCTTTACGGGCGTCCACCGCCTGAGCGGATGCCGTTCTGGCTCCCAGCGTGACGAGGACAACGAAAAGAACTGCAAGACAGCAAAGGTGTTCGCCTCATTTGCCCCTCTTCATTGGACACAAAATCCATTACGTGCAGGTTCGATTTGCTGGTCAGATTGTAGTGCTTCATCTCGGCGGTCACAGTTGTGCCCGGAAGATCTGCCAAACGGCTTCTCATTTGGCGCATCGACAGGTCGGAGCCGGGTGTCTCAGGTCGTCCCAGTGCAGGTTGATCCGATCGTCCGGGGTGGCGTGTCGATTTCTCAGCGGGAAGCTCGACGACGAACACGCTGCCCCGTGATGTGCCGTCCTCGACTCGGATAGTACCGCCCTGCGCCTCGATCGCGAGCTTGTGCAGAACGCGAGCCCAAGCCCCGACGATTCGTAGCCGGTGGCGCTCCGCAGCGCCTCGGCGCTGTGCGGCTCGAAGATCCGGTTCCGCTGTTCGGGCGGCACTCGGATCTTCATGGAAACACCCAGCAAGCGGCCCTTGCCACTCATATAATCTGGACCGCTCTTCATCCCTACGAGTGGCGGAGTCGGACGGATCACCGGAGCGATGATTAGGGAGACGTGAGATGGACAGTCGGTTCACCATGTTGAGCGTCGTGGGAGCTGCGGCCGCCGCGGTGTTGGTGCTGCCACCACGAGCGGCCGCCGACCAGGTGTCCCAGGTTGGGACCCCCAGCACGGCCGCCACGCTGGAGCCAGCAGGCGTCCGAGCCGGCGCACACGTTGCGCATCCGACGACCCGGCTCTGTTCTGGCGATGTGCCCAGGAAAAGGCGACGGCATTCGATCCCCTCGCACCGCGGACGGCAGACCCGACTTCAGCGGCTTCTGGCGTCACGGGACGGAGGCGAAGGAAGACCTCGAAGCGCCCTGGGACAACCGCGCGCGGGTTGGAGCCCCAGAGAAGCGTGATGCTGGGCCGGGAAAAAGCCATGATCGTCGACCCTCCGGACGGAAAGCTTCCGCTGCAGCCCTGGGCGGGAGTTCAGAAAAGAGAGAACGAAGCCAGATACATCGACCAGAACACGCACTTTGCTTGTCGGGCGTGCCGCGCTTTATGTATGAGGCGGGGGCCTACCAGATTCTTCAGGATCCCGAGTCACATCACGATCCTGTCGGAGGAGGTGCACGCGTTTCGCGTCATCGCCACGGACGGCCGTCCACGTATCGCGAAGACCATGCGACTCTGGCTGGGAGACGCGCGTGGCAGGTGGGAGGGCAATACCCTGGTGGTCGAAACCACCAACCAGAACGGCCGCGCGTTTCTGGACCGGCGGGGCACGTTCTATACCGACGCCGCGACCGTGACCGAGCGCCTTACGATGCTCGATCAGAACACGATTGCCTACGGGGCCACGCGTGGACGACCCGCTCGTGTACTACCCGACCGTTCACCGATCGGGTTCATGTTGACGCGGCACACGACGAAAGATTTCGAGATCCTGGGAAGACGCCTGCTTCGAAGGCAGCAAGGACGTCGGAAATGCCTTCACAGCAAATCGGGACCTCAAGAGCTTACCTCGGGAATCACATCCGAGGACGTTCCTGCCTTGAAGGCTCGCACACCTACTTCGCGCCAACTAGCAGCGCGTCTGAGCCTCAGGATCACGCGCGGCGACGCCGACGAATTTCAGGCTATTTCTCCTGCGGCTCTGTTCAGCGTTCAGCTCGAGCTCACGCATCACGCGCTTTGAATGCGGCGCGCCTGCCGGTCGCGCCAGGCAACTCCGGATGCTCTGAAAGATCGAGCCCGGATCGACGGACCCAGCGACCATCGGCGTCGAGTATTGCCGGCGGAGTCAGTCACTCTGACCGTCTCCTGATGGGGAAATGGCCCCGCGCGCCGGAGAGCGGGCGCGCTGTCAGGGAGTCAGCTGCCACGGCGGCGGCAGGCATCGTGACGGTGATGCCCGATCGAAACGCGGGCGGCCTTCCTCGTCGATCGTGGAGGTGGCCACGTCGGTCGGCCACAACTCGCGCGGCGATGCGTTCGGCCGACTTGCCGATCGGCCGCTCTGCAGGCCACACCGTCCTTTCCTGTGCGTGGAGAGCCGGCGATGCGCACAGTAGCCAGGGACGGCGAAGCAGAGCCGGGCGCCTCCTGCGAAGGGTGAGACCACAGGCCAGGTTGCAGACTGGTCTTCTCCTGTTCAGTAATCGCACTATCCGGTTCAGGCGGCAATTCCCTCGAATTTCACGTTCCAACCTTCGCAAAACCCCACCGCAATTAAACTAAAGCCCAACCTAAATCCCAAACTCCAAAACCCAAGGCGAGTCGGAGTGGATATGTCGCACGTGAGGTGCCCGACAGGGGATGGGTTCCCCGCTCCCTTATACCGCGATGCCAACAAATTCCACGTTCTCGGTGGAACACCCGTTCGCGTAACCCCGTGCACTTGCCGCCAACCCAGCGTTTCAACCCGCGCCACTTTCCCCGTACTTTTTCAGCAGATCAACGATCGCGCGTCGTGCGCCTCTTTGCCGCGATGCTGAGCGGCGTGAGGCCTTTCGCGTTCGGCAGGTTGGGCTGCGCGCAACGCGAGCATTTGCTCAAGCACAGCGCGACACGACGGGGCGAGGGCCGCTTTGTCCGCGGTGCCGCGCGCTGCATGACTTCCACGGCTAGGTGCAGTGGCGTCGCCTCGACCCGTTCGTTGAGCTCGGCGCGTCGTGGCGCACGAGGTCGGGTATCCTTCGCTGCTCATGACCGACCTCACCGGAGCGGCGACCATTGTCGGGTTGACCGTTGTCGCCAAGCCCGCAGAATTGGTGAAGGATTTTCGATGCTGGCACCACAGGTGATGCCTTTGGCCAGTCCCTCGCCCATCCTATTGCGGAGTGGCAGAAGCGGCTAGCGGCAGGTTGGTCACCGAAGCCGCAGCTGTCGTGTCCCGAAGTGGGTGCAGAGCACACAGCCCGTTCCCGGGACGACTCCTGATCCCGAACGGTCTCTGGAAGAAGATGACGGTCTCCACGACCGGTGGGTAAACCTCCTCGCTAATGCCTCGCTCAAGCCCGGTGCGATTTTGCCGTCCTTCAGCCACTGGAGAGTTGTCGCCGCTGGAGGCGACGGTCCTGTCACATTTGTATCGACTCAGGCTTGAGGGTCCGATGCTGGTCAACCCCGTCGAATTGCGGAACATGATTCAGTTCAGAGGCCGATTGAGCGAGATGGAGACGATCATCACCAACTTGATTCGGTTGGCCCTGATTCGAACACCGGTATCGGAGGAAGATAAGTATCGTTCACCGCTTCGGCGAGAGTTCGTGATTGCGTGTTCCAGCCAGGAGTCACCACGACTCCGGTAGTCGCATGGATCTCAGCCCCCTCCTCCGCGAGAAGACCCCGCGATCGGTGATCGTCATGCGGCACCGTCCATCCATCGCTCTGGGCGCTTCTGATGCTGATGCTGTCCGCGGCGCGGCGGCACTCCTGCCGTGGGACCTTCGCTTGCCTGCTGATCGCTGGTTTCTGGTCAAAGCAGTCGGGGCCGGGTGACGATGGCGTTCGACGTGAGGTCCGCCGCTACGCTCGTGGCAGTGGCTCGGCCGAATTCCGGATCAAGCCGCACTCCCGAGAATTCGACGTCCAACCTTCGCAAATCCTCGCACCGGGCACAAAAATCCCGAGCCCAAATCCCAAGATCCAAATCCCAAGTGCAGGGTAGAAGTGCGGTCAGGCGAACGAGGCTACTTCGTCGGCACGCGCGCCTTCAGCTCCTCGAACCAGTTGAGCACGACCTGAATCTGAGGAGCCGCCGGCGCGCCGGACGCGGGCTTTGTCCGGCAGCGACGACGCCGAGGAATCGCTTGCCGTCGAGCGTGATGTCGTTGTTTCGCTCGAACCCTGGGCCGCGCTCGACGAAAGGTCTCGGCACCGGCACCGGGTTGCCGAAGGTGAAGGTCGGCCGCGTCGTGACGCTCACCGCCACGAATTGCGCGGCCCCCGCGCCCGCAACGTAGAACAGCTCCTTCCCATCGGGAGACCACGTGGGATGGAAGCCGGCGCCGATTTCGAGATCGGATACGTCGCCCCGGTCGTGGGAAACGGCTGGACGAACAGGGAACCGGCGGGCGGTCCGGGCGCAGTCGCCGAGTGCGCCACCCATCGGCCGTCTGGTGAAAACGTCGCAGAGGGAGGAAACGGCGACTGGATGCCGCCAACGGGTGTCACCTTCTTATCCGTGAGCGACAACGCCGCGACCGCGTAGCTGGAACCCTTGGCGACACTGAACAACAACGTCTTGCCATCGGGCGACCACGACTCCGGCACATGGGCCGTGTCCTTGTCCGGCTTCGTCAGGCGCTCCGCCGCCGTCGTGCCGTCAGCGCGCTGCCAGAAGAGGCCGAGATCGCCGTCGCGGTCCGACTGAAACGCCACGCGCTCGCCGTCCGCAGACCAGACGGGCACACGATTGCGGCCTCCCAACGTGAGTCGGCGCGCCGAGCTTGCGCCCGCCACGTCGTAGATCCACACGATGGCGTCCTTGCCATCGTCGCTGCCGAAGGCGATCCGCTTGCCGTCTGGCGACAGACGCGGGTGCATCGTACGGCGCCGGGCGGAAGCTTCAGCGGCTGAACCGCCCCGTTTCGATCGACCAGCGCGAGGTCTGACAGCGCCGAGGACGTCGACGCCGGGCCTGGGACGAACACGAGGGACCCGGTGCTGGAGACGCTGAAATGCGCGGTGCCGCTGGCGCCTGAGGATCTCTTGACGCCCTCGACGATCGGCACCGGTCCACCCGTGACCGCGAGACGCGGCAGATCGAACGGCACGGCGAACAGGACGCCGCCAAGCGCGTACACGAGGTGCCCGGTCGGCAGATAACGGCCGTCGCTGCCGCCCGAGACGAGCGTTTTTCGTTCCGACGACTTCAACGACTGCACGACGATCTGTGCCTTGTCCCAGCCATCGGCCGTGGCGGCCGTCGCGACCGTGAACAGCAGCCACTCGCCACCCGGCAACACCTGGGGGCCGTACATCAGCTCGCCGTCCTTGACGCTGACGAGCACCTCTGGCTGGCCGCCGTTCGCCGAGACGCGCATGATGCCTTTGGCCTGACCGAAGACGATCCCGCCGGTGTCCCAGGTCATCCCCAGAAACCGGCTGGTCGGCCGGACAGATCGTGACCGCCGCTCCGCCGCTGACGGCGATCTTCTTGACCGCTCGGTCCACCTGCTGAATAAAAGGCGATGGACTGGCCGTCTGGTGAAAACACCGGGGTGAACGGTGTCGGCGTCTGTTGTGTGCCGGGGATGGGCCTCGCCTCCAGGTCCGACATCGACCGCAGGTACAACTGGTTGTTGGCCACGTAGACGAGCCGCGTGCCGTCAGGGGAGACGGCCAGGGTCTGGTTGTTGACCAACCGTGAACTGCTGACCCTCGCCGAGCGCGAGCGCGAAGCGCGTCACCGGCGATGAGGGCGCGTGTGGCCTGAGCGTCCATGCGGCGGCGCCGACCATCGCGCTCGCGACGACGGCGGCGGCGACCACAGGAAGGGCGCGCCTCCAGAGTGGGCGCGGCTGGATCGCGGGTGCCGGAGCGGCCGTCCCAGGAACCGTCGTCTCGAACGCGCCCTCCAGCGCCAGACGCACGTCGCGGATGTCGCCTGCGCGTTGCTTCGGGTCCTTCCGCAGGCAGCACGCGAAGCGCCTGACTGACGCGTGCAGGGACCGTGGGCGGAAGCGCGTCGAAGTCCGGCTCACGCTGCAAGACCTTCGAGAGCGTCATCGACACGTCTTCGTCGTCGAACGCCCGTTTGCCCGTGAGCATCTCGTACAGCACGGCACCGAACGCCCAGATGTCGGCCCGCTTATCGACGGTCTTGCCGCGCGCCTGCTCGGGACTCATGTAGGCCGCGGTGCCGAGGATCATCGCCCGCCATCGTCGCGTGCAGCGACAGCGTCGGCGACATCGACATGCGCCTGGCGACGAACCCGTCGGCTGGCTCCATCGCCTTCGCGAGGCCGAAGTCGAGCACCTTCACGGTGCCGTCCGGCGCGGACCTTGATGTTCGCCGGCTTGAGATCGCGGTGGATGATCCCCTGCTCGTGCGCCGCTTCGAGCGCCTCGGCGATCTGCTTCGCGATGGGCAGCGCCTCGTCGATCGGGATCGCGCCGCGCGCGATCCGCTGCGACAGATCGTCGCCCTCGACGAGTTCCATCACGAGGGCGTGGACATCACCGGCCTGTTCGAGTCCGTGGATGATGCGCGATGTTGGGATGATTCAGCGACGCGAGCGTCTGCGCTTCGCGGGTGAACCGCGCCAGCCGATCGGGATCAGCTGGCGAAGCGCATCGGGCAGGATCTTCAGCGCGACGTCGCGATTGCAGCTTCGTGTCGCGCGCCGCGATACACCTGTCCCATGCCGCCCTTCGCCGATCTGCGCGATGATTCTCAGACGCCGAGGCGGGTGCCTGGGGTGAGAGCCAAGCTGCCGTGGATTATACGGGCGGACCGCAGTGCGGACGGGATTACTCCCTGAGTGACGCGGCAGGGCTGGTGCGTGACGATCGCACCGAAGGAATCGGCATCAGGCCGCAATCTGTCGAACTTCACGTTCCAACCTTTCGCGAATCCCTTCGCACGTCAGGTACCATCCTTCGCCCCGGTGCCGCGCGAAGGATGCCCACCGTAGCTCGCGGTGAATTGAGGCGGAGCTGAAGGTGGCCGGCTGCGCCCGCGTAGAGCTGGATGGCAAGCCAAAACTCCCAACTCCCAACTCCCAGAGATCCAAATCCCAAGGACGTTAGACTCCGCACGGCTCTTCGGATGACACATGCCTATCGGTCCTGGGCACTCTCGCGAGCGATTCACGACGATGACCGAGATGTGAAGCCAAGACACTCCTTCGCAAGATTCCGCTTGTTATTCACTTCGAGCCAGTGGGTTGGTCTTGCTCCGAAAGACCTCGCCGTCCCTGCGTCACGTACCAAATAACTGAAGCAACGGGGAAACGGCCAACGTCTCAGCTATCTGCTCGCGGTCGCTGACGATGTTATCGTCGTCTTGGCTGAACGCCGACTATGAGCATCTATTCGACACTCTGTGGCTGCAATTCCCGCGCGACGGCGACGCCTACACGGGCCGCGAGTGGGCGGAAGTTCTGCTCAAGGCGTTCGGCGCACGGGAACCCCTGACGCCGGCATGGCTACGAGTCCGGCGATCCGCACGCAGCCTTCCTGCCTCCGGCAGTTCGGATCGAGGATGCGCCTGAGAACCATCTTCGAGCGGTTGTTTTCATCATCGGGTACCACACGGAAGGGAACGCTTCGAGTCATCGATGACGAGCTGACGGCCGAGAACGGGTGAACTGCACGCGCTTGATCGGGCGTTGGCGACTCGAGGCGGACAGGTGACGGGTTCGAGCGTATCGGGCGCGCGGAAGATCGTCCGCTCGATAAAAGACCTGTTTCGCCGAGGATCGCGGTGACGCGAACACCGTGAGCGAAGGAGCTTTGTAACAGAGTTCGGGGTGCAATCGCCTCGCGCGAATCGGCCAAGCTTCGCCGCAGCCGAGGATATTCGCGTCCTCAGAAGGACAAGCGCCACAATTACACATCGAGCGCGATGTGGTGAGATTGTGGCGCAGGCGAGACCGGTCAAACTCTGGCGGAAGAACACCGGCCCTGGTCGTTGCGAGAGTTCGATCGTCAACCTTCAAACCGAACCTTCGCCGATGGCATGTTCGCGAGAGCTCGGCGAGCTTCGCAGTCCGCGAAGGTTGTCCAGAGCTCGGTGGAAGCCCCAACTCCCAAATCCCAAGACGAGTCGGAGTGGGATACGTGCCTACGTGACTCGGAGTCCGATACGCAACGTGTGACTCCGAGTGCCCGCCGCGATTCGTAGCCACACTCGTCGGACGCGGTGTCTAAGCCAACCGATGAGTGAGTCCGCACGGTTCTTTGTCGGATTCTGTTTGGTCCTCCTCATTTCGGCACTGTTCAACGTGTTCAGCGTCGCGCGGATGTGGGTTGACCCCGTGCCTATGACTGGTGCCTCTCGGCAGGCGAGCTGTTCCCTTGTTGCGCACGGCGGCTTGGTCACCGTCACGCTGGTCATCTGGAGAGGTGCCCTGGCAAATGGCGGCAACCTGGTGTCGTTGCCTTGCTCTTCAGGTGCTATCGGAGCGTCTGCTCAGGCGATGAAGGTAATTTCGAATCACGCGTTCGGACTGCACGGCAACCGCTGCGCGACCTTAGTGGGTCATGACCCAGACGGCCACGTTCACACCCAGCGCATAGCCCTTCCCCGCATAGGTCGTCGAAGTAGTCCAGGTTGTCGCCTTCCCGCTCCCAGCTGTCTGAAACGTCCGAGTTCATGCTGACGAGCACAACCAGCCTGTCGTGGTCGTCGAACACACCGTAGTAGTGCACGGTTGAAGGCCCGATCTCAGAATCCTGACGCGTACGCAGCCACGAGCCGAGCGACGGGATCTGCGGGAGCGGGTTGACGCGGTAGAGAATCGAGAACATCGGGTGCTCGACCGGCAGGTCGACGATCTTTGCGCCGGGCAGGATTCGCATGAGATTCGGACGGATGTACTCGAAGTCCGGATCCCAGTTGTCGTCGATCCAGAGAAAGCCGCCCTTCAGCAGGTAGTCGTGCATGCGGGCGGTCTCTTCAGGTGTGAAGTCGTAGTTGGCCGCATTCTGCATGCGCAGATACGGACACTGGAAGAGATCGGGATCCATGGCGGTGACGTTCGCAAAGCCGGGGTCGCCATTGTTCCACCGGCTGATCGTCGTTGTGGTCAGCTCGGAGAGACGCACCATGAAGTTATAGTCCGCTTGCGGATAGTCGTCGCCCCAGCCGGACTTTCTCGCCCTGCGGATGTTCTGCGTACCGCAGGCGGCAGAACGTGAAGCCGAGCGGCTTGTCGGGGAGTCCGTGGTTGATCGGTATCTGGAGGTTCCGTCCGTTTGTCAGGATGGTGGACCGCTGCGCCGCGCCGCTCATGACGGCCAGTCCCAGCGCCAGCGCAAAGGCCAGTGCGAACCGCATCCATCGAGCCGATGCCCGCGTCCGCCGCATGTGAGCATCGTACAACGACTTCGTGTAAGAGTCGGACGGCGCGCCGAAGGGCTAGGCGCGGGCGGACGTCGAATGCATTCGGAAGCGGGCGCCGGGCAAGGCTGTGTGACAATGAGCCACCATAGAGAGGACTGTATGCGCCCACAGGTGTTCGCTTCCACGTTGCTGCTTTGTCGCATTCGCCGCCGCAATCGCGCTTCGCGCAGAAACGTTCCCGTACGATCACATGCACTTCGACGCGACCGATCCGGCCGCAGCCGTCGCCTGCACGCGAAGCTTACCTTCCGGCGAAGCTCGGCTCGATGCCTGACCGCGTCGTGATCGGCCGGACGATCTTTGCGTTTGCCAAAGTCGACAACCCACTGCCAAGCGCCGGAAGCGCGATCGATCACATCGGCATCTCGGTCCCGGAACGTCGACGCAAAGATGAAGGAGCTCGAGGCGGCAGGCGCGAAGGTGACCATGCCCGCACGCACGGTTGCCGGTCTGCCGAAAGCCGGGTTCGTCCAAGATCCGTTCGGCATCACGATCGAACTTCTACAGGATCCGGAAACCGTGGGGTTCCATCGATGTCCATCTCCGGGCGCCCGATCCCGACGCCGGAGTGAAATGGATGTTCGACACCTACGGCGGTGAGCGCATCAAGTGGAAGGGACGCGTCGATGCGGTGAGATATACGAATCCGACGGTGTTGCTGCTCGCCGACAAGAGCGACAATGCCGCGCCGAGCCAGGGCCACGCGATCGATCATCTCGGCTGGGCTGTAACGAACGTCGACGCGAAGGTCAGCGAGCTGGCGTCGACGGGACTGAAGACGGAGGCGCCGCGCGGTGTCAGAAATCTCCGGGTCGGGTTCGTCTATGCGGCGGGAGGCGTCCGCATTGAGATGGTGCAGGGCAGGACCGAGGAGGAATTAGTCGGTCACTAGCTGCTATCGCGGCGGACCGCTGCGTTGGTATTCCTGATTCTCCGACGGGATGCACAGCTGCTCGTCGAGCTCCGTCCCGCGCTTGAACACTCATCGTGCTGCTAATGCACCCGCCCTTGACGCAATTCCGCTTCGGCGGCATCGATGAAAGCGCGGTAGCCCTCGGGGTCGATGAACGGGTCCACCGGGTTCTTCGCAGTGGTGCTCGCGACGAACTTGCGGTACCTGCCCCACGCGTCGTGCATGGTTGGTCACCCAGATGTCGGCGGGGAGACTTCGCAGCACGCGCAAGCTGCGCTCGCGGTCGGCCGCTTGTTCTGGATACCGCGACGTTGCCAGCACGCCCGGGTCGCACACGCTCACGACGTTCAGCACGCGGTCACCGTCGCGGACGGGGAACGACCACGACGTGCAGCCGCGCGTGTGGCCGGCGGTGATGTGCGCGGTGAGCGCGATCGGCCCGACACGGATCGTGTCGCCGTCCTTGAACCGGTGGTCGACGCGCGCGGGCGGGTAGCCGAGAACCCCAATCCAGATGAGGGCCCTCAACGGCAGGACGAGGTCGGGATCATCACCGCCGGAGGCGAGGGAGTCGGCGCTCGCGTCGCTGGCCCACAACTGGGCACCCGACGCCTGCTGGAGCACCGTCAGCCCGCCCCCGTGGTCGGGGTGCGGCTCTGAGTTCAGGAGCACTTTGACGTCCTTGATGTCGAAGCCGAGCTTCGCGATGCTCGCCATGATCAACCGCGCGGTGGTGGGATAGCCGCCGTCGAGCACGACGTGGCCCTCGGGCCCGGTGATGAGGAAGGCCGCGACGTCGTTCGCGCCGACGTAGTAGAAGTTGCCGGCGATGCGGAACGGTTCGGCGGGCTGCTGTCCGCCGACCTTTGTCGCGTTCAGCCACCTGCCGACGAGTACCAGCGCAACAACGCTCAGGACTGCCAGCAGGACCACCAGCCGACGACGCTTGGTGAAGTTATGCAACACGGGTTCGAGCGCCTCCTCATCGCCGGTGCGGTGCGGAAGGATCGCCTGCCGGACGCCGCTCAGTCTTGATCAGCCCGTGAGCATTACCTGAGATTGCGGTGATCAGCTCGTTCGTGGCGCGCTTCGTCTCGAGGTCGCATCAGTTCGCGAAGCAGTAGAAGTATCCGTTTCCGCCCGTGCCGACGAGATTCTGCTGCGAGCAGCCTCTCGAACTGTGCGCGGCGTTCCATGAGGTCGGCGCCGCACCGCCGCCCTGCTTGTTGTGATGGCCGACCATCGCCCCGCCGGTCGTCGTCGGCGCTGGTCCAGTTGCCGCATGGCGCATCGCCGGTCTGCAGGGTTCCGTCCGCCTGCGAGCCGGTGAGCATGTCGTGCTGGTTACCAGGGACAGGCGTGCCTTTCTCGGTCAGCGATGTTTCGCCGCCGAGATTGTTGGCATCGGAATGGAGATCAGCCACCGACTTGGCGACCACCACACCCTTCGCATTCATCCACGGCCCCTTGCCGATGCGATCGCGCGCGTTCACCGCCGGCTGCCCGGCCGCGGCGGCGGCGCTCAAATACGCGCGCCACGTGCGGTTCCCAGCTCCGGCGGCCGCTGCGAGTGTTTGACATTGCTTATCGGCGCCGGCGAGTCCACCGAGATTCGCCCCGTTGCCAGGTCCGGCGCTCGTGATGAAAAAACTCATCTGATTCTGCTGCGCAGAGACGCCGAGGGATGCGACGGCCGCGAACACTGCCATCCCGATTGCGCCTGAAATCAGCTTCGTCATGTGAAGCGCTCCTATTTGAATCGCCGGCGATCATAGCGCGACGCATGGTGTCCTTCAGTAGTCGCGAGAAGATGTCGTAAGCGCGCTCTCCACGATCGATCGGCCAGTAACAAATCCCAATCCACGGCGTGCACGGATAAGGTATGTTCTCCCGCGACGTCGCGGTTCGCGAACCAACCGAAGGAGTTGTGATGAAGCGAACGATATGGATTCCCATCGTCCTGGCGGCGATTGCAGCCGCCCTCGTCATGGGCACAAGTCGGTTCGGTGTCGAGGCGAAGTCGGGGGTGGCGCAGGCCCGTCCATCAGCCGCGCTCGACGTGCCGAAGTTCAGCGTGGATCCGGCGTGGCCGAAGATCCCGAACAACTGGCAGTTCGGTCAGGTTGCCAGCGTGTCCGTCGACGCGCAGGATCACGTGTGGGTTCTGCAGCGGCCCGGCACGTTGAGCCGGAAGAGAAGCCGCGGGCCGCGCCGCCGCTGTTGGAGTTCGACGCTGCCGGCAACTTCGTTCAGGCATGGGGAGGACCCGGCCAGGGTTATGAATGGCCGAACTCCGAGCACGGCGTCTACGTCGACCCGAAGGGCTTCGTCTGGATTGGCGGCAACGGCGAGAAAGACAATCAGATACTCAAGTTCACGAAGGCCGGGAAGTTCGTGATGCAAATCGGGCGGGCGGGACAGAGCAAAGGCAACGCCGACACGCAGAACCTGAACCAGCCGGCCGATACGTTCCTGTACGCGAAGACGAATGAGCTCTTCGTCGCCGACGGATATGGCGAACCGGCGGGTGATTGTGTTCGACGCCGACACGGGCAAGTTCAAGCGGATGTGGGGCGCGTTTGGCAACGTGCCGACCGACGCTCCGCCCAATCCGGCACATCCCGATGCCGACCCGCAGGGCGCGCCGCAGTTCGTGCAGCCGGTGCACGCCGCTCGCGTGTCGAATGACGGGCTCGTGTACGTGTCGGATCGAGGCGGCAAGCGCGTGCAGGTCTTCACGCTCGACGGCAAGTACGTCTCGCAGGTGTTCATCGGCCGCGAATGCAAGGCGCCGGAATGCGGCAATGGCACCGACGGCGGCCAGCACCGCATTCTCGACGGACCCGGAGCAGCGCTTCCTGCACGTCGGCAACAGGAGCCAGGCTAAGGTCATGGTGCTGAACCGCAAGACGCTGGACGTCCTCGACTCATTCGGGCGATGGGGTTCAGCGCCGGGAGAATTCGGCACGCTCCACCACATGGCCGCCGATTCGAAGGGGAATCTGGCACGTCACTGAAGTAACCCCACTGAAGCCGGAAAACCGGCGCATTCAGAAGTTCGTCCTGGCCAAGTAGGGCGAGTGAGGCCGGAGACGGCCAAGCGGTCAAATCCGCTAGCCGTCCATGCTGTGGCAGTAGCGGACTTGTCATCGTGGCCCGAACGCCATGTCGTGAACCGCCATGCGCAGACGTGCGAAATGGATGCTCCTCCTCCCGGTCATTCTGCTGGGGCTCGCGCATGCCGACCGAGATGCGGACTCCGTCAGCAACTGGCGGCTTGCCAGCCGCGCCCCAGTCGGCCTGGCGCCGGATCCCGCAGACACTTCTGAGGCCGTCGTGCAGGTGTACGCGGCGCGGGCAGTCCGTTGGCGCGGCTACTTCGGCGTGCATACATGGATTGCCGCGAAGCCGACCAACGCACCGGCGTTCACGGTGTATGAGGTGACCGGATTCAGGTCCGGCGCGGGGGCCCCGCGGTCAGGATAAGTCAGCGGTCTCCCGATGGGCGGTGGTTCGGCGAGCTCACCGCATCTGCTCGCCGACATGAGGGCGCCGGCGTGGATGCGATCATCGGTCGCATCGAGGAGGCGATCGCGACATACTCATCATCAGCACCTATCAGGTCTGGCTGGGCCCGAACTCCAACATTCGTTCACCGCGTTTGTGCTGCGGCAGGTGCCGGAGCTCCGGGTCGATCTCCCGGCGCACGCCGTCAGCAAGGACTACCTTGGCGCACGGGTGTTCGCGCGGCCGCCGAGCGGCTCTGTGGTGCGCAGTGCGAGCATCTTCTGGCGTCACTCAGGGGTGCTCGCTGCCACCGAGGGAAGAGCTCGGGGTCAATGTTCGCTGGCCTGACGTTCGGCCGCTGGATCCGAGCGATCTGGCGCTGAAGCTGCCACTCGTCGGCAGCATCGGGTTCGGCGCGGGGACACGCCTAACTCGCAATGACTTGGGACATCCTGGATTTCCAGGCCCGTCGAGCGACTGAATAGAGCTCCTTCCCGAATCCCAAATCCCAAATCCCAATCCCAATCCGATCCAAATCCCCAAGGCACGCAGGCCTCCCAGGCCGGCGGTGCCCGTAGTAGAGATGCGCCCGACAAAAAGACTGGAGGTTGGCGATGTCTGCTCGGTGGACCCGCACTCATCGCGCTCGTGCTCGTCGTCATCAGTCCGGCCGCGAGCTACGCCGATGCCGGACTCCCTGCGCACGATTCACGGCTCTGGACGAGGCGCGCGGCTACTGCCTGGACGTGGCAGGCCCTCCCGAGAATCTGCGGCTCGACGATCCGCTGCAGGCGCACACCTGCAAGTGACGGGGCGCCGCTCGACGATCAGCGGTTCGAGCGGACCACGGACGGCGCAATCCGCGCTGCGATGTACAACCGCTGCCCTCGCGGCGGCTGCGCTCGAGCCGGGCGCCCGCCTGCTACTACGCGCCTGCACGGCGCGCGCGCGCAGCGCTGGTCGATGGCGTGGGGGCCGCCTCAGCCCGACGTCCAAGCCCGATTTGTGTGTCGCCGTCGCTGGCGAGAAGGGCGAACCTGCCGGAACGCCGATTCTGATCTCTCCGGTCTATCGGCACCGCGACGTCGTGTTGGAGCGCTGCGCTGATGCCCGCGAGGCGAGATCAGTCGTTTCGATGGTCGCGGCCGGACGAGCGCGGCCTGAGCGCCGCGCGGAGGTCGCACGCAACGGGATGCCTGCCGATCTCGCGAAACAGATCGCGGCACTCAGGCTTCTCGAGGGCAATATCCCACAAACGTACAAGCTCTATGCGTCAGCCGCGTGTCGCTGAGCCGAGCGAGATCAAGTGTGATGAAGGCCATCGCGTGGCGCGCACGAGCGGCAGCAGCGGCTCGGCATCCATCACGGCGACGATGCGCCGCTCGAACGTCCCGTGCCGATCGTCGCCGTGTTCCACGGCGGAGGATTGGTCGGCGGCATGCGCGAGAATACATCGACGTTCGCAGACTAGCTTCGCGAGCATCGGGTACGATCGGCGTGGCTGCCGGTTACCGGCTGGCGCCGGACTTCAAGTGGCCCGAGGGCGCCCGCGACGTGGGCGCCGTGGTGACCTGGCTGCGATCACGCGCGCGAATACGGTGGCGATCCCGAACGCATCTTCATTACCGGGATCTCCAGCGGTTCACCTGCATGCCGCGACCTGACGTGTTCAGGCCGGAGCTCGATGCCGCCAGGGACCGCGCGCGCGGCCGGCGCCATCCTGCTCCTCCGGACCGTGACGTTCGACTTCTCCGCGCCGAACAACGGCGAGCTCGCCTACTCGGCGAAGACAAAGTCGCGCTGGCCGCAGATGGTCGTGCCAGGCAATGTCACCCGCACCGACATCCCGGTGTTGTTCACGACCGCGGAGCCGACGACTCTCGATACCTGACGGCCCATGCCGCGCTCTTCTCCGAGCTCGTGGAGAAGCACGGTGTCCAGCCACGCTTCAGACAAAGCCTCGGGCACAATCATGGTCCCAGCTGCTGTCGGTCGGCACGGCGGACACCAGCGTCTCGCGCGAGATCCTGGATTTCATCGATCGGGTGACGGCGCGTTGAGAGTTGCGGAATGCCGCCTCGGCGCGCCGATAGACCTCGCACCGCTGTGGTTCAGATCAAAGGTGCGTAACGGGTGAAGATGTAGTCGCGGTCCTTGATGGCGCGCGTGGCAGAGAAAGCAGGGTCGCCGCGTATTTCTTCGAGTCCTTGACCATGAACTGAACCCGTTTTTCGCGTGTCCGGCCACGAAGGACTGGGCACGGCCAAAGGTCTTGTTGTTTCCTCCGACGTCAGCCGTAGCTCCAGGCGATGCGAGCGATGATCGCTGCCTTCTGGGGAGGAAGCTTCCTTCGCGATAGGCCTTGATCGTTCCTCTCCGACTAGCGAAGGGAACGGAACGCCGCGCGCAGCTCCGACGCGAAGAGTGCCGGTTCTTCCCATGCCGCGAAGTGTCCGCCGCGGTCGACCTCGTTGAAGTAGGCGAGGCCGGGGTAGACCGTCTCAACCCAGCTGCGCGGGGCGGCCCAGATCTCGCCGGGGAACGTCGTGAAGCCGACGGGAACCTTGACCGGCGGAGGAGCCGCGCCGGCCGCACCGGCTGCGGCCAGAAACTGTCCGAACTCCCAGTACCACCGGGCGGCCGAGGCGCCGGTGCCCGTCAGCCAGTACAGCGTGATGTTGTCGACGATGCTCTCCCGGGTGAGATTGCCCACGGGCTTGCCGTCGACGAACGCGCGGGAGATCTTGTAGTAGCTGTCCGTGTCATGGTCGAGCAACCAGGCCGCGAGCCCGACGGGTGAATCCAGCAGGGAGTAGCCGATCGTCTGTGGCCGGGTGGACTGCTCCAGGAAGTAGCCGAAGCCGCTCGTCCTGAACGTCGCGAGCGCCTTGTGCGCCGCGCGTTCCTGCTCGGATTTCGCCGGCAGTTGATCGGCGATGCCCAACGCCCCCGCGAGCAAGTTGAGGTGGATGCCGACGCAGCCCCTTGGGCGCCTGGCGCCCCATCGCGTCCGTGACGGAGGCGCCCACGTCGCCTCCCTGGGCGACGTAGCGCGTGTAGCCGAGGCGCTCCATCAGCTCCGCCCACGCGCGGGCGATGCGGCCGGCGTCCCAGCCGAGCTCGGTCGGCTCGCCCGAGAAGCCGTAGCCCGGCAAGGACGGCAGCACCACGTGGAATGCATCCTCGGCGGTCGCCGCCGTGGGCGGTCGGGTCGGTCAGCGGACCGATGACGTCTCGAGCAGCTCGATGACGGATCCGGGCCAGCCGTGCGTCATGATCAGCGGCAGCGCGTTCACAGTGGCGCGACTTGACGTGGATGAAGTGGATGTCCACGCCGTCGATCTTCGTCACGAACTGCGGAAAGGCGTTCAGCTTCGTCTCGGCCTTTCGCCAGTCGTAGTCCGTCGCCCAGTAGCGGACGAGCGCTTTGAGCGTCGCGAGCTGCACGCCCTGCGACCGATCCTCGACGAGCTCCTTGGTGGGCCACCGGGTCGCCGCGAGACGCCGGCGGAGGTCGGCGAGGTCCGCCTCCGGCACGTTGACGCGGAACGGCCGGATCGCGGCCTTGTCAGCCCTGCCTGCTCGCTCTCTTGTGGCGTAGCAATGGCTTGGGTCATGGTGTCTTCCCTCTTGATGCGGTCGCCGAGTCCCAGAGGAACCTTCTGAAACTCACGCGCACCGATCGGTGACGACGGGTTCACGAAATACTGTGACCGCGACATCCGAATGACGCATTCGCCACGCGGATTCGCTCGGCTCGAAATCGTTTGCACTCATCGAGCACATGCGCATGCCCGGTGTGCGCTCAGTTCCTCGGAGGACCCGACGTTGGCCTGGAATGTCTGGCGCGGGAAGTGCCCTGGATCCTATCGTCCGGGGTTGGCGTGTTGATTTCTCAGCGCGGAAGTTCGACGACGAACACGCTCGCCGCGTGGCGTGCCGTCCTCGACTGCGGATAGCACCGCCCTGCGCCTCGACCGCGAGCCTGCAGAACGCCAGCCCAAGCCCCGACGATTCGTAGCCGGCGGCGCTCCGCAGCACGGTCGGCGCTGTACGGCTCGAAGATCCGGGTCCGCTGTTCCGGCGGCACTCCGGGCCCTTCATCGTGAACCGCGATGGACACGCCGTGTCCGAGAACCGGCGATGACCACGCGCACCCGCCCGTCGATCGTCCGTGTGCTTCATGGCGTTGCTCACGAGGTTCTCGATGATGCGTCGCGTGAGCTCGGGATCGCAGTTGCACACCGGATCGCCACGGGTCTTCGACCGCGATGTCACGAGTCGGCTGGAGGATGCGGACGGCCGTCACGACAGACATGCGCCAGCGCCGACAGGTCCGTGACGGATCGCTGCGACTGGCATCCGCCCCGCCTCGAGTCGGCTGACGTCAGAGAAGGCTGGTGGTCATGCGATGCAGGGTCCGTCGCGCCGCCGAGCGCCGCCTCGACGTCCCTGACGCTTTCGCCGCGGATGTCGTTCCGCAGCAACTCGAGGTGCGCGAGCAGGACCTGCATCGGAGATCGCATGTCGTGCACAAGCATCTGCACGGCATCCAGCGTCCAGCGCCTTCGCGGCGAGGCCGGAGCGTCACCAGCGCATGGAGCACCAGCGCGAGGCCGATGGCGAGGACCACGAAGACAAACGCGCCGAGCGGCGAGCCGGCGCCCGGCCGTGGCGTAAGCCACCCGAGCGCGGTGCCGACGGTGAGAACGATGGCGCCGAGCACGCACACCGCCGCCGTCACGAGACCACCGCGGACGCCGATCAGCACACCCGCCATGACGATGAAGAGGGCGTAGAACACGGCGACCGGCGCGTGGATGCCGCCGGTGATCCACGGCGCGTTGCGTGACGATGACGGTGAGCCCGATGACGAGTATCCAGCTCGCGAGCACCGGGCGCCCGGCACGGCTGATCGTGTGCAGGAGGGTCATGAGGGCACCGACCGCGGCGATGGTGATGGCGCGCCGCGCGAGCGTGTCGCGGCTCGACGAGCACCGCGATCCCGAGCACCACGGTGACCACGGCGAAGAAGGGCCACGACACGATCCAGAGCGCGCCAGCGCGGCGCCGGAGATCCGGCTGCGACAGGTCCGGCGGGGCGAACCAGCTGAAAATCGACCGCAGAGTCAACGCGGCCAGAGTCTATTCCGGCACACAGACGGCTTCAATTGCTTTCAACGCGCGGTTGGAGCACGGCCGAACGCCGCGCGGCCGAAGGTCACCTGATCTCAGTCGCGCTGTCACCCCCGCATCCGCATATGGCCAATCCGGAAGCGTCCGTGCGGCGGTGTGAAAGCCTAGCACGACGACAACGCGGCGACGTCATTGCACCGTATCGCGCGCAGAGTGCGCGACCGCTTCCGGCTGGGGCCAACACGACGTTCGACCACGCGGTGGTGTAGCGCCCCCACGCTGATTCTCGCCGGGGCGCTGCTGTGTCTTCCGCACTCCGCGTTCGCGTACTCCGTCCTCGCGCACGAGTCGATGATCGACGCGGTGTGGGACGGCACCATCGCCCTCAATGCTGACGGCACGTTTCGGCACGGCGGACGCCGCCACGATCGCGAAGGCACGGGCATACGCGCTACGGCGGATCGGTCATGCCGGACATGGGGCATTACCCATTCGGCAGCCGCTTCTTCACCAACCTGCTCCACTACACGCGGTCAGGTGATTTCGTTGAGGCGCTCATCCGGGACGCGCGCAACGTCCACGAGTACGCATTCGCCCTGGGGGCGTTGGCGCACTACGTCGCGGACTCGACGGGACATCCGCGCGGGGTGAACCGCGCGGTTGCGATGCCAATGCCCCGAAACTGCGCGCGCGCGATTTCGGGAACGACGTGCACGTATGCCGAGGACCCGAAGCGTCACGTCAGAGTGGAATTCGCCTTCGACGTGGTGCAGGTCGCCAGAGGTTCATACCTTCCGCAGGCCTATCGCGACTTCATCGGATTCGAGATCGCGAAGCACCTGGTCGAACGGGCATTTCGGGAAACGTGCGGTCTCGGAGATGAAGGAGATCTTCGCGAGCGAGGACCTGGCGATTGGCACCTTCCGCTTCGCCGTCGGCGCGACGATCCCGCAGATGACACAGGTGGCGTGGGAACACAGAAGCGTAACGAAATCGAGGAACTGGCGCCCCACGTGGACCGCAACGCATTCGTCTATGTCTACCCGCCGAACCAGTGCGAAGAGGATTTCGGAACGACGTATGACGCCCCGGCCTGTTCGCGCGTTTCTTCGTGTGGGTCGTACGCGTGATCCCGAAGGTCGGCCCGTTCGCGGTGCTGGGCTTCAGTGACGCCGAGCGACGAAACCGAGCAACTGCTTGCCAGCAGCCTGAGGGCGTCGCACGAATCGTAT
>ERZ1370068.4110-contig-3200_pt1 | contig 27843 bp, 37 predicted proteins | sample MGYA00561227_ERZ1370068 | MGnify/ENA primary metagenome ERZ1370068 (study PRJEB38410, sample SAMEA6850437) | metagenome | study: Metagenomic assessment of the ecological functions of the soil: analysis of the soil microbiota associated with the...
AGTTACTGCATTGCTGGGGCCTCTGCACTCAAAAAACGCTTGAGCAACTACGCGATCCGAGAATACGAGTGTTTGTAATCTGGGAGCCGGTACTGCCGACTGACTTAGGCGCGCCTTCGACAATGACGTTGAAGCGACTCTCGGACTTAAGAGTTTCTCAGTACTGGGACAAGGAACATCTGGTGTCGAAGTCCCTCGGCGAACAAGACGGCATCAGGTTTGGGATTACGTAGCCGTGCTATCAGCCGTGGGAAAATCTGGGAGCAGGTCGCCGCCTGAGCCCAGTCTACTCAAAGGTCCCGGTTATTCATGGAATCGACGGCACCCGCGAGGCAATCCAGAAGTTGTTGCAGCGAAGACCAGATGAATCAGTGCAAGACATGAATTGTTGTCCAACAGAAACCGTAACGGATGACGGTTACAGCAGCGGAAGCGGACGAGACTTCCGTAGCGCGCTGCCAAGATTGCAAGGGCCAAAGCTCGGCCCGTTTCGCGAAAGACCGTGCTGCTGATGCTCAAGCCGCATCTGATCGAACAGGCGATGACGGGAACATATAGCTTTTGCTCAACGCCGGATTGTCCGGTAGTCTACTTGCGAAGAGCAAGGTAGCGCAGAGATTCACTACCGATGATTTGAGACTGATCGTCGGAGTCAAAGCACGCGTAGATCCGATCCCGTTGTGTTACTGCTTTTGGCTTCGATGAGAGTCATATGCGCGACGAAATCTCCAGGACCGGTGCCACCAGCATGATCCAGCCGGATCGAGGGCTCATTCGAGAAGGTCTATGTGCGTGCGAAGACCTGGAATCCGGTCAGGTGAGCCTGCTGTTTGGAGCGAAGTGCAAACAGAGCCAAGTTAAGTCGCTTGATGGGTGAGGTCGGATCAGGTAAGCACGAGCAAATAACCTTTGCCTGACTCTCGATCTCATCACGGGCGATTGAAGCTGAAAGGGGAAAACCGATGGAGTACTGTTAATGGCGTAAACTGGCGTAACGGAAAATCCGTGAACCGAGCTTCTAAGTTATTGAAAGGATTGGTAGGCGCGTGGGGATTTTGAACCCCAGACCCCTACCGTGTCAAGTAGTGCTCTACGTGGTCCAACTCTTTTGAAAATCAACAAGCACTAAATTTGCTCAGTAAATTTCGCACTGCATGCACTGCATCCACTGCTTCAACTGCCAGTCTAGCACATTTTTGTGTGCCAAACTGTGTGCCAACTTTACGTCATATTATTTCTTCATCAGTGATTCAGCACGCGTTCAGAAGCACACGCAGGGCAGGAGCATTGCTCCGGCCACTGATGTGGCTTGACTACGATCTCAACATCCTGATTGAGAGCAACGAGGAAGCGCAGCAATCGTTCAACAGAAAACTGGCGGAACTCGCCACGTAGCATCATGGAGATATCAGGCTGGCGACACGCCGAACAAAGCGGCAGCCTCGACTTGTTTCAGACGCCGCTCTTTCATGATGGTGTCGATCTTGAACACAAGCTGCGCTTTGACCGATATGTCGTCCGCATTCAGGCACGCCGAGGATCTTTGAAGACGTTCCGGCTGCCGGCTTCGTATTTTCTTTTCCTCATGACTCGGCTCCTTTGCAATCTGTTCGGCCTCACGCGAGTCGTTGCTTCACCGGCTCCATCTCTCGGCGCGGAGTTTCGCGGCCGGTCTTCGATTTCTTCTGGAAGGCGTGAAGGACGTATAGCGCGCCCGCGCTACCGCAGGGTGCGCTGCAATGAAAGCGGGCGCATCACCGCGAAAGTCCTCGGACCACTTCCACTACGCCCGCTCCGCCAAAGCCGCTCAGCGTTTTCGCGTCGCGATGCCTTACCCGCCGCGCTGCGCAACGTACAAGGCATACCCATGTGATCTTGGACCGGCTCAGGAAATGAGCGTAGATCCTTGCGGCTCGAGCCGAGCCATATTACCGGCTTCAAGACTGGTTCATCAGCCATCGGCAAACCTCAATATAGTGATATCACTATATCCCGTCAAGGCGTCTTAGTGAATGCCCTTATGATCCCATCACGTCTTAACAATTGAGCAAAAGGAGAACATTAATGCGGGTTACTTATCAACGTGGTCATCTACGATGTGTAAAACGTAAGAACGGTAGTTCGTGTTGGGAATTCTATGTGGCGTGAACAAGACGCCTCAGGTAAACGCGTACGGCGCACCGCCGTTATTGGAACTGCTGACCAGTATCCTACTGAAGAACTGGCCGAGGAAGCCGTGCGTGGTCTGCGAATGCAGATTAACGAGGCTCGAAATCGTCAGCCGTACCAATCGATTTAGTGTCGCTGACTTGATTGAGCACTATCTGAACACTGAATTAGCCGCAGACTGGCACTCGCACGCGACGCGCATGGTCTATCGAGAATTTCTAACCAGATGGATCAAGCCACATTGGGGCTCGTTCAATATTAGAGATGTGCGCACTGTTGCAGTCGGAAGGCTGGTTGAGACAGTTGCGACGGCAAGACGGTGATGAGCTCGCCAATTCTACGAAAGCCAAAATACGGAGCGTTATGAGCGTGCTCTTCAATCATGCTATTCGCTATGAGTGGCTCGAACAAGGAAGAAACCCGATCACGTTTGTTCGCCAGAGTGCGTTACGAAAGGTTACCTCCAGCAGTGTTGGAGCCTCATGAAATTCAAAGCCTATTGTTAGAGCTTGACCAGCCTTTTCGACTAATGGTTCTCCTCGATGTCACTACTGGATTGAGACGCAGCGAACTGTTCGCGTTTGAAGTGGAGTGATATTGATTTCTGGAATCTGGTTATCGAGGTTCGGCGTTCAATCTGTGAAGGAGTCGTGGGAAACTGTAAGACCGAAGCCTCACGCAGATCGATTCCATTGTCACTCGATGTCGCGGCAGATCTCTGGTTGTGGAAGGAAAACACTGATTATGCAACTCCAGATGATTGGGTGTTCGCGAGCCCTCGCCTCAAAGGGAAAAGTTCCCGACGGCCGGACGTAGTGCTGGCGAAAGTCATCCAGCCGGCAGCCCTGCGTGCTGGAATCAAGAAAAGGATCGGTTGGCACACATTTCGGCACACCTATTCAACAACACTCATCGCGAATGGTGAAAATGTGAAGGTGGTCCAGGAACTGATGCGTCATGCAAACAGTCGTTGCACGCTGGATGTTTATAGTCAGGCGAGAGTAAGTGCGAAGCGAGAGGCGCAACAAAGAATTGTTGAGATGGTCTTGCCAGAAAACGGGCTAACTTCTGAAATCAAGCTTCAGCGTAGGGGTCCCGATGAGCGTTTGAGCGGCGGCGCGTAAAACCGGGGCTGTGGTCATGACGAAAGCTCCTTTTAATTACCTGTCCGTACCAAAAATATCATCCGCTTGCTTTAATTACCTGCAACGCACAGCTTCGAGTCGACTGGGCAGTCATATCGCGCGCCCGCGCAGACTTAGGGACGGAAGATCGGGGTCGAACCCTACCTAACACGGTCCATGATGTGTTGGTCGACCTTATTCCGAAAAACGCTTTATAGGGCAATTGTGCGAGACGTTTTTCGAGTAGCGGTGCCAAGATCCTTATCCCTTCGACCGAAAGTTAGGGTGGAGAAGACGCTGGTTTTCGGCGCTAAACTTTGATAAAAGTGGAATTGTCGGTCTCCGCGTACGTGTGGTGGCCTTCGTTTCCACGGGCACGAGTAGCTCACGCGTACGTTAACGCAGCCGAACTTGCCAACTTTTGGCAGGATCACGGTTGGTGAGGTTATTGGTAAGGGACAGCTACCAACGGCAGCCTTTTCCATCGGTTTTCACTTAAGCTGACAGCGCCGTCGCAGCGTCCTTCCTATAACGGCGTCGCTGCAAAACGGTTGCAGCTTGAGCGTGAATCAGACGACGCACGCAGTCCTGAAAAAGCACATCAATCTTTCGCGGCTCGATCTGCCGCTGTTACTTCACCGACACCAAAAGTTGTATGCACCATTGTTTGAGCCCGCACGATATACGCGTGTCCTGTCATAAGGCGATGCGGCTTGCGCTGACCTCCGAGGTGATGTCCGCGAGCTAAGCTTGAAGGAACTGACTGTGCCACACTTCGAACAACTCACCCGCGAAATGCTGACCGCGTTTAGTGACAGATGCCACAATGTGTCCACGTTCCTCGTTACATTTAGCGCATAACTTATCTGCTCTCTGACCAACAACGTAAGTTTCCTTTTCCATAGAGTTCTCCTCAGTTCGTTTTGTAACTCAGAGCTGTTCTGTCAGCCATTAAAAAAACCTCCGGACGAAATACTCGTACCGGAGGCTTTCTGGCAAAGAGTCGCCGAACGCTAGCCAGCGATTAGTTAGTACCGAGAAGAGCTGCCGTAGCCACCGTTGCCGCCGCCACCATGCGGCTTCCGCCGAAACCACCACGACTGCCGCCGCGATCTTCACGAGGTTTTGCTTCATTGACATTCAGGGCTCGGCCGCCGACTTCGTGGCCGTTAAACTGCTGAATCGCCGCGCTCACTTCTTCATTCCAGAGACATTTCAACGAATGCAAGCCGCGTGAGCGACCCGTTTCGCGGTAACTTCCGATTACATTGACTGATTCGACTGTTCCCGCTTGTGCGAATAGTTGCTGCGAAATCATCGCTCGAAGTTTGGAACGAAAGATTGCCGACATAGAGTTTCATAGACATATTTTTGTACCTTCTCTGTCTCAGGAGCAAAAGAAGAAGCTTTGGAACCAGGTGTGCTTCGACGAAACGGAAACCGAGCGAAGAACGAGCGTTCGAATGCTCCAAATTGAGCAACTTCTACGAGTTGAAAACTACCTGCTCTCGAATCATCCAAAACGCCTGAGCTTTCATTAGCGCGGGCGCATCACCGTTGATGCGCGAGAGAGAGGGATAACTGGATAGTCAGATGCATTGATCACGAGATCTCAGTTGCAATGGCAACGCTTCACCCGCTGAGATACCATTTACAACTGACCCTGGCGAAATGGCCGTGGCGCTAAAAGCTGGTCCAAATATTTGCCGCACCTACCACAAATCTGATATCTCGTTTGATCGTTGGATTGGGCAGAATCAAAGCATCATCCATAAATCCGGCACGCCTCACCTGTGAGCCTGTAGGGTTGAAGTACACTTTCAGGCGAAGGAGCTGAACTCTTAGCCTTCCGGGCAGCCTTGAATTTTGGGAAGCGGATTTTTACGAATGGAACCGACGTTGCAGAGTGTGCTTTTATTTGCATGCAAGCGGAGTTGCTCCAGGGCGATAAAAATTTCCGCTAACTCAAGATGTGGGAATTGATGAGGGACTAAGGAGATGAATGTATTACTTATTTATCCGGAGTTTCCCAGATACGTACTGGAGCTTCCGGCACGCGCTGTTGTTCGAAGGAAAGCGGCTCCGCTTTCCCACCGCTGATGGTCTTCCTAACCATTTCCGCGATGCTGCCGCTAGCATGGAGCAGGCGCTTAGTGAGATATGAGTAATGTCAGTAAACTCCGGCGCCAAGGATATTGAATGGGCCGATATTGTTTTTGTCAGTGCCATGCTGGTGCAACGAGAATCGTTGTTACGAGTCGTTGCTATGAGCAAAGCAAATGGCAAGAGAGTCGCTACGGTGGGCCCTACGTCTCGACCACCTCTCAGAACATTTAGATGCTGATCATATCTTTATTGGTGAAGCTGAAGGGACGTTACCTAAGTTTGTGCGTGTTTAGAACGCGAAACGCGCGGCATGTTTACAACGCAACCCAGCGTCCCGCCTCTTATCCACCACACCGATACCGCGATTTCCAAGCTGACACTCGCTTCGAAATATTACTCATCGATGTCGGTTTCAGTCATACCGCGGGGATGCCCATTTCAGTGCAGGTTCGCGCGACATCGCTCGAAATCTACGGACGTGTGCCCCGCACCAAATCGAATGCACAAATGCTCGGTGAGTTAGACGTAGCCACCCGACGAATACGCCGGCATGGACCGGTCGCACTGGCCGTCGGGTGACCAGCTTCATCGGTAATAAACGCAACGTCAAAAAGTTCTTCCCGAACCAGCCGACTGTTGGTCAGAGAGCGCAACGGCCGCAGCCATTCTCTCTTTTCACCCCGAAGCAAAGCGTCAAATCTGGCTGAAGACGATGGAATTGCTGCAGTTGATGAGGCAAAGCGGGCTTTTACCGAGTCTTTCTGGGTATCGAGACGCCTGGCAGAGAAAGAAAGCCTTAAAGAAGCACAAAGAGCCAGAACACACGACGCGATCTTCTGGAGTCGGTTCGCAAGGTGCAATCGTACGGTATGGAAGTAATGGCTGGATTCATCATCGGCTTCGATAGTGACCCTGAAGACATTTTTTGAGCGGCGAGATCAATTTCATTCGAGAAGAGCGCAATTCCATTGGCGATGGTAGGACTGTTGACGGCGCTACCCCAGACCCAACTTTGGCGAAGGCTTCAGCGCGAAGGGCGACTGCTCACGGAAAGTACGGGAAGCAACACTGACTGTTCCAAGCTGAACTTCATTCCTCATATGGACTCTGCCTGATCAATCGAAGGTTATAAGTCTCTGTTGCGCACGATCTATAGTCCTGGCGAGGCACTACCAGCGCGTACTCAGATTGTCTAAGACGATTAGCGCACGGGGACGCGAGACCGAAGTGAGCTCGATCCGGTGGGTGACTTGGACAGCGAAGCTGCACGTGTAGTTCTCCGAACTGGGTGTACGCGATCACGAGCGCAGCGAATTCTGGCGCTACCTTGGTCATGTTGCAGTTTCCCACCGCAAAACATTTGCGCTCGCGCTGATGACATTAGCAGCAATGGGTTATCACTTTGCGGAAGTTGGCCGAGAGTTATTGCCAATAAGTGCGGCTTACAATTCTCTTTTCTCGTTGTGCTGCTTGCTGGTTAGTTGGACCCGGGTTGCGCGATGACTGGGCCAGAGCAATTCGTGAGGCCGCTGAAAACAACGCCAGGGGAGGTTGGCTTCGAACTAGCGGCTCCAAATGACGCAGCGATACTTGTTGCCGGCAAGGAATAGCGGTCAAGGGGGTAAAATGGACGACAAATTTCACACACCTGCGCAGGTAGAGCCGGGAGAGCAAAAGTGAAGTTACTATCCATTGAAACCACACCAAATCCAAACAGCATGAAATTGAATTTGGATGAGAGGCTCGCCAAAGGCGTCGCGATTACATATACACACGAAAATAGAGGAGATTGTCCGGCCTACATCGAAAAGATCCTGGCCATCCCAGGGGTCAGCAGTGTCTTCCGTGTCGAAGACTTTATGGCTATCCAGCGAAAGCCAACTGCTGGATGGGAGGATATCTTGTCTCAGGCCCGCGCCGTACTCGAATACGCCAGTTTGAACAACGCGAAGCCAGAACCAGAGGAAACGTCCGATAACAAATGGCGCGAGGTAACGGTATCGGTGCAGTATTTTCGAGATCTCCCAATGTTAGTCAAAGTGTCCTCTGGTAGTGAAACAACTCGCTTGCCGTTACCCGAGAGATTCGGTAAGGCTATTGAGCGAGCAATGGGTGCATCGGAAAACATGCTGATGGAGCGAAAGTGGAAAGACGAAGGTCTGCGCTACGGGGAGCTGCGCGACGTCGGCGAGGCGGTGGTGCGCGAGATTTCAGCCGTCTATGATGAAAAGAAGTTAAAAGAATTGGTTGAGAGGGCCTATCACCCTGACTTACATGAAAAGGTTAAAGCGAGTCGGGAAGAACTGGGCGAGCTGGCCCAGGCCTTTGAATCGCCCAAGTGGGAAGAGCGGTTCGCCGCGCTAAAGGAATTGGGCAGAAATGCAACAGCTCAGATAGATTCTCAAGCTCTGTCACTGATTATCAGAGCTACCAAAGATCCCAAAGATGTCGATTCGCCGTTTAGCGGTGGTCTTTCTTGGGTTGATAAAAACTCCTGAAGTCTTAGCCCCACTCTGTGAGGCTCTGAAAGACGAAGCAGTTGGGGTGCGCCGATCGGCAGGCGATGCACTAACGGATTTAGGAGATCCGAAGGCGATTGGCCCGATGGTTGAGACATTAAAAGATCCGAACAAACTTGTTCGTTGGCGTGCCAGTCGATTTCTTTATGAGTTAGGGGACGAAAGCGCTCTGCCCGCACTCAGAGAGGCCCAGGATGATCGCGAGTTTGAAGTGGCGATGCAAATCCGACAGGCCATTGAACGGATAGAGAGCGGCAGGGTTGGCCAGGGATCTGTTTGGAGACAAATGACCCAAGGGATTAACTAGTGGACTGTAACAGTTGATTTGCCAGATTGAGTACACAAACTGATGGTCCAGTCGAAAATCGAAATCTTCACCGCAATGCTCGCCGAGCAGCCGGAAAACGCCATGATCTGGTACGGCCTGGCCAGTGAACAATACAAACTGGAGAACTGGGCTGAGGCGGCGAAGTCTTTGCGCCAGGTCGTGAGTCTCAACCCGGATTATACGGCCGCCTATCAGATGCTGGGCACGGTCCTGGCTAATGCTGGTGACCTTGACGGGGCACAACAGGCCTGGAGAGATGGTATTGAGGCCGCGGATCGTACCGGCGCGTGGAAGGCCAGCAACATATGCGCGCCTTGTTGGCTGGGCGTTGCCGGCGACGATGAGGCTCTCTGCCCCGACTAGGGGACTGAAATGCCGGTTGAAAATTCCAAGAATGGACGTCGCGGGCCTCTCAAAACGGGCCGCTTTTTTGCTTCTTCTCACGGCGCATCTTTCATCATACTTGTTTTCGATGAGCAGCCGCGGCGGCGGGCATTATCCATGTATTCGTGGAATCTTACGGACTTTACCATTATGCACTGTGAACACATTGGGCAAAGTCACCCCGAACTGCTTAAGCATGCAAATCGAGGCAGGACTGTTCAACATCTCCGGCCTGACTGGGTCTCAAATAGCGTGAGCCTCAGCTTCCTGCATGTATTATCTGAGAGAGAAAGTTGAGCGCCTTCTGGATCGCAAGACGCCTTACCTCAGAAAGAGGATGATCCTGCTTCTCAATAAAAACAATCACATTGGCTTCGGGGTGGGGGCGATGAGACTCATCAAGAAAATGGATGTGTACTTCCATTTCCATGTCCTCGTGTGGCACGATCTTATTAACTGTGGTTTCCATAAGAATCTCCTTGAACCTACTCTAGTATCAACGCACAAGCAGGAAGATCACAGTTTAAGCCTATTCATCCTATGAAGCTTGCCGTTGGGGTGTGCCGATCTGCACGGCCCATTGCACGACTAGAGAGGTTCGTGCGGGACCCGCATGGAGACAAATGACTCGCAGGATTAACTAGTGGACCGCAACAGTTTCAGTATGTGCAGTGCCTTATTGAAGGCCAATACTGGCGCCAGTGAGGCTCTCGGCCTGACTAAAGGCAGCCTGCCACTGATCAAGAATGATATGACGCACTTCTCAAGGTGGCCCACTTTTTTACAGAGCATCTGCTTCATCATACTCGTCTCTTCGATGAGCAGCAGCGGCGGCGGCAGTATCCATGTATTCGTGAAATCTTATGACTTTACCATTTTGTACTGTGAACACATGGGCAAAGTCACCCCCGAACTCCCTACCAGTAGATTTGACTAGCCAAGCGTAATGACCAAGCGCCACGACCTTGTCACCTTGTGCGATAAACTCTCTTGGCTCAAAATGCTGAACCTCCTGAGTATCCACTAGCGATGCGGAAAAATTGCCCCATCTGTTCATGACCTCGACGCTTCCCAGCAAATGGCACATTCTCTATTTCGGGTAATTGCCATTCGATGTCATCTGAAAGCAGATTGAGTACGGCTTTAATGTCTCCACCCTTAAAATTCTCGTAAACATGGTGCACGAGGTTCGTGTTCCCTTCCTCGCTCATGATGTGCTCCTTTCTTTATCCTGTCCTTAACCGAAAACCTCAGACTGATCCTTCATGCAACTTCACGCACACTTTGCGTACGTGCCTCCTTCATTCTCCCAAGTCTGAGTTGCTTCGCTGTCACTTTGAGGAAGCGTGCAAAGACCAGGTAAGCGAAAGGTATTCCCCTTACGCGGTACGTTCTGGTGTTCGTCGGAACAACGCATTAGCAAGGCGACTTCAGTCCGTTCTATGGGGCTGCCGTGGTTCAGACTGGCAAACGGATCGACTACCATGCAAAAGTCCACCTCATCTTCGCCGGCTAAAGGTACGATTTCCTTGAGAAAGCGAGCATCGAGCACAACCGGCTTGAAAAGCAGCAATCCAAAGTTATGCAAACGGGCAATCATGGCGTCGTAACTGCTGTGGAACAGTGGCACCCGAAGACGTCCGTGATCGTCAAGCGCAAACCAGTCGCCGTTCGCGCGTTGCATGGCATAGACATCACTCATATAGGTCTTTCCTAGTTTTTCATCGGACTACTAACCGGAACGATACGCTAAGCAATGTCCACCGTCTGTGCGCCATGCCGCATATAGTTCAGAGTTTAGCGATTGGACACTCCTTTATTCGGGATTTTATAATTGTAATACAACAAGTTTGACAGTAAGACTTAAACGTATTACATTATCTCCAACTTAAGGAAGATGGCATACAAGCATCAATCGTAAGAGATTACAAGGAGCAAGTAGCCAATGCCGAAAGCTAAAAAGATGGGAAGGCCAAAGCTGCCAAAGGGACATGCTAAAGGCGTGATCGTTCCCGTGCGTGTGAATCCCGAGGATCGAAAATTATTTCAGAAGGCGGCAAAGGCAAGCGATCATAAAACGCTGTCTGGTTGGATACGTCACACGCTCAAGAAGGCCGTACAGGACAATTGGTGTAGCACAATTGAATGAGACGGATTTCAAATTAGGCCCGTGGCGAGGAGGAGCAGTGCGGGAGTGCGTTTCGTCACTCTCGATTCCAGCCTTTTATTGGTATTGTCAGGTTAACAGGCGGAGGATGAGATCAGACTGCTCATGCGGCATACTGCACTGATGAGCACCTCCGCTTCTCTTTACCATCGTCATCGCTTCCCTACCGAGATCATCAGTCATTGCGTTTGGTTGTATTTTCGCTTCGCCCTGAGCTTCCGCGATGTGGAAGAGATGTTAGCGATGCGCGGCGTCTCCCTCAGCTATGAGAACAGTCCGAGAATGGTGCCTTAAGTTCGGTCAGACTTACGCCAACGGCTTGCGCCACAAGTCTCCTCGCCCGGGCGACCAATGGCACTTGGATGAGGTGTTTCTCAAGATCAACGGACGCGTTCATTACTTATGGCGGGCAGTAGACCAGGATGGCGACGTATTGGACATCCTCGTCCAGAGCCACAGAGATAAGAAAGCGGCCAAGAACTTCTTTCGCAAGCTGCTAAAAACCTTGCGCTACGTCCCGCGGGTGATCATCACAGACAAGCTGAGGAGCTACAGTGCGGCGACAGCTGAAGTGATGCCGAGCGTCGAACACCTCCAGCAGAAGTATCAGAACAATCGAGCCGAGAATTCTCATCAGCCAACCAGATTGCGAGAGCGGTTGATGAGACGGTTTAAGTCAGCGGGGCACGCGCAGCGTTTTCTCTCGGCCTTCGGAATCATTACCTCACACTTCCGAGTGGGAAGACATCTCTACAGAGCTAGCGCTTACCGAGCAGTGATGAAATCGAGGTTCGCCGTATGGGAAGAGGCGATCTGCGTCAAGGCGATTCTTAATTGATCAGATGAGGAACGGCGATTTATCTTGTCGGATTACCTATTCTTGTTTCTTCTTGAGTTAAGTTGACAATGCCGTCTCATTACACTCTATGCTGTTAACCTGACAATACCGTCTTGGGGCTTACGGCCCCAGGCTTTACTGAAGAACGTTGCGCTTAGCCTCGACACAGTCTATAATTCCCCGCCTTACTTTAGGCCCAGGTTGCGCTGCTTGAACGACATGACATCCGACCAATGTCCGCCGACCCGCATTGGGAAAATCTGAAGGAAATCTTTCACACAGCGGTGGCGGTCGCGCCGAACCAACGACGAAGCTTATCTTGATCGCGCGTGTGACGGTGATGCGTCGTTAGCGTCAAGCGGTCGAATCACTGATTAAGTCGCACGAAGAAACGGGTTTTCGTGGACCAGCCCGCTTATCAAACCGCAGCGGCGGATTTATTAATGAAGAATCGCGAATTAACAGTAGGTCAGACCGTGGGCCGTTATCGCATGATTGAGTCGCTGCTCGGCGAAGGCGGGATGGGCCGCGTTTACCTGGCTGAAGATCCAAAGCTTCATCGCAAGGTATCACTTAAGTTTCTTCCCACAAACCTCACACAAGATCATGAACGGCTGCGACGCTTTGAGCAGGAAGCACGCGCCGTCTTCGCAGCGCTCAACCATCCAAACATCATCACCATTCACGAGATTGGCGAAGAAGATGGTTATCAGTTTATCGCCACTGAATTCATTGAGGGTCAGACGTTACGTCAGCGACTAAGCTCTCCAGTAGATCTCGATGAAGCGTTGGAGATGCGCTATTCAAATCGCATCAGCCCTCGTTGCAGCGCACCGCGTAAACATCATTCATCGCGACATCAAGCCCGAGAACATCATGATCCGCAAGGATGACGGCTTGGTGAAGGTGCTCGACTTCGGTCTAGCAAAGATGTCAGTTCCACGGCGCGCCACGATAGATCCGGAAACGCGGACACTCGAGTTGCGGAACACGGCTCCGGGAGTGGTGATGGGCACAGTGGCCTACCATGTCACCTGAGCAGGCGCGCGGTGACACTGTCGATGAGCGCACGGACATCTGGAGTCTCGGCGTGGTCCTGTACGAGATGGTTGCCGGCAGCTCACCGTTTGTGGCGGGCACATCGAATGAAATCATCTCGGCAATTCTCTCGAAACAACCCGCACCGCCACTCACTCGTTACTCACGTCTGGTTCCCGAGCGACTTGAAGAGATTATCGAGAAAGCGCTAGCGAAGAATAGAGACGAACGTTACCAGACGAGCAAAGATTTATTCATTGATCTCAAGCGGCTCAAACAATCATTGGAACTCAAAGCCAGCATCGAGCGCAGCACATCTCAGAGAAATCAGATTGCTCGAACTTCCAGTGCCCAGTTGAGTGAATCGGATAGCTTCCCGTTTGCAGATGGTACGCCGAGCTTTCGGTCAACATCGAGCATTGAGTACGTCATCAATCATGTTAAGCTTAACATAAACGTGTTTGCGGTAATCCTATTCGTCCTAGTGCTAGCGATTGTGACAACCGCGCTTGTTTACAATTGGCGAGTGCAGAAGTCTGCAATCACCCATCCAGTGATAAATTCGCTCTCAGTATTACCGCTCAAGTCATTTGAACCCGGTGAGAACTATCTGGGCATAGGCATCACGGATGCAGTGATCCGTCGAATGAGTCAAACGGGAAAGTTGATTGTGCGACCGACGAGTGCAGTGCGACGATACTTGAAGGAAGACACCGATGGACTCACTGCCGCAAAACAATCGGGTGTCGACTCCGTACTAGAAGGCACTGTACAGCGTGAAAACGACCGGTTGCGGGTCAGCGTCAATCTTCTTCGCGCAACGACGGCGCGTCAATTTGGGCCGACAGCTTTGACATGGACGTCGGCGACACACTTCACGAGTTCAAGATTCGATTTCTCGGCAAGTCGCCGCCCGTCTCCAACTCAAACTCGATCCAGCGCAACGCAGGCGCAGCTGGCGAAACGTTACACATCGAACTCGGAAGCCTATGACTATTACGTAAAGAGGGCGGACAAATCTTGAGAATTACATTACCGTCAATCGGCGACCGCGAAGCCATTGATGCAGCAATCAATTATTTCAAGAAAGCGGTCGAACTGGATCCTACATATGCTTTGGCCTATGCGGAACTCGGAGAAGCCTATATGTGGATGGCAAACTTCAACGACCCGGACAATCCTTCCTGGGTCGGGCTGGCCCAACAGGCATTATCCCAGGCTGAGTCGCTGGATCCGCAACTGGCAGAAATTCATGCTGCGCGCTTTCAGTATTATTTCAGCAAATACACGGGAATTGGGATCTTGCGCAAGCGGCCCGTGAAGCCCGGAAAGCTCTGGCTCCTCAATCCTGGTGCTGGTCACGGATCACTCGGCACTATTTACGACCATCTGGGTTTAGACCAGAGGCCACCGGTTTACGAGAAAACCAGCGGGATCTGGAGATGGATCCACCAACTCCTACACTTCAAGGGTCGCCTAGTGGAGTCGCTACGAGTTGTACCGGAAAGTTCGATGAGGCTATCAAGACGCATCTTCATTTCTTCAACTCATCTCCCTCAATTTTCTCTCACGCGCCACCGGCAGGCATCGATGAGGCGCAGGCCTTAGTGGAAGACGCGATCAAAAAGAATTCTGGAGACCCTGCGAGCAAAAGGAAGGCTCGCATTGATCTTCCTTGAGAGGCAACCTCGGGAGGCCGAACCGCAATCCCACCGATCCTCGGGCAGGCCTGCAACAATCGCGCATATCATGCGTTGTTTATGATATTGCTTGCGTCTACGCGCTCTCTGGTAAAACCGACGAGGCTGTTGAAGTGGTTGCGAGCGACGGGCCGACTCCGGCATGCCTAACTATCCACTCTTTGCTCGGGACCCGCAGCTCTTGATCGGATTAGAAAAGGAAACTTTCATTCAGATTCCATGGCTCAATTGAAGCCGCGTTGGGAAAGTTACAGACAAGAGTTTGATGAAACTCTAAGTCGCTGATTTTGGAAAATCAGACTGAGTTGTTGGAATCGTATTGGATTATGCCGGACCCACATTGGGAAAACCTCAAAGATATTTCAATGCTGCGGTGGCGCTGCCATCGAGTGAACGTGCGGCTTATCTCGAGAAAGTGTGCGACGGCAATTCATCTTTGCGCGGTGCGGTTGAGTCGCTGCTCAGTCTCACGAAGAAACCGGAAACTTTGTTGACGCGCCTGCTTTCCACGCAGCCGCAGAGATGCTTGTGGATGGATCGAAGTTCAAAACCGGAGACACGGTAGCTCACTACAAGATTCTTTCGCTGCTCGGCGAAGGAGGCATGGGCAAGAGTCTATCTCGCGCAGGACACCGAAGCTGGATCGCAAAGTCGCATTGAAGTTTCTGCCCGCAGAGTTTGCCGCACATCAGGAACACATGCGGCGCTTTATCCATGAAGCCAAGTCGGCTGCTGCACTCCAATCATCAAACATCGCGCAGATCTTTGAAATTGGTAAACACGGCGAAGCGATTACATCGCCATGGAGTACCGCTCGAGGGCGAAGACGCTTTGCGTCAGGCTCTGTTCGACACAGCCGGAGATCAGGCGCGCGGTAGAGCTGGCTGGCGCAGGTGGCCTCCGGACTTTCGGCGGCACATAAAGAGGGGTGATTCATAGAGACATCAAGCCCGAGAATCTGATAGTCACGACGAGTGGCACGATCAAAGATTCTGGACTTTGGTCTCGCCAAACTGGCGGAGAAGCAGAAGGCGCTGCAGGGAGTAAGCGAGCTAACAACGGCCTACCTTCGAGCGGACGCGCTGAGACAATGGCCGGAACGATCATGGGCACGGTCTCGTACATGTCGCCCGAACAAGCACGCGCGGAAGAAGTTGGACCAACGAACATGATATCTTCAGTCTAGGCGTAGTGCTCTTACGAATTGCTTAGTGGTGAGCGTCCGTTTAAAGGTAAATCAGCGATTGATACTTTGCACGAGATATATCAATCGCGAACCTCCGCCTCTAACGCAACCGAATTCGCAAACGCCTCCCGAACTAGCCGACATTCTCGCCAAGGCACGCTCGCAAAGGAACCTTCCGAGCGTTACCAGCACGCTGGCGATTTTTGAATTGGACCTGCGGCGATTCAAACGCGCCCTTCGAAGTCAAACACTCTCATTAGTCTCAAGCAACACTGTCAGGTGTTGTACCAGAGAAAAGCACACCTAGCAGAATGCTTGGTCTGGCCGGCGCTGGTCCTCGGTGCCTTGTTTGTGTTGGGCATCGCGGGTGTTGCCTGGAAGCTTCGACGTTCAGACGCCTCGGCGCCCAAGCGGACCGTGTTGCTTGATGGCGTAACGCTTACGCCCTTCACGTAAGCAGACCCAGGCTATGAAGGCGAGCCTACATTTCTCACCCGACGGTGAGACCATCGCTTACGTCTCCGACCGCACCGGCGACTTCTGAGATCTTTCTCAAGCAGATTTCAGGCGGTCCGGACATCAATATCACCAACAACACAAGCTGGCGACGTGCAACCGGCCATCTCGCCGGACGGCAAACTGATCGCTTTCGTGTCAATGGCGAGCAGGTTCCTCAAGTCTGCTTTATCCTGGTATTGATGTTCCATTGCTCGGAGGCGATATCTCGGGCGATGACCACCCTCGGTGGCAGCCCTCGACGCATAGCTGAGTCGGGTAACCCCTTCCTGGTCGCCCGACGGAACAACAATCGCTCTGTCACGCGGAGGCGACTTCGTGGTTCCAACCAAAAATGCAGAGAGTCTCGGCACAAGGAGGCGAACCTCAGGAAATTCCTATCACCTTTGCCGCAACTGAACCACGACGGGTGATTCTGGTTGCACGCTAGCTACTCGACTATATGCGTTGGATCCTGTTTGAAGCCGATGGCGACATTTTCGTCGTCAGGTCTGAAGGAGTGCAGGAGCTAAGCGATTATCAAAAGGGGCGTTACCCCAGGTGGAGCGAAAACTCTGTACTGCTAATCATTTTATTCAAATACCGATTCCAGGCGAGAATGTTTCCCTATGGCAAGTGCCTTTTTCGACTACCGATGGTGCGATCTCAGGAACTGCCGAACCACTCACCGTTGGGCGCGGCCGAGATACCCAGGCTGCGATTTCTCATAATGGAAAACTAATTGCCTTTTTCTGCGCAGGATACTTCCTTCAACATTGAGACAATACAATTCGACGCTGAGGCGGGGCCGCGTCAAAAGCGGTTTACCTCATGAGGAAACACAGGGAAGCAATGTCATCTACTTTTCGGATTTCTCACCCGATGGCCGCTCCATTGTTTTTGACTCCCCTTCGTGGGTCAAGCTCGCATATCTGGCGTGTGGACGCGACTCCAAGCGCAAAGTGCAGCTAACAACTGATCCACACTTTGATGATACGGAACTCCGGTTTGGTCGCCCGACGGTCGGAACATCGCGTTCATTCCCGCAAGTCAAGCAACCAATCGCAGGCGTCTACTTTGGGTACAGTGACAAGCCTCTGGTTGATGTCGTCAGACGGAGCAAATCCGCGGATGTTGATTGAGAAAGCTAGCAATGCCTTATGGGTGCCTTCCCGCTAAGCCATTTGTTATCGCTCTTTTGTAAAGCAGTGGACAAAATCAACTGCTTTATGTTTGACATTGAAACGCAAGGTCAGTCGGCAATGTAACGAATGAGCCTAATGTTGTGCCAGTCGGAACGTTCAGTCCTGATGGTACCAGTGGCTGATCTATCAGTCAAACCAAAGCGGCGTATATTGACTTGCGTGCAGTACCAGTTGAGGGCGGCGAGCCGTATGGTAGTGGCTACACGACATCAGGACTATCATCCATTTGTTTCACCGTCCAGACACAGTGGCTCTATTTTCAGCTCGATCCACAAAAACCTCTACCGCGTACCGGGACCAGCCCAGGACTGGCGCACTGCTGACCCCGAGAAAATGACAAACTTCCCCGAGTCAGGTGTCTTTTCCTCGAAGGCCTAAGATTTCAAACGATGGACGGCTGTTGCTCCTATTCGTCACGGACGGATCACCGGCAGCGACATCTGGATCATGAATCCTTGGAAATAGCTCGCCACCTCTCCCAGTGGGAAAGCAATTCGAGGTGAAGCGTTGTCTCATAAGAAACGCAACTCCTTGCGAGTTCGAGGACCTTGATTGAAAAGCTGTTGTGTGGCAGGGAATATCAGCGGCTTCGAAATCCATAATCCCAGCTTCGATTACACTCGCCAGCTCGGCTGGAATGATTGATTAGGGTCACGGTCCGAATGAATTCTCGCGCGCGAGTCCACGATGAGAAAGCGATCTCTTCGCTCATCGAAACAGCAATCAAGACCCGAAGCGCGGCCCATTGCACGGATACGTGTCCTTACTAGCTTGCCAGAAGTCCCGCGCTGCTGAAGCCTCTTCCTTTGCAAGTGCAAGATCACCTCTGCGCCAGGCAAGCCATCCGAAGTTGGCGCGAGCCATCGCTACATAGGTCAGCATCTGCGCCGCTGTCGCACATGTAGCTTGGGTGCAGTAGTCTTCGACTTTCCCGACATCGCCCAGCCTTCGATGAAGTAAGTGTTGTAGATATGTCAGACCCAGCACCTGATGAAGCATATCGCCTCTGCAGATCGAAGCAAGCTGCAATGACGCAGTTATGTGTTGCTCCGCACCTCTACCATCGTCATCGCTTTCCTGCCGAAATCATCAGTCACATTACCTCTGGCGTGCAGTCGATCAGGATGGCGACGTATTGGATATTCTGGTTCAGAGTCGGAGGGACAAGAAGGCCGCCAAGAAGTTCTTTCGCAAGTTATTAAAAGATTGCGGATGTGCCGCGAGTGATCGTTACCGACAAAGCTGAAAAGCCACAATGCGGCGAGAGCTGAACTGATGCCGAGTCGTCGAACACCACCAGCAAGAAGTATCAGAACAATCGAGCCGAGAATTCTCATCAGCCAACCAGGTTGCGGGAGCGTTTGATAAGACGGTTCAAGTCAGCGGGCCACGCGCAGCGTTTTCTCTCTGTCTTCGGAGTCATTAGCTCACACTTCCGTGTAGGGAGACATCTGTGTAAAGCGAGCACTTACCGAGCAGTGATGAAAGCGAGATTCGCAGTATGGAAAGAAGGCGATTGCGTCCCGCGATCACAAATTGACTACCTGATTGTGGAAAATCCAACCGAGTATATTCCCAGTGCACGTGGCCAATAGGGCGTCATCAGCAAGGCCATATTTCATAGCGCAACTGGCTACGGCCCACTTAATCAGCACCTCGCGAGGACTCACAATCCTAAAGAGGCTTGCACACACAGTTGCACTGAGCAGGTAGTCGCTACAGTTTTCGCTCCAGTTTTGGCCCAAGGTCTATCGCACAAGATTTCTTGTCAGCTAATACTTTTTTGACGCTCACTACCTCCTACATTGCGGTAGACTGCAGTGAATCTAGTCGTTAGCCAGATGTTCGCGGTGACAGGCGCCCGGGCGGGAAGCCATGAATCGCGTTTCATCGATGCCGGAAGCGATCATGGATGTGAGCACCGGTCACCGCATGCTGCTGAGGGGTGCCTCTTTCTCTGAAGCACACTTCCAAAGGCTTAGCGCGCCTTCCAACGATATTGCGCCGTCGAGTTGATCGAGAACTATGGCAGCTGCCGTGGCAAACAGTCGTTGACATTGATCCATGCCTCAGAGTAGAACTCCGTGGTTCGGTTGTAACGGCACGGATTGGTTCGCCCGATTATTTTCCAACAAGCCGCGGGTTTGAATCACCCACCCGCATCCGCTTTCGCCGTCTAAGGTACCCCACCTTGACTGCCCGACAAATTTCTCACTACCGCATCATTGAAAAGCTGGGCTCCGGCGGAATGGGCGAAGTCTTTCTGGCGCAAGACACCAAGCTTGAACGCAAAGTCGCGATCAAAATGCTCCCCGCAGAATCTATGGACGATGCGCAGGCAAGAAAGCGGCTGTTCCGCGAAGCGGGGGCTGCCGCTACGGCTCGATCATCCGAACATTTGTTCGATTTACGAGGTAAATGAGGATCGGGATTGTCACTTTTCATCGTCACTGCAGTACGTCGAGAGGGAAAACCCTCGCGACTGGCTTAGCTGGATTCGCCGCTCGTACCAGATGAAGTGATCGACGCCGGCATCCAGGTGGCTGAAGGCGCTATCGGAAGCACATTCCACCGCGGCGTCGTCCATCGCGGCATCAAGCCACCAGAACGTAATGATTACGCGGCGCGGCCAGAGTCAAAGTCCTCGATCTTTGGGCTCGTGCGCGCGTGACCAAACTGAGACAAGCGACTGATCTCGAAGCCAGAGACGGTAATGCAGTTGACCGAAGAAGGTTACATCGTTGGCACGGTCGCCTACATGTCACCCGAGCAACTTAGAGGCGAGACGGTCGACACGCGCACCGATCTGTTTTCACTCGGGGTAACGCTCTACGAGTGCGCGGCGGCGGGAAGGCCGCCGTTCACCGCGCAACAGCATGATCGAGATCTCTTCAAAGTTCTTCAGGTCGAGCCGCGCGAACCTTCGGAATTGAATCCCGGAATTCCCCAGGGCCTGGAACAACGTCATCCTCAAGGCGATGGCGAAGGATGTCGGCGACCGTTACCAAAATGCGGATGAAAGTGCTCAGGATTTGACACATCTGCGAGCATCGTTATCCGGAGCAACTAAACTGATGCCAAGTGTCACCGGTGATCAATCGAAGCCGGGCCTTGCTCAAAGCGCCATCGCGATTGGAGTGGCCTAAAATTCTGCTGATCGCAGTTCCCCTTTTGATTATCGCAACCTGGCTCGGTCTGCGACTGTGGCGTCCAGCTCCGTACGAGCCCTCCGCGGCGGCCCGAAGTTACTACGACAAAGGCGTCGATGCATTACACGCCGCTACTTACTTTCAAGCCAGCAAAGCCTTGAAGCAGTCGGTCGACCTGGACCGTGAATATGCGCCCGCTCATACACGTTTGGCCGAAGCTTATACCTCGAAATAAACAGCACCGAACAAGCTGGGCGCGAACTACTGGAGGCTGTTTCGCTGGCTGGTCGCCGTGCGCTGTCTGGCAGAGACAAATTGGAGCTCGATGCCGTTGACGCGATGGCCAGGCGCGACTTTGTCGCCGCAATCAGTTCGTATCAGAACATTGTTGATTCAGACATCCGCGGCAGATAAGGCAAACGCTTATGCCGATCTGGGCCGGGCATTGCGAACGAAATCGAACAGCTCGAGAAGGCGATCGAGAATTATCTGAACGCGACCAGAGCTGACTCTCAGTCGGCCGGAGCTTCCTGCACCTGGGCATCGCCTACAGCAAACGCAGAGACATGCAAGACGCCGCGGCGGCTTTCGATCGGGCCGAACAAATCTATAGAGTGCTGGCGAATTATGAGGGGCCTGGTGGAGGTAGTGTTCAACGCGGCGTGCTCTTTTACGGCTCAGGAAAACTGACCGACGCCAGAGCCCAATTTGAAAAAGTCCTTGAGATGCTGAAAACCCAGGAAAACAATTATCAATTGACGCGAGCGCAATTGGAGTTGAGCCTGGTATTCCGCGACGAAGGAAACATCAGCCGGGCCAAGGAGCTGGCAGCCGAAGCTATTCGGGTCGCTCAAAACAGTGATATTAAGAACGTGGCTACAAATGGGCTCATCGATCTGGGCCTGGCTTTCTTGAGCAGCGGCGATTTCGACGACGCCAACAATTATTTTTCAACAAGCACTGGAACTGGCGCGCCGCGATAACTCAACTGCGACCGAGATGAGGGCTCACCTGTCTTTGGGTCGTTTGAAATTTCAGAAGAGCAATAACGATGAAGCCATTTCTGAGCTCAAGCAGGCACTCGACTTTTATGAAAAGGCCGTGTATCGCCGCGAGACGTCGTTGGCGTTCACACTGCTGGGGCGTGCTTATCAGGACAAAGGCGAAGATGAAACAGCGCTCAAGTATTTTCAGGAACAATTCGAACTCGTGACCAAAACTGCTGATGAATCGGGGCTGGCCGACTCGCATATGAACCTGGCCATGCTCAATGGCAATCAGGAACAATACACGGAAGCACTATCACATCTGGATGAGAAGCTGAAGATCGACGAGTCTCGGAATTCAGCTCGTGGAAAGGCTTTCGATCAGATAAATCGGGGTAAGTTTCTGTGGCAACTGGGCCGTTATGACGAAGCACGAGCGGCGCTGGACTCAGCTAATGAGATAGCCAATCGGCAGGAAGCACAACTCAAAACAGTGGTGGCCTGGGTGCATTTGATTAAGGCGCGCATGGCTTTGAGCCAGCTTCAATACGGCGAAGCGAAAAAGAGGGGCAGATGGCTCTTGATTTGAGTGATAAGTTTCCTGATGTGGCATTGCAAGCCAAGTACTCTATAGGACTCGCGCAAGCCTTTTCCGGCTCTGCAGCACAGGGAGCCAATCTTTGCGCGGACGCGCTGGCCATGGCGCAAACGACGAAATCCCGGTCGCTGATCACTAATGCGCAACTCGCCCTGGCTGAGGCCCTGCTCGCGAAAAAGATGCGGCGAAGGCCCGGGCAATCGCCCTCGACGCGCAAAGAGTATTGGCGCAATCCGGACAGAAAGAATCAGAATGGCGCGCTCTGTTGATTGCGGCCCTCGCCAGTGCCCAAGGTTACCAACTGCCTGACAAATCCGCGGCTCAGAGTTACGCCACACGCGCTGACCAGGCATGCGGCGAGTTGAAACAGAAATGGAACACCGAGGCTTACGAGGGTTATCTGCGCAGACCAGATATTCAGATGTACCGCAAGCAACTTTCGCGGTTATTAACGGCCGCGAAATGAATAAGTGAAAGTAAGATCAATATGGCGTCACCACGCCAAAGATGCTGGCCAACGCGGCCTCTGCGAGGTAATTGAAAAGAATTGGCGTCCTGTCGGGCCAAGGTTTTTCTGAGCCTGTCAAAAATAGATTCGCATTGTCATTCACCGAGATGGGCGATTGCTTCCTGCATCGGAATCGGCGAAACCCTGATCCACCCGGTAGGCTGGCTGGTCCATTTCGAGGATCACAAAGAGTCGCCTCCCGACACTGAGAGCGAGGCCGCGAGAAAGACTACGATAACCAGCGGGTTTCGGGGAAAATACGCCCCACGCGGTAAAGATCACGCTCAGCCAGAACACCATCATCACCAGCGTAACCGTCGAGATCGACCCCCTTGCTCTGCAAGGACCAGGGAGCCAGCCAGAACCGGCCAGCTCATCAGAGATCTCAGCAGCCCGTGACCGCAGCTCGCGCTGCCCGTCATTCTGCTGGGGTGAGTGCCCGGATACTGGTCTGAATGGCCTCCATCCGGTGCACCGTCGCGCTAGTGTCCAATTTGTCCTGCCGCGACTCGTCACCGGAGAGCAACTCCTCGGCTGAGGTGGAGAGGCCGCTCTTGAGTAGAGCGCGGACTCCTTTTGCCTCTGGTCCGTACTGAGCCAGGACGCGGTCAAGGAGCACTACCTTGACTGCCACCTGCATCAATTCGCTATTAACCTGATCGAACCTGGCCTTTGCCGACGAGACTAGTAATCCAGGCACGAGAGCTGCGAGCGTAGCGATCAAGCCGGTGGCGAGCTTAACGTGATATCCTTCGCATCGTTGTTTAGATGGCGGTCGGGCAGCAGGTTTGCCAAGGAAGACGCCGAGAATGGCGCTGCCAAACACGCATACTAAAGACAATTGAGACCGACATCGTTTTCACTAATAGCCATTTCTTCAGAATTCGTTAGTTAGAATTTGCAGTTATCAATAGTAGTTTAGCTACCTGTTGATAGGTAGTACTTCTGGCAGATTTGGGCACACAGTCACACAAATCTTAATAGGTTGTGGTGCCTTGCCAGCAAATATTACGGCAAGACCTTACGGAGCAGCTACGCTCCGCGGTTCTGCAAGGCCGCCACGCGGATGCCATCGTTCATGCGTGGTTTGACGACTGCCCGTTGGCCCAAGCGTGGCCATGGCGACTGCGCTTCTTGGTTAAACGTTTCGATGAAGTGATCTTGTTCCAGGTCCGTAGACAATGGGCTGGGCATGGCTCCTACAGTGTCACATTATCCCGAGGCGGAGAAATGGGACCGTGAGGTGAAAACAGCCCGTGGAAAATTATTTACCAAGCGGGGCGTTGGCCCCAATCGCTATAGCCGTTTCTGTAGAAGTGTGGGGGTAGTCGAAAGACGGCGGACCTCCGAATACTCTTGCCGCAGAGAAAAACAAAGACCGGGGCGGCCCTTCACCTCACTTACCCTTTTTTCTGGTGCGCATTCAATCAGCTCTCCAACTCGACTGGTTTTCCTTATACCGTAAGTGAGCAGACTGCGCACCGGATGACCGATAATAATTCCCAGCCAAAGGACCGACCACAACAATTCAACGACTCAACGCGGAAAACCTTATGCAACGATGATGGATACTCAGGATCTCAATCGCGACCATAACCTTCTTTTTTGGGGTGAGCTTCCTTCGTTCGTCTCACAAGAACTCCTTCTGACAACTCTCTTCCCCAAAGTGCAGCGGAGTATGTAGGACGGAACCACGGGTACGGCCTTATGTTATCGATATAAGGGTATTACGCGATGACCGTAGAGGTCGATGAGGTGGGCTCGTATCACGGTTCTGGTCCACGCATGGACTTACTCGTGTTGATTTCCAGCCCTCATGACAACGGCCACAAGATATCCAAAATGGTGCTACAAAACGTGACGGTTCCTGTGCAACTACCTTGACGGAAACCATGGGGTCAGTTCGAGGGAGAGCGCGATCTCCGGTCATGAGAGTCACGAGTTGCAAGTCACGCCTGAGGAGGCAAAGAGACTCACGCTTGCGGAGAGTGAAGGAAAGCTGCAACTTGTACTGCCTAAATCGAGAATCAACAATTAAATGGACCTGTTGTGGAGCCGAAGTCCATCAGGTTACATGATTTGACGATTCGCTTTCGTCGCTTACGGTCTTGCGTTCTGAGTTGCCTAACAATGCGCCATCAATCGGCTTTAACGGTCGGCGCTTTTGGTTTTAGAAACTGGCCCACCGCCGTGATTGCTTTCTTCCCTGGCTCCGCGTTCACCTGGCAACCTTTAGGTGAACCGCAGTGAGCTTGAGATCGTGTTTCTGTAAAGCAGGTTTCAGCGCTTGGCGAGGTTCTTTAAGAGGTCGTTGAGTGTCTTCCTACGCACTCGCGCAGTGCTCTCTAGTTCCTTAACTGCACCGGGAACGAAACCGACTGAACTCATACCACGAAAATTAGCGAGCGGATTTTCGGTTGGCAAACCTTGTTTTGCCCATTAAAAGCAAATAGACTCCCGCCCGCTTTCACCCACACCCCAGCCTAGAGATTCCTCATGGTCGGACTGATGCAAATCATGATCTACAGCTCTGGTAGGTTTATCTTGTCTTCAAAGGTGTTGAGATATTTCAGATTGCTTTCCCAGGCACCCGCGAGAACCGAATTTTGAGATATACTGCAGGGCGGTTTTTCGTCTTCATTACGCCCTGGCTGCAGGAATCCGAACTTTAGCGTTTTGGGCCGATTTGCAGGCCTCGTCTATTAGCGGCCGCATGGATTCCATTCTAATCTGCAAAGATACGAAGTCATCGAAGTGATTACACTGATGCAGTTATCGAACTGCCTAAGCCGTTTTCAGATCCTAAATGGCTATTTGACCAAAGTGGGACGGCTATCAGAGCGCTCTGTTGCTCCGGTGAAAACGTCAAGTACATCTCCCGAAGAAGAACGATCTAACCAAGCGGCTTCTGGTTCGCAGACCAAAAATCGATCCAGAATCAAAAGTGAAAAAAGCAGATGGGCCTAAAGAGTTCATTGCAGGGCGGCGTTTCAGCGCACGGGACGCACAACTGGCTCTTGGCTCACGATCTCGCCGTGCGCCGGGGCGAAAAATTAACCGTTGCGCTGCTTCGGGGGAGATCCAGACGCTTCACGGGTTCCGTGAAGCGCGGGTCAGTCGCGGAGCGGTTTCCAATGCGAGATCGCGTTCGAGGCGAAGTAAAACGGTTTCCACGGGCCGAGCCACCAAAGGCCTTGTGGCGAGCATAATGTCAAGGCCCTATCACTTGCTCTCCGAAAGTGCGCGCGTAAGAGAAAGCGCTTTGCGATACGCAGGCCGTCGCTATGTGCCATTGGTAATGTTTTTGCGATCTCGCGCGCAATCTGCGATCATTCCTGTCAGCCTTACACTGTTGTCTCTGCCACGACCTTCCGGCCTTCGCATAAGCAAATCCGCATTCGAAGGCCCATTGTGGTTCGTAGGATCTGATGATTGCAGCCATTGCTCGCTTATTATTGCCTGCTTCGGCGTACATCCTTTTCAAGGTGAAGCAGCTCAGGTATGAACGCCCAACTGGGTAACCCAAGGTTCGAGATCGTAAGTTATCTTGTGGCTTTCTCATCGCGCCTTGTCATTCTGACCCGCAAAAATAGGCCGCTGCTAGATTTCCCGCCTATATTAATATTTGGCGGTTTCAATAAGTCACGCGCTTTATTTCAGCGATTCCTTCGTCAAGCGACCAGTTGGGACTAGATATATTTGTCCGTAATGAAAATGCGCAGGTGTTGGACGATCGAGTTCGCACGTTTAGACAGCTCACCTTCGACCCAAGGTGAAATCGTAGATGATCACGGGAATAGGCCAAAAACGTGAGGGCCTCAGGCAGGGAGTCTGGTCGATCTCAAGGGCTTTCTGCTGCCGCAGCCGCTGCCCTGGAGGCGGGCAAAGCTTCTTTCGGCGAAAGATAAAGGATAGGCCGGCAACACCCAAATATATTTCGGATAGCCGCGCATACGCACCAGTGCAATTTTGGGTCTGGTTTTATCGCTTTGCTGGAGGTACTCGATGGCCCCGGAGCGTTCCACGCGTCTTTCGTCCGCTTGCCGAGGCTGTATCGACTCTCAGATGGGAGTGTGATATGCCTCGTTGCCCCATCGGTACATAAGGTCTTGGTTAGCACTTTCCTTCGTTGCAGCTTTGTTGGAGCTTTGCTTCGCGGCAGCGATTTCACGCTGCGTGACAAAGAGATAAGCTCGACTTGGTCGTATTGTTCTTCCCTGTGCCTTATTATTTCGCGCGTCAACCAATTCGGCCTTTGGTGTCCAGATTATCGCCGCGTTGCACTTTACGCGCATCCGGTCATCTGCCACGCGCCGACATGAGTTCACTGGCAATCTTAACGATGGCGTCCTCCTCCTTCCTTTCCTTTGTAACGCATGACCCGAACTCGTGGGACTCACTTTCAAGCCTGGTAGCTGTGACCAGACAGCGGAGGAAGGTATCAAGGACTCTGCAGGCCGTCGGACGGAAGTAATGCGCTCAAGTAAGCCAGCATCAGTGCTTTTTGTTTTGAGAGCACCTGGCGATAGAATTGATCGGTTCGGTTCCTCTGGCTGATCCGCGGTTATTACTGATCCGCAGTAACCTGCGCCTGAAATCAGGACCAGCAGATCGCGAGAGCAATTCAGCGGTAACTTTGTGCTTCCACCGCAGTTCGCTTGCAAGTATTCGGCACTCGGCGGCGAGAAGGTGTCTAAAACCAGATCCCACGAGCGTGGACTGAGGCGGTTGAGCCGCTACTGACTGGCGGCGGCACGGTCGGTATGTCAATGCCCGCCCCCTTCAAGATCGCGCACGCGATCCTCGACAGATTCAATTGCCGATACGCAACTTTGATCGTCTGGTAACGATCGTCTCGATCCTTCGCGGTACACCGCCGCACGATTCTTTGGAGATCATGTTGGGCGCACATCAGGACGCGAAGTCGCTGATTGGAAGAGCAGGTTCACGGATAATCTTGTTAAGCGCATCAATCGCGTCTGCTGTCCCCGCGAAAGCTTTGTCGACCGGTTTACCGCCTCGAACAAAGTGCAGCCAGCGAACGAAAGAAATGTCGGAGCGCTGATCGATCTCTTTGGTTTCCCTGCCCGGGCTTGCTCGGGTGACTTACCATAAGCCGACCGTTGCCGCCACTACTGTGCCGGAGACTCGAGTGCTGCGGCATCATTGCCCGTGGCCATCTCGGCCGGAGGTTCCCGCCGCCGGGAATCGGTGCGCCTCTGACCAATTTGGCCCAACCCGAAATCCAAAATCTTAGCGTGCCGTCACGCCGTAGTCGCGATGTATTGTCGGGTTTCAGATCCCGATGCGCGATGCCGACTGCGTGAGGAGCAATACACGTAG
>ERZ1370068.11119-contig-9762_pt1 | contig 27839 bp, 39 predicted proteins | sample MGYA00561227_ERZ1370068 | MGnify/ENA primary metagenome ERZ1370068 (study PRJEB38410, sample SAMEA6850437) | metagenome | study: Metagenomic assessment of the ecological functions of the soil: analysis of the soil microbiota associated with the...
AGGTTACGTATTGCTGTAAAGCTCGCCGAGCGTCGCATTCACCGCATCCGGGAACAGCACGTCGAGCAGCGCAGGCAGCGTCGGGTTCGTCACGTAGGGCGCGAACTGGGCGTCGTTCTTCGGCTCGCTCGCATTGAACTTGTCCTTGTCCGGCAGGCCGATCACGACCTCGTTGACCAGGGGATTCGAGAGCGCGAGACCTGCGTCAGCCGCCGCACCACGTTTCCGGTCCCGCCTCGCCGACCGGCGCATTCAGCCGTGCGGGTCTTGCGCACCGACGCCGTGGTCCAGCCGCCGATCACGCCGTTGCCTGCGCCGGATGAGGCAGCGTCGCGGCAGCTCCGAGCGCAATGGTCGTGACGTTCTTGTCGGCGATGGTGTCGTTCGCGGCGTCCTGGGTGATGCCGCCCGGGGAACGCGCTGCCATCCACCGGCACGAGGTTCACGAGGTCGAACACCTGTGCCGAGGTTCACGGCGAAGGCTCGTCGCGCTGGCCGACGAAGACGCGGCCCGGCGTGCGCAGCCCGGGATCTCGATGTCGTAGATGTAGGAACGCCGCGTAGGCCTCGTACGCTTCGGCGCTGCCGAAGGTCTTGGTGCCGACGAAGTCGTAGGGCTTGCGGAAAGACTTTGCCGCCGTCCGCGCACGCGCGTCACGTCGGACGCTTCGCCGCTGCGGCGGTCGCCGCGCACGACCTGCAGCGTGGTAGCTCTCCGGTGAAGTTGAGCAGCGAGCGAGTCGCTGCGCCGACACCGGCGCCGATGTTCTTCGAGCGGCACCGCCAACGGACGTGCCACGCCGACGTCGAGCGCCAGCGCCCTGGTCGCCGTTGCCGAGGCGGTTCGTGAAGCGGAACTGGAAGGTCAGGTCCTCGCGCGCGTCGCCGTCGTTGTCGATCATGGATCTCGTACGAGCGCATCGTCGATCGAGCGCGAAGTAGTTCGGGCCGCCGTAGGCGTCCTGCAGCGGCACGTAGTTCGGCGAGGATCGTGACGTAGTTCTTCCGGCCCGGGTTCGTAGCTGTTGAACATGTAGAAGTCGGTCGCATCCACGGCCGGCATGCGCGTGATGTTCGGCGCCTCGCGGTGGCTGGACGCCTGGCTCGCGGAGGCCGCGAGCGCCGCGCATCGACGGCGACGGCGAGCTTTCCGGGTCGGGGTTGTCATCGGTATCTCCTGGCGCCCGGTGCGGGCGCGTTGTTTCTGCCTGACCGGGATACGCAGCAGGACGCTGCACGCCGGATGCAGGGCGCGTGCAGGCCGGGACGCATCCGCGCGGCCCGGCTGCTGCGTATACTCGGGCAAGATGGCCGCGGAAACCGGACGTGCTGCGGATAGCGAGGTGGCGGGTCTGCTGGCAGGCTGCGCGCGCCAGGACCGGCGAGCCTTCCAGCGCCTGTACGAGCGCACGGCGCCGCAGCTCCTCGCCTGCCTGATCCGGATGCTGCGCCATCGCGCGCTCGCGGAAGATGCCTTGCAGGATGTGTTCGATGCAGGTCTAGGGGCCGCGCCGGCCAGTACCAGAGCAGCCGTGGCTCGGCCTGGGCCTGGCTGATCGCGATTGCGCGCTACCGCGCGATCGACCTCGAAGCGCCGCGAATCGCGCCTCGTTGCCGGATCGGATACCGACATCGACCAGATTCCGGCTGAGGACGAGCCAGCAGGATGCGCTCGCGGCGCTCGGCCGGCATGCGTCGAAAGCGCTCACGACCTGTCTGGATGCGCTGCAGGCCCGGCAGCGCGAGTGCATCGTGCTCGCCTACCAGGGCGGGCTGACGCACCCGGAAGTCGCGAGCGAGAATCGGCGAGCCGCTGGGATCGGTGAAGAGCTGGATACCGGCGCGGGCTCACGGCGCTCAAGCGGTGCCTCGAATCGTGAAACGCGACGAGCCGGAAAACCTGGACCTGCTTGCGGCCGAGTATCGCGCTCGGGACGCTGCGCGGTCCCGCGCGCCGGAGCTTCGAGCGCCGCCGCCGGCGCGAGCCGTTCGTGGACCGGCGCGTCACGGCCTGGGAAGAAGCGTTTTGCGCTGCTCGCATTGCGCCTGAAGCCGGTGACCCCATCGGCCGACGTGTGGCCCGCGCTCCAGCGCCGCATCGGCAGCGGCTCGCGCGGCACTGTTGCGCGCGCTCGTGGCCGCCATTGCACTGGTCGCGGTGCTCTGGCTTCGGCTGGGTCGTGTGGCAGGAGCTGCGTCCGCCGCAGGCGACGGCCCGAGTTCGCGAGCGCCTCGGGCGAGACAGCTCTGGCACGTCGAGCTTGCGGCGCGCGGCGATCGCCTCGAAGTCGCGACGCTCGGCAAGCCGGCCGTGCCGGATGCGCGTGCGCGCGAGCTGTGGGCGCTGCCCGAGGGCGGCGCGCCGGTATCGCTCGGCCTGATGCCGGCAAGCGGCGAGCGCGCCTCGCGCTCGACGACCGCCAGCGCGCCGCGCTCAAGGCGGCGGCCAATATCGCGGTCAGCGACGAGCCGGCCGGCGGCTCGCCGACCGGCGCCCCGACCGGCGACGTCCTCTACATCGCCGCCATCGTTCGGCGTACTCACCTCGGGGACTGTCGCCCTTGAACGGGCGCGAACGCGCCGCGTTCAAAGGCGGACTGTCCCCCTCCGGACAATGACTGTGCGGATGCCACGCGTCCACTCCGCAAAAGAATCCGCAGCTTCCCGCTCGTTCGCCGACCGCAGGTCCCGCGTTCTCATTCTCGGCAGCATGCCGGGAGGGCTTCGCTCGCGGCCGGCCAGTACTACGCCTACCGCCACAACCAGTTCTGGCGCATCACCGGCGCAATTTCTCGGATTCGAACCGGCCGCGCCTTACGCGCGTCGCAAGGCCGCACTGAAGAAAGCCGGCATCGCAATCTGGGACGTGCTCGAGAGCTGCGTCCGGCCGGGAGCCTCGATTCCGCGATCCGGCGAGGACTCCATGCGCGTCAATGACTTCGCCGCCTTCCTCGCCGCGCATCCGGGAATTCGCCGGGTCTGCTTCCAATGGGCGAGAAGGCCGCGTCCGCCTGGCGTCGTCATGTCGCTCCGACCTTGCCCGCGAACGCTTCGGCTCGAGTACCGGCAACTGCCATCGACGAGCCCGGCCCATGCCGGGATGAGTTATCTTTCGCAAGCTCAGGGTGTGGCGGAGAGCAATCCCTTGATGAATCGCAGAGAACTCCTGCAGGGTCTCGGTGCAGGCGCGCTGCTCAGCACGTTCGGCGCGCCGCTTCGCGCCGCGCACGGCGACGCCCGACGTGCTCGTGATCGGCGCCGGCGGCGCCGGCCTCACTGGCTGCGAAGGAATTGATCGCCAAGGGCGTCTCGGTGGTCGTGCTCGAGGCGCGCGACCGCATCGGCGGCGCGCGCCTTCACCGAGAACAGCATGGGCGTGCCCTGGGACCACGGTTGCTCCTGGCTGCACGCCTCGAACGTCAATCCCTGGGTCGAAGTACGCGCAGCAACAGAATGGCTTCGAGGTCTTCCCCGACCGCTTCGCGCGCGCGATCTACGACGGCGCGCGGCGCATGAGCGAAGCCGAGACCGCGGGCTACCGCGCCGTGCACGAGCGCATGGACGCGCGAACTCGACAAGGCCGGCGGCCGCGGCCTCGACATTCCCGCCGAGGCGGCGATGACGCAGGAGACGCTCGCCGATCCCTGGTACCCGATGGCGATGGAGGACCTGACCGGCTGGGAAGGCATCGAGCCCGCGAACTTCTCCGCGCTCGATTCCTACCAGTTCGACGAGAACGGCGAGGATTTCATGATCCCGCGCGGCTACGGCACGCTGCTCGCGCATTACGCCAAAGGCGTGGACGTGCAGCTGAAGACGCCGGTGACGCGGATCCGCTGGGGCGGGAAGGGCGTCGCTGCCGACACCCGACGCCGGCCTCGTCACCGCGCGCGTCGCGGTGATCGCCTTGCCGTCTCCATCATCGCGGAGGGCTCGGTCATCTTCACGCCGCACCTGCCGGTCGAGGTGCTGCAGGCGCATCACGACCTGCCGCTCGGGATCCTCCAGAAGATCGCGCTGCGCTTCAAGAAGAACGTGTTCCCGTCCGAGACGACGGAGTTCCTCAGGCGAAGCGCGACGACGGCCGCGGACTCAGCTACCTGACGCGCCACTGGGGCAGCAACGTCTGCATCGCCTTCTCGACGGGGCGGCTCGCGCGCGAGCTGGAAGCGGAGGGCGAGGCCGCCGGCATCGAGCACGCGCTCGACGGAGTTCAGCGCGATGCTGGGCAGCGACGTACGCAAGCAGTTCGACAAGGGCGCGGCGACCGCCTGGGCCTCGGACCCGTTGCGCGCGGCGCCTACTCGCACTGCGTGCCCGGGAAATACGGCGCGCGCGCGGTGCTGACAGCGCCACGTCGGCGGGCGCCTCGTGTTCGCGGGCGAGCACACCGAGCAGGCAGCCTACGGCACGCTGCACGGCGCACATCTTTCCGGCATCCGCGCCGCCGCCGAGGCGCGGCGGCTGCTGGGACAGGCGTAACGGCCATGGGCTACGTTCTCTACGACTACCTGCCCTCGGGCAATGGCTACAAGTGCCGCCTGATGATGAAGGCGCTCGGCATCCCGTACGAGCTCAGGCAGATGAACATCGTCGCGGGCGCGACGCGCACGCCCGAATACCTCGCGATCAACCCGGCCGGCAAGATCCCGGTGCTGATGGTGCCGGGCCGCGGGCCGATCGCGGAGAGCCACGCCATCATCAACTTCCTGGCCGAGGAACGCCGCTCATGCCGGCGGACAAGTACGAACGCGCCGCTCGTCTGGCAGTGGCTCGGCTTCGAGCAGTACCAGCTCGAGCCCGGCGTCGCGACCGTGCGTTTCTGGCTGAAGTCGCTGAAGAAAACGCCCGAGGAATCTCGGCGAGAAATACGTCGAGCGCTTCCAGCGCGGCGCGCGAGGCGCTCGCGGTGCTGGAGAAAGGCCTGACCGGCCGGCGCTGGCTCGTCGGCGAGAGTGCGACGCTCGCGGACATCGCGCTCTTTGCCTACACGCACGTGGCGGACGAGGCGGGCTACCGCTTGAGCGACTATCCCGGCGATCAGCGCCTGGGTCGCGGAGTTCAGGCGGTTGCTGGTACTCGCCGATCACCGAGCGCCTGAGGGAGGTCGCGCGATGGAACAGGAGGAACTGGCTCGCATTGCCGCGTTGCTCGAGCAGATCCGCGACAACCAGTCGGAGCAGCTGGCGACAGCGCGAAGCGCCTCGAATTCCAGAAGAAGCCAGCTCGAGGTCTGGTTCGACGCCAGTCCGAGCGAGCCGAGAGAGCATCCAAGACCGAGCGGAGTGAGCCCAGGCGCGCGGCGCTGGCATCATGACGACTCGCCGCGCCGCTCGCTCGCGATCGTGCTGCCGGTCGTGATCCGCGTTGATCGTCTACCTGAGCTGGCTGATTCTTCCGGTAACCATGCTTCCTTCGCGCCGCGAGGCTTTCCGCTACTGGTTCGGCGGCTCGGGCTGATCTCCTTCGGCGGGCCGGTCGCACAGATCGCGATCATGCATCGCGAAGCTCGTCGAGGAGCGGCGCTGGGTCGACGAGCGCACGCCACCTGAATGCGCTCAATCTCTGCATCCTGCTGCCGGGCCCCGAGGCGCTTCAGCTCGCGATCTGGCTTGGCTGGCGCCTGCACGGCGTTGCGGGTGGCGTCGTCGCGGGACTCTGCTTCATCCTGCCGTCGGTGGCCCTGCTGCTCGGCCTGTCGTTCATTTACGCGCTGCATGGAGACGTCCCGCTGGTCGCGCCGCGCTCCTCGGGGTTGAAGGCGACCGCCATCGCGCTCATTGCCCAGGCGGTCGTGCGGATCTCGCGCGCGCGCGCTCAGGGAACCCGCTCCACTGGTTGCTGGCCGGCGTTGCACTCGTCCTGATGGTCAGCCGGCTGGCGCCGTTTCCGCTCGTGGTCGCCGGCGCCGCGCTCGTCGGTTTTCTGATGAGAAACGCGAGGCGCAGCGCCACCGGTGCCCGCATCGCCGCGTCGCCTTTCCTGGCGGACGCTCGCGACAGGCATCGCGCTATGGGGTCGCGCCCGCGATCGCAATCCTGTTGCTCGCCGGGCCGGATTCGCTGTTCGCCGGATATCTACCGGTTCTTCACGACGGCGGCGCTCGTGACTTTTGGCGGCGCCTACGCCGTGCTCGCCTGGGTCAACCAGCAGGCGGTGGAGGTCTACGGCCTGGCTCACGCAGGCCGAGACCGTCGCCGGTCTCGCGCTTGCGGAGACGACGCCCGGGCCCCTGATCATCGTGCTGCAATTCGTCGGATTCATGGCGGGCTGGAACCAGCCTGGCGTCGCCGCGCCGCCGGCCGCCGCGACGATCGCCGCGTTGCTCGCTTCCTGGGCCACCTTCCTGCCGTCCTTCGTATTCATCCTGGTCGGCGCGCCCTACGGCGAAAAGCTGTCGTCCAACGTGCGGCTGTCGACGGCGCTTGCCTGCATGACGGCTGCCGTCGTCGGCGTGATCGGCAGCCTCGCCATCGCTTTCGGCCGCAATGTCCTGTTCCCCGCCGGCCTGGGCGACGCCCGACTGGGCCGCGATCGGAATCGCGCACGGCCGCCTTCGTCCTGCTGCAGTGGACACGCGTGGACGCCATCTGGGTCATCGCCGGGGGCGCGGCGGCGGGGCTCGCGCTGGCCTTCGTCTGACGCGCGGCCGTCGTGCTAGTTTTCGCGACATGAAATACCTGCACACGATGGTGCGCGTGAGCGACCTCGCAGGCATCGATCGCTTTTTACGGCGCTGCTCGGCTTGCAGGAAGTGCGGCGCATCGAGAACGAGAAAGCGCGCTTCACGCTCGTCTTCCTCGCCGCGCCCGGCGACGAGGACGCGCAGGTCGAGCTCACGCACAACTGGGATCCGGAGCCGTACACGATCGGCCGCGCCTTCGGCCACCTCGCGTACCAGGTCGACGACATCTACGCGCTGTGCGCGAAGCCTCAAGGCCGCCGGCGTCACCATCAACCGCCCGCCGCGCGACGGCGCACATGGCCTTCGTCCGCTCGCCCGACAACATCTCGGTCGAGCTTGCTGCAGAAGGGGAAGGCACCTGGCGCCCGGCGGAACCCTGGGCCTCGATGCCGAACACCGGCGCTGGTAGAAATCGAGGACCGTGGCTTCAGGGTGGCGACGTGGCCGCTTCGCGCCAGGCCGTTGCCGGGTGGCGAGCAAGTCGAATGTCCGTTCTTCTGAGCGCGCGAGCCACCCGGCCGGCCGTGGCGCGAAGCGCCTTCGTCAGCCCGCGATGTAGTCGCCTCAGGTCCTCGATCTCGTGCTTCTGCTCGTCGATGACCGCCTTGACGCAGTCCCCGCGATCGAGATCACGCCGACCAGCTCGCCTTCTTCGACGACTGGCAGGTGCCGGATGCGCTTCTCGGTCATCAGCATCATGCACTCGTTGCACGGACGTGCTGCGGCCCGACGACGATGACCGGCGCGCTCATGATGGTGCGACCGTCGTCTCCGTGGACTTGCGGCCCATCAGCACGACCTTGCGCGCGTAGTCGCGCTCGGAAACGATGCCGGCGAGGCGGCCGCCCTCGGTCACGGGCAGGGCGCCGATGAAGTGGTCGGCCATCAGCTGGATCGCGGTCCTGACCGGTTCACCCGCGTCGATCGTGACGACGCCGGCGCTTCTTCCCCTCGAGTAACTGCCTGACCGTACGCATTGGCCCCCTCCGCAAGCAGTGCTTCACCGGATACTACGCCCGCTGGAGGCCGACGACCACGCGACCGGATGCGCGCGCACTCACGCCGCTCGCGAGCCCCGGGCGGGTCCCCGAGCGAGCGAATGCGGTCGCCGCCCTGAGCGAGCGAGGGCCCCCGCCCGGGGCGACGCGCGCGCCGCCGCCTAGGCCTTGCGCGCCTCCACGCCGCAAGGACTCGCGGCTTCCTGCTCCGGCGAGAAACCCTGACGTCAGCTGCGGCCTTGCGATCCGCCGGCCGCGTCTCGTGCCAGGCGAGCGTGTCGCGCACGGTCTCCTCGAGCGAGCGCGCCTTGAGGCCCCTGGTCCGCGGAGGCCTTCATGCCGGTCAGCGAGCCGCCGGCTTCCTCGCCGTGCATCGGCCCCAGGGCGCGAAGTTCATCTCCTCGGGCTTCATCTGGGTGGCGAGGAAATCCTCGTCGATCCACGTGAGCTTCTGTGTCCGCGCCCGTCACCTTGCGGCTCATGTCCATGAGGTTGCCCATGGTGATCGCGCCGGGCGGCGTGACGGCGTTGAAATACCGTCCACGCGCCGATCGACCGGAGTCCCATCGGCGAAAGCAGCGAGGTCGCGCACGTCCACGATCTGGATGGGATCGGCAGGCGTTCCCGGCACGGCCATGTCGCCGCCCTTCGCAACGCGCACGGGCCAGTAGGTGAAGCGATCAGTCGGATCGAGCGGCCCCACGATGTAGCCCGGGCGCACGATCGAGGAGCGCTTGCCGTAGGCGTCGCGCACGTATCTGCTCGCAGAGCGCCTTCATCGGCCCGTAAGTCTCGTTCGTGATCTCTTCCTGGTCCTTGTTCTCGAGCACGCCGGTCGGCGAGCCGATGTCGTTGGGCTTCACGAAGCTCGCGTAGGCCGAGATGCTCGAGATGTAGAGGCAGTAGCCCGTGTTCGGCGCGAGCAGGTCCGCCGACATCTTCGTGTACTTCGGGATGTAGCCGGTGTTGTCGACGACGACGTCCCACTTGCGTCCCCTTCAGCGAGTCGAGCTGGCCCCTGCGGTCGCCGTTCAGCGTCTCGACGTTCTCGACGCCGTCCGGCATCGCGCTTGCCGCGGTTGAAGTGCGTGACCTTCCACCGCGCGCGCGAGCGCGAGCTGCGGTCATGTGCGGCCCAGATGAACCCGCGTGCCGCCGAGGATCAGCATCGTGCCCGCGGCTTTCTTCGGCGGCGCAACCAGGCGGGCTCCGGCGAGCGCGAAGTGCCGTGCCGGCGCCGGCTTTCAGGATCGTGCGACGTGACATTTTCATCGATGGCTCCTCAACGTGCGCCGGCCGGCACGTAATGCTCGAGCCAGTTCTTGACTTCGGAATACCAGAACAGCGAATTCTGGCGCTTCAGGACCCAGTGGTTCTCGTCCGGGAAGTACACGAGCCGGCTCGGCACGCCGCGTTGTTCTGCAGGATCTGGAACAGCTCCATGCCGTTGTTGAGCGGCACGCGCTGGTCGAGCTGGCCGTGGATCACGAGCGTCGGCGTCTTGAAGTTGCGCGGCGCTGGTCGCGCGGCGAGTATTTCGCGAATTCCTCGGGCTTTTCCCAGGCCTCGAAGAAGCGGTTCGTTCTCGGCGCCGTAGTCGCCGCCGTACATCGCGTAGTTGTCGTAGACCGCCGCGTGCGCGATGAGCGCCTTGAACGGGTGCTGGGCGGCCGAGCAGCGTCGCGGCCAGGAAGCCGCCGTAGCTGCCGCCACCCGCGGCACCATGCGGTCGCTGTCGATCCAGGGCTTCGACTCGAACCACTCCGCGGCCTTGATCGTGTCCTCGTAGGGCAGGGTGATGCCGTCGGGATTGATCGAGTCGGTGAACTTCGTGGCCGAAGCCGCTCGAGCCGTGGAAGCTGTGCCAAGCCGTCACGTAGCCCCAGCTCGCGAACACTTCGGCGTTCCAGCGGAAGGTCCAGCTGTCGTGGACGCCGTTGTGCGGCCCGCCGTAGCAGGATGAGGTAGAGCGGATATTTCTTCGCCGGGTCGAAGCCAGGCGGGTAGATCACCCACATCTGGATGTCGGCGCCTTCCGCGCCCTTGTAGGTCACGCTCGACCTTGCCGAGGCGAGTCGCGGCGAGCTGCTCGTCGTTGTGGTCGGAGAGCTTGGTTGCGGCGCCGTCCTTGGTCGAGACGGCGACCAGCGTCGGCGGCTCGGTGAAGGATTGCCGCAGCGCGACGAGTGTCGCGGGCTTCCCGGCGATCGCGAGCGAACTGAAGCTCGAGCTCGTCGTCAGCGCATGCTGCGCGCCCTTCGCGACGTCGAAGCGGTAGATGCGCTCGGTCGCCGCGTCGTCGACCGGCGCGTAGAACGACTTCGAGTCGGGCGCCCAGCGAGATGCCGCTGACCGAGCGGTCCCAGTCCGCGGCGACGCGCCGGCGCGCGTCCGACTCTTGCGGTCGACGAGCCAGAGCTGCTTGGTATCGCCGTAGAAGCCCTTGATGGTCTGCTTCGAGTAGGCGAGGTAACGGCCGTCCGGGCTGTACGACGGGCTCCTCGTCGGCCGCGGGGTTGTCCGCGGTGAGGTTCTTCGCCGCGCCGCCGCTCGCCGGAACGACGTAGACGTCCGTGTTTTCGTCGCGGCCGCTCGCGTCGCTGTTGGCGACGAAGGCGATTTCCCGACCGTCCGGCGAGATGTCGTAAGAACTCCTGCCGTTCTCGCGCCGCGGCAGCGACTGGCCGGGATTCAGCGTGATCGCGACCGGTGTCGCGCCGTCGATCGCGATGGAATAGAGATGCGGGATGCGATCCTCGATGAAGTGATCCCAGTGCGTGACCGGCGGGCGATCCCAGGTCATCGCGCTCATCTTCGACTCTTCGCGCGCGGTCAGCTTTTCCTTGGTCTTGGCCCAGTCCGTGATGTCCGGCCAGACCTCGGTGATGAAGGCGATGCGCTTCGAGTCCGGGAACCACTTCGGCGCGGCGACGCCGGTCGGGACGTCGCTGACGCGCGTCGCTTCGCCGCCGTTCGCGGCGATCACGTAGAGCTGCGACTGCTTGTCGTCGCCGCGCTTCGCGACGAATGGCGATGTAGCGGCCGTCCGGGCTCCAGTCGGCTCGGTCTCGTTGCCTTTCGAGCTCGTGAGGCGCTGCGGTTTGCCGCCGGCGGTCGGCACGAGGTAGAGGTCGGAATCGCCCTTGTCGTTCTCTGCGTCGTAACGCTTGAGGTCGTAGACCGCGAACTTGCCGTCCGGCGAAATCGCAGGCGCACCGACGCGCTTCAGCTGCCACATCGTCTCCGGCGTCAGCGGCGCGGGCGCTCCGTCTGCAAGGGCGGCGACCGGCAGGACCGCGAGGGCGGCCGCAAAGCAGGCGGATGGCGTAGATTCATGAAGCTCTCCGGGCCGGCAGGCGCGGCGTTTCGAGGTGCGTGATTCTGAGGGCTGCGGGTCGGGCCTTTGCAAACTCGTTTCGGCGCAAGGCAGGCACGTTGCACCGCAATGGCGATTGGTGGACAGTGTCCGCATGCGGGATCTCGGGCGAATTGAAGGAGCGCGTGCGGGCCTTTGTCGCCGAACGCGACTGGGACCGCTTCCACAGCCCGGAAGAACCTCGCGATGGCGCTCTCGGTCGAGGAACCTCCGAACTCGTCGAGCTGTTCCAGTGGCTGACGGAGGAAGAAAGCGCGGCGCTCGACGGCAAGCAGCGCCAGCGCGTCGCCGAAGAGCTTGCGGACGTGCTGTGGTTCCTGGTCCGCCTCTCGGACCGGCTCGACATCGACCTGCTCGCAGCCGCCGAGCTGAAGCTTGCGGAAAACGCGAAGAAGTATCCCGCCGACCGCGTCCGCGGCAGAGCTCCAAGAAACACGACGAGTATCGTAAAGGGGATCTGACTCCCCTTTCAGCGAGGCGTCAGCGCGCTTTCTTGCCCGCCGGTGTCGACGGCGCGTCCGGCTTCTTCTCCTCCGGCGCCAGGCGCAGCCGGCTTTTCCTCGGCGACCGTGCGCTCCAGGAACCACTGCGTCACGCCCTGTTCCTTCGGCCCGACGTAGTGGAACCAGCGATGCTCGATGCGCTCCGGCGACACGAAGCGCAGCTCGCCCTTGTGCACGTGGCCGTCGTGGTCCGCATCGAAACCCGCTGCCGCCGTCGAACTCTGAGCTTCGCAGTTCCGCCGTCGAATCCGCGCCGAGCTTGTATGTCGGCTGGTTGCCGGCTGGCGAATACTGCACGGCGCGCAGCTTTCCGCTCGCGAGGAAATACACCGTGACCATCGGCAGGCTGCCGGTCGGGGTTCTGGTACTCGATGACGGCCTTGCCGCCGCTCACGACTTCGAAGCGCGCCGTGACCGGCGGACCTGGCGAGCGGATCTTCCGGCTATGTCCGGTCCAGTCGCCCGCGAGCGACACGATCCGGTCATAAATCGCCTTGTCTTCCGGCGCACGGCCGCGGCTGACGCACCCATGGGCGAGCGCCGATGCGCCGACGCTGCGACGGCTGCCGGGAGTGTGCGCAAATGCTTGGGCATGACGGGTCCCTCATGCACCATGATAGCGGCACAATAAGGAGAACGGGCAGGCATGGCGACTTCGAGGCGAGCAACCGGCTAACGCGCCCGCGCGGCTGCGGCGCATGTACATCGATTGCCGTTACGGCCAGCTGCACCGCGACCGCTTATCCCTCGAGCGGCGGCTTCGACGAGGCGGCGCCGCTCATCTTCCTGCACGCCGAGGACGGCAGCGGCGCCGACTTTCGGCCGCTTGCGCGGCGCTGCTTCGGCACCGATCGCTCGATTTACGTGCGCCGGACCTGCCGGGCAGCGGCGCGTCCGACTCGCCGAAAGGCCGCATGGCGGTCGCCGGCCTCGCGCTCGCCGTCGTGGATCTCATCGGTCACCTGCGCCTGCGCCGCGTCGACCTCCTCGGCTGCGGGCGCGGCGCAACTGTCTGTCGAGCTCGCCGCCACGCGGCCGCAGGAAGTGCGGCGCCTGATCGTCGCCGGCACGCAGCAGCCGCGCAACGCGGCATCGCCCAGCCGATGCTCCAGCTCTCGCCCGATCCGGGGCGCATTTCTCGAGCCGGCAGACACGGTCGTCGCCGAGATCCGCAGCTTCCTCGACCGCGTCTAGCCTGGAACCGCGTCGCGCGCCGCGGGCCGATTGCGGCGGTCGCAACCAGCACCGCCGCAAGCAGCGGCAGGGTCGCGTAATTGAGGCGCTCCCAGCCGATCGTCGTGACCGCAAGCCCCGCCAGTAGCGAGGCCGCCGCCTGTGAGCCGAAAACCAGGAAGTCGTTCAGCGTCTGCGCCTGGATGCGCTCGCCGCGCCGGTAGGTCTTGGTGAGCAATCGTCGTCGCGGCGATGAAGAGCAGGTTCCAGCCGAGCCCGAGCACCGCCGAGCGCCCAGCCATAGTGCAGGGCGGCGTGACCGCCATGCGTCGCGATCGCGACGCAGACGGCATCAAGCAGCGTGCCGGCGACGATCACCGGGCGCTCGCCGAATTTCGCGATGATCCAGCCGCTTCCGAGCGAGGGCAGGTACATCGCGAGCAGGTGCACCTGGATCACGTGCGCGGTCGAGATCTCGTCGTGGCCGTCCACGACGTGCATGCTGATCGGCGTCGCCGTCGTGATGAAGCTCATCACCGCGTAGGAGGTCGAGCGCCGCGAGCACCGCGACGCGATAGACCGGCTGCGCAGCGATTTCCCCATGCCGCCGGGGCGGGGCCGGGTCGTCGGCATGCACATGGCGTCGAATCGGGGACCTGCGCGAGCAGGATGGCCGCGACGAGGTACAGGACAGTGCCCGCGTAGAAGGATCCGGCGTAGTGCGCCGCCGGCACGAGGTCCGCCGTGCGCACCGCGAGCTCCGGGCCCGAGCCAGGCCGCGAGCAGCGCCCCGCTCATGACGACCGCGATCGCGCGGCTCGCGTGCGTCTCCGGCACGTACTCGGTCGCCGCGAAGCGGCTTACTGCATGACGACCGCGTTGTTGGAGCCGAGCAGGAAGGCGGCGGCGCAGAAGAGCCAGAAGCGGCCGGTCGCGATCGCGTACCCGGCGAGCACGCAGCCCGCGCCGGCCCGCAGGGCGCTGCAGGCGGAAGGCCGTGCGCCGCCCGAAGCGATGGATCAGGGCCCCGGCCGGCAATACGCTCGCCGCCAGTCCCGCGATCAGCACCGACACCGGCAGCGTCGCGAGCGCGGGCGTCGGCGCGAGGTGCGAGCCGATGATTCCGCCGAGCAGGACGAACAGGAAACTGCCCGACATGCACAGCGCCTGCGTTGCGGAGAGCATCCAGACCGGTCGCATGGCGGCCATCCTACACAGCGCAAAGCCGCGCGTGGCCTGTGACGCAGTTCACACTCGGTTGCGTCGTCGGTCGGCGAGCCACGGCTAAGTCATTGAAAAACAATGAGCCCGATCCGGATCGAGCCGAGCTGGATTCGTAGCTCGGCGACAACTCAGGGGATAATGGTCGCCATGGAGAAGGGGAAGGGGATGGGACCCCGGACGACGGCATCGTCTCCGAGGACCTCACGTTACTCGTCGAGCACATCGAGCTCACAGAGTCGCCCATCGCTTGCCGGAATCCCACGAATGGGAACTCGCGACTCCCGGCCACCGATCTCGACGACGCTCCGATCCTAATCGGCGAGGTTGCCGATGACGACCCCTGAACTCGACAGCATGGGCGTCGAAGAAGAAGACGCCCAGCTCTACACCGAGACCCAGGCCGACCTCAACCAGCTGCTGACGAGCGAGCGGCGCCGGACCGACCAGGCCGCTGCGCTGGCCGCCGAGCGCTGCGCGCTGGCAGAAGCGGATCGAGGGTCTGCTTCGCTCGCTCGCCGAGCGCGACCAGCTGCTCTCGCCGAGCGCGAGCGCCGGATCGAGGAACTGCAGGCCCGGCTCGCGACCCGCACGCTCGAGCGCGAGGGCCTGGCCGCGGAACTGCGCGATTCGCGCCCGCTGAACGCCGCGGTCACCGATGCGCTGCCGCCGGACGCACCGGAGTCCCGCGCCGACGCGACGGCCGAGCCCTACCCCGAAGTGGATTTCACGCTCGAGCTGCCGGCCCCGGAGCTGCCGCCGGTCGCGCCGCGAGGTCGCCGCGACGCCGCGCCTGCGCCGCTACCTGATCGGCCTCGACCTCGTCGGCTGCGTGCACGAGATTGCGAGCCGGCGCGTCAACATCGGCCGCACGCGCGACAACGACCTTCGCATCGTCGACCCGACCGTGAGCCGCCTGCACGCCATGCTGACGGTCAGGAACGGCGAAGCGATGCTGGTGGACGCGAACAGCCGGAACGGCATCTTCGTGAACGGCATCCAGGTGCGCTACGCGCGCCTCGACGACGGCGACCTCGTCACCTTCGGCACGGTCCGTTTCCGCTACCGCGTCGGATCCGACGCGACCGGCGGTCTGGGCGGCTCCGCCTGAGACTGCAGCCGGATCTTTCCGATCGGCCTGAGCGCGATCAGCGCACCCAGGCATAGAACCAGCAGGACGATTGTGAGGCGGCACCGGCGTACGCCCGGTGAGCGCCGCGACCGTCTGCGAGGCGACTGCGGCCGTGACCAGCTGCAGGAACCCGAACAACCCGGACGCCGCGCCCGCGATTGCCGGGTCGCGCGAGATCGCGCCGATGGTCGAGGAGGGCGCCGCGATCGCATTCGCGAAGCCGATCGCCATGCCGGGGATGAAGAGCGCCAGCGGATGCCAGACGCCCTGCAAGCGCAAGCGCCGCCATCGTGGCCGCGCCCGCGAAGGCGATGATCCCGCCCATCCGCATCATGCGTTGCCCGCCGAGGCGGCCCGTCATGCGCGCCGCGACCATGAAGCCGGTGAACGAGGCGATGGCCGGAAAGAACAGCAGGAGCGCCGAAGCGCGAGGGCGAGACGCCGAGCACGTCGATCGCGACATAGGGCGCGCCGGTCACGAAGGTGTAGATCATGCTGACCATGCAGGAGCCGTACAGCAGGAACGCGAGGTATTCGCGCGAGCCGAGCAGGCGCTTGTAGCCGGACCAGTAGCGCAGCGACGGCCCGGCCGACCGGTCGGCGCGCCTGCGCATCGCGCAGGTTCCGCGAGGCGAAGACGAAGACGCCAAAGCCGAGGACGCCGGAGAGCGCAAAGACGGCGCGCCAGTCGAGCCACTCCAGCACGAAGCCGCCGAGCGTCGGCGCGAGCATCGGCGCGATCAGGATCGCAGTCGCCGTGGCGGCGAGCGCGGAGGCGGCTTTCGCCGGCCCGAAGTGATCGAGGATCGTCGCCCGCATGACCGACATCGCGGCGCCGCCGCCGAAGGCCTGCACCACGCGCGCGACGACCAGCGCGTCGAGCGATTTCGCGACGATGCCGGCGGCGCTGCCGAGCACGAAGAGCGCGAGCGAGAGCAGCACGATGCGCCGGCGCCCATAGCGGTCCGGAGAGCGGCGCGACCATGAGGTTGCCGAGCGCGATCGAGAGGATCGACAGGCTGATGAGCAGCTGCGCCGCATGCGGCGCGACCTGCATCGCGAGCGCAATCGCGGGCAGGCGCCGGCAGCAGCACGTGCAGGCTGAAGGTGCCGATCGAGCCGATGATCGCGGAACCTGCGATCAACCGCCGGGAAGCGTCGCGTGTCTGCAAGCAGGCATCTTGCAGCGGGCTGTCCAGGGCCGCAACCGACCGGTTTCCGCCTAACTGGTAGAATCACCCCGGCCGGCCGCCCGGCGCACGATGCTGGCCTACTTCCTGATTCTCTTCGCCCTGATACTCGTGAACGGACTGTTCGCGATGGCCGAGCTTTCGCTGTTTTCCTCGCGCGTCGACGCGCCTGCGGCAACTCGCGCAGGAAGGCAGCCGCGGCGCCCGCGCGGCGCTCCGGCTTCTCGACGATCCGACCCGCTTCCTGTCCACGGTGCAGTTTTTCATCACGCTGATCGGCGTGCTCGCGGGCGTCTATTCCGGCGCGCGCTTCGCCGCGCCGCTCGCAGACTGGCTCTCGCGCTTCGAGTTCCTCGCTGCCGGTCGCGCCGTATCTCGACACGACGGCCTACGGCCTCGTCGTCGTCGGCGTCACGTTCCTGTCGCTCGTGATCGGCGAGCTCGTGCCGAAGCGGTGGGCGCTCACCAACCCCGAGCTGATCGCCTCGCGCCTCGCGCCGCTGATGGAGGCGCTCGCGCTCTTCGGCAAGCCCTTCGTCTGGGTGCTGCAGGGGCTCGACCGAGCTCGTCACGCGCATCCTCGGCATCCGCACGACGACCAACCGCGCGGTGAGCGAGGAGGAGATCCGCTCGATGATCGCGGAAGGCGCGCACACCGGCATCTTCCACGTCGCCGAGCACCACATGATCGAGGGCGTGCTGCGCCTGACGGACCGCACGGTGCGCAGCATCATGATCCCGCGCGGCGACGTCGTCTCGGCTCGACGCGGCGGATCGGCCGCGAGACGGTCTGGAATGCCGTGCGCACCAGCGGGCACTCGCGCTACCCGGTCTGCCGCGGCCAGCTCGACGAGCTGGTCGGCGTCGTGCTGACCGGCGACCTCGCGGAGTGGCTCGGCAACCCGGAGTCCGGCGAGCTCGCGGCGCGCGTGCACGCGCCGCTCATCGTGCACGAGTCGACGCGGATCCTGCGCGCTCCTCGACCTCTTCCGCGAATCGAAGATGCACTTCGCCGTGATCGTGGACGAGCACGGCTTCGATCGAGGGCGTCGTCACGCCGTCCGACATCCTGACGGCGATCGCCGGCGAGCTGCCGGAATCCGCGACGGAAGAACCTGCGGGAGGCCGTTGCGCGCGACGATTCTTCCTGGCTCGTGGACGGCAGCATGTCCATCGACGACGTCGAGCGCCTGCTCGGCAGCGGCAACATGCGCTCGGGCGACGACTACACGACGCTCGCGGGCTTCGTGCTCGCGCAGCTCGGCCACCTGCCGACGACGGGCGAAAGCTTCCGCTGGCGGGCCTTCCGCTTCGAGGTCGTGGACATGGACGGCCGCCGCATCGACAAGCTGCTGGTCCATCGCCTGGCGGCCCGGCTGAAGCGATGACCTACCGTCCCGTCCGCCCGGGCAGGCACCGGACGATCTCGCTCCGGTGGCCTCGATCCACCACCTGATGACCTGGGGGCCGGATTCCGAGGACCCGGTGATCGTCCTGCACGGCTATGCGGATTGCGCGGCGAGCTTCCAGTTTGTCGCGGACGAGATCTCGCCCGCGCTTCCGCTCGTCGCCGTGGACTGGCGCGGGTTTGGCGGCAGCGCGCGAAATCCCGGCGGCTACTGGTTTCCGGATTACTACGCCGATCTCGACGATCTCGTCGACCGGCTCTGCCCGCGCGCGCCCGCGCGCATCGTCGGTCACAGCATGGGCGCGAACGTCGGCGATGATCTACGCGGGCGTGCCGCCCGCCGCGCGTGCGCGCGCTCGTGAATCTCGAGGGCTTCGGCCTGCCGCGCACGGAGGCCTCGCAGGCGCCCGCCCGCCTCGAGAAGTGGCTCGATGAACTGCGCGCGCCTGCCGAATTTGCCGATTACGCCGATGCGGCCGAGCTCGCGGCGCGCATCGCGAAGCGAAACCCGCGGATCACGCCCGAGCGGGCGGCCTGGGTGGCGGAATGCTGGAGCCGGTCGCTGCCGGGCGGCGGCGTGCGCCTGCTCGCCGATCCCGCGCACCGTCGCGTGAATCCGTATCTCTACCGCCGCGAGGAGATGGAGGCCTCGCTGGCGCCGGATCGAGGCGCGCGTCCTGCTCGTCGTCGGTTCGGAATCGGAGCTGCTCGCGCGGCTCGCGCCGGAAGGCGGCGTCGAATCCTTCCGTCCGCTGGTGCGGGACCTTCGCGTGGAAACGGTGGCCGGCGCGGGGCACATGCTGCATCATGAAGAGCCGCGCGCCGTCGCGCGGCTCATCGAGACTTTTGTCGAGGATTCCTGATGTCGCCGCGGCCGTGGCCACGCATGCTCCTCTGGATCACGCTCGTGGTCCTGCCGTGTGCCGCGCTGTCGCGGATCCACCCGCACGACGCGCTGCACCTGGATGCTCGAGATATTTCCCGTCGCCATCGTGCTGCCGCTGCTGTACCTGACGGCGCGGCGGTTTCCGCTGACGCCGCTCCTCTACGGGCTGATCGGCGTGCACTGCCTGATCCTCATCGTGGGCGCGCACTACACCTTGCGCGCTCGTGCCGCTCGGCTTCTGGGTCCAGGACGCGCTCGACCTTGCGCGCAATCACTATGACCGCCTCGGTCATTTTGCCCAGGGCTTCGTGCCCGCGATTGCCGTGCGCGAGATCCTGATCCGGACCTCGCCGGTCACGAAGGGCGGCTGGCTCGCGTTCCTGACGGTGGCGACCTGCCTCGCGATCAGCGCGACGTACGAATTCGTGGAATGGTGGACCTCGCTCGCGGCGGGCGTCGCGGCCGACCAGTTCCTGGCGACCCAGGGGGACATCTGGGATACGCATTGGGACATGTTCATGGCGCTCTGCGGCGCAATCGCCGCGCTGCTCCTGCTGTCGCGCGTGCAACGATCGCGCAATCGCGCGGATGCGCGCGGCATGAGGTGGCAAGCTGCGCAATTTTCTCCGGCGCAACATCACCTACGCCTGGGCGCGGCGCATCGTCGTCGCCGTGATCGGCGGCAGCACCCTCGCTGATCGGCATCGCGATGATCGTGCTGCCGGGGCCCGGCGATCGTCGTGATACCGCATTCGGCCTCGGCATCCTCGGCCTCGAATTCGCCTGGGCGCGCCACCGGCTGCGCAAGCTCAAGGCGACGGCGCACGACGTCGTGAACCGCGTCCGCGGCAAGCCGAAGCCGCCCGCAGGCCGCCGCCCTAGGCGATCAAGCCTTCAGGTTTGAATCGACGATGGCGAGCGTGCGCGCCAGCGGGCCCGCGGACTTCGACTGGAGTTCGGCGATCTCGGCGAGGGTCGCGGTCTTGAACGCGCCTTCCCGCACCGACGGCAGGTTGATGCGCACGTTCATGAGGGCCGCGTCGAGCCCGGCCTTGGCGAGCAGCGCGCCGACGCCGGCGTCCGAAGTCGAATTCCGGTTTCCGCTCGCGGCGGCCTGCTCGGTGAGTCTCGAGCGCCTGCAGGCAGAGCCGCGCCGTGGCGAGCGGAACGGCGGTCGCCTTCTCGTAGGCGGCCGCGATCGCGGACGCTCGCGCCGCTTTCTGTTCCTCGGTGGGCCTTCGGCAGGCGCATGGCCGCCAGCACGTCGTCGAATGCCTTCGTGTCGTCGTCGACGGCCCGCAGCAGCGCGGCCTTCAGCAGCTGGGCCCGCTCCGCCAGCGTAGCGACAAGCGGCGCCCACGCCGACTCGTAGCCAGCCTTGCCGACCGCGTGAGGTTGGCGACCATCGCCGCCAGCGCCGCGCCGAGGCTGCCGGCGAGCGCCGCGACCGAGCCGCCGCCCGGGGCCGGCGAGTTGCTCAGAGACTTCGTCGACGAAGCGCTCGACCGTCATTGAAACCAGGGTGCCGCCACGCGCACAGCGTACCTGATGATCCGCTTGTCGGGGTCGAAGGGCGAGAGCTGGGCGAGGCCGAGCGACTGGACCGCAATCTCCACGCAGCTCGCGCTCCGGCAGGCCGGCCGAGCGGCCCTGCTTCTGCAGGTAAAAGCGGCCCGCTTCCAGCGAGCGGCTCGAGCGGCGTCATGCCGACGAGTTCGGAGCCGGTCACGACGAGGCCGAGCTTCGGCGGCCTCTTCACGCGTCGTTTCGAACACTTCGTGCAGCGGCGTGCGTCCGGTAAGCTCAGGAGGTTGATCGACACCTGGGCTTGGCGGTATTGCTCGATGTACCAGCCGATCGCCTTCACCGCCTTGAGGCGGCCCGGCACGCGCAGCTCCCGGCCTTGCGCGTCGGTGACGACCTGGCCTCTTCGCATCGCGCTTCGAGGCAGTCCGCTTCGCGGATGTTGAGCGCGACCTCGTTGGCAAGCTTCTGGTCGCGCGAGTTGACGTTGACGTTGTAGGCGATGAGGAATTCGCGCGCGCCGACGACGCGTGGCGCCGAGCCGCTCGTTGAAGACGGCAGGGCCCCGCATCGCGGCGCCCAGTCAGGCTCGGCGAGCTTCTGGCGCAGGCCCTCGTACTCGCCGGCGCGGATGTCGGCGAGGTTGCGCCGCTCCGGCCGCGTCGCCGCGTACTCGTAGAAATAAACCGGCAAGGCCAGCGCCTCGGCGAGGCGGCGGCCCAGCGCCCGCGACGGTCTCGACGCACTGGTCCATCGTCACGCCGGAGATCGGAACGATCGGGCAGACGTCGAGCGCGCCCATGCGCGAGTGGGCGCCCTCGTGCTTCGACATGTCGATGAGCTCGCTCGGCCGCGACCGCGCCCCGGAATGCCGCCTCGCTCACCGCGTCGGGCGCGCCCACGGAACGTATAGACCGTCCGGTTCGTGTCGGCGCCCGCGTCGACGTCGAGGAGCCGCACGCCGCTGACGCCGGAAATCGCGCGGGAGATCGCATCGATCACCGAGCGGTCGCGTCCCTCGGAGAAATTCGGGACGCATTCGACGAGTGCCGGCATCAGGGCGCCCCCGCCTCGAGGTAGTCCACCACCAGCGTCGACATCAGGCGCATCGCGATCGGCAAACCGCCTCGTCGGCCGCGTGAAGGTCGGCGTGTGGTGGCCGCCTGACGACCTTCGCCCTCCGGCACGACGCCGATCTGGAAGTAGAAGCCCGGCACCACGTTCGCGAAGTAGGAGAAGTCCTCGGCGCCGGTGATCGGCGGGGCCTCGTGGATCATGTCGGGGCCCGACCAGGCCGCGCGTGACGCGTCGGCACGAGCTGCGCCGTCAGCTTCGGGGTTGTTGACCAGCATCGGGTGGCCGGTGTCGAAGGACAGTTCGAAGATCGTCGCGTGCGCGGCTTTCGTGACGCCGTCGAAGATGTCGCGCATGCGCGACTCGGATGGTCGCGAGCACGTCGTCGTCGAAGGTGCGGATCGTGCCGCTGAGCTCCGGCGGTCTCGGGGATGATGTTGTTGCGCTCGCCTGAGCGCGGAATGTGCCGACCGTGATCACGTTGTCGGAGAGCGGAGGCAGCACCCGCGAGCGCGGATCGTCTGCAGGGACATCACGATCTCGGAAGCGGTGACGATCGGATCGACGCCGCGAGGTGCGCGCGTCGAGCCGTGCGCCTGGCGCCGTGCACCGTGGCGATCCAGCGTGTCGCGGCGGCGAATGCCGGCCCGGCCCGGTAGGCGACCGTGCCCAGCTCTTCGTTGTCGCCGGCTTCGTCCGGCGGGGAACCGTCGCGTGAAAGGCGATCACCGCGTCCGGCTTGATCGTCGAGAAGATGCCTTCCTCGAGCATCAGCTTCGCGCCGCTCTTGCTCGCCGGTCGGCACGCCTTCCTCGGCGGGCTGGAAGATGTAACATCACCGGTGCCCGGCAGGCGGTCGCGCATCGAGGCGAGTAGCGCCGCCGCCGTGCCGAGCAGCGCGCGCGGTGTGCACGTCGTGGCCTGCAGGCATGCGAGACGCCTGACGTCGTTGCCGAGTGTAGGTGGTGCCGGTGCCGGCGGACTCATGAACGGGAAGTCCGAGACCTCGGTGACCGGCAGCGCGTCGATGTCCGCGCGCACGGCGATCGTGCGCGCCGGGCAGGCCGCCTTTCAGATGCCGACGACGCCGGTATGCGCGACGCCGGTCCGGTCTCGATTCCGAGTTTCTAGTGCGCCGGCGATGAGCGCGCCGGTGCGCGTCTCGCGGTTCGACAGTTCCCGGTTCTGCGGATGTCCTCGCGGTCCGCGATCGCGGCGGCGGAACATTTCGCGACCAGGTCTCAGATCTCGGCGTCGGTGGGCCGCGTGGCGGCAGCGGCGGCGCGTGGCGAGCAGGCAGGCGGCGGCCACGAACGTCAGTCTTGCGAAGCGCATGAAATCCCCCGGGAAGTCTTATTTGCGAACAACTGTCCCGCGATGTCGCGGAACGCTTTGAATTCGAGCGCGTTGCCGCTCGGGTCGTACAGGAACATCGTCGCCTCGCTCCGCCGGGCTGGCCCCGGGAAAGCGCAGGTGCGGCTCGATGACGAAGGCGGCGCCCGCTTTGCGCAGCCTTGCAGCGAGGTATCCCAGTCCGGCATCTCGAGCACCATGCCGAAATGCGGCACGGGCACGTCATGATCCGTCCACGGATTGTGCGCGGCGGCGCGGGCGCCCGCGTCCGCGACGAGGTGGCAGACGAGCTGGTGGCCGAAGAAGTCGAAGTCCACCCACTCGGTTGAACTGCGGCCTCGGGGCAGCCTGAGCAGGCCGCCGTAGAAAGCGCGCGCGGACGCCAGTTCGCGGACGGGAATCGCGAGATGAGAACGGCGTCAGCATCCTCAGGCGTTGAGCCGTGCCTCCATCGAGATGGCGGCCTTCAGCACGCGCGGCTGAGCGGGCAGCTGGCCTTCGCACCTCGCGCGGCCGCCTCGACCTTCGCGGGATCCGCCGCCCGGCGCCTCGGATGCCGACGTCGAGATGCACCTTCAGTGACGTGCAGCCGCCTCCGTGCTTCTCGAGCGTGACCGTCGCCCGGGTCTCGATGCGCTCGGGCGTGATGCCGGGCGTCGTGGCCGAGCGCGTGCGCGGAGCTGCCATGGTGAAGCAGCCGGCATGCGCGGCGCCGAGCAGTTCCTCTGATTGCGCCGGGGCGCGCTCGAAGCGGGCGCTGAAGCGAGTACGGCGTTGCGGCGAGAGCGCCTTGCCTTCCGTCGTACAGCGTGCTCTCGCCGCGGCGCAGGTCGCCCCTGCCAGACGGCGGTTGCCCTTCTGTATCCATCAAAGTGCTCTCGTAGAGTTCGCCGCCCCTGCGCGTCGTCAGTATTAGTAATGCGTCACTGCGAGCCGCGCTGCGGACTGATCGCCAGGGCGCCCAGGCGGCGCTCAGCGGAGAGCTGGCGGCTGCGCATCCGGCCGCGCGCGCAGGCGCTTGACCTCGGCCAGCGACGGCGAGCGCGAGATCGCCCCCGACGGGCCAGACGCTCGGGCCGCCCGGAGCGCCATCAGGTATTGTGATGTCCGCGCTCCAGGGCCCGATGCCGCGCAGCTGCCGGTGCCGTGCGCGCGGCCGCGCGATGCCGTCGGCGCGCGCTGACGCCGGAGAGCGAGAGGCCTCGTCCATGACCGCCTGCGCGAGCGCGTGGCAGTACGCGGCTTTCTCGCCGCGTCGGTCCCGGAGGCGGATGCAGGCCGATCGTGACGCCGCGCCCGACGACGAGCTCCGGCGCCATGTCGCCGGTGCGACATCGCGCACGCGCGGCGCATAGAGGCGCCTCGCCGCTCGCGCTGATCGAGATCTGCCGCTCGAGCACGATGCACGAGCGCACGAAAATCCCGGGCGACGGCCCCATCATCGGCGGCAGGCCGTTGCGGGCGAAGAGGGCGGCGAGGTCCGGGTCGCGCAGCGAGAGGTGCGTCTGGCAAAGCGGCTCTTCAGCGCGAGTCGTCGCCCCGGTCAGCATCCGCGCGGCGGCGCGGGCGCGGGACGCTCGCCGGCGCGCAAAATGTTCAGGCTCCGCGGCTTCAGCCGTTCGCTGAAGTGGATAGGAGCTGAGGTCCACATCCCCCTGGCCGCGGAGGTAGAACCGGCGGGCGCGCTTTCGCTGCACGCCCGAGCCGAGGTGGAAGACGTCGCGCAGTCGTTCTCGACCGCGAGCGCGCGGCAGCCGCACGCGAGCAGCGCCCTCTGCCGCGGCCCGCGAGCGCTCGGACTCGGCCGTGACGAGGTCGTCCACGTACAGGTGCTTGCCGCAGATGAGGTTGTTCGCGATGCGATGGTCTCGGCCACCGCGACCACGCGCCCGTCATCCGCGGATGCAGGCGAGGCGCAGGCCGTCCGCCGGCATGGCATACGCGCCGTGTGCGGCAGGAAATCCGCGCGCGCGACGTGCTGAGGCCGCAGCTCCGCCATGACGTCGTAGCGAGGCGGCGATCTCCCCGTCCGTGTGCGCACGTGCTCGGGCATGGTCAGCGCCTCGCGAGGTGGTATCTGGACCGTCGCGACGGTCGCGGACCTTCTTGATGTGCGGGTCGCGTCGCGCCCGCGGTTCTCGATGGAGAACTCGGCCCTGCTGCGCGGAGCGGATGTGGCCTGATACTCGGTGCCGAGCTCGGCGGCGAATTTCTCGGGCGACCGTGCGCGTTCTTTGGTCGCTTCCTCGATCGTCTCGGGCTTCCAGCGCAGAGATTGCCCGGTGAACCTGAGCGCGCCTGGCTCCGCAGCTGGCCGCCGCCGGAGCGCGCGAAGCGCCCGCTTGCCGAGCGATGACGCCATCGCCGCTCATGGCCTTGCGCACCGCCTCGACGTCGTTCGAGTACACGGTGATCGGTGGACCTCGCGCGGTGTAGCGATAGACGATGTTGCTCTGGTTGCCGTAGCTCTGCGCATAGAGGTCGGTCACGGCCGGCGGGCCGACGGTGATGGCCTCGGGCTTGATGCCGCGCCCGGCCAGGAACTTCGTGATCAGCGCGTTCTGCGCTGCAGCGACTCGAACAGCGCGTTGAGGTCGTTGCCGGCGTCCTGAAGGTGAGCGGCCAGATCGCGACGTGCGCGCGGGCACCTCAGCGCGTCCGAGAGGCTCCTGGGAGCTGGCGACCAGTGCGGTCGAATCGCTTGACGTCGATGGCCGCATTGCCAGATCAGCAAAACAATCCGGAGCGCGATGAAGGCGAGGAGGATGCTGGCGCCGCAAAGCACGACGAGGCTGCTCGAGATCGGTTCGTTCATGCGGGCGGTCCCGGGGAGGGGGCGGCGGCGTCCCGGCCGCGGATCATTTTCTCACGCGGGCGGGCGCGCGAGTGTGGCGCTCCTCGCGCCGGGCCAGGCTTTGCGCCGGCCAGTACTGCTTTCGGCGGTCGTAGCATTATCCGGGGCACCGCGGGCGCGCTCCGGGGCAGGACGACCCAGGGGGCCATGCTTCGACGACGTGGAAGATGTGGATGTCGTGGCGTGAGCAGGTCGGCGTTGTCGAGCGTGCCGACGCGGACGACCGGAACGCTGCGTGCCGGCGCCCGCGTAGTGACTGGCAGAGCGCTGATGCGGCAGGTCGGGCAGCGCAGGGATCTTGGCCCTGCCGCTCGCCGAGGGCGCGTCGACACTCTCCGCGCGCTCCGCGAGCAGCGTCACGCGATCGGTCCCCGATCATCGCGTTCCGGGCGCGAAGTGACGCGCCGCTCTCGCGCTTGGCACCAGCGGGCAATGACAGCAATGCACGAAGAGCGGCGCGGTCATCATGCGGATAGCGCACCGCGCGGCAGTCGCAGCCGCCCGCGATCGGGTAGCGCGCGGCCGGCATCAGCGCGCGTCGCCGCGCCTGCGGGCGTGTATTCGCCGAGCGGCAGCCGCGCGCGGTCAGCGTCGCAGAGCGCGGTCGCAGGCGCTGGTACTCGGCGGCGAAGCGCGCGCGGAAGGCGCGCCAGTCCTCGATGCTCGCCCAGCGGTCGATCGTGACGTGGCGCAGCGGATCCGCGCGGTCGCGCAGCAGTTCGGTGCCGATGAAACCCGGCGCCTGGCTGAAGAGCCGCGCCCAGTCGCCGGCGGGCCCGTAGCAGGATTCGAATTCCGCCCGCCGCGATTCGCGGACCGAGAATTCCACAGCGCCTCGAAGCCGGCCGCCGCCATCAGCGCGTTTTTCCCGCGAGCCACCGCTCTCGGCTTCGGCGACCGTGGCGAAGACGTTGATCGGCGCGCCGCGGTTGTTCGCGACGGTTTCGGCGAACTTCATCAGGTCGCCGCTCGCGTTGACATCAACGAACGCCACGGCGCGGAGATGCCGCGCGCGCGCGCTGCTGTCCGAGGCCACCTGGTAGACGTCCCAGGTCTCGAGCCGCCGTCCCGTCAGGTTCTCCTCGATCAGCACGTTGAAACTCTGTCGGGCCTCGCACCGCGCAGCAGGTCCTGCAGGTAGCCGATGACGCTCTCCATCGAGTTCTGCCCGGTCACGATGGCGTGCAGGTAGGTCGGCTTCTCGATGATCCTGAGTTTGTACGCCATGGGTCGCCCTCGAAGCGGGGGCGGAATTATCTCAAAACCGCCGGCCTCTGCGCGACCGCGGTGCCTTTCGGCGACAGTTCAGCTCCTGAGTGATCGTGCACGGCGCGCCAGCCCGCGGCCGTCCGCAGCCACACCAGCGTGAACCAGCCCGACTGCTCGGGTTTACCCCCGCCTGCAAGCGCCCAGCGGGCGGTCGCGATCGCGGCCTCGTCGTTGAGCCGGCGCACGGCGAGATCTGCTCGAAACGGAGCTGCTGGATCGGCTTTCCATCCTGGAAATAGTGCTCTCGGAAGGCCTTTCCGATGGGCGCGATGCCGGGACGCGGGCCGTCCTTCGTCATGAACTGGACGCTCTCGGTCGTAGATCGCGAGGTGTCCTGGCAGGTCGCCGCGGTTGAAGGCATCGACCGAGTCGGCGAGCGATTGCCGGATTTTAGCCTCGTCCGAGGCCCAGTCCGCCGCCGCGAGCGGCGCGGCGAGGAGCGTCGCGCAAAATACGAAAATCGCGCGGCGGTTGAAACTTCGCTGCGCGTTCTCCCGTGGATGACGATGACCTCATGCGGTCCCGCAGCCGCCGCGGCAGCGCCGGTTGACGCGCGTTGAGGCCGTCGATGAGGTAATGCCGGCCCTGCCATTCGAGCACCGAGCACGGGCAGGTCGTCGCGCTTCGGGACGCCTGCGGTCATGCGCATCCGGGTGCACGAGCGGCGCGAGACGCTCGAGCGGCCAGCGCTCGCGCGTAGACGGCGAGCATCTCGCGCGTCAGCACCGGCGGTCCCTGGTCGAGCTTGAGCATGCCGTCCATCGACATGACGAAGCGGTTCTTGCGCCACAGCCGGTTCAGCGTGTCCAGCCAGTCGTGCCCGGGGCGCTGGTGATGGCCGAGCTCGCCTCGACGATCGCCCAGGTCTCGTCTTCAGCCAGACGTCAGCTGCCGGCGTGGCCGCCGGCAGCTTCCTTGTAGAAGACGACGGTGTCGTGCGGCGTCTTGCCGCTCCGGTGTCGAGCGCAAAGCGCGGGATCGTGCCGACGACCGTCCATCCCGAGCGCGCGGTAGAGCTGCTCGCCGGCATCGCCGCGCTTCGAGTCGAGCACGAGGAGCCGGAAACCCGCGGCTACCGCCTCGCGCTCCAGCGCCTGCATCAATCGCCGGCCGATGCCCTGGCGGCGTGCGCGCCGGTGGACGATCAGCTTCACGACGTCCAGCAATACGTAACTGAACGAAGTAAATGGCAG
>ERZ1370068.4313-contig-3391_pt1 | contig 27838 bp, 35 predicted proteins | sample MGYA00561227_ERZ1370068 | MGnify/ENA primary metagenome ERZ1370068 (study PRJEB38410, sample SAMEA6850437) | metagenome | study: Metagenomic assessment of the ecological functions of the soil: analysis of the soil microbiota associated with the...
CCCATGCCGATGGAGGCGCCGACGTCGGACTCGACGTTGCGCGTCGTAGAAGGGCTCGAACGCGTGCTTCGCCGTCTCCTCGTCCATGCCGTCGCCGGTGTCCGAGACGTCGATGCGGACGCAGCCGCCGCCCTCGCCCAGGTCGCCGGCCTCCGCCGCGGGAACGAACCGGGCGCGGATGGTGAAGACGCCGCCCTCCTTCATCGCCTCGATGGCGTTGGAGAACAGGTTCATGAAGACCTGCTGGAGCTGGTCGGAGTCGGCCTGGAGCGAGGGGAGGATCTCCTCCAGGCGCAGGTGAACGGAGACCTTCCGCTTCTCGGCCGTCGGGGCGAACAGATCGATCACGTCGCGGATCACGCGGCGGACGTCGATGGGGCTGTAGCGCGGGCGGGGCACGCGCATCGCCTTGAGCACGCCCCGGACGATGCCGGTGAGGCGGTCGACCTGGCCGTCGATGACGCGGAGGCGCGAGAGGACGTTCGGGTCGGACACGTTGTCGGCGAGCAGCAGCTGGAGGTGGCCGGAGATGGCGTTGAGCGGCGTGCCCAGCTCGTGGGCGATGATGGTCGCGATCTCGCCGAGGGTCGCCAGCTTCTCGAGCGACGTCAGCCGCCGCTGGAGGTTGAGGAGCCGCTCGTTGGCCCCCTCGAGCTGCGTGTTCTTCGCGGCGACGTCGGCGGTGGCGGCCTCGACCTTGCCGCGCAGCTCGAGGTTGAGGGTCTTGATCTGCTCGAGGAGCGCTGCGGTTCTCCTCGACGCTCTGCTTGAGCCGCCGCATCATGCGGTTGTAGGTGGCGGCCAGCCAGCCGAATTCGCCGGTGCGGATGTCGACGAGCGCGCTCAGAGTTGCCCTCCGCCGCGTCCTCCATGGTTTCGGACAGCTGGCGGATCGGGCTGCGCACGGAGTAGTGGAAGAAGATCGCCACGCCGAAGCCCGATCGCGACGGACGAGCCCGCCGGCGCCCAGGAGCAGGTTCGCCTTCACCTTCGCGGATCCGCAGGCCGACGCCGATCTTGCGTGGGGACGACTTCCAGGTGGAGCACGCCCGCGGACGTCGTCCTTCACCCGCATGGGGACGGACGACGGACTGGAACTGCTGGTCGCCGCGGAGGACGTCGATCTTCTGCTGCCGGCCCTGGGTGAGGGCGCGTCGGAGTCCTCGATCACCGGCTTTGCCGCCGGCGGAGGCCCGTGGGCGGCGACGGGGATTGAGGAGGCCTTCGGAGCTGACCACGAAGAGCGAGAGCCCTTCGATGCCGTTGAGCTCCTCGACGATGCCGCGCAGCTCCTGCGGCGAGCGCCTCGCGCTGGCGCTCCGCCGGCGAGGTCCTCGCAGCTCCTGCGGCGAGCGCCGCCTGCTGCTCTGGCGTCGCCCGCGATCCGGCTGGAGCTCGTCCGTGCAGGATGTCCTGGCTCCCGCTCGCGCCGGCGGAGTCCAGGGCCCCGAACGTGTCGGCCCAGTGCTCGATGCGGGACGAGGTCATCCGGATGACGTCCTCGACCTCCGGTCTCGTGGAGGATCTCGATGGTGCGGATCGTGTAGACGTAGTACGAGAGGAAGGTGGGGAGGAAGATGGCCACGAGCAGGCAGGTAGAGGCGAAGCCCGAGATTCCACCCGACGGCCTTGACCGGCTTCTGGCCCAGCATCTCCGATCCACTCTACCGCAACGGCCGCGGCAGGGGAAGGGCGGGCCTGGGACGGCCCAGGGAGGAGCGCGCTACTTGCTGCCCGCGCCGTCCGCAGGACTTGCAGGCGCTGCTTCCAGTTGCCCTTGCAGTTGTAGCAGACCTGACGCGGTGCCCTTGCCGCCGCAGGTGGCGCAGGTCGGAGAAGGTCTGGGGTCGCTGCCGCTGCCCTTGCAGATCTGGCACTTGGGGTGTTGCCCTTGCAGACCACGCAGGCGGTCACGCCCTTGCCCTTGCACTCCTTGCACTTGGCGGAGCCCATCGCGCTGGAGACGAAGATGAGCAGGGCGGCGACGACGACGATGACGCCGATGATGATGCCGTACTGCTGGCGCGCTGCTGGGCTCGCGCGGCGGCGGCGGCGGCGCCAACTCCCCAGTTCCGCGCCGCAGGCCTTGCAGGCGGCGTCCTGATTTCCCGACATTCGCATCGCACTCGGGGCACTTCGGCATGAGATATCCTCCGTTACCGGCTCGCCGCCCGCAATGATCCCTGATCCCGTATCGGCCGCGGAGACCATTTCCGCGGTCCGGTAGCTTCCGGGAAGGCCTGCAGAATCTTGCCCGCGTCGCCTGACGGCCATCTGCGCCTTGTTCGCGTCGTCGCGCAGCTGGTCGAGCTCCAGGACCTCCTTGCTGCGTGAGGTCCGGCCGCGCCAGCCCTTCCGCGACGTACTTGTCGAGGTCCTGCAGCTTCGCGACGCAGGCTCCGGAAGGTGCTCCCGCAGGTCCGAGATCTTCTTCCGCGTCGCCTTGATCTCGCTCGGGTCGTTCCGCTCGATGATCTTGTCCTTGCTCGGTGTTGATCTCGCCGAGCGCCGTCTGCGCCTTCCGGATCTTCTCCGAGGTGATGAACATCGGGATGTTGAGGCCGCCGTACTCGGGCGGCTTCTGGTTCTCGAGGAGGTCCGCCGCGTCGAGGATCCACATCTTGCATCTGGAGCCACTTGGGGACGATCGTCGCTGCTGCTCCTGCGAGTCGTCGAGGCTCGCGGGCGTGCAGGAGTGTCCAGCAGGTCCTTGAGCTTGTCGTGGGCCTCGCGCAGCTCGACGAGCTTCTTCTTGATCGTCGTCGAAGTCCTCGGGCTTGAGCTCCTCGTTCCGGCCCCAGACCTTGGTCTGGACGGCGAAGATGTCCGTGCTGGCGCCCTTGCCCATGTCGAGCGCCTTCTCGAACTCCGTCCGTCGACGTCGATGACCGTCTTCTCGTCGGGGTGGGCAGCCTCTGATAGAGCTTCCAGGCGATCATGCCGCCCAGCCCGAGGCAGGAGAAGATGATGAACGAGCATGAGCAGCTTGCGGAGCATCATGCTGCCGCCGGACGGGGCGAGGCGGGCGCATCGCGGGACGGGCCGGACCGGCGCCGCCGACGCCGGGGCGCCGGGACCGCCGAGCTTGCGCGGAGGAAGCGCTCATAGGCATCCGCTCTTCTCTATTTCTTCGGGGCGTCCTTGGGCTGATCTCACGCCCAGCGCGACGAGCTCCTTCTGGCGCGATCTCGGCGCATGGGCGTCTTGCCGTACGCCGCGCTTGACCTCCGTGTAGTAGGCCACGGCGCGGCTCTTGTACTCCTCCTTCGCCTCGGCCTTCTCGTTCGTCGTTGCCCATGAGGACGTAGCAGCTTGGCGCCGGTCACCAGGCGCGAGCGCGTAGTCCTCGCCCTCGTCCTTGCCCGCGGGCGGGCCCAGCGCGATCGCCTGGACGCAGATCATGAGGATGTCGCGCCACTTCGTCTTGTCCTTCTCGCTCTTCTTGAGCTGGATGGTCGGCCATCGAGGCGCCGGCGCGCCTGGAGAGCGCCGGGCAGGCGCGCCGCCTTGCCGCTCGAGGATCTGCTTGCAGGCGCTCTCCAGCTCGTCGATCTTCTTCGCGCCGCGGATGCACCGGAGGCTGAACAGCTTCGCGTCCGCCGAGAACGGCGACGCGGGGTTGCTGCGCGACCTTGTCGAAGCCTCGCGCCGGGCGGAGTCGAAGTCGCCGCCGGTGTACTTGATCTTCGCGAGCTCCAGCTCCGCCTGGCTGCCGACGGGCTCGGGCTCGGACTTCATCTCCTTGAGGATGCGTTCGTAGGCGTCGCCGCCCTTCACGCTGGGCGATTTCCATGGACCGCTGGAACGACTGGCCGCGGCAGCCAGCATGTCGCCGCCCTCGTTGCGCAGAGCCGGCGGTACATCTCGAGCGCCTCGCTGCGGCGACCTTCTGGTTCGAGCGCGTGGGCTGATGCTGAAGAGCACGAACCGCTTGTGGAGCTCGCGCTTCTTCTCCTGGGCGATCTCCTCGAGGGCCGGCGTTGTAGTTCGAGATCGCCTTGTCGTACTGGCTGTTGGCCAGCGCCGCCTCGGCCTTGCACGAGGCTGGGCGGCGGGTCGCCGAGCGTCGACGCTCACGACGTCCTCGGCTCTTCGCCGTCGTGCACCTTGCCGCCGGTCTCCGAGTACGTGATCCGCCTTGCGAGTTCATCGCGGTGATCTTGCGCCTTGACGTCTGCCGCTCTTGAGGCGGATCACGTCCTGCGCTTCCGCGGCCGCGGCAAGGTCGCGAGCGCGATGACCGTCGCGCAGCAGTCGCCGTTGTTCCGAGTCTTCATGGCTGGTCTCCGGTTACTTGTAGTGAGCGAGGCAACCCTCGCCCACGGCCGAGTCGAACTACTTGATGCCCTTGATCGCCTTGTTGATGACGCGCCTGGCCCGTCGCGTGCCGTTGAAGCGCTGCCTGCGCCTCTTCGAGCTTCGCTCCGCGCCTCGGCGCCGGCGCCCGCCTCCGCCACCACCTTCTCGGCGGCCGCCTGCGGCCTGCTGGTTGACCGTCCGGATCTCCTGCTCGATGCGCGGAGCGGAGCAGCGGGTCCTGGCGACGTCTCGCCGAACCGCTGCCACTCGCGGATCGCCTCGCCGAACCGCCGCGTCGCCGAGGATAGGTCTTCTCGATCCGCCCTTTGGTGACGTTGTAGTCCTTCTGCCAGTTGCCCTGGCCCTCGGTCGACACCCAGCGGCGCAGGTCCTCCTTGATGCCGCGAAGGTCCTTGGCCGACGTGGTGGCGCCGTACTCTCCCAGGAGCCGGAGGCATTCGGCGTAGAGGTCGTTGGCCTGGGCCATGGCGGTCTGGTTCGCCTTCGCCGTCTCGATCTTCTTCTTGAACTCGCCGACCTTCGTCTGCGCGGTCGCGTCGAGGGTGATGATGCGCTTTGAGCTGGTTGGCCAGCGACTGGAGGGCGGTGGCCCGGGAGCTCCTCCGGGACTTGGGGTCGTTCAGGGCCTGGTCGCAGATGTCGAGGCCGACGCGGCATCTCTCCCCGCTGGTAGGCCTCCGTCGCCTTGGAGATCGCGCGGTTGACGAACGTGTCGGCGCCGATCCCGGCCTTGCGTGCTCGCTGTCGCCGCTGGAGAGCATGAAGGCCAGGATGAGGACGCAGACGAGCGCTCCGCCGCCGATCCCGATGTAGAGCGTGTTCTTGTTGTCCGCGCGGGCGCGGGTGCCGCCGCCGCCCTGGGCTGCTCGGGCGTCCCGGCGCGAGGTGCCCGGGGTCTGGGCGTTCATCCGACCGGTCGCCGGCTTCGACACGCGCGACGTGCCCTGCGATCGGGGCTCGACCTGCCTCGGTCCATACCCTGTCTCATGGTCATCCACCCGCGTCAGCGGCAGTCTCCTAACGGCTCGCCCCTATTTGATCGCCAGAATCGACGCTTCGAGCTTTTCGAGGGCTGCCTTGTAGTCCTTCCAGCCCCGCCTGGTAGCCCTCGAGCCTCTTCTTGAAGTCTTCCTTCTTCAGCGTGGCTTCCGCGATTTCCTTCTGACCCTTGGTGACCTTCTCTGCCGACGAAGGCCGTCGACTCGCGCGGTCGAGGAACTCGCGCTGCTCGTTGAGCTTGTTGATCAGCTCCAGCTTGTCCTTCTCCTTGAACTTCTCGCCGAACTCGTTGATCTTCGCCGAGGCCTGGGCGAGAACTCGCCCTTCTTCGCCATGGACCGGACCTCGCCCTGGAGCGGGACGATGTTCTGCTCCCACGAGTCCGCTTTGTTCTCCTCCATGAACTTCTTGAGCTCGGTCAGGATCTCCGGTCAGCTTGACCCCGAGGACCGTCCCGCCGTGGCTGTCGCTGAGCGACTTGCACTCGTCGTACAGCGTCCGGACCTGGGCCTTGTACTCCGCGGGCTTCGCCTTGAGTCGCCGCGTACTTCGAGAAGGAACGGGTTCACTTCCTTCATCGCCTTCTTGAGGTCGATCGGCGATCTGGTGGACCTTGACGTGCTCCTTCTCGATGTTCGCTGTAGAGCTGGGCGACGTACTTCTGTCACCGGCTCGTGCTTCGTCGAGGATCGGCGTGGCAGCCGCTTCGTCGATCTCGACGACCTGAGTCGGGCTTGAACTTCTGTTGATGCCCTTGATCTGCTCGGCCATCTCGTCGCTTGACCTTCTCCGGATCGACCTGGCTCGGCCTTGATCAGCGTACATGACGCGCCGCCGAGGAGCGCGATGAAGAGGACGCCGCCGATGGCGATCAGCTTGCCCTTCTTCGTGGAGGGCATCGGCGAAGCGTCGTTCCGGCTGGTCTGGTAGCCCATCGCGCGCGGCCGACCGGGCGGTGATCTTCTTGGTCCCGTGCTCGATGCGGCCGGTGGTCTTCTGGACCTTCTGGGTGCCCTTGTTGACCCGCTGGGTCGAGCGTCCGAGGCGCCTCGACGGCGGCGGGCGGCTGGGCGGCGACCCGGCCGGTGTTCCCGCTGCGGGCGGCAGCGGCGGCCGGAGGACGGCGGCGTGCCCGCCCCGTGTGGCCCGACACGGTCGCGCGCCGGTGGCGGCGGCTTGGCGGCCGGCGGCGCCACGCTCACGGCGACGCGGGCGGTGTTCTCGCCCTCGGACTCCGAGAAGGTGAACCGCTCCTTGCCGACCTGGATCAGGTCGCGGTCGGAGAGGAGGTGCTCCTTGACCTTCTTGCCGTTCACGAACGTCCCGGCGTCGCCCGACATGTCCCGCAGAACGTAGCCGTTCTCCATCTTGAGGATCTGGCAGTGGCGCGTGACGAGGCCCGGCGTCGGCGACGCGGATGTTGCAGTTATCGCCGCTGCCCGACGATCACCGCCGCCTTGTCCAGCCGGTACGCCACCTGCTGGCCGTTCCGCTTCGCCTTCGAGGACACCCATGGCTGCCGCTCCCTGTTGCTAACCCGTTCCCTTACCCAGTCCGCTCACTCGCGGACGATGTCGATCCCGTATTCCGCCGCCTTCCGGTACAGCGTCTTCCGGTCGATGCCCAGAACCCCCGCCGCGGCCTTGACGTTCCCCTTCGTCTCCTGCAGCACCTGCACGATGTGGCGCCGCTCCATCTCCTCGAGCGAGAGCGCTCCTCCCGCCTGCGGGACCTTCACCGGCGGCGGCAGGTCCTCCAGCATGATCCGCGACTTCGAGTTCAGGATCACCGCCCGCTCGATCACGTTCTCCAGCTCGCGCACGTTGCCGGGCCACGAGTACGTCTGGAAGGCGGCCAGCACCTCGGGGGCGCGCGTCCGCGCACCGTCTTGTGCGAGTGGGCATTGTACTTCCGGATGAAGTGGTCCACCAGTGCCGGAATGTCCTCCTTGCGCTCCCGCAGCGGCGGAAGGGTGATCGACGACCACGTTGAGCCGGTAGAAGAGGTCCGAGCGGAACTTCTCCTCGCGGATCAGCTTGCGCCAGGTCCTTGTTCGTCGAGGCGATGAGGCGCACGTCCGTCCGCACCGTGCGCGTGTCGCCCAGCCGGCGGGTCTCCGAGTCCTCCAGCACGCGCAGGAGCTTCGCCTGGAGGGTCAGGCTCATGTCGCCGATCTCGTCCAGCAGCAGCGTGCCGCCCGAGGCGAGCTCGAAGAGGCCTGGCTTGTCCGCCGTCGCCGTGCTGTGGGCGCCGCGGGCGTAGCCGAAGAGCTCCGACTCCAGGAGCGCCTCGGGCACGGCCGCGCAGTTGATCGCGAGGTAGGGCTTCGCGGCGCGGTCGCTGTGGCCGTGGATCGACCGCGGCGACCAGCTCCTTGCCCGTGCCGCTCTCGCCCTGGATCAGGCACGGTGCTCTTGCCCACGGCGACGCGGGCGATCGTCTTGTAGATCTCCGCCATCGCGCGCGAATGGCCGATCAGCGTGACGCGGCGGCCGTCGGGTCGGCGGTCGGCCTGCGGCGTCCGCTGCGGACTGTCGCCCTGGAGCTGCTCGATGGCGCGCTTGAGGGTGAGCTTGATCTCGTCGAACTTGAACGGCTTGAGATGTACTCGAAGGCGCCGGCCTTCATGGCGTCCACCGCGGTGTCGACGGAGCCGAAGCCGGTCATCATGATGACCTGGGTGCGAGGATGGGCCGCGCGGAATTCCCGGAGGACGTCGAGCCCGCTCGTCTGCGCCATGCGGATGTCGGTCAGCACGATGTCGAACGCCTCTCTTGCGGCTCCGGTCGAGGGCCTCCTCACCGCTGTAGGCCTCGGTCACCTGGTATCCCCACTTGCCGAGGACTTCCTTCAGCATGAGGCAGTTTTCGCGGTCATCCTCGACGAGGAGGATCCTGATGTCCTTCATCGATTCCCCGGCATCCGTGGAGGTCTCAGCACGGTCGGCCCCAGCCCCCGGCGCGCACCCGAGCGCCTGTCATTATCTCAAAATCGAGGGCGAATTGCGCTCGAACTTCCACTTCCCCGGGGCTACTTGCCCGACGACCCCATGACCTCGATTAATCTGCTTCTTGAGCTCGAAGAACTTGTCCTTCATCCCGTACTTGCCGTTGTCGAACGTCGGGATTGCTGCCGCTCGAGGTTGCTCCAGGCCGACCTTATGCCAGCTTGAGGTCCGCCTCCGCGCCGCGGTCGGAGCAGCACCTGGCAGGCACCATGTACTTCGACTGCCACCAGGGCTCCGAATCCGCTCTGCACGACGCGGAGCACGTTGCTGAACACCGTCGACGCGTTGTCGAACTGGAACTTCAGCTTCCGCGTGCGGCCTTGCCCAGCTCGGCGTAGACGTAGCCCATCCTCGACGTAGACGCCCAGGAGCTCGCGGTGCTGCCCAGCACGCGCGCCGTCCGAGCACGCCCGCGCGGCGTGACCGACCTTGTACGCCTTCATGATGTTCTCGTACTGGTCCTTCGCCTTGTTCCAGCCTTCCGGCGTCCGTGCGCGATGAAGGCTGTAGCAGCGGCGCCAGGCGGGTCATCAGGACGATGCGGTCGCGGTCCGGCAGCTTGCCGACCTTGCCCTTCGGTCAGCAGCGCGTGGACGAACGCGGCGTCCAGAAGTACTGGCGCTCGGCGATCGCGCTTGCCCCTTCAGGTCCAGGAACGAGATCATGTTCTCGTCCAGGCCGTTGAGCTGCTTGCGCGATCATGTACAGCGTCTCGGCCACCGAGAGCACGTCCGCCATCGTGATGCGCATGTTGCAGCGCGGGCGCCAGGTTCAGCCACTTGGCGTAGTAGCGGCTGATCTTGCGCAGGTTCTCGTTGATCTTCGCCTGGTCGGCCTTCGCCTTGATCATCTCGATGACCTGCTCGTCGAGCTTGATCGCGACCGACTTGCACGCGCGGGCGATGGCCGGGCACGTCGGGGAACTTGTCGAACATCATGTCGAGGATCTTGATGGCCTCGTCGACCTGCTTCGAGGCCGAGGTAGGCCTGGATCTGGGTGGCCCAGATCTTCGCGATGCGCTCGTCGTCCGGCGGGATGTCCTTGGCGGTCTTCGCCAGGAACTCCGAGGGCCTCCTTGGTCTTGCCCACCGCCTCGTGCATGTAGATGTAGGCGAGCTGCTGGTTGGCGACCTGGACGAGGCCGACGCGCGCCTTCTGCTGCCTCCGGGCGTGGCTGGGCGCCTTGCGCGGGTCGGCCGCGCCGGGCGAGGAATCCTGGTGAGCGCCTCCTCGGCGTTGCCGCAGCTCGTCCTTGACTTCCTTCTGGACGGCCGGGATCCTTCGGAGCCCTTCTCCCACTTCTTCGAGGCGTCGGCGTAGTAGCAGTAGCCCTGGCGCGACCAGGGCGCGCCTCGTACGCCTCGGCGTCCTCGCCGACCTGGCGGTAGAGCTCGGCCGCGCCCTTCAGGTCGCCCGTTCGTTCTCTCCGTCTTTTCCGCCTGCAACGAACTTGATGTTGCGCGCCGCGGGATCCTTCGGGCCAGTTGGCCGCCAGGCACGCGACAGGAACTTCTCCTTCTGCGTCGTCGTCCCGCTTGTCGCCCGAGACGGTGCGAACTCGGTGGCTGTAAGCAGCGCACCGCCTCGTAGCAGCGCTTCGCGGCGATTCGTGTCCTCTGGGAAGAGGGTGAAGACCTTCTCGTAGGCCGCCGCCGCCTCGTAGTTGCGCTTCAGCGCCTGGAAGCACTGGCCCATCTTGTAGTAGGCGCCCGGGCTGAACTTCGGTCTTCTCCGCGTCGGTCGACGCAGGCCTCGATGCAGCGGCGCAGTAGTCGCGCAGCGCGTCGCGGAAGTTGTCGCGGTCGATCGACGAGTCGGCCGCCGTCATCATCTGCTTCGGGCGAGAACCGGATCGGTACGCCGCCTTCGCCCCAGCGCTTCATCTTGTCCTTGGCGATCGCACTCCCAGCGGCTGTTGCGAGTTCTTGGTCATGACCTCGTTGGCCAGCGCCATCGCGCCGAGGACGTCCTTCATCTTGAAGAGGATCTCCGGCCTTCTCGAGCTTCAGCGCCGGGCCGGCCCACTCCTTCTCCAGCGTCTTGTCCTCGCTTGAGGACGCTGGTCGACGAACGCCTTGGCCTCGTTCAGCTTGCCCGCCCGCTGGAGCGCCTGGGCCAGCGCGATGTAGGCGCCGAAGATGATCTTGTTGTGGTACTCGTTGGGCTTTTGATCTTCGCCTCGGCCAGCCGCTTGCGCAGCGCGAACGGTCGCCCGGAGCTTCGACTCCGGCCTGCTTGTAGTCGCCCAGCTCGGTGAGGCACTTTGCCGCCCTCGAGCATCGCCTCGAACGCGATCGGGCGGTCGCCGTAGTCGAACTCGAAGTCGACCAGCAGCGTCGTTGGCCTGCGTCAGCAGCCTCTTCTGTCGCGCGTCGTCGACGCCGCTGATCTTCGGCGTGGTCGATCAGGACGCGGGAAGCTCCAGGCGCGCGTCCATCAGCGCGTCCAGCGACGCGGTCGGCTGCTTCTCCCTTCAGCTTGTCGATCGTGTCCGTGTAGTACTTCCCGGCATCGGCGTAGGCCTGGATGGCCATCTTCTGGAGCTCGGCGTGCTTGCGTGGCGTCCGACTCCGACCTCCGATCGCGTCGATCGCCAGGCGGCCCTTGCGGCGCCTGGACCCAGCCGATGCTGCGTCTGGGCCTCGGGGGCCATGGGATGGCGTGGGATTCTCGTCGAGGAACTTCTTCGGGCAGCGTCGACGGCGTCCGCCGAGGCCCTTCGACGGCCTTCGCGAACTCGGTCTCCGCGGTCGACCTGGCCGAGCTTGGATCTCCGCCCGGATGTAGGTGACCATGCGCCTTGCGAGCGACGCCCTTCGTCGAGGCGGTCGCAGATCTCCTCGGCGAGATCGAACCAGCCGCGCTGGGCCAGGACGCGCGCGAGCTCGTGTCGTCGCGGTCCTGGGCGTGGGCGCAGAGAGAGAACAAGCAGGCCCGCCACGAGGGCGGGCACGAACGAGAGCTTCGCCACCATGCGATCTGCTCCGGGAAGAGGAGAATCCGGCCCGAAGGCCGGAATCAGACCCTTACGACACCCGATTGCCCGCCGGACTACTTTGGGCTTGTTGCCACCCCAGCTCCGCCGAACACGTTGGCGTACCGGTAGTACACCTCGAGCGTGAGCGCGTTGATCGGCGACCGCGTACACCCGGCCGCCCTCGGCGCCCCAGCCGCTCCTGGTCCGGATCCCACGAGCCGTTCCGGCAGCCGTCCTTCGCCCGTCTTCTGGTTCGGGACGAGCGCGTTCTTCATCGGCTCGTTCCACTTCTTCCACATCGGGCCTTCGGGGCCGTCATACTGGAAGAGCGCCAGCGACGAGTAGTACCAGTAGTAGAAGTCGATCTTGTTCGGTCTTCCACTCGGGCAGGTCCGCCACCAGCAGGTTCACCGCCGCCCAGCGCGGGCTCGCTCTTCCGCTTCTGCATGAAGATGCGGGACATGACCGCCACCGCCGACATCGACGCGTGGTGGTCGAACTGCTCGTTCTTTCCGGGGACGTACACCTTGCCCGTCGACCGGGCGTTGTAGCCGACCTGGTAGTAGCCGTTCTGCTCGGTCGCCTCGTTGAACCAGTTGAGCGCGCCTTCGTAGGCCGTCTTCGGGAAGCGTCAGCTCCGACAGCTCGGCCGACTTGAGCGCCATGACCGCCCAGCCGGACACCGACGAGTCGTTGTCGCCGCACTTGCGCGCTGTAGCGCCACGCCTTGCCGGGGTTCTGCGCCGCGACCATGAAGTCGATCGCCTTCTGCGCCGGCTCCTTGAGCGGCTGCGGACGCCGTCATGCCGTACGCTTCCGAGAGGCACAGGGCCGCGACCGTGTGGTTGTACATGTACTTCATGCCGCGCTCGCCGATGCAGCCCTCGGGATCCTGGTGGGAGGAGCCACTGGAGGCCCTTCTTCACCACCTCGCCGAACTTGAGCACGCGGCCCGGGTTGGCCGGGTCGGGATACTCGTCCTTCGACAGCTGCGAGTAGCCGGCGCCGAGGAACGCGCAGGAGCGACGATGGCCGTCACGCCGCGTGTCGTAGTCGCGCTCGCCGGGGCCGCCGCACGTGCCGCCGACGCACTGGTTCTGGAACGACTCCGCGCCCCAGCCGCCGTCGGGGCCCTGGTGGCGCGCCAGCCACTTGAGGGCCGCGAGCACCGCGCTTTCCGTCGCACGGGTGCCGCCGCCGCGGGCCACGAGGTTCTCGCGGCCGCCGAAGCGGCCGCCGTACCGGCCGCCGCCGCCGCCGCCGACGCCGACGCCCATCGTGTCGTACACGCCGGGGTTCTTGCCGGCCTGGCGGCCGCGGAAGCCGCCGGCCTCGCCCTTGATGTAGCGAGAGGAAGTCCTTCGAGTCGCCCTTCATCTGGTGGTAGTCTTCGTTGTCCGCCGACTCGTTGTGGTCCGACTCCTTCGCCTCGGGGAAGAAGATCGCCGGCTCGTCCGTCGGCTGGGCGACCTGGTCGTCCTTGGGGATGCCCTTCCGCTCGAACACGTCGCGCGGCCGCTCGATCTCCGCGACGACGGGCGCTGATTTGCGCGGTCACGACGACCGCCACTTCGCCGCTCGTCGATCGCGACGAGCTTCTCGATGGCGATGAGCGTGGCGCCCGAGGATGAGCACCGCGTGGATGCCCACCGAGATCAGCCACCAGGGAGCGTTCGCCAGCCAGCCCTGCTTGCCCCTGGACGACGACCTCTTCCTGCTGCTCCTCCTGGCCTTCCATCTCATCCATTTCGTCTTCAGGCCGTTTGGGGCTCATACTCGCTCCCTTTCTAAAGATTCAAAAAGTCCTAAGATTTCAAGGTTTCCATCGAGAATCGCCGGGCCCTTCGGGGCCGGCGGCTTGGCCTTCCGGAACATGCGCGACGTCAGGACCAGCATCAGCGAGCATCGACGACCGACCGCCACGCCCAGGATCGCCCCGCCGCTCAGGTTCGCCACCGGGCCGTCCGCCATCCGCTCCTTCGGACCGATGCGGAGGCTCTTGCCCAGGAAGAGCGGCGCCTGGACCGGCCCCTTCTGTCCCTCGTACGTGCCGAGCTTGAAGAACACCGCGTCCATGCCCACCAGCGTCCGCGATGCCAGCTCGCCCGGACGGCTCCGAGCAGGTCCGACCACGTACCCCTCGTCGCCCGCGCAGGTCGGACCCAGGTAGGTCCGGTGGATGAAGTTCACCCCGCCCGGCGCGCCGTCGACCCGGATCGGGTTGACTGGAGGAAGAGCGCGAGGATCTTCACCGTCTCGCCCCGCAGTCTCGACGGGCATCTCGAATAGTACGCTGGTACTCGACCGTTCTTCGCGTCCTTGGTCAGCTGCGGCCGCGTCCATCCGCGGACAGCGTCCGGACCAGGTACTGGTACGGCTTCGTCCTGGTCGTCGATGGACGTGCCGTCCTTGACCTTGTCCAGGACGCCCTCGTACTTCACCGACGCGGGCTCGCCCGGCCGCCGCGGGCTTGCGGCACGAACGCGTTCGGATCGGTCCTGCTTCTGCCGCGATCGGCTTGCTGAGCTGCCGGGCCGATCGTCGAACACCATGACCGCCCATCACGGCCAGGCCCAGCACGCCGAACAATCACGAGCAGACGGAAATTCCTGTCGTCGCCCACGTAGGGCGGCTTGAAGTTCGGCGGCAGCGGGCGCTTTCATGCTCAACCTAATTCGACTCCGGACTTCGATCCTTCGTGCCGGTAGACGCTAGTTCTTCGACGCGCCCTTCTGCATCATCTCGAAGGGCGCCGCGAACTCGATCCGCTCGAGCTTCTCCTTCTTGCACAGGTCCATGACGTGGATCACTTCCTGCCACGGCACGTCAGGAGTCGCGTCGATCAGCACCGGGAACTCCGACTTTCCGGCCTTCTTGTAGTCGTTGGTCATCTGGATGATGATGTTCATCAGATCCTCATCCGTGTTGACCTCGCCCCGATTGCCGACCTTGCGGATCGGTCCGGTTCGTAGGCCGAGTTCCACTTCATGAACACGCGGATTTCCTCGAGGATCACCTTCTCGGGCTGACCCTGGAAGACGCCGCGGTCCTTCGGCAGCCACGTATCAATCTTACCTTCCAGCTGCTTGAAGTGGAACGAGCACATGAAAAAGATGCAGAGGCAGAAGATGACGTCCACCATCGCCGTCACGTTGATCTCGACGGGATTGTCGGACTCCTCGCCGATATTTCCACCACCGCCCATGGTTCGTTCTCCTTATCCAGCGCTTCTTCGTCTGGTCCGCATCGGACGCGGCCGCGCCGACTCGACCTTGTAGATGCCCGGCCTTCGCGCACGTGTTCATCGCGCGCTGGGCCAGGCCGTAGGGGCCGACTGCGTCCGCCCGGATCATGCACCTTCAACTCGGACACCTGGGGATTCTTCGGATCCAGGCCGCGCGTGGCGTCGGCTTCCTTCTTCAGGTAGCCGCCCAGCTTCTCCGGCTCCGAGTAGTCCTTGCCCTTGATGCCCGTGCGCCAGTGGGCGTCGTCCCGGCACGACCCGCGTTCTTGCGTGCGTACAGCTGCGCACTTCACCTCGTAGCGGTGATACACGTTGATCGTGAGCCTGTTCTTGTCCTTCTCCTTGTTCTCCTTGTCCTCCTTCATCGACATCGCCTTCGGGAGCATGACTTCCTCGAGCTCGCGCTGGCCCATGTCGGCGCCGAGCATGAAGAAGAGGAGGAGAAGGAACATGATGTCGATCATCGGGATCAGGTTCGGGATTCTGATGCTGCGCCTGATTGCTCTTGCGTTTGGCCATGCGATCTCCCTTCGATCAGTACGACCGTCGTTACCGGCCGCCGCCCTGCTCCTTCTGGGCCTCGGGCGACAGGTTCCGCGACAGGATCTCGCCGATCGAGTTGTTCACGCGGAGCGTGATGTCCGAGACCTTGTTCTTCATGAAGAAGTACGCCGACAGGAAGACGATCGAGATGAACAGGCCCATCGTCGTGTTCACGAGCGACTCGTACACGCCCTTCGCCAGGTCGCCGGGCGTCGGGGCCTTCAGGGTCTCGATGACCTGGAAGGACGAGATCATGCCCGTCACCGTGCCCAGCAGGCCGAGCAGCGGTCCGATGTTTCCGACGAGCGACAGGTAGCTCAGCTTCGCGCGTCGAGCTTGAAGCCCTCGACGCGCCGCCGTCTCTTCCATGCCGTGCTTCGCTTCCTCGTAGCCGCCGACGCTGCGGCCGATCGCGCCCGCGATCACCTTGCCGGCATAGCTCTGGTCGGACTGCGCCAGCGTGAACGCGCCGTCCAGGTCGTTCTCGCTCAGCAGGGCGTCGACTTCGCTCAGCAGCGTGGGGTTGCCGATCTTCACTTCGTTCATAGTTCACCATGTACTGGATCAGGAGCGCGGTCCCGACCATCGACGTGCAGCACCAGCAGGATGCCGACGAATCCCGTCGACTTGAAGAGGTCGAACCAGCTCTTCTTCACGATCTCCGGCTCGTCTTCCTGGGCGAAGGCCATCGTCGCGAAGAGCCCCACCATGGCACAGAACCGAGAACACCTGCAGCACGCGGCGACCCATAAGATCCTCCTGAACTCTAATCAACCCAAAACTTTCCACAGTTACCGTTTCGTCAGCGACCCACGACATCGCATAGCACCGCCAGACACAGCACCAGGATCGTTCCGACGATGACCACCGGCCTCGTGTACCCCAGCAGCCGGTCCAGCACGCGTCACCGCGACGTCCGTTTTACTGACTTGAGGCTTCTGACGTCGTTCTGATTCATCCGCCCCAACCGCCTCTGGCCCAGCCCCAAGTCCAAACCGCCCAGCTTGAAAGCGCAAATCCCGCCATCGCCGACCCCCGTTTTCGACGGGATTTGAGGGGTCCCCCGGCCCTCCGCCCCTCTTCCGGGGCTGTGTGGCGTTATGCCACACAGGGTGCCGGGGGGCCGAGTCAACCCATTATGGGCCGGATTTGAGCCAGCCCTCCCAGTCTTCCTTGACCTTCGCCTTGTTCGTCGTCGGTCACCCGGCCGGTCGCGTCGGACCGTCCCGAGTAGCTCCTTCGAGGATCAGCGACCGCCGCCGTCCCCGGAAGTGTCCTCGTTGTCGATGAACTCCGGATCAGGTGGGGATAGGCGGACTCTGCCCATCGCCCTTGATCCGCTGGTAACTCGTAGTACTCGGGATTCGAGCGAAGTTGTGAAGCCGCCCGAGCGGCACTTCCGCCAGCGTCTCCTCCCATCGCTTCCGTCGCGCGATCCTGGCCGCCACGCGCGGGGCGGCGCCGGGTCGCTGCCGCGCCGGTCGCGCCTGCCGCCTCGGCCCAGGCCGCGATCGCGTTGCGGTTGCCTGATCGCGAAGCCACCACTGCGCCCAGGTAAGCTGTACTCCGCCCGCGCGCATCTCCGGGCATGTTGAACCCGCCGATGATCGGAGTTCTTCGCCAGGTCGCTCATCGGGCGTCCAGCTTGCCGCTTGTTGATGATCTGGTGGAGCGCCTCCATCGACCCTTGGCGACGCGCTTCGGTGTCGCTCAGCGAGCACTGCGCCGATGATGTACGGTGATCCAGGTGTAGTCCTGGTCCACGACCTCGGTCCACCTCGCCGCCGGCGACCATGCGCCTCGTAGTTCTGCTTGCGCGTCGGGGTTGCACCGCGATATCGGGAACATCCTTCCCGACGCCTCGCCAGTCGCGCGCGCGCCCGGCCTGAAGACGCCGGTGTCCGAGGGCGGGAGCGCTGGGAGACCTTGGGGAGCGGCTTGGCCTCGTCCTTCTTCTTTTTCTTCGGGGTGGCTGCTCTCGCGCCCTCGCTGCCCGATCCCTTGGTCGGGCGTGGTCGCTCGCCGCCCTTCATGACCGCGAAGGCCACGCCGCCGATGACCACGATCGCGGCCGCCGCGATCGCGATGATCATGCCGGTGCTGCTGCCCCTGCTTCTCGCCGCCGCCGCCCCCGCGGCGGCCGCCCTCGCCGGGCGCCTTGGCGTTGGACATCTTCCGGAAGAGATCCGGTCTGCCGCCGGCTCCGGCGATGCCGCCGCGGCGGCGCGGACCGCCGTCCCCTCTTGTCCTTCTTGTGCATCTTGGTGGTGCCGCGCTCTCTCGCGCGGGCGGGCGAGGCGGGGGCGAGGCGCGCGCACCTCGGGAACCTTCCCCGTGCGCGCCGCTGGCCACGCCGCACCATGGTGCCCGCAGGCTTCACAGCTTCACTGTCGATCCGCCGGAGAGATCCGTGACGTCGATCTTCTCCCTGGCAGCGCGGGCACTTCAGGATTTTGGCCATCGGGCTCCTCCTCACTTCCGGAGCTTGTCGATCTGAATCTTCGCAGATGTTCGCCGTCTCCGAGTTCGGGTACTTCTTCACGATCTCCTCGAAGATCGCGATCGCGTTCTGCGTTGTCCCGCGCGTACATGTAGCGCCGACCCGAGGGTGAAGAGCATCTGGTCGATGTTCGGGCGCGTCCTTGTAGCGGTCGCACGCCGCCCGCATGCCCGGTGATGGCGTTCTGCCACTTGGCTTCCCCTTGCAGTCGGCCATGCCGATCGATCCACGCGGCCTTGGCGCTGAGCTTGGTGGAGTCCGGCGGGATCGAGCTCCGCGATCTTCTTGCAGGCGCCTCGCGGGCCGGGACGTACCACTTCATCTCATAGTACGCGTTGAGCTGCGCCTCGAGGATCTTGAGCGCGCCGGCCTTGTCGTTCTCTCTTCACCAGGACATCGACCGCCTTGCCGTAGTGAGCCGCCGACTCGGCGTCGTTGTTCAGCTTCTGACGTACGCCTCGCCGAGCATCACCAGCTTGTCCGCCTGGCTGGCGTCCCGGCGCCGAGCGCCTCGCGCGCCGGACAGGATCTTGTCGAAATAGGCGGGCTTCGCCGCCGCGAGGAGCGCCCGCGGCGTAGATGCTCCGCCTTGAGCGCCGAGAGATCGACGTGAGCAGCTTGCCGTCGGGATCGTAGACGTAGCGTCATCGGCGGCCGCGCACTGGCCGTAGCTTCTGCCAGAGGGCGTTGTCCTCGTCCGTGCCGTCCGGATCGATCTTCGCGCAGACATGCTGCTGGAGCGCGGCGATGACCGACGAGTTCGGGAAGCGTCTCCGCCTCGAATTTCTGGCAGTCCTTGAGGCCCTTGTTGAAGAAGACCAGGACTGCGAGCTTCTTCGAGGCCTTCGCTCTCCTTGAGGGCGTCCGGCCAGCTGGTCTTCCACTTGATAGTCCTGAGGGGGCGAGCGACAGCAGAAGCGCGACGATCAGGCGATCCTTCCCATGGCTCCCTCCAAGTCCCTCGGTGATCCCGCTACCCCCGGTCTCCCGATCCCCAGCAGGGAAGGAACCCACGACTATGAGAGACTGGTCCCTTGGACCTCGCAAAGGGCATGCCACCAGGGGAAGGTGCATCCGACCACACGATCTCCACGTGTTCTGGCAGCGGGGAACGGAGTGGGTGTGGCTTGCGTGGCGAAATGCCACGACAGGAGCAGTACTCCACTACAACGGTACCCCGGACTCGGTGAGGAAGGGACGGTAGCTTCAGGCACGGCGCTGCGTACACTGGGAGCGGGCAGGTGGGACAGGGCGGCCGCCGGGACCTTCTGCTTGGGCAAATCGGGGCCTTCCCACTGAGAGCTCCAGCGTCGCCCCGCCGCCGTTCTGGAAATAGACCAGGGTGAAGCGAATGCTTGCCCGCCTTGAGCGCCGCTTCGCCGCCCGCTTCCTGCGCGCGTGACAGCGCGTCGCTGGCGACCAGCTCGTCCTGTGCCGAGGAACAGCCTCGCCCCGTCGTCGGAATTGACGTGGAACTGGTAGACGCCCTCGCGCGGGATGTCGATGAACCCGGTGAACCTCAGCGCGTACTGCTCCTCGCGCTTGCGCTTCGACAGGTCCACCTGATCGGCGACCCCCGGTCGCGACGGGCTTGAGCGTCGACGAAGTCGGGCAGCGCCTCCCACGTCCCTTCGTAGTACTGGAACGCGAGTCCCGGGCCAGGCCGTGAGGACTCTCGGCGTCGCGCGCATTTCGGGGCTTCGCCGGATCGTGCCGCACGAACGGCGCCGCAGCTTCTCCAGGGTCGACGGGCTTGCCCCAGACCGGAAGCGAGGTCATCGCCCTCCCGGGTGATGACCGGCGCCTGGATCGGCCGGCGGCGGCTTCTATCTTGCCGGCCTGGACGTCGAGCAGCAGCCGCGCCAGCTCCTCGGTCGTGCCGTTGAACGTGGCGGTTGCAGTGGACCTCGATGTGGGTGAACGACCACCACGCCTTGTCGGCGCGGCGCCGCCGGAGTCGCCGGAGAACTGGAGGAAGAAGCGCGGTTGACGTAGATCTCCGCCCGCCGGCTCGGCGTTGTAGAAGATCACCGCGGGCGCGCCCGCCACCAGGTGGGTAAAGACCACGTCGGGATGCCACTCCTGGCCGACCCCGATGTTCATCCGCACCAGCTCGTAGTGGCACCGGCCCTTGATCGACCGGGCGACGCGACGGTGCAGATGCCTTTCTTCGCGTCGGTCTTCTCGACGACGCCCTCGGCGACGACCTCCGACTCCGCGATGAACCGCCGGAGCGGATAGAGCGTGTCGATGTACGTCGCTCTCCGCGGGATGGCTCCCCAGGCGTGAGAGCGCGGCCGCCAGGACTGCGGCGAACAGGTGGTGGCGGCGCATCGGCCTTTACTGGCGCCTCCCGCGCCGCGCGCGGATCTTCACGATCGGCTTCCCTTCCTTGTCCACTGAACCGGGCGCAGGCGCCTGTCGGTCCGGCCGCCGCCATTGACCACCGCCAGGCGAGCAGGACGTTCACGCCCTCTCTTGAGCGCGATCGGGCTTCGCCGAGCGGTCCTGGTCCTTCTCGGTCCCGCGGCCGCCGACGCGTACCGCTGGACCTCCTGGCCGTTGAGCCACCAGGCGCCGCTGTCGTCCGATCCGGTGAGCAGCGTCAGGTCCGCCAGATCCGCGTCGGCGACGATGTACGTCAGCGCGAGGGAGAGCGAGTTCTCGGTCGCAGAGCCGAGGTCGAGGATCCACCTGTTCGAGGTGGCCACCTCCCAGCGGAACTCCTGTCCGGCGGCCTGGACCTTGTCGTGCTGCGCCGGCCGGCCGCCTTCCGGGCTGGGAACCAATCCTTGTTCAGGCGGCGTTGTGGTCGGCGGCGAGCGCGCCCACGGGCACCCGGATTGAGACGAGCCACCGCTGGATGAAGCTCTCGCCGTCCACCGCGACCGGCGCGCGTCCGCCTTGGCGTTGGGATCGTACTTGCGGAACGGCAGGGGCAGCTTGATTCGTCCGCTGCGTCTCGCCGTGGGCAGGGAGCGCCTTCACGTGGGCTGAGCTCGATCGGCGGGATCTTCCCGGCCGGCGCGGGCGACTCTCCTTGCCGGCCTGGACCTTCTTCACGGTCTCCGTGAGCTGGGGCACCGTGCCGTTGAAGCGTCCGGTTCATCCGGATCTCGATGTGGGTCATCGACCACCACGCCTTGTCGGGCGGCGCCTCCGGCGTCGCCGTAGAGCTGGAAGAAGAACCTGGTTGAGATAGACCTGCGACTGGAGCGCGTCGTTGTAGAAGATCAGCACCGGCGCGCCGGGGACGAGTGCTTGGGGATCCCCTCGGGGTGCCAGAACTGCCCGCCGGCGTAGGTGAGCCGGATCATCTCGAAATTGCCTTTGCCCTTGATCGTCTTGCCGACCCTTGATGGCGGCGATCTTCTTCTCCGCGCGTCGTGGCTCTCGACCTTGCCCTCGACGATGACCGTCGACTCCGTGATCACCTGCGTTCAGGGGCATGATCGCCTTCGACGTAGCGCGGGCGCGGGGAGCGCCGCGGCCAGAACAGCGCGAGGATCGCGATCGCTTTCCTTCATGCTCATTTCACCGCCTCAATGATGATCGTGACCGGGGTGCCTTCCTTGGGAAGCAGCTGCTTGTTGGCCTTTGTACCGGTGACCCGTGATGATCGGGCGCGGGTTCGCGATCAGCGGCGTGGGATCGCCCTGGTAAGAGCCCCCATGAGGTTCTTCGGACGAGACGACCATGAGTCCCGTCGCGTCGATCTCGGGGACGTACCTTCCTTCGAAGCCGGCGTAAGATCCACTGCTGGTTCTCCAGCGGCTTCTTGGCCTCCTCGTCGTGGATGAAGGACCTCGATAGGCTCCGTCCGGCGTCTTGTCGCCGTCCTTCCACTCGACGGAGATCTGGAGCTTTCCGCCCCTCGGCGGTGGCGCTCTCGTTGGCGGAATGGCCCCCGGCTTGGCGTCGATCTTCTGGAGCCCTTCGAAGAGCTCATGGGGTCTGATCGGCCCCGACCTCAGGCGAGGCTTTCTGCAGGCCTTCCCGCGGGAAGGGCGATGACGTACTCGATCGCCTCCCTCGAGCTGGGGCTCGGGCGCGTCGCACCTTCGCGGTGCTTCGCCCCGGAAGGTGACCTGTCCCGCCTCTCTCGTCGACCTTTGACAGGGCCCGAGATCCGGGGCGAGCAGCCAGAGAGCCAGGCGCGCGGCACCATTCAAATTCCCTTCGCATGATCTAAATGTGATATCGTCGCGGAATATGGAATACGTGTCCCCGGACGCCGCTGCTTGTTACAGGCGCGCTCCGTCGATCTGCTTTCTGACATAACAGTTCCCTATGGGAAACTATTGGGCGATGGACGGAAAAGGCGAAGTGCGGAGGCCCATGGGGCCATCGCGGCGCTGTCGCGGCCTGGACCGACTTCCTCCTGGAAGCGCCGCGAGCAGCTGGCGTCGCGGGCCGCCCCACGGATGCCCAGTGAGGTGCTGCGGAGGAAATCCTCGACGGAGTACGCCCATGCCGTCGACAGTTCGCGAAGAAACGGGCGCGAGCAGCCGCGCCAGCGTGTTCGAGGCGTCGTCCTCCGCCAGCTGGCGCGATCAGGCTCGTGCGCGTAGTGCCGCTCAGTCCCCGGGCGGCCGCCAGCGCGACTTACGCGCTCACCCCGGGAGCGGCAAGGCCGCGCTCTCGCGCCTTCGCGCGCCGGAGCGGAAAAGGCCATCGCCGCCATCTGGCTCCAGAACGCTCGACCCGGCCGTGAACTTCGACGCTTTCCAACGCGTTCGCCGGCGGACCCGATCCGGCGGCATCGAACTGGTGGCGCCGCGCCGCGAGGAGGATAGGAGCACATTGCCCCAGGCTTCCAAACGGGAACAGAGCCAGGATGAGTGGCTGGAGAAACGAACACATGCCCCTGATCGCAGTCCCTGGCGGGTGACGGCATTGGGCCGGAAGCCATGGAGGCCAGTCTGCCCGCGGTCACGGCGGCCGCCTCCTCGGCTGGCCTGGCGGAAGCTGGGCTCCAGCGCGCCCTGGTCGGCGGAGCGGCCTGCCACGACGCCACCGGCCATCCGGCTTCCCAAGCGCCACGCCGGCGATCTGGCGACCGGGCCGCGGCCACCTACTTCTGGGGCTGGGGGACCCGGCGTACGACCGGATACCCTGACCCTGCGCCTCCGGCCCGAGCGCGGCGCGCCTGCTTCCCTGCGCAAGCGGTACACGCTCGACGCCAACGTCCGTCCGGCCGTCGTCCACAAGGGCCTCGAGAACCGGTCCGCCCCTCGCCGGAGTACGTCAGGGGGATGGACCTGCTGGTCGTCCGCGAGCTCGTGGGCGGCGCGTATTTCGGCCGGAAGCACCTGGGAAGACCCGCGCGTTCGATGTCATCGAGTACGACGCCTCCGCAGATCGCAACGGGGTCCTGAACTTCGCGCTTTGAGGCCTCGCCTGAGCGCAAGCGGAAGGTGACGCTCGCGCACAGGCGAACGTCCTGCTCACCTCCGTCCCGTGGAAGAGCGTCTGGGACAAGGTGCGGTCCAGATATCCCTCGGTCCGATGCGACGACTCGCTGCGTGGACGCCTTCACCATGTACCTGATCTCGCGTCCCGCCAGCTTCGACGTGGTCGTGACCGAGAACATGATGGGCGACGATCATCATCGGCTGACGAAGCCGCGCAGGTGACGGGATCGATCGGCCTCTCCCTCGGCCAGCCTGGGGGCGAAGAAAACGCGGTGGGGCACCTTCGGTCTGTACGAGCCCGCCCACGGCTCCGCCCCGGACATTGCGGGCACGGAATCGCCAATCCACTGGCCACGATTCTTTCGGGCGCCATGATGCTGCGCCACAGCTTCGGCGCCGAAAGGCGGCCGCGCGCACGAGCGGGCGGTCCGGAGCGTGCTGTCCTGGGGACTCGGACGCGGGACCTCGCCGCCGCCAAGGATCGGGCGCTCACCACGGACCAGATGGGACAGGCGGCTCTGAAGGCGCGCTGTAGATTTACTTCAGACCTCGTCGACGGCCTTGCCGTCGATGCCCCTCGGGAGCGCCCAGGCCCAGGAGGGCGAGCGCCGTGGGGGCGGTGTCGACGGTGCGGATGATCCGCGTCGATCTTACCCGCGGGGACTCCGGGCGCGATGCAGATCCACGGGATCGTCACGTTCTCCGCCTTGTCCGGATCGGTCCACCGATAGTGGCCGCGGCTGGAGCCTCCGTGGTCCGCGCGTCACGATCAGCGGCCGTCCTGCCGAACTCGTCGTCCCTTGTCGATCGCGGCGACGATGTCCGACGATCGCCTTGTCGATGCTCTTCACCGCCTCGATGTGACTCCGGCCCCATCCAGCCCCGGCGATGGTCTCGGCGTCGTCCGGCTTCGCGGAAATGGATGGAAGGTCAGCGGCCACTGCTGGACGGGCCACGCGGCCGCGAAGGCGCGGCCCGATCATGCTCGGCCGTCGTCGTCGCTTTCCAGGCTTCCGGTTCCGCCTGCAGCGACCGCTTGAGCTCCTCGACCTCGCAGTCGTCCTCCGAGACGGGGACCTTCGCGGGCGTCGGCGGCCCGTAGATCCAGCTCACGCAGTTCGGATTGGCCAGGAAGTGGAACTTCTCCTTCGCGAAGATCATCGCCGACTTCTTGCCGGCCTGCAGGGCGACGGAGAAGACGGTCGGGTGGATGATGTATCCCAGTGCGGTAGGAGTTCCAGGCGACGCCGTGGGCGGCGGTAGTCCAGCCCCGTGAGCATCGACGTGTGGCTGGGCAGCGTGATCGACGGCCGGATCGTCCGCGCCGTCGGGCAGTACGCGCCCCGCCCGATCAGCGCGCTTCAGCGTCTCCGCGCCCGCCGCGTCGATCGCGTCCGGCCGCAGGCCGTCGATGCTGATGACGATCACCCGATCGGCGCGCGGCTTTACCCGGCGGCGGCGCGGAGAGCGCCGCGACCGGCACCGGATCCGCGAGGTCGAGCTTCTCGTAGCCCGTGCAGGAGAAGGCGAGGGCCAGGCCGAGGAGCGGGATCAGACGGCGCAGCGACCGCTTCATCACGTCACTGAAGAGCATAACCCGAAAAGGCCGGCGGGGCGGGCTCAGCTGATCTTCAGCAGGTAGCGGAGGCCGAGCGCGACCGCGTGGGTCACCAGCATGTACAGGCCGCCCCATTGCAAGGTGAGGTTCCACCAGGCTTCGGGAAGACTGGGGGCGAGCTTGATCTCGACCGCCAGCATCTGGTCGTGGGCCGGCGACGCGCGATTGACCGTGGTCACCGGCTCGGGCGGTCGTCCGCCGCTTGCGGGCCACGATGAAGGGGATCGTGTACGAGCGCTCCTCGTGCTGGATCGTCAGCGGGACGTCGGAATCGAGCTTCGCCTGGAACTTCCATCGCGCCTGAGCCCGTCGCCGTCCTTGGCGGAATCTCGATCGGCGCGATGTACGCGCCGCTCAGCACCCCGTTGGGCTGGACATAGGCGAATCCCTTGGCGTTGTCCTCGAAGTGGGCCGCGATGACGACGACGTCGTCCCCGGGGCGGATCGGCAGGTAGCCCAGGCGGGAGCCGGTCCAGAGCCCGAGCACCGCCATGATCGGCACCGTCCAGAGCGACGGCTTGAGCGACGCGCCCATGAACTTCCCGCCGATGCGCCCGGAGAGGGCGCGGGCGCGCGCGAGGGCGTCCGGGTCCCTGGCCTCCTTCGCGGCCTTCATCTTCAGCTTGAGCAGGTTGAGGTCGGCCTTGGCCTGGCCCAGGAACTTCTGATCGCTGCAGTACTTCAGGACGAGCGCCATCGCGACGCCGGAGAGCACGCCCACGATCGTGATCGAGCGCGATCGGAGGCAGACGGGAGGTCGCGCCCAGGATCCAGTCGCACGGGATGTAGAGCACGTCCAGCACGGGCACCAGGACGTGAAGGTAGAACCATTCCATGATCAGTGCGCCTCCTTCTGGAGGATCTCCACGCGTCCCTTGTTGCCGTCGATCCGCACCGTCGCCCCTTCCGGGATGATCTTCGTCGCGCCCGGGAGTGACGACCGCGGGGATGCCGAAGTCGCGCGCGACGATCGCGCCGTGCGACAGCATGCCGCCGCGCTCGACGACGATGCCCGACGCGTGGACGAAGAGCGGCGTCCAGCTCGGGATCGGTCGTGGGCAGACGAGCACGTAGCCCTGGCTCAGCTCGCCCGCGTCGGCCGGCGAATGGAGGATCCGCGCCGGGCCCGTTCCGATGCCCGACGCGACGCCCGTGCCGCTGAAGACGCCGTCCTGCGACGCGGGCCGCTCCTCGTCGCGGCCGAGCGCCTGAGGTCGGACGCGCGGAGGATCTCCGGCATCGGCAGCCGCTGGCAGGCGTTCCACCGGAGCTTCCGTTCCTGGATCTGCGCCGTCAAGCTCGGCGCGCCGGCGACTTGAAGGCGGACAGCTCTCGCGCCGCAGGTAGTAGATGTCCTTGCCCAGGTCCCACCGCTCGGCCAGCACCTCGACCGCCTCTGCGGACGAGCGCGATGCCCAGGATGAACGAGTGCTTGCAGGTCTCGCGCCACATCAGGCTGGTCTGCGCCCCGGCCAGGTCCTCGCGGACGTCGGCCTCGAGCGACGCGGCGCCGTTGTCGAGCAGCAGCTTCCCGATCGTCTTCTCCGGCCTCCGTCCGCTCGACCTTCTTCTTGTGGTGAAGGTCGACCGGCGAGACGCCGCCCGTCGCCCGGGCGAACTGGGCGACCGCTGCTTCACGTAGGCCGAATCCTCCGACCAGCGCGGCTCCGCGAGCTCCAGCTCGTTCACCGCGCGGTGGCCGTACTTCGGCGAGGTAGGCGTCGATCGTCATCTCGCCCTTGGCGACGCGGAAGAGCGCGATGTTCGATTCCACGGTCTTGTCGCCGTCGAGCCCCGCGAGGAGCTTCGCGACGTGAACGACCGTCCTTCCGCCGGCCCGAGCGTCATCTCCATCGTGGACGACAGACGGCCGAGGTAGTAAGGACGCCAGGAAGCCCGGCTTGAGGAGCTCGGGGCCGAACTCGTTGAGCGCGACCTTCTCGCGCTCGGCGACTTCGGCCAGCACCGCCTCGTCCGACATCTCCGCCGAGTTTCTTGGCGCGCGCCTTCGCCGCGAACTCGTTGAAGGCGGGAAGGACGCGCTTCTGAAGATCGTCCACGCCGGTCCGGATGACCTTCTTCATCACGCGGCCGCGCGGATCATCCCGAAGATCGTCACCGGAAGCTTGAGGAGGAATCCCAGCCCCGCCCGCTCGACGTTGAACTTCGTCGGGCGGTCGAGCAGCGACCTCTCGGATCTTGCCGTTGGCGCCGGCGAGGTCGTACTCCATCGGCAGGTCTTTGAAGTAGAGCTCCGCGGACTTCTCGACGTCCATGTAGATCCGGCCGGCGACCGAGGTCGAGGAAGCCGTCCGTGATCACCCGCTCGCTCGGCTGGAATCCGGAGGTCGCGGTAGAGCTTGAGGAACCCGTTGCCCATGAAGCCGCGGCCGACGACGTCCCACGTGAGCGGCGTCGGCGCGGGCAGCGTCTTCGGCGAGGTTGTGGACCGCCCAGGCGGCCTTCGGGCGGCCCGCGGCGAGCTGCCCGAGGCGCTGGATCTCCTCTCCGCGCACTTTCGGCACGGCGCGCAGGATGTCGAGCCCGCGCACCGGCCGGCTCTGGAGCAGGCAGAGCTTGCCTTCGGCGATGCCCCACTCGACGTCGACCGGGGTCTTGTAGAACGCCTCGACGTCGAGTCCGAGCTTCGCGAGGCTGAGCGCTTCCGCGTCGGTGACGCACGGCTCCTTGCCGGTCGTTCGCGCGCTTCTCGACGATCGCGTTCGTCTTGCGGTCGACGCAGAAGACGTCCGGCTCGACGTGGCCGCGGACGATCGCCTCGCCCAGGCCGTAGGAGGCCTCGATGATGATGCGGCCCTGGTCGGGGCGGTTCGGGGTCTTCCGTGAAGAGGATGCCCGACCGCTCCGAGGAACATCGTCATCACCGTGACGGCCGTGCCGGCGAGGCCGCGGACGTTGTGATGGTCGCGGTACTTGATCGCCCGCTCGCTGTTCCACGACTCGAACACCGCGCTCACGGCGGAGGAGAGCATCTCCCACGGATCGATCGGGGAAGGGCGCTTCGCGAGCCGCTCGAACGCGCCCAGCACGTGGCGCGCCTGCTCCTCCGGCGAGCCGGCGCCGGCCGCCTTCTCCATCTCGTCGAAGTCCGAGCCCGCAGACGATCTCGCCGAAGCCGCGGATGAAGTCGCGCAGGTCGTTCCAGAACCGCTCGCCTCGGGCAGGAGAGCAATACGTAACTGAACGAAGTACAA
>ERZ1370068.9496-contig-8270_pt1 | contig 27832 bp, 46 predicted proteins | sample MGYA00561227_ERZ1370068 | MGnify/ENA primary metagenome ERZ1370068 (study PRJEB38410, sample SAMEA6850437) | metagenome | study: Metagenomic assessment of the ecological functions of the soil: analysis of the soil microbiota associated with the...
TTACGCATTGCTAACCTCTATCGGTGTCATCGCGATCACGTCCTCAATCAGACGCGACCGACCGATCAAAAGGACCAAGAGGCACCGCGGTCAACCAAGGCAAGTCTGAAACCAATCGCACACGCCGGGCGCTATTCGCGATGTGACGGAGAGACTTAGGGGCCTGAGCAAATTCGTGGTCGAAACTGCTACCACGCTTGGCGCCGACATGAGCGAAATTGATCAAGAAGTGGATCTTGTTTGTCGAGAGTTCCCAAAGGGCGATGAAAGCCGCCAGCGCGAGCAGTCGTGTGATGATCCGCCGGATGGCATCAGAGATTGGCCGGAACCGACAATTCGAAGGCTCGGCTGGTGCTAAGTCATCGATCGGGAGACTCGGTGTAGTCATCGGGTTTGCCATAACCTGGTTCTGGTGGTTTAATCTTCGATGGGATAGCCGCCGCGCCAGGCGGAAAGTCCCCGCCCCAATCCATGCCTGGAGAGCCCGCCGGCGAGCGACCGCACATTCTGTATCCCATGCGTTGCAGATTATCGACCGAGAGGGCCGCACGATGCGGCCTGCGCCACAGTAAATGACTCATTTCCAGTGGCGGGATCGGGAGCGCGCTTTTCAATTTCCAGTTCGAGCGTTCTCTTCAGCGAGATGCCGGGCATGCGAATGTGTCCGCGCCAAAACTCATCTCGTTCGCGAACGTCGATGACCAGCGCGCCGCGCGCAACTGCGGCGACGGTTTCCTCGACCGATACCTCCGTGATCCTCGAACGCGCCTGCGCGGCAAGCTTGAGGAAGCGTTGGGCTCCGTTTCTCAGCTTAGACCTGAAGTCTAAGCGAGCTTGAGCAAGACGCCGCCCGTTGCCCACGAATTTACGAGCTTCGGCATATGTCAGCAGTTTTCCCGTTATTGGCGCTAGTGCCCATTTCTCGGCACGCGATTTCTCGAGAAAGGCGGCGCGATGATCGCTGCCGGTTCGAATGCGCTCAGACCTTGTCGGCAAAGAGCTTCCCAGTCCGCTCCTCACGATCGTGCACGTAGCGCCACCCTGAACTCGTCTTGTTATCCTTCTCCAGCTGATCGAGGGCGAGGAAGGTGCTGTGGAACGTCTTTGTAGAGGCGCACTTTCTTCTCGCCCTGCCCAGATTTGGCCGGCGTTGTTTGCATCGATGATCTCCTCTCCGACGACAAAATCTTTTCGCCCCTCAAAAGGCACTGGCAGCGTAGTCCTTCAGGACGAGCTGTCGTAATCGGCGCCAAATTCTTTCGCCGCCTGGCGAATATATCTGTCATCCACATATCTTCGCTGACCTTGATGTCGTGCGAGTGTCTTTTAAGAATCTTTGAGAGTTTCAGCTGGCACCGGCGATGGCCTTCTTCAGGACCCCAGGTTTGAAAGTAGAGGTCAACGCCGTCTTTGAATGCCGTGGGGACCATGAAACGCATAGAAAACTTCCGCTTCGATACCGGTCCATTTTTCGTATTGTTCGGCCAACCCTTCCGGATCCTCGCGCAAGAGGCGATCTCCCTCCAACGCTGACTTCAGATAGGCAACCACGATCTCGGGATACTTCTCAGCGAAGTCCGACCGCACCTGAATACCATGGTAGTCGGCACCCCCCGTGCTGCTGCCATCCAGAATTTTGCGCGCGAAGCCGCGAAACGGGAACAATTCCTGGAAAGGCACAAAGTTCGCGTGAGCATCAATCTGACCTGATTTGAGAGCCGAACCGCCTACCTCTGGTGTTTGTGTGACGATCGTAATGTCTGGTTTCGGGATCCCAACTCTGGATCCTTGACTGCACGAGAGCAGAAACGCGTGCGCGGTTGAAGCAAAGGGACCGAGACGGTCTTGCCCTTAAGTTGCGCTATATCTTTGCACACTAGAATTGCTGGGAACCAGCAAGGCATTGCCCGCGCCGTGCAGACTCGAGGAAAGCGACGCGATGTAAACAGTCTTTACCCCATTGTTCTGGTCAGAAACGCGTCGTGACCAACGATCGAGGGGAAATCCGCCATCGAAACGATATCCAGGCGATTGCGCAAGAATCTCGCTATTGAGCTGAGCACCGGTTGGCAAATTTAGCCAAACGATTTATAGGTGACGTCCTTATACTTGCCATCATGCGGAAGGCACTTTTCGAGAAGCTTCCAATTGCGCACGACCGGTCCTCCCGCTGCGCAATTGATCGTCGTATCTTGCGTCCCTATGGCAACGCGAATGGTCTCGCCTGCTTGAACAAGTGTCAGTGTAAAGCAGAATAAGAATGGATGTTAGTTTCATGACCTTCAGAGCTGATGCGTTTTTATTAGGATTCCATGACGTGCAAGTCTTCTGCTTCGGTTTCCTGGCGAATGATGGGCCGACTCTGCGCGGAACGAGTGGCGAACTTCGGAAGCGACGTGGCGAGATGTCGCGTCCGCGGCGTCCTGCGCTACGAACAGGCAACTCCGTCCTGCAGGCGCCTGGAGCGCGCCCGGAGGTGGCACTTGCCCGGGACCCTCAAGATTGATGGTGGTGGCGCGATAGATGGCCCACGGCTGACAGTTCCACCGAAAATGGGACACGAACGTCTTCCGATCTGGATTGAACACTCCAGCGACGCACTCTCATCGACGCCCAGACTGGCGTTTCCCCACGCATCTTCCGCGCGCACCATCACTGGGCAAGGAGGCCCCGGTGGTCAGTCGCCAGGTGGCGCAATGATGCAGAGCTGACATCGGACCAGGCTGGATAACGATGTGGTCGACGGGATCAACTTCGCAGCAGTGCAGATGTCCCGTCGGGGCAAGCGAAGGCCCGGCCAGTGGAACCCCTCCTCAGCGAAGGTTTGCACCCCGGTCCCCCTGGCCACCTCTGCGGCTCATCGCCGAGGCGATGAGAATTCAGATCACCGCCTCGGAGCTTCGCCCCGAACGACCGTGACCACGATTGACTCTCCTCGCCAAGTCGTTCATAGGAGGCGGCGAGCGCTGCCATCTGTGTGTTGAAAACGGCCGTTCACCGACCAAATTCGACACTTAGATAATTGTCGGCGGAAGGATCCTGCGTTTGAAAATCCGCCCAATCCGAATCGCGGGGAAAAGTTATCCTTAGAGTGCCATGCTTGGCTAAGCCCGCGCTACCCACGAAGATAGCTGAGCTGTAAAGCTCTTGCCAGCTGCCCGCTTCAAGCACAGCCTTATCAACATGCAAGCTTCCCAGCAACCGGCTCCTCCTCACCGTGCTCAGGTCAGTCATAAAGCCTGGGAAATGCCGTGTGGCTCACCTGAAGGTCTGAAGTGGAATTGCCCTGACGTGGATGCTAATCCCTCGAAGTAGCGAGGCGTCTGGATGGCGAGCCGGGCGGATTTACGAACTCCACCGTCCCGGTCGTTGCGAAGAGAGACGCGAGCCGATCGATCCATCTCGGGTTCTGCGATTCCTCCCAAAGCCACGGCTGCGGCAATGCGCAATCGGCCAGGTCGTGCGTGAGCAGCGTCGCCACAGCCTCGCCACCATCGGCTTGAGTCGAGAAAGGCTGAGAGCCGCCTCGCGCACCACCTGCCAAGCTGGATCCTCAAGCGTGGCTATGAGGGCGGCCTTGGCGTCCTCACTCGGGAATCGTCCGAGAGCGCAAGCGTGGGGCTTCGCGACGCACCTCCCACCTGGCCGCCTGGCCAGCGCCGCAACGAGGTCATCGAAGAAGACGAAGGCATCATCGAATTGCGCCACAGCGGGCGATCGCCACTTTACGGACGGCCGCCTTTTTCGTCCCGCAGCGCCGGCGCGCAACGCCGGCGTGCGATCGCGCCTTCGATAGTTCGCCACTGCGGTTACCGCTTGCCGTCGAATCTCTGGCTCCGGATCGCTTAGTCGCCGGAACCAAGGCGCCGAGGGCTTCGGCTTCCCGGCGCTTCCGCAATGCTACCAACGCAGCCAGACGAGTCTCCGAAGCAGAACCTCCAGGGCAGCCACGAGATGTCTCGACAGCGGCAGGATTCTGGAACGACCGTAACACTTCGCTCGCGAGCAGGCTGACTTCGACATTCCGCGCTCAGCCGTCGCTCGCAGCAGCGCTGGGATGACTGCGCGGAATCGTTCTCGAGCTGAATCACTTTCGATGGCCAGGACGGCGGATCGAGGCTCGGATGCTGCAAAGAGGTGACGTAAGAGTTTTGTCGGCAGCGGCTCGCCGCCCTCCAGCTCTCAGCCAAGGTCAGGAAGATCTGCCTGCGTTTGTTCGTCGTCAAGGGTGATGCTCATCGAATCAGAATAGGAATTTTTACGGTTATGGCGTTGGTCGGGCAGTCCACCTCGCAAGCGAGGCAATACCAGCAGTCGTCATATTTCATGTGCGACTTGCCCGTGGCTGGAGCGATGGCGAGGCAGTCCACGGGACAGGACTCCACGCAGATATGACACCCTTTGATACATCGCTCCTCATCCACTACGACCGGCACGTCGAAGAGACGCGTACGACCTGACGGTTGGCCACCGACTTCGCCGTCGCTGCGGCTTCGGTTTCCGACGAAAATTTCAGCCTTCCGGCAACAACTGGGTTTCGTGCTCATGCGGCGCAGAGATTCAATGCGCAGCCGGTGGTAGGAGCGCAGTTCCTCGGCATCCAGCGAAACGACATAAGGCTCCACAGGCCGCCGAAAGAGCTTCATTGCGCCGTCCGGCGCCCTTCTTCGAGGTTGACGTGGACGAACCAGTTCGCGTCATCCATCTCAGGAAAGTCCAGCCGGTGGTGATAGAGTCCCCACCTGCTCTCCGTGCGGAAAAGCGATGCGCGCGCGGCCATTTCGGCGCAGTCGCGGATGAAATCCGCTTCGTTGGCGCGCATCAGCTCATGCGGATCGGCCGCCTAGTGCACTGTATCCTTGAAAACGGCTACGCATTAGCTATGATTGCTGGATGGCATCCAAACGTCTGATGTTGAGTCCGCCCGAACGTCGTGAACTTAGTCGCCGGCTGCGTTCGCGCAGCGTGCGTTCCGAGGATGCGCGGCGTGCCGATGTCATCTTGAGGAGTGCGCGCGGGCAGAGCGTGCGCGAGATCGCCGGGGCTCTGGGGTGCAGCACTTCGTATGTGCAGCGTTGGACCAATCGGTTCCGCCAAACACGCTTGAGCGGTCTTGTCGCCCAGCATCGCGGGCGTAAGGCCAGAGCCAATGCGGCCGCTCTGGAGGCCAAAGTGCTGGAGTGGACGCGGCGCGGCCCCGATGATGGGAGCACTCACTGGAGCAGCCGTCGTCTGGCACGCAAACTCGGCCTCGGGCACATGAGCGTCGCTCGCATCTGGAGGCGCCACGGGCTGCAACCCCATCGGCTGCGTCACTTCATGGCTTCCAACGATCCAGCTTTTGAAGCGAAAGCCGCCGACATCATTGGACTCTATCTGGCCCCGCCCGCCCATGCCGCCGTCTTCTGCGTGGACGAAAAGAGCGCCATCCAGGCCCTCGACCGACTCGATCCGGTGCTGCCGCTTTCTCCGGGACGGGCCGAGCGTCATGGGTTCGAGTATTTCCGTCACGGCACCCTCTCCCTTTATGCCGCCCTCGAGACCAAAAGCGGCCAGGTCATCGCAAGCACTGCGAGCCGCCACACCAGCCAGGAGTTTGTCCGCTTTGCTCCAAGAGGTCGTAGCCACACAGCCCTCCGACAAGGAAATCCACCTCATCGTGGACAACCTCTCCGCCCACAAAACCAAGCTCGTGGATCGCTTCCTTGCCGACCATCCAAACGTGTCGCTGCATTACACCCCCACTTATAGTTCCTGGCTCAACCAGGTCGAAAACTGGTTCTCCAAAGTCCAGCGCCACGTGATTGCCCGCGGAATCTTCGAATCCGTTACCGACCTGCGCCGCAAGCTCATGCGCTACATCAAAGCCTACAATAAGACTGCCACTCCCCTTCGATGGACTTACTCGAACCCAACCAATCGAATCGCAGCGTAGCTGTTTCATCTGATACGTTGCCCTAGTTGTTCCAGTTCTTGGCGTGCGCGTTCAAAATAATCCAACCCCCTTTTCGAGCCGATGCTTCTCGGCGGCTGCAGGTAGTCGTTCACGTGCCGCCGCAGCTTGTATTCAAATTGGTGGGGCGGGATGCCCGTCGACACTGCAGCAATGGCCGCAAGGCTCCGCCTTTGCTCCGCCTCGACCTGTCCGTCATCCAACCGTGCAATGCTCGAGCTGAGCGCTGATGAAACTCGGACGCGCATTCCGCCCGCAAATCTTTCCGTAGGTGAAGGCGCCGAGCATGTAGCCGTGCGGGACAGAGGCCATGTCCCCCGCGGCATACAGGCCCGGCACCGTCGTTTCCCCGCTCGTTGATCCAAACCCCCGAAGCGCTGTGCCCGCTGCAAAGGCCGATCTCCGAAATCGACATCTCGATCAAATCGCTGCCGTAACTCACCCCGCGGCCAGCGTGGAAAGCGCCCGCGGCTCGGGCGCTCGGTCGTGTGCAAAATCTGCTCGATCTCGCTAACCGTCTCCGGCGCCAGATGATCCATCTTGAGATAGACGGGACCATTTTCGCTATGGAGCTCGCGGTAGAACTCCCACATCATCTGCCCGCTCCAGTAGTCCGAAAGCATGAAGCGATTCCCTTCGCGTTCACCGTGTAGCCGCCAAATGGCCCGCTGACATACGCGCACGCCGGGCCGTTGTAGTCCTTCAGCAGCGGGTTGACTCTGAAAGCACTCGATGTTCGTCAACTCCGGCGCCCGCATGATAATGCCATCGCATAGCCATCCCCGGCGTTCGCCGGATTCTCATACGTGCCCATGAGATAACCGGAGGCCGGCAGACCGAGCCGCCCGCAGGCCCCGCACGCCAGAATGACCGCCTTGGCCTGAATGACCACGAATGCCCCGGTTCGCACGTTGAACCCGCAGCGCACCTACGGCTCGCCCCTCATCAAGAAGAATCCGCGTGGCCATCACCCGGTTCTCGACCTTCACGCCTGCGCCTGCCTGAATCTGCACGCGTCAGAATCTTCTTGATGTCATAGCCCTCAGGCATCGGCAGCGACATAGCTGCCCCTTGTGATGAACCTTCTTGACGTCGTAGTCGCCCGATCGGCGTCTTCTGAAACTTCACTCCCCAGGACTCCAGCTCCTGGATCATCCCAAAACTCTCGCGAGCATAGGCCAGCGACTGCGCGCTGATTCACAATGCCGTCGTTCGCCATCGGTGATCTCTTTGACGTATTGCTCCGGCGTGGCATGGCCCGGCACCACCGCATTGTTCACGCCGTCCATGCCCAGCGCAATCGCCCCGCTCCGCTTGACGTTCGCCTTCTCCAGCAAGAGCACCTCGCCTCCAGGCAAAGCCTCCTTCGCCCTTGATTGCCGCCACCGACCCCGCCGTTCCCCCCGCCGATCACCAATAGGTCCACGTAGACAGACAAAGCTTTATCAGATTCAACACTCATTGGATTACAGCGAAATAGCGACCTGAACTGATCGTTATTTGAGGGACGGTGAAAAAGTCAGGTGGCATGGCGAGCGCGTGTTTGTAGGCCGGGACGGTGCCGTCGAGGTCGAGAAATTCCTCGACGAAGGAATTGGCGGGGAGGTCGCGGACTTCGTCAGGGTGCCGATTTGCTGGACTTCGCCCTTATCGATATGACGACGCGATCGGCAACTTCGGAAGGCTTCCGTCTTGATCGTGGGTGACGAAGAGGCTGGTCAGATGGGTGGTGTCGGAAACCGGCGCAACCAGTGGCGCAATTCTTTTCGGACTTTGGCATCGAGCGCACCGAAGGGTTCGTCGAGCGAGGAGGACTTCCGGTTCGATTGCCAAGAGCGCGGGCGAAGGCAACACGCTGCCGCTGACCTCCGGAGAGTTGGCTGGGAAGGCGCTTAGCAAATTCGGTGAGTTGAATGGTTTCGAGGAGTTGCTCGACGCGGGCGCGGATTTGAGGTTCGGGCGGGCGCTGACTTTTTTCGCACCCGAAGGCCAAAAGCGATGTTCTCAAAGACACTCAAATGCTGGAAGAGCGCGTAATGCCGAAAGACGAATCCGGCCTTGCGTTGGTAGGCGCTTTGGGAAGTGACATCGCGGTCGCCAAAAAGGATGCGTCCCTTGTCCGGAAACTCGAGTCCGGCGGATAAGGCGCAGCAATGTGGTCTTGCCGGAACCACTTGGGCCAAGCAGGGCAACGAGCCTCCGCTCGATGGTGAAATTCACGTGATGGAGTGCGGGGAACCGCGCGAACTTTTTTCGTGATGTCTTCGATATGGATGCTCATTGTATCATCCTCCTGTTCCGGCTGCCTCCCTAACCTGCCGTTCGGTCTGCCATTCAGTGTACGTCTTGATGATGAGGGTCAAAAGCGCGAGCACCGAAAGGACTGAGGCCACAGCGAAGGCGGCGGCGAACTGGTATTCGTTGTAAAGAATTTCGATGTGGAGAGGCATGGTGTTCGTCTTATTGCGAATATGACCCAGAGACAACGGAAACCGCACCAAATTCTCCCATCGCCCGCGCGTTGCAGAGTATCAAGCCATAAATAAGGCCCCACTTGATCTTTGGCAGTGTGACGCGCGAAAAAATCTGCCAGCCATTTGCCCCGCAGGGTCATGGCCGCCTCCTCTTCTTTGTGGCCCTGCGCCTGCATGAGCGGGATCAGACCCCGCGCGACAAAGGGAAAGGTCACGAAGATTGTTGCCAGGATAATGCCAGGCTCGGCGAAAATAACCTTGATGTCGTGATCATAAAGGAAGCGGGCCAGAAAATTGCTATCCAGCGTCTCCTGACTGGGAAAAAGAGCGGACCCAGCCAGCCCTGCCGCCCAAAAATGAGAACATAGATGAGTCCGCCGATCACTGGCGAGACCCACAGCGGAAGATCAATCAGAGAGATGAGCAGGGAGCGTCCGCGGAAGGTAAACCGCGTGACCGCCCAGGCGGCGAAAAGGCCGAAGATCGCGTTGAGCGGACGACGATAGCCGCCGTCAAGAGCGTCAACTGCACGGCGTGAGCAGTCGCCCGATCTTGAAACGTTCTTAAGAAAACCTGCGCACCCTTCGCGAACGCCTCGTGAAAGACGACAAGCAGAGGGAGGACAAGAAACAGCCCAAAGAAAACCAGGAGAACCCCACGAGCAGCGTCTTGATTAACGGCGACTCGGCGGTGGCGCGCCGCGGCGCGACCGTTCTCGCGGGAAAAGTTGTGACGGCGCCCGCCATTACGCCACCCCTTTCTCCCTGCTGTCCCACGCCTGGAGACCATTGCAGATGAGGAGGATCGCGAACGAAGCCACCAGCATGATAAACCCGAGCGCGGCCGCACCGCTATAATCATACTGCTCGAGCTTTGTAATGATCAAGAGCGGGGTAATCTCAGTCTTGAACGGAAGGTTTCCGGATATAAAAACGACAGAACCGAACTCGCCCACGGCACGACCGTAAGCCAGCGTGATCCCGGTCAGGATCGACGGCAGCAAAGCGGGAAAGATGACTCTTCGAAAGGTCTGCCACCGGTTCGCGCCGAGGGTTGCAGCTGCTTCCTCGACATCTGCGGAGAGATCTTGAATGACCGGCTGCACCGTGCGAACCACGAAAGGGAGCCCGATGAAGGTCAGGGCGACCAGAATGCCGAGTTGAGTGTATGCCACCTTTATGCCGGACGGTTCCAGCAACGACCCGATAGTCCCGTTTTTCGCATAGATAGTGGTGAGGGCAATTCCCGCGACCGCCGTGGGCAAGGCGAAGGGAAGGTCGACGATCGCGTCGAGGACCTTGCGACCAGGAAACTCATAGCGCGGCGAGCACCCACGCGGCAATCACCCCGAAGACGCCGTTGATCAACGCCGCAACGAGCGAAATGCCGAAACTTACATAATAGGAAGCCACGACCCTCGGCTCAGTAATCGTTTTGAAAGAAATGCTCCCATCCCCGGCAAAGGTCTTCAGAGAAGGCCGCTAAAGGGGATCAACACGAGAATACTTAGATACACAACAGTGTATCCAAGCGATAGGCCGAAGCCCGGAGAGAACACGTCGCGATTTAGCCATCAGATACCTTTGTGCTTCGGAGATCATCACTTTGAAACGGTCCAGAATTGTTTGCATCGCCACGATGTGTGCCTCACCTGCGTATCGAACGCCCCGTGGTGTGGGGTCTCAAAAACAATCTCGAAGGGCCTTGGTTTCTGCTCGGGAGGAGCTGAGAGGATACCGTCGTAGCCCTGCTCGATGATTCCATTGTTGGCCTCGAAATTGTCGATGCTCTTATCGAAATTGCGTCGGAGGATACGCCCGGCCGCCTCGAGACGCCGGGTCGAGGACATGCCGGGTCAAGCTCGTGTCCTTTGACGAATCCGTAGAGTCCTTCGCTGGTATCATCACTGTGCAGGGCGATGATCCCGTTGAAGTCGAGCTTGCGCAGCTGGCGCTCGAGAATCTCAACTTCCGGCTCGTTCGAGCCAGTCCAAAAGAGACGGTTCAAGTCGAGGCCGCTCCGCGTCCAGCGCGACCCTTCGACGTAGGCCCAGGGGATTGCAAACTGATAGACAAAGAGCTCGTAGCCGCGGGCTCTCTCGGGATCGGCATGCAAACGTTCCAAGCAGTTTGACCGCGGCGTGAATTCGCTCTCTTCGTCGCCGTGCACCCCTGCAAAGACGCCCACTCGCAGGTAACTTCGCCGTTCTCCTGACCGGCGAAAAGATAGCGCGGGAGGCCCTGTGCAATATTGAGCGCATCCCCATAGGCGAGGTGCGCCGCAAAGAGGTGGTTGATCCTCGCGCCAGTTCATCGAGCGGATGTAAGAGCAGCGCGCAGCGATCGGCGCTGCTTGACGGAGGGACGGAAGTGTCGGACACGCGAGCCGCCATCTTATTTCGCCTGATAGATCTGGTCGAAGAATCCGCCATCCGCGAAGTGCGCCTTTTGTGCCGCTTCCCATCCGCCGAAAACCTTATCCACGCTGACCAGCTTGATCTCCGGAAAAAGATCAGCATTCTCGGCGAGCAGCTTCGGATCGCGGCCGGAAATACGAGTGCACGGCCAGTTTCTGCCCGTCGTCCGACCAGAGATATTCGAGATAGTCGGTGGCCAATTGGCGCGTGCCGCGTCGGTCGACGACTTTATCGACGACGCTGACAGGAGCTTCGGCCAGAATGCTCACCGGCGGGTAGATGACCTCAAATTTGTCGGGACTGAAAACCTTGGTGATCTGGAGCACTTCGCTTTCAAAGGTGAGCAACACATCGCCGATTTCTTTTTGCACGAAGGTGTTCGTGGCGGCGCGCCCTCCCGTCTCGAGCACCGGAACGTTTCGAAAGAGCGCTCTGACGAATTGCTCGGCCGCGGTGTCTCCGCCGCCTGGACGCAATTTCGCATACGCCCAGCCGCCAAATAACTATATCGGCCGTTCCCTGAGGTCTTCGGATTTGGAACGATTACGGAAACCCCTGGGCCGACCAGATCACCCCAGTCTCTGATGCCTTTCGGGCTTCCTTGCGAACCAGGAAAACGATCGTCGATGTATATGGGGCCGAGTTGTTCGGCAAGCGGGACTTCCAATCGCTGTCGATCAACCCGGCTTGGACGATGGCATCGATGTCCGTTTCCTGGTTCATGGTGACCACATCGGCTTCAATCCATCGATGACGGCGCGGGCCTGTTTGCTCGACCCGCCATTGGAGAGGTCGACAGTCGGGGTAATCCCGTGTTTTACCTGGTAGGCGCGCGCGAAGAGGGTGTTGTATTGCTGGTAAATTCCCGAGTCACGTCGTAGGAGACGTTCAGAATATTGGAAGGGGCGGCTACCGCAGAAACCGCCAGAACAAGGCTAAGCAACCAATACCTCATGTGCCCTTCTCAATCGGCACACGCACGGAGTTTCCCCACTCCGTCCAAGAGCCGTCATAGTTCTTCACCGCCGGAAATCCCAGAAGGTAGGTGAGCACAAACCAGGTATGGCTCGAGCGTTCGCCAATCCTGCAATAAACGATCGTCTCGTCGGCAGGATTTACGCCCAAATTTTCAATGTAAATTTTGCGAAGTTCATCGGCCGACTTGAAAGTGCCGTCGTCGTTGGCGGCGGTCTTCCAGGGACGCTGCGCGCGCCCGGAATATGTCCGCCGCGAAGCACGCCCTCCTGCGGATATTCGGGCATGTGAGTGATCTCCCTTTGAACTCGCCCGATGAGCGCACGTCGATGAGCGGCTCTCTGCGCTTGGCTCTGCGCCAGCGCGTCTTCTTTGAAAGCGCGAATCTTGCTATCCAGCCGCGCCGACGGGACCGGGTAGACACTCTCCGCGAACTTCGGAATTTCGCGTGTATAAGGGCGACCTTCAGCCTCCCCATTTCGACCGACCGCCGTTGAGAAGCTTGACCTTCTCGTGCCCGGAAAAGGCGGAAGACCCAGAGCGCGTAGGCTGCCCACCAGTTGGCTTTGTCGCCGTAGAAAATTACAGTTGTGTCGGGCGAAATGCCGTGGCGTGAAGCCAGTTTGGCAAAGGCATTCGGGGTAATATAATCCCGCTGCACGGGGTCATTCAGATCCGCACGCCAATCGATGTGAACCGCATTCGGAATGTGGCCGGTCCCATAGAGGAGAATATCTTCGTTGCTTTCCACGATCCGAATGTCCGAATCGTTGAGGTGCTCGGCGAGCCAGGAGGTCTCGACCAGACTGTCGGGAGTTGCGTAGGTGCTCATGGGATTCCTAGGTTTTAGGTTTTAAGTCTAAGCTAAGGTTTAGAACACTAAGCTTTAGCCGTGTTCAGAAGATAGCGTAGCTACTACTTGTTGGCGGTGGCTCCGCTGTAGATTTGGTCGAAGGACGCCCCATCGACAAAGTGGTCCTTGGTGGCCTTGGTCCAACCCCCAAAGACGTCATTGATCGTGAAAAGCTCGAGCTTTGGATATTGGCTGGCGTATTCTGGCCAGGATGTCGTTGTTGCTTGACGAAAGAAATGCTTGGCGGCGATTTCCCGTCCGGTGTCGCTATACAGAAAAGTCAAGTACTCCGTGGCCACTTCACGCGTGCCGCGCTTGTCGACGATCTTGTCAACGACCGCGACGGTGGGTTCAGCGAGGATGCTGACCGAGGGCACGACGATTTCAAACTCGTCGCCACGGAGTTTCTTGACCAACAACAACTCGTTTTCCCAGTTGATGAGAACGTCCCCCAAACCGCGCTCCACAAAAGTAGTCGTCGCACCGCGTGCGCCGGAATCCAGCACGGGCACATGCTTGAACAGCTCAGTGATGAACTGCTTCGCTTTTTCTTGAGAACCATATTTTTTCAAAGCAAACCCCCAGCCGGCCAGATAGTTCCAGCGGGCCGCTCCCGAAGTCTTCGGATTGGGCGTGATCACTTCGACACCTGGCTTGATCAAATCTTCCCAATCCTTAATCCCCTTGGGATTGCCCTTGCGCACCAGGAACGACAGGGTCGACTGATACGGAGCGCTATTGTGCGGCAACCGCTCCTGCCAGTCCTGCGGCACCAGTTTGCCGTTTTCATAAAGCGCATCGACGTCCGCCGCCAATGCCAAGGTCACCACATCGGCTTCCAAGCCGTCGATGACCGCCCGGGCCTGCTTGCTCGAGCCGCCATGGGATTGGTTGACCGTAACCGTATCCCCGGTCTTCTCCTTCCAGTATTTCGCAAACGCCTCGTTGTAGTCGGCGTAAAACTCGCGCGTCGGATCATACGACACATTCAGCAAGGTGATCTCTCCAGCCTCCAACACCCCACCAAAACCACCGCCAGCAGCACGGAAAACAGCTTCATCCGCGCCACCATATAAGCCGACCTGAAGGCGTCAACCAAAAAACGACCAATATTGTCGTTATTCATCGAAAGACCCTCATTCCGAGGCGTCGTTGGAGCGAACTGTGTCCCAACAGTCGAAGGCTTCCTCGCGCGGCGGGGACCCGCCGATGCGGCATCTACTGCATCAACAAGGCTTTGAACTAGAACTGTTTAATTAAACGTTCCGAGACCCCAGCGGCGGCGGAGGAAATTTTCCCAGGGGAGAAGAGGATGCGGTCGGCAAGCAGGCCGATGACGACGATGACGATCATGATGGCGACGACCTGGTCCATGGCATGAAGTTCGCGCCCGTAGTGGAGGAGTTGACCCAGGCCGAAGCCAGTGAGGATGGTCACGAAGATTTCCGCGGCCATGAGCGATCGCCAGGCGAAGGCCCATCCTTGCTTCATGCCGCCGACAAGGTAAGGCAGCGAGGCGGGCAAGATGACCTTGACCCACGTATGCAGGCCTTTGGAGCCCATGGTTCGCGCCGCGCGCAGATACGTGGGCGGCATCGTGCGGACTCCATTTTCGGTCGCGATGATGACCGACCAGAGAGTTCCCATCACCACGATGAAAAGCATGGCCGTCTCTGTTTGGCCGAACCAGAGCAGAGCCAGCGGGACCCAACAGACGCTGGGCAGAGTCTGAACTCCAAGAGCCAGGAGCCCAATCGTATCCTGAAAGACCTTCAAGCGAGCTGTGAGCAGCCCAAGAGGAACACCGAAGAGAATTCCGATGAGATAGCCGACGATGAGACGGCGCATCGTCACGAACGTGGCCGTCCAAAGCGTGCCATCCTGGGCGGCCTGCCACAGATACTCACCGACGAAGAGGGGCGAGGGCAGAAGAACGGGCGAATACCAACCGGTGCGGGAAAGCGCCTCCCAGAGCACGATGAGCAAGGCAAAGAATAGCATCGAGGTGGCGGCACGTTTCACTCGGCCACCTCCTCTCCCGCGGTGAAGCCCTTGAGAGCGGCGGTGATCTCGCTGGAATATTGGGCAAGCTCGACGCTGTTGATATCGCGCGGACGTGGCAATGAAACTTCGAACTCCTGGCGGATGCGTCCAGGATTTGGGGAGAAGAGGACCACGCGATCTCCCAGACAGGCGGCTTCACGCACGTTGTGGGTAACGAAGATGATCGTCTTTCGACGGGCTTCCCAGATGCGCTGAATATCTCCATAGAGCTGTTCGCGAGTGAGCGCATCCAGAGCGCCGAAAGGTTCATCCATGAGCAGAACACGAGGATTCGGCGCGAGAGCGCGCGCGAGGGCCACACGTTGTTTCATGCCGCCGGAAAGCTCATGAATATTGGAATGGGTGAAGCGCTCAAGGCCAACGAGCTTGAGATAGTAGCTGGCGACCTCAAGCCGTTCCCGGGAATTCAATCCCGGCTTAAGATTGAGCCCGAAAAGCACGTTTCCCATGACATCGAGCCAGGGAAAGAGAGCGTGCTCTTGAAACATCATCATGCGATCGCGGCCCGGCTCCACGATCGGCGATCCGCTCGCCAGGACCCTGCCGTGATCCGGTTTCTCCAGACCCGCGATGATATTGAGCAGCGTCGATTTGCCGCACCCGCTGCGGCCAACCAAGCAGACGAACTCACCCTCGGAGACGCGCAGGCTGATATTCTCCAGCGCCGCCAGGGTGCCGCGTTTGGTCGTAAAGCTTTTGCTAACGTCGAGGACTTCGATGCGGTCCGGCTCGACGTTGGCAAGTTCCTGTTCGAGGCTCATGGCGGAGTCCAGACGATCTTGGAAAGGTCGATCTTCGCGCGCAGGAAACCCACCAAGCGGGCCTGATCCAGGAAGGTTTGAAACGGCTCGGCGGAGATCGTGTCGTCGAAGCGGAGACGCGTCCAGGCCTGCTGAATTAGGGCGAGCGAGATTTCCTTACGTGTGAGGGCGGAGAGTTCATCGCGGACACGGCGTTGCGCCTCCTCGGGGTGGTCGCGAATCCAGCGGGTGAGCTCTTGGTGGGCCGCCACCAGCTTGCGAGCCACCTCGGGATTTTTGGTCAGGAAGTCTTCACGCGCCGCCAGCACCGTTGTCACGGTGCTTTCCGGCTCGAGAAAGATGCGTCCGCCGGCTTCGTCGAGAAGTCTGCTGACCCACGGCTCAACCGTCCAAGCGGCATCCAATTTTCCTTGTTGAAAGAGCAAGAGAATGTCTGGATTGGCCGTCGGGAGGACGCGCGCGTCGCCGCCGACCAGGGTGACGCGGATCCCATTGTTGATCAGCCAGGCTCTGCACTCGACATCCTGGGTGTTGCCCAATTGCGGTGTGGCAATCGTCTTGTCGCGAAAGTCCTCGACCTTCGTGATGGTGTCTCCGCGGACGACCAGCGCCTCGCCGCCTCGCATCGCCCCTGCCACGACCCGTATGTCCCGCCCGTTGGCCCGGGCATACGCGTTGACCGCGGGGCTTGGCCCCACGTAGGTGAAATCGATCGAGCGGGCGAAAATCGCCTCCATAGCCGACGGCCCAGCGTTAAAGACAAACCATTCGATCGGCAGGCCGACACGTTCCTCAAACCAGCCCCGACCCTCTCTGCTAAAACTCTTGGCCACGAGCGCATGCGCATGCGTCACATTAGGAAAGAGCCCGACCCGCAAGCTCTCCGCGGCCGGCGCGAATGGCGACATCGGCCGACAGAATCGCTACGCACAGGACGGCTTTCATTGATCCATCTTGCCCGCTTGGAAGAGGAGAGCAAGGATCGGCTTCTTGTGCTCTAGATACCCTCTCCGTGAATACCTTGGATGGCCGCGACTTCCGCGTCGGTGACCGGATTACCACGCATGACATCGGCCAGGCTGGAGCGATCCATCAACACAGCCACCATGTTGCGTGCTTGCAGCAATACCCGGCGAAACCGGCAGACGGGCTCCTGGGAACAACGCTTGTAGTCGCTGACCGAAACACACGCGATTGGCGCAAGATAACCATCGAAGTGCCGGACGACCTCGCCCATCGTAATCTTTCCGGGATTTTTGGCGAGGCGATAACCACCACGTTTCCCAGCAACGCTATCAACCCACCCGCGCTCCTTCAGGTCCAGCATGATGTGCTCGAGGAAGCGCTTGGGAATATCATTGCGTTTCGCCAACTCTATAATCGGAATCGGAGGTCCGCCGTGGTTCTCGACCAAGGTAAAAGCGCTCGAAGCGCATAGTCGGTTCGCATCGACAACTGCATGAAAGACGATAAGGAAAATCGTTATTCCGTCAAAGCAAGGAAAGCGTGCTTGCGCTTGCAGCAACGTGTCGCGGGAAATTGTGAGCCAGTGTTCGTTCTGATTTTGCGATCAATCGCCGACTGTCACCGGGGTTCCGATTCTGACGCGATCGTAAAAGAGCCTGGCGATTTCCTCGGGCAGGCGAATGCAACCGTGGGAGGCGGGATAGCCTGGTAAGATGCCGGTGTGCATGCCCACTCCACTGGGGCTAAGCCGCATAAACCAGCGCATTGGCGCGCCGCGGTAAACAGTTCCGCTGGGTGCGGAGTCGATGAGCGTGCTGATGCCTGCGCGCACCACCCTGCCAGTCCGGGGTTGACGAAGTCTCCGTAGATGTTGGACCGATGATCGGCATCCTTTTCCAAGATCGTGTAGTTGCCCGGGGGTGTCATTCCCGCTCGTTTGCCCGAGGAGATCGGAGAATCAACAGCGATTTCCTCGTAAACCCGAAAGTAAGCGCGTTGTTTGCCCAGCGAGATATATATCGAGACGTTGTCCGGCGTCGCCCGCTGGAGGACTCTGCGGAATTACCATCGGTGGCTCCTGTTTGCGAATGAGCTCCGCAGCCCGCTTCTGCTGTTTTTGGAGGACCAAACAAGGGGATCTGTTGGGCGAGAGCGCCGCACAGAAGTAACCCGATGGCCGACACAAACAGCATCACACGGACGCCAAGCTTGAGTCCGCGCAAAGGAAGAACCGTGGTCATTCTATTTCCCGAGTGGACATCCGCTTAATCGCTGAGATGATTTTTCGCAACGAGATTTCCATGAGGCCTCGCCGATACTTGGTCCTGCTCACCCTCTTCGCGAGCGCTCCCTCCAGGCTGAACCGAAGGATCCGCCCCTCGTGCCCCCGCCAATGGCCCAGCCGCAAACCCTCTCCATCTTTCGCGGAGAGAATATCGAGGTGCCTTTACGCGCGCAAGGCCGGGCCCCAAGTCAGCTCAAATTCCTCATCCGCTCGTATCCTTCGAAGGGGCGTCTTGGTGAGATCCGCGTGACGGGACCGAAATCGGCGGAAGTGAGCTTACTTCCATGATGAGACGAGCGAAGGAAGCGATTCCTTCACATTCGCCGTTCAGGCGATTGACAGCCCAGTGTCCGCGGCAGCTCCGATTGCCATCAGTATCTCCGAAGAACCGCCCACGCTCTCGGTCGCCAAGTCCGTGGACTTCGGCACTATGGAGGTCGGAACGACGCGTGAAGAGGAGATCATCCTGCGAAATAGCGGCGGAGGCCAACTGGAAGGGCAGATGGAGGTTCCTCCCCGTGGAGAATCGTTGGTTCAAAGAGTACCGACTCGGCCGCAAGCAGGAAAGCGCCGTGCAAATTGCCTGTGCACCCAGCGAACCAGAGGAGTATTCGGGAAAGCTCGTTTTTCTCGCACGACGCCCGCGTGGCGGTCGATCTGACTGCGAAGGCCATCTCTCCCTTTGAACTGAACCCTGCACGGGAGATCGAGCTCACGAGCAACGGTGGTGGAACCTTGCGGTCTGCTGAAGTGGCCATACGAAACCGGACGACGCGAGATCGGACGTTGCGACTCACGGTGCCTGCGGAACTCGTCGCGCCCGACCCGGTCGCCATCACCCGCCGGAGAGGAGCAGAGGATCGCTCTCCAAACAAAGCCCAGGCTTTCTGGACGCCGTTGAGACCGCGGTCACCCTGGAAAGCGACGGGTTCAAACAGAGTCGTGCCCGTGCGCGTTTTTGCACTGCCACCAAGCCTGCAGATTGAACCGCGCGAAGGCCTGGACTTCGGTGAGATCGAACCTCGGAAGCGCTATCGGGGATTCCTTCGGGTCAAGAACGAGGAGGAAGCGCCGCGCGATTGCAAGCAAAGATTCCGCTGGAGGTGTTGCTTGTGCCCGATCCCAGCTCGGCGGTGCTTCAACCCGGAGAAACCCGGGTCTTCGAAGTTGCTTTCGAAGTCTCCTCCCCAGGGAGTTATCGATCTGAGATTACGATTGGCTCAAGCGGTGCGAAACCGATTACGATTCCAGTTCTCAGCAATACCCTTACGCAAACTGGTGGAGCCAAAAAGATTCCCACCGAAGCGCTGAGATCGGCGATGCAACCAACGGTCCATCGGCTATGCGAAGCTCGAGCCTCGCATCGGGATCAGGCTCGGCGGTCAAAGAAGCTGCGAATCCTGAGAGCGGGCAGCCGCGTTTTTGAGTTTGCCTGGGAGAGGCCCGAGCCCGACCCCGTCGCCTGGGTTGTCCAGCAGCGGCACCCTGGAAACTGACGAACGCCGGTCCGCCGAAGACGGTCTGGCGAGACCTTAACAATGTTCGATTTTTCGAACAGGGCAGCCTGAGTGGAGCGCGCTTCGAGAAACTTGTGCCCGGCCAGATCTGGTTCCTGCGCATCGTCTCCGATCGACGAACAAGCGCCGGCGGTCTGATGGCTCTCCAACTTTCATCATGACCAGTCCGCCGGCAAAGAAGCAGATGTTCGGCCGGACGCTGCTCATAATTCTTGCGCTCGGCGCCAGCAGTTCTTGGCGTGCTCAAGCTTCGGCAGCGTCGGCAGGCGGAAGCCTTCGAGCAAGCGGAGCAGATTGCGCGCCTCGAAGGACGTTGAAAATCTCCCCTTAAATCTTGTTGCTCCCGAAGTGCGCCGCCATCACACTGCCGCTGTCGCAACCCCACTCATGCAACTAGGAATGATCGGTCTCGGCAGGATGGGCGCCAACATGGTCCGGCGTCTCATTGAAACATGGTCACCAATGCGTCGTTTTCGACGCGCACCCGGCAAGCGGTGAAGCAACTCGCGGGCGAAGGTGCGGTCGGTGACCAGCTCACTGGCGGACTTTGCCTCGAAACTGACCGCTCCCCAGAAACGCCTGGATCATGGTGCCCGCCGCCATCACCGACAAGGTCGTGGATGAACTCGCGACCCACCTCCAATCGGACGACACCGATTATTGATGGGGGCAACTCTTACTTCCGCGACGACCGCCGACGCAGCGCCCATCTCGAAGAAATCGGGCATCCACTACCTGGACGTCGGAACGAGCGGCGGCGTCTGGGGACTCGAGCGAGGCTACTGCATGATGATCGGCGGTGATAAGGAAGCTGTCGATCGCCTGGATCCAATCTTCAAGACACTCGCTCCAGGACGCGGCAGCGTGGATCGGACGCCCGGACGCGATAAACCTCGGCGGCACCGCCGAAGAGGGCTATCTGCATTGCGGGACTTCCGGGGCCGGTCACTTCGTCAAAATGGTCCACAACGGAATCGAATATGGGCCTCATGGCGGCGTTCGGCGAGGGTTTCGACATTCTCGCCAGCGCGAATGCAAGTCTCAAAAGGTCAAGCCGACGCAGAGACGGCGCCGGTCGGAGACGACTACGTATATGACATCAACCTGGCTGACGTTGCCGAGGTCTGGCGCCGTGGCAGCGTCGTCAGTTCCTGGTTGCTGGATTTGGCGGCAACGGCTTTCGCCGAGAACCCCACCCTCTCAAACTTCGGGCCGGTGTCTCCGATTCCGGCGAGGCCGCTGGACCATCATGGCGGCCATCGATGAAGCGGTCGAGGTGGATGTTCCTCAGTGCCGCGCTTTGCGCACGCTTCCGCTCGCGCAAGGACCACACGATGGCAGAAAAGCGTCTGCTCCGCCATGCGCTTCCAATTCGGCGGACACTGAGCGGCGCGGCCGGCGGCTGAGGATCTGACCAACGCTCAGCGTTGAGCAGAGCCGACAAATGGCAAGGGCCTTGTTCGATGTTGGCGTGATTATGAGACCTGCCGGGAGCATTCGCCGCAACCTCCCGGCACTCTCCGGCCGGACCGTGCGCCGTCATCGAGCGTGAAAAGTTCTCGCCACTGGAGAATCCTTTTCCCCTTCAGCATGGACGCGTTTGAAAGTGCTGCAGGTTTTCCCGGAAGCTCGATGCGGCTGGTTTATTCAGTGTAATACGGCGCTGTATTTACTTTTCGGCTGCGGAGCGGGAGAGATCCGCTTCTATTTCAAAGATGATTTCGCCTCGAAGATGCCACTGCCTTTCTGTTGAGCGCTCCAGCTTGATAAGATCCCGCTAGATCATGCGCGCGAATGGTGCCGAGCAAAAATGAAGAAGAGACCAAAGCGTGGGAGGACATCGCGATCTTTTCGTTTGACGTCCAAGATTGACCATCAAGGCCAAATGCGGTTCGCTGGAGGAAATCGAAGTGGAATACTTCTGCTGATTGGGAGTGGACGCTACCGGTGCAAGCACCGACTTGGCTGGAAACGCGAGATGCTGGCTGCAGCCAGGGTTTACGCCCACTACGTCGGAGCGCAGCTGGAGCGGGATCGATTGACAAGGCTTACGAGAATGGTCCGCGGCCAGGACTATTGTTTTGGATAACTCTTGTCCGAGAAAATCAGCGTTGGAGTGGTGATGATAATACCGCCATCGGCCTGCTCTTCGACGTGGGCTCTAGCAGATTCTTCGATATGTTTGGCGGAATAGCCGACCATGGCGAAAGCGCTTGCGTGGGCACGGCGGGCCAAAGCGTGTCTACGCGAGTGGCGATTATCTCTATCGAAATTCCTCCTCCATGGCGACTGATGGCTCATGCCGGTGACGCTGCTGGCTTTATCGACCCGATGCTTTCAGCAGTGGCGCGTTTTTAAAGTAATTTCAGCGCGGTGAAAAAGCCGTCGAGGTGATTGATTTGAGCGCTGGCGGCTCCGCATTACGCGAGCAAGCCGTTCGCTCGATATGAACGCTCCGGCCAAGATCATGCGGCTGTATTCAGATCTGTTTACCCTGGTATCGTCGTAGGAGTTCGTCGAGATAGTTCTGCTCGCGTGAGTTCTTTGCAGGTTGTGCTGGTGGTCACGCGGTGCCGCTTGGCAATATCGGCCGCCGTCGAATTACAGGAGGATTTGGCGTTGTTCCACTTAATCGTTGGTGGTGCAGCGCCGCTTCTATGCGCATCTTCCGCGACTCTCTCTTCGCACCAAAGATTTCATGGCGCGCTCTGGCTGTGCGGGTACCTCTCATGGCCGGTTCAGTCGCCACGCGCGAACTTACCGCATTTCCAGCTGGACGACAGTGGTGTTGCCCTTATTCGGTGGCAGCGGAAAGGCAGGCGTCTCGTCTACGATGCTGCCTGCGCCTCGTGTCGAGGATGGCGGTCTGCCCCAGTTCGGCGATAAGGCAAAGCCTTATGCTGTTGCCGAGTTTCGGCGCTTTGATCAGCGAATTTTTTCGAGGCAAAGCTAATATCTTGCCGGGACGAGGCGTGGGCTGGATCTAGCTGGGACAAAGTGCTGCTCTGCTTCTCAACCTGGCCTTATTTTTGACTGCTTACCAGAGGCCCTGCTCTAACTCAGGTTTCTCTGTCACAGTAAAAGCTTATATTCATGCGGGTGGACTCTACGAAGTCCGGCTGACAAATTAGCTGAAGAGTATCTCCAACAGCAAGACCGGCGAGGTGGTATCGGCGATTTCAATTGAAATGCCACCGGAGAGTCTATCCGCCGCTTGTTGCGCTGATCGACCATCGATGAGCCTCCGAAACTTTATCCCTCCGATGCGAAAATGCCGCTGGAGGCAGCCACCGTACCACCGCGACACGACACCCGGGTTCTTCAGGCCGGTCCGGATTGTTAGGATCGCTGTGGGCGAAGCCCTCGGAGTGTCCTCAAAGCCGAAACCCGAAAACTTGGTCAGGTGCTTCGCACTTGGGGCTATCTCTGAGTCTCGCGCGCGTCTGTGGAGAGGCGGCCTGTGTGGTTGGTTGTCTATCCTGACGCGGAATTTGGGCATGGCGCACTCACGCCGAGAAGCTGCGCCGCATCCCCAAGCGCCAGAGAACACATCGTGAAGAAGGCGCGCCAGTCTCGCCAGTGGATCGCAGCGGTTCCACCTGGTGAAACGGAAAGATGCGAACGCAGATCAGGAGGTTGCACCCGAGCAAACGGGCTGGTCATGCGCCGGTCGGTTTTTGCCACTTTTAGCGACCCCTTTAGCGACCAGAGGTACACGAGGCAGTAATAAAGCTTCTTCTTGCGCCGACGAAGAGCAACACAGCTAATATATGCCACTCCACTGATGTGACCGCCTTTGGCGACAGCTCCGAAGCACCACAGTGGAGATGTTATTTCACGCCACCACGCGCCGAGCCTGATTGCGAACTGCAAGGTTATCCTTTAGAGCGCAGACTGGAAAGGCAGAGCTCTAGATAGAGCGGTGGCGTCGAGAGAAGAACTTCCTGATCGGCGCGAATACGAGTTCGAGCAGGCAGAGTAGCCCAGGACCACTGATGGCAACCATGGCGTCACTGGTAAAGGGTCCACTTACGGTAAAATTCTCCGGCTTTGGAGCCTTACACAGGTGCTGTGGCGATCAGCAGCGTAAGGTTAGAGCGCACGAAGTTCCCACCCATTACTCGGCCCGCCATGCCCTCAGCCTTCCTTTCAGTACTTAACATTCTCGATCGCGGACTCCTCGCGAAGGCGACCCCGCCACTTTGCTGGCCGTTGTTCGATCCGCTTTTCATAGACGACGACCTTGGTAGTTGGTTAGTACTCGATCATAGGAATTTCGAGACAAGACTGTCCATTCTGTCTGATTTGTAGCGAATTGCTTGGGGAATATGGCGGCTCTCAAACTTTGCTGAACGTGCGTCCACCCACAATGTATGTTGGGAGGCCCATGGAACTCAAAATTTGTAACCGATCTCGCCGGCGGCGAGCGGTTCGGCGGGCCTGCTTGAAGCGTCCAGGAGAGAGAGAAGCAACAGGGTATTTGAAACAGACTGCTAGCGAAGGACAGCTCGCTGTGGCAAAAGAACCCGCCGGGAGACAGTGCACGCGGCGGAGACCACGATGACATGCAACGGATAGCGCCGGCGCATCAGGTGGATAGTCTGTCTCTATCGGTTACGACCAGAGAGTTTTTCCGCTGTGTCGGCCAGGGAGCAACCGTCAGGGTATAGTTGACGCGCCGCAGGTGTTGACGTGGAGCCGAGGAAAGTCGGCATGTTGATCGACGACCGAGCGACACCGAATGTCTTTGGCGCTGTCAATTGCACCATCTTTGAGAGTGGCGCTTTCGCCATCTGCTGTGCTAAAAAGGGGCCTGGCTTGACCGTGATGAGGTTCGAGAATGGAAACGCTGGAGTTCGGCAGCCGCGCAAAGGTCGCTCAATCCCACGGAGATCACTTTTCTCTGGAGGCCCTTCCGACCCTGGGAAGGTAAAGAGCTGGGATTTGCCCGGTTTTTTCTCGCCTGGCAGATAGGTCTTGTCAGTTTGCGCTTACTGTGCATCCGCATAGAGGAACTGACTCGCACGATCATGACAGGGCTCGAACCCGCATTCTGAAGGTATTGAATGCGCTCGACTCGTCAGGACGCGTTTGAACCTGATGATTCCTCCCAAATCCAGTTGTCCGCAGGAGCTTATGAGACAGCCGCGGCAAGAATATGCTGTTGGCGAGACATCAATGACTTCTGGCGAGATAGGTAGTGATCCTAGGCTTTGGGTCGATCGATTCAGGGCGAGAGTATGGTCGATTTTGTGCCGGTTCTCAAGCACACCGCAATCCTTGATCCAAAGCGCATGGATTCCACAAATTCCGGATGGTCTCAGGGCGGATGGAGCTACAGTCCCATCTCATTTTAGCTGACTTCTTGTGTGAGGGAGCCTCTTTCCCGAAAAGGACCAACCCCGCTGGCGAGCCCCAAATTTTTATCTCCAATGAGTGTGGCGTTTCTCACGTATCACGCCTGAGCGACGTTGTTTGCGTTGAGGAATAGTGCCGCAGGCGCCTCGGTGGTCTTGGTCTTTAGCGAAAGTTAGTAACTCTGTCGATGTCTCGGTATCCGTTTTGAGTCGCTCGGTCAGCGTCTGGTGGGCAACCGATATTGGCGTTTGGTCTCAGAGGCGACGCAGTCGCAAGGCACCTACGTGACTTTGGAAAGTTCCTGGCATGTAGGCGTCGTTGGCCGTATATAAGATGCAATATCGGCAGCGAACCCGGTAAGCACGAGACGCTGAATTTGGAGCCGTTCGGGCGAGCACCCCAGGTTATCGAGAAGAACGCCGAGTGCATCGGAAAGTTTAAGAATAAATAATAATCATTCTTTGTCGGGCCTGCGGAGTTCGACGATGGCTTGTTTGGCCGCTTTTCCGCCATAAAATAATGGTTTTTAGCTGGTGGAAATCTGATCGCCACCGTCCGAAGTTGTCATTCGCATAAATAACGGGAACGCGGTTCTGTTTGGCGCGTCCCTTCAGCGTCGCGATCTTGCGGAGGTTGGCAAGGCGTAACGCAAAAGCTGGTCGGCGCGGGGAAAATCAAAATCATTATCACCGCCGATTGTGAATCGCAGCCAGTTAGGTTGGGCGCCTTTAGACAGTCTTTTTCTCAGGCGGCGGTTTTATCTGTCGGCTTCATTAACTTTTCTCCTTCTTCAAATGATGCCATCCTTCCGAGAGTAATAAATTCAAGAGGTGGAGCAGACGACTTGCGCCTAGCCACAGTCTATACTTGCGAAAATGAAACGGCAGCATCACCCATTCTACGAATCGTCCTATAACGACGTTTCTCGTCTTCCAGCGTGCCTGAGCGCAGCAGAAATCGCGCTGAATACCTCCTGCATCTCGCGCCAAAGGCGCGATCATAGATGGTGATGTCGAGTTCATTACTCTGCGCGGAGCGTGGCGTCAAAATTTGATGAACCGAAGCACCTGAGAATATTCCATCGACCACGATGGTCTTGGAATGAATCATCGTCGGGCTTGTGCTTGTAGATTTGCACACCGCCCTTTGAGCAACTCGCCGTAAGCTGTGCGCCTCGGCGGCCTTGGTGGCAGGCTGGTCGTTGTGTTTTCCCGGGAGCAGCACGCGGACATCGACACCCGCGTTTAACCGCCGCAATCCGCAGCGAGCGAGTCTGACTGCTGCTCGGGGCGCAGTAAGCGTTGCGTAATAGCACTGGACTTCTGGGCGGCAGAAAGGCGACCGCCTGCACAAGAGAGAGGGGCGCGGTTGAAAACGAGTGACTGGCGACGACTTGGGCGCGGAGTTTCCAGCCGGAGCGCAATTCGGGGAACTCTCCGACTCGCTGAGAGTTTCTCCGACCTCCTTGAACCAATGTTCGTGAAAGGCGGCCTGTAGGTTGCCGACGATTGGACCTTCCAAGCGGGCATGAACTTCACGCCAGTGATCGGGCGCATCAGCGTCGCCCAACCACTCGTCAGAAAAACCGACCCGCCGGCAAAGCCGACGCGGCCATCGACTACCACGGACTCGGCGGTGCGTGCGTCGATTCACACGGTCAATGCGCCATGAGGCGATCGGATGATAAAGGCGAACGCACACCCGGCTTCGTTTGAGTCGCTCGACATCCGCCTTGTCCAGAGACAAGCCGGAGCCGATGCCGTCGAGCAGCACGCGACCCGCACACCAGCGCGCGCGCGCTCGGCCAGCGCGTCGCAAAACTCTGTCTGCAACCTGGCCGGAGTGAAACAGGAACGCCTCGAAGTTGACTGCTTTCGCGCCGCGCCCTTAACGGCTTCCAGCATGACCGGAAAAATCATTTTTCCGTTGTGCAGAAGCTCAATCTTATTCCCAGTAATCGCCAGTGGATCCGCCAAGGCATGGGCGGAGGGAAAGAACTCTGGGTCTTCGACCGTAAACTTACGTGGTCAAGATAATACTCGACCGTGTCGCGGCGGATGAAGAAACACCGAAGACGATCGCTGCCCCCAGGAAAACCGCCAAGGCCGGGAGCCAGTGCAGGTGCCTGCCGGAACCAGCCTCGATTTTGCGCCCGCTTCTTCGCCATCTAAAAAGAGGTCTGACCGGTGGCAGAAGCTCAGCGCGCGAGGGTGCGGTGCGCCGCCCAGCGTTGTGCCAAGAGCGCACAAACCATCAATTGGATCTGGTGAAAGAGCATCAACGGGAGAATCATTGGCCCGACAATGCTCCCAGCAAACAGCACATTCGCGATGGGCACTCCCGTCGCCAAACTCTTCTTCGAGCCGCAAAAACAGAATGGTAATTCGATCCCGCGCGATTGAAACCGAAACAACGCGCTGGAAAACCACATCGTCACCATGACGATCGCCAAGAGCAGGCAATCGATCACGAGAACTCCGACGAGGACTCGCAAGGGGTTTGGCGCCACAATCCCTCGACAACAGCTCCGCTGAAAGGCCACGTAAACGACCAGCAGTATCGAGCCGCGATCGACAAGGCTGGTGAGTCGGCGCCGGCGCTCGACCCACCCGCCAATCAACGGCCTAACGCATGACCAAACGCAAAGGAACAAGAATCTGCAGAACGATTTCCCAGAATGAGCCCGGACATCGAAACTCCGGCGCCCCTCTCGGGCGATAAGCACCCCGACCAAGATGGGTGTCAGAAAGACTGCGAATACATTTGAGGCTGACGCACTGCAGACGGCTGCAGGCACGTTCCCACCGGCGATCGAGGTGAATGCGATCGACGACTGCACCGTGGAAGGCAGCACGCAAAGAAAGAGGATGCCGAGATAGAGCTCGGGTGAGCAACACGGAACCGAGTGGCCGGAGAAGCAATCCCAAAGAGGAAAGAAAGCACAAAGGTGCCAAAAAACACCAACGCGTGCAGACGCCAATGTGCGGCTCCGCCATGATCGCTTCCCGCGAAAGTCTTGCGCCGTGAAGGAAAAACAGGAGAGCTGATGGCGGCACTGGTAATAACCTCAAACGCTCCCGCGACCTTTCCTCGGCAGGGGGACCACCGTGGCCAGCAGAACTGTAAAGAGCAGCGCAATCATAAAGGAGTCGACAAGCCTGCGCACGCTGCCCATGGAAAGAGCAATACGTACCTGGAACGAAGCATTAC
>ERZ1370068.10049-contig-878_pt1 | contig 27829 bp, 51 predicted proteins | sample MGYA00561227_ERZ1370068 | MGnify/ENA primary metagenome ERZ1370068 (study PRJEB38410, sample SAMEA6850437) | metagenome | study: Metagenomic assessment of the ecological functions of the soil: analysis of the soil microbiota associated with the...
GGTATTACTTCGTTCGGTTACGTATTGCTGGGCGTGCCTATCGACCCCAACGGAATCGGCGAAGCAGTTCATTGATTCTTTTCCGTTTTGGTTTTTATGTGAACCTGACCAACATCAGTTCTATTCCGACGGCTATCGGTTTGCTGTCTGGGTATAATGAAGAAAAGCCGACGTACGTATCAGCGCGGCGGTTTATTTGGTGTTGCTCCGGCACTGTTTCCCGTTTGAACTGGATTTGCCGCTGGGGGCTGTCGCTGTTGCTGTAGTTTCCGGGCATGAGGTGATCTCTCGAGCGGTACGCTATTCGTTCTGCTGCTCCTGCCACCGACAGCTTCTGCGCAAGACAAGCCGCACTTTGACGAGCGATCGCGTGCGTTTAAGCCCGAAGCCTTCAGACGGCTGAACGACGCTCTCGGCAATCAAATCTGGACCGGCTGGAACAGGAGGGCACCGTTTGCGGTTTTGCTGGTCAGGTGGACCACAGTTTCTGATCCGCCATCCTAAACCGCCGGCAGACTTCCAACTGCTGGGCAACGATGTGCCGCTCCGAAAGCAAAATCTTCTTCCGCAAACAAACGTACCAGCCCAACCTGCTCGCGACGTTTCCGATCGCGGGCATCCCAACCATTGTCATCGGTCAGGCACAAAACACCTCCGGGACTTCCACGCGCCTGGTCGGCGACCGTCTTCACGGGCACCACTTTCACCAGTTGCGAAGTACGCAGCCGGGTTACTACGACGCCGTCAATGCGCTCGGCCATCGCGCGGCGATCAGGCGGCATGTGGATGTTGAACTATCCGTTCCCTTACGACTTCGGCTTTGCGGGTGCCGAACTCTTTGCTCACCGCGAAGCTGTCGCTGGCCGAAGCGATTCAGGCGAGAGCCGGAGTCAGATTCCAGCGGGCCAGAGCCTGGCTGCGTGCTTCAAACAAGCCCGGCGTGAGTTGGAACTGGCACTCAGCCCCTGACGACTACCGCTATCTTTCTTTTCAGACGTGGCAGGAGGGGATCGCACGGCTACACTGAATATCGCATCGCCGCGCTGGCCGCGAAGAAATACCAGCCCCGCCGGAGCGTTCCGAAAGCACTCGATGACCACAAAGTCATTCGCTGCGGTCGCCAATGGAAATTAAGCAAGGGTGAAATGATGGTCACGCCGCTGACGCGCCAGCTGGATCGACGAGGCGTGTCATGTTCTATGCGCTCGAGACCAGCGAAGGGTTGTTACCCGATCGCGTCAACCCACGCTGGCGGCAGCTCTACTTTACGGAGAAGTTTTACCTTGATAAGTATTTCCCTTCAGCCAGGTAAGGCTATCGTGCCCAGGAGGATTCAGACATGCTCAAGAAACGGAAGGCTAGTCGTCCATCTCGGACACAGTCTCGTAATCTCATGCTTGCCTTCGCGATCCTTGTGGCAGCCGTGAGTGCATCCAGGACTAACCGTTCAAACTCGGGATCCGAAAAAGTCCCTCCCGGTCAGACTGCTGCGATTGCAGATGCGCTGCGGACGTCTTTCGGGTCAGCCGTGGAGGCGGTGACAGACTTCAAGCCTTATTACGTAATCGGTGATTTCAATGGCGACGACGCGCAGGACATCGTGGTTGCGGGTGCGCATCAGGGACAACGCAGTGAGTTGCCGACAGACGTCACGGTCTACAATCCCTTCGAGCGTCCCAAAGCGGTTTGGCCAACCGATCCGGACGCGAATCCGACGATGGCGCTGGCTATCATTCAGGGCAGCCGACCGGGTTGGCAAACGCCACCTGCCGCAGCGAAGTTTCTCTTGTTTGGACAGTCGCCGGTACTGATTCTGAACTATGGTCGAGTCACCAGCGGCGATCCTACCGCGGTCAAGACTTTGATTGAGCTGTTGGGAAAACGCTCGAAGCGATTGAAAGACCTTGGTTGGTCCTCCGGCCGCAGCCAAAGGCGATTCGATTATCCTCGGCACCGAAGCTACCGACGGCATTCTTTACTGGAACGGGAAGAATTATCGCTGGGGAAGAAGCAGCCGGCGGCGGAGTGATTTCGATGCACAGCATCGAAATCAGTGTGCGAGTGGGCAGTGGGCTGTGTGCAGAAAAGAGATTCCCGACGGACGTTGCACCGCTGCTTGGTAACTGCCCACGCGCCCACCGCCCACTGCCCACTAGCTTTTCACAAACAGTTCATTGATCTCCCCAAACGGCGCCGCCTCAGCGAAGGCGTCGAGACGAGCCATTCTCGATTATGCGTCGTGAGGCGCGCATCAAGCCGCCCCAGGCCGCACGCGCGAGTGCGCCGCCGACCGAAATGCGCCGCACGCCGAGATCAGCAGGTTGGGCCACCGAGAGATCGCAGTTGTGACTTGATACCAATACGTTGACTGGCTTGGGCGAGACTGCTTTCCACCAGGGCGGCAATCTCCTCAGGTTTGTACACTCCCGGCGCATACAGACAATCGGCTCCGGCCTCGGCGAAAGATTACCAGCCGCTCAAGCGAAACCTTAAGCGGGTCGGTTTGTCCCACCAACCAGGCTTCACACCGCGCCGTAAGCACCACCGGAATTCCTGAAGCATCGATGGCCGCCCGCGCCGCCTTGATGCGTTCGACCGCCAGGCCAAACTCGTAGAGCGGTGAGTCAGCATCGTTGGAGGAATCTTCGATTGATAACCCGGCCCACACCGGTTGCGATGCAGAGCGCCACGCTCGTAGCCACACCTTCAGGTTCATCCGCATAGCCATGTTGAAAGTCTGCATTCACGCGGCAGCGGCGTGGCATCGACGATTTCGCTCAGATGGGCCAACATCGGACCGCGGGTCACATCTGGATCCTGCATACCACGCGAGAAGGCAAAGCCGGCGGACGTCGAAGCGAGGGCCTTAAATCCGATCTTGGCAGAGATAGACAGCGGAACCGATGTCCCACGGGTTTGGTATGACAAAGCAGCCGGCAGCGTGCAAGTCGCGGAACCGGGCGACGGCGGACAGTTGCGAATTGTTCGTTTCGTTCATGGAGTGATCGTATACCCGTCCGGGGCTGAAGACTAACCGCCAAGACGCCAAGAGCGCCGGGAAGAAAATCCACAGATTACGCAGATTCCACAGATTTAAGAAAGGCATAACCTAACTTGTCGCCGGTCAACTATTCGGTTTCTTAATCTGTGTAATCGGCGTAATCTGCGGACGCGAATGTCTTGGCGTCTGGGCGGTTAGTCAGTATGATCGGGCCAAGCTCGCTGGTTACCCGAAGGAGTACACACCGATGAGAATCCTCCGCTGCGTCCTTGCGTCTCTCAGCTCAATCATTTTGTGTTCCGCGTTGTGTCCGGCCCAGACGCCGCCAGAAGGAGCCGACCGCTTCTATCGCTGGCCAGGTGACTATCGCCGGCAAAAGCGCCTCCGGAATCGTCGTAGTGGCAACGGTCAGCAACTCTTTTTTCGACGCCAAGACTATCGCCAAGGCTACCACCTGATGAGGGGAAACTACAAACTCAGCCGGCTGCCCGCTGGTCGTCTCTCCATTTTCCGCTCAGCAAAGCTCTCATAGTGAAGGCAGGCGACGCCTACAGAAGCCGGAACAGTCGGTCAACGTGTCCGAAGGTGAAGTGATCACCAAAATCGATTTTGCGTTGGTGCGTGGCGGCGTCGTCACCGGACGCATCACTGACGCGGACGGGCATCCGCTTATCGGCGAACACGTCAGCGTACTTTTGAAGGATGCTCCGGCAACCGCGCGGCAGATGATGATGTTTGGCGGCAGCCGGAACCAGACCGACGACCGTGGCGTCTATCGGGTCTACGGTTTGAGTCCGGGCAGTTACAAGGTCAGCGTGGGGCCAGGCCGCGGGCGAAGGCGGCGGCGTCACCGTCATGGGAATGGGCGGCAGTCAATACGTGAAGACGTTTTATCCCGGCGTTCAGGAGGAAGCGAAAGCGACTCTTGATTGAAATCAAGGAAGGAAGCGAAGTTCGGAGCATCGATATTACGGTCGGCAAGCTGGGTAACGGCCTTCTCGGTGGCTGGTCGCGTGGTCGACGCCGATTCCGGCCAGCCCGTGCCCAATGTCTACATCGGCCATTCTGCAATTGATGCCACGAGCCAGGAAATGGGCGCGATGAATTTTTCCGGCGGCCAGTCAGATGCGAACGGCAAGTTTCGCGTGGAAGGACTACGGCCCGGCCACTACGCGGTTTACACGATTGGCACCGCAGGCGACAACTCGACCTACAGCGAGCCAACGCGGTTTGAAATTACTGACGGCGATGTTTCAGGGTGAGATCAAGTTGCGGCGCGGTGCGACTCTCAGCGGCGTTGCGGTACCTCGATAACAGCTCAGACCCGACGGCCGCGGGCCTGCTGCAAACACTGAGTGTCTACGCATACATGGAAAAGAAAGGCGGCGCTCCCTTCATACAGCCAGGGCAAGATTGCCGCGGACGGCAGCTTTAAGATTCAGCGGTCTGGCGCCGGGCCGTGCGCGCATCGGCATTCAGGGATTTCCCGCGCCGCCAAAAGGTCTGGCGCTGGCGCGCGTCGAACTCGACGGCGTGGAACAGCCGGAGAGGGCATCGAGGTAACCGCCGGCGCGAAGCTTAGCGGCGTGCGGCTCGTGTTCGTTTACGGCACGGGTTCGGTTCGCGGCGAAGTAAAGGTCGACCGCGAAGTGCCGGAAGGAACGTTGATTCAGGTCGCCATGCGCTCCGCTCCCGGCGACGCCCGTCAGTTGAATCGCACAACTCTGCTCGACAACCGCCTCCACTTCGTTTTGGAAAATATTCCGCCGGGCACTTATGAACTGGTGGTTCAGTCAGTAACGAAGTCCGGCGTCAAGCCCGACTGGGCCAGTCGAACTACTGAAGCAGAGTGTTACCGTGACAAACGGGACTGAGGTCAAAGTGAGCCTGACCGTTGAGTTGCCAAAGCAGGGAGGTGAGCAGTGAACCTGTCGCTACTCTTGCGAGCCCCGACGCTGAAGTTAGCGTTGCTCTTCGTCGTGCTCGTTGGCTGCAACGTGCCGGTTGCGATGAGCCCAGTCGGAGACTCAGCCAAAGAGCAGCGGCAACTCCCGTAGCCAATCCGAGCCCGACACCGATCATCACCGGATCGATCAAAGGCCGCCTGGTCGCCGACGACGGTCAGCCGCTCACTAACGCCAACGTGATGGTCCAGTCGCTCACGCCCACGCCCGGCGTCAAGCCAACGCGAGTTGATTCCGAAGGACGATTCGCTTTCGAGGACCATGCCGCCCGCCGCTTACCTGGTGATCGCCACCGCGCCCGGCTACATAGATCGATCAACGTCTCTGGGCGATCCGAGTCAGTGGCCGCGTCACCTGATTGGCTCCAATGTGCGAGTCACCATGATCAAAGGCGGCGTGATTACCGGCATAGTTACCGATGCCAGAGGCGAGCCGGTAACCGGCGTGCCGGTGCGCGCGATTACGATGGGCGGCGGTAACCTTTCGTCTCTGTCCAGCTTTCTCGGTGGCGGCGGCAACAGCGAAACCGATGACCGCGGCATCTATCGAATCTATGGCGTGTTGCCGGGTCAGTACATGGTTCAGGCCGGCGGCAAAGGATCGGTTGGGCAGTTTATCGCCGACCGGCTTTGATATCGACGTTCCCACTTACTATCCATCTTCCACGCGCGACACCGCGGTTCCGGTTTCCGTGCGCGGCGGTGACTGAGACAACCGGCATCGACATCAAGTATCGCGGCGCGGACGGCCCATACGATCAGCGGCGTTGTCCTCGGCGACCTTCCGGCCAACGCGGCAACCGGCGCGGTTACGATCTTCCTGACCAACACAGGTTCGACGCTTGCCGCTGTCGCTCGAAATTGCAGCTGCCACGGAAGCGCGCCGCCCGTTCAGCTTTAACTGGCGTCGGCGATGGCGAGTACGACGTGTTCGCCGGTTACTTCACCGGCCCGGCCGAAAACGGACTGAGTGGGGACGAAGCGCGTGACGGTCAGAGGCGGCGACGTCTCGGGACTTGAGTTGCGCCTCGTGGCGCTTGCGTCCATCACGGGAACAATTACGCTCGATCCGATCAAAGTGGAAGACAAGTGCGACAAACGCAATTCGCAAATGATCGAGACCATACTCAACGTGCCTCGCGACGACCCCAGGAAAGGAGCGGCTCAAACAATCGTCACGATGATCGGAGGCGGCCTGGGAGCGTTGAACGACAAGGGCGAGTTTTCGCTTCGCAATCTTGAGGCGGCGCGATATCGGCTGGAAATCAAACTGCCGTCTGAGAGTTGGTATGTGCGCGCCATCAACTTACCAGGCGCGGCTGCACAACGGCCACAACCACCGCCAACAGCTGCAGCGACCTCAAACCTCAACGCGTGGCCAGGGGTGGTGACGCTAAAAGCGGGGGACCAGTTAAGCGGCGCTTCCATCAGCGATTGGACAAGACGCCGCCGGGTTGCGCCGGGAAAGTGACTCCGCCCGGCGACGCAACCACGATTCCGACCGGCTCGCGCGTTCACCTCGTGCCTGCGGAACGCGAGCAGACTGACAATCTGTTGCGCTACAGCGAGACGCTGGTTAACAGCGACGGCACCTTTGCGTTCACGAATCTTGCCCTGGCCGTTACTTCATTCTCGCGCGGGTTGGCCCGGCAACCGAACCGGATATGCCGGAACCGCCTACAGCGCGAGACCCGGCGGCGCGCGCAAAACTGCGCCGTGAGGAGAGGCGGCGGCTAACGTTGTTGTCGAGCTGAAACCATGTCAGCGAGTGGTCGATTACGCGCTGAAGCTCGGTGGCTAAACCGGGCGCTCACCCCAAACGAGTTCGCCGCAGATGGACGCGGAAAATCTGAATCAGAACCATCAAAGACTCGTGTGCCCGCATTCGGTCTAATTCGCAATTCGAAAGGCCGCTCATCTACTACTCAACGTCGTAGAAATTGTTGCCAATTTGTAACAATTCGCGCCCACATTTTTCTTAACAGCCCGCTGCGTCTCTGGTAAGCTGAGCCGCCCTCGAACAGGGACGGCACAGACCTGCCGTCAAATTGGATCAACTGACCCGACTCGTTAGCCATCAGTACCCACGGAACCAACTAACGTTTCTGGTCAGCACTTGCGAAGCTAAGTTGGGCCTTGCGGCGCTTGTCTGTTTCGCTTTCGTCTGTCGAAGACAGCGTTTCGACTCCGCGGCGCCTCATCGTTCGCCAAACAAACTCGTTAAGGCAATAACTCAACCGGACTAAAGCCCCAGGTGCCTCGTTCAAGCTTGAGCCTCCCGCACCTGTGGAATTACTGGACGACGGTTGCCTTACCTCAACTGGACTAATGGAGGCAAAAACCAATGCGTAAAAGTTTGTTCGTCGGAATGCTGGCAACTCTCATTGCAGTTGTCGTGATGTTTCCCTTTTTGAGGTCAGACGCGGCGCTCGCGCCTGACCGAAATTCTCAGGCGCCCGGCCGGCTTCCGCCGGCGGCAACGCTTCCCAACTATGACATTCGCCTGGCGGGTAAAGGTGAGTTCACCGATGTGGACGTCAGCTCAACCGCCGGCGTCGAGACCGCCGCGCTGGCGCCAGGCACCCAGGCGCGCGTTTCCGCGCTAGGTAAATTCCGCTCAAGTCTCAAACCGGAGGACGCCGACAATCTTCGCGCGCAGGTGAATGAGGCGGGCGCGCTGAAAATTTCTTCGTCGACGGTGGCGCGCTGTCCGCGCCGCAATCCGACACGGCGGATAACATCGCCCGTGGATTCCTGAGACCAAAACACTTCCCTGTTTGCGTTGTCGGACGCCGACGTCACTAACCTGGCGTTGATCAGTGAAGACAACGACCGCGGCACCACCTTTCTCAAGTACGCGCAGACGGTCAACGGAATCAAAGTGTTTGAGGGCGCCGTACAGGTTGTCGTCAACAAGAACGGCGAGGTGCTTAACGTTCGCGAGGGCTTTCTCGTTTCCGGAGTGCCGGCCAAGCTGAAACCTTCGCTCACCGAAGCGAAAGCGATCGCCGAGGCGTTTGAGTATTCCGGCCGGAAGGTGGACGCGTCGTTCGTGGAAACTAACGCGCGCGCCGCAAAAGGCGATATGGCCCACTTTGCGAATCCGCTGTCGCCGGACTATGAAGAAGTGCTGTCGGAGTTGGCGGTGCTGCGCGTGGGCGACACGGCTCGGCTCGCTTACCACGTCTACGCAGAGGTTGGCAAGAATGAGTGGTACGAAACACTCGTCGATGCGAACACCGGCGAGCTGCTGCTGCGTTTCAATCTCTACATGGAGGCCGCGCAGGGCACGGTTTACACTGAAAGTCCCGCCGCCGGCGCGCGCCAGCTCGTTTCCTTCGTCGGCGACACGACCATCAACACCGCCGCCGGCTGGATGGGAACTTCAACCGTGACCACCGGCAACAACGTCGAGGCTTATCTCGATACCGATGCCAACAACGCGCCGGACAACAACAACGGCGCCGGACTTTCGGTGGGACACGCGTCGGCAGCCAACCAGGATTTCACGTTCCCATTCTCAACGACGGTCGATCCGCGCACGCAGCAAGCCGCCGTAGTCACAAACCTTTTCTACTACAACAACGTGATGCACGACTTCTCGTACGGTCTCGGCTTCACCGGAAACGTCGGGAAACTTCCAGACGAATAACTTCGGCCGCGGCGGCACCGGCAACGACTCGGTCAGAGCTGAAGCGCAGGACGGCTCCGGCACCAACAACGCAAACTTCGCGACGCCGCCCGATGGTCAGCGCCCGCGCATGCAGCAGTTTCTCTTCACTGCGCCAACCCCGGACCGCGACAGCTCGGTGGATGGCGACGTGGTGTTTCACGAGTACGGCCACGGCATCTCCAATCGTCTGATCGGCAACGGCGGCACCGGCCTGAGCGGCACGCAATCCGGAGCGATGGGCGAGGGCTGGTCTGACTATTGGGCCGTCACCATCAACAACGACGGCGCGGTTGGCGAATACGTCGTCAACAACACGCATCGGCATTCGCCGTGCGATGTACACCGTCCCGGCTGCGACAGTCCACGATTCTTACGCGGACGTCGGCGCCGGCGGTTTTGAAGTTCACAACGACGGCGAGGTTTGGGCCGTGACGCTTTGGGACCTGCGCACGCAACTCGGCAAAGCAACGACCGACCTGCTGGTTTTGAACGGCATGAAGTTCACGCCCACGCGTCCTTCGTTTCTCAATGCGCGCGACGGCATCCTGCAAGCCGATCAAAACTTGAACGGCGGCGCTAACCGTTGCGCCATCTGGACCGTCTTCGCGCGTCACGGCATGGGCGTTTCGGCGGTCGGCAACGACGGCACCACGCACACCGCGGCCACCAACGTGCCGACGGATTGCGGCGGCACCTGCACTTTCTCGATTAATCCGACCAGCGCGAGTTACGCAGCGGCCGGCGGATCGGGCAGCGTCACGGTCACTGCGGGCGCCGGTTGCACTTGGACCGCCGTCAGCAACGCGACCTTCATCACCATCACTTCCGGCAGCAGCGGTTCGGGCAACGGCACGGTTAATTACTCCGTCGCCGCCGACACGGCGGGACCAGCTCACGCAACGGCACCATGACCATCGCCGGCCAGACCTTTACGGTGACGCAGGCGGGCACGGGCGGAGGTGGTACGAACATCCTCGTCAATCCGGGATTTGAGACCGGCACGACGCCGTGGGTGATCAGCGGGTCAACCGTCCGCAGTACGGGCAGCTTCCCACACAGCGGCGCTGGCCTACATGATTCTCGGTGTCAACAACAGCAGCACCGAGCACGCTGCTACCAAACAGTCACGGTTACCGAGCGGCGGCAATCTCAACTTCTGGTTGAATATCACCACCAGTGAGGCGCCGGGCACAATCTTTGACAGGCTCTTCATCGAAGTGCGGAACACTTCCGGGACGTTACTGGCGACGTTGGCTACGTTCAGCAATGTGAACAGCGGCACGGCGGGTGTTTACGTACTGCGTGGCCCGTACAGCCTGAACGCGTTTGCCGGACAGACGGTGCGGATCCAGTTCCGCGCCACTAACGACATAACCCTGCCGACGTCGTTCCGCGTGGATGATGTCGACGTGCATTAAACCTGTAGGACAGACATTCCTGTCTGTCCTATTTAGTCACAAAGCAAATGCGACAGGCAGGAATGCCTGTCCTACTGGCTGAACCTGGGCTCGGTGGTCTATCCATCCGGCCCAGGTTTTTTATCGTCTGAACGCTGACGTAACGATTCAAGATTGGGTATTATTCACACCATGACCGACCTGCTACAGCCCGCGTTTCCGGCTTCTTCGCCGACAACGCCTACCGAGACGATCACCGAAATCAAACACCTAACGAAGGAAGAGCTGGAGGCGGGCCTGGACGAGATCCAGGCGCGCGCCGAAAGACAATGGCGTGCTGGAATTGATTGTGCGACGGCCGCGGGTCGATGCGCGCGAAGTTTTGCAGGAGGCTGAGCTGCATCTCGTCGAAGGTTTAGTGGGCGACAGTTGGACGAGGCGCAGCGAGTTCTCGCACCGCGGATGGCTCGCCGCATCCGGACATGCAAATCAACGTCATGAGCGCGCGCGTGGCTGCCCTGGTGGCGCAGGCCAAAGACCGCTGGCAACTCGCCGGCGATCAACTTTATCTCGACATGGATTTGAGCGCCGCGAACCTGCCCGGCGGGAACGCAGCTCGCGATTGGTCCGGCAGTTATCGAAGTCACCTCGCCGCCACATACCGGCTGCTACAAATTCGTCTCGCGCTTCGGCCGCGACGCGATGAAGTTTGTAAACTCCGCGGTCGGGCGAGAACTTAACCTGCGCGGGATCAATGCTCGGGTGATCCAACCGGACTGATTCGCGTCGGCGACGTAGTGAAGAAACTCTGAATGGGAAAGTAGCCCGTCAGGCTGTTTGCTGATTACTGTTTGCTGTTTGCTTCACTTCATCAGCGTTTGCTGCTCCAGACTTAACCAGCCAACGGCCATCTCTTTGACAAAGGTATCCGTGATGCGGGCGTGGACTATGCGACCGTTCCTGCCCGTCAAGGTTTGCAGGTAACTCAAAACCGCCGAGTCACCGTCAAAACTAATCAATTGCGCCTCGGTGATCTTCCAGGACTTGACAGCCCTTTGCGGTTTGGTGTCGGCCAGTACTTGATTCTTGTTTTGGACTTTGCCATCGAAGGTAGTGCCGGAAAGAGTCGTCGGCGATGTGCGGAGCGAGGGTGGAAATGTCTCCTCCAGGCTGGCGGTCGTCAATTCCGTTTCAATCTTCATCAGTTCAGCCAACACCGCCTCGCGATCGGATGCGGAAGCAGCGGTCTTAGGAGTCGGCGTCGGCTCAGGTTTTATCTTGTCGCTAAGGTTACACAATGACAACGCGGCGACGAGTGCGGCGACAGCTAAGATTGATTTCATTGGGGATCACTTTCGGGGACGCGAGCTGAAATGACAGCGAGGTTGTGTAAGCTAAAGAGAGCGGGCAAGTCAATGAAGGCCGCGGATGGGTTAACGGCTCCGCTGAAGTTCAGAGAAACGAGGAAGCAAGGATGCTGGTCGGACACCTGGCAGTCGGATTGGTCGCAAAAGTGATAGAGCCGAAGGTGTCGCTGGGCACCTGGATCATGGCTGCACTATTTGCCGACCTGGTCACGTTTCCTTTGCTGATCGCCGGCATCGAACACTTCGACAATGTCCCTGGCGCCCAACTGAATCGCACGATTGGCCGCGATATCGTATTCAGCCACAGCCTGTTGATGGACATCGTTTGGGGCGTTCTTTTTGCAGCAATCTATTTCCTCGGGCGGCGTTACGCGCGCGGCGCGCTGCTGCTCGGCGCGGCCGTGTTGAGTCATTGGCTGCTCGATGTCGTCAGTCATCGGCGCCTGATATGCCGCTCGCGCCCGGCGTCGGCAGGGTGTTTGACCGGGACTGTGGAATTCCGCTACCGGCCACCTTAATCGTCGAAGGCGGCTTCTGGCTGCTGGCGCTGATCGTTTACGCGCGCGCGACCCGTTCCAGCAAGGCGTCTGGGCGTTTACGCGTTCTGGATAGGGGTCTTGCTGGTTACCCTCGGTTTGGTACGGAAATATTCAGGCGGGCATGGATCCCAACCCAGTGAAAGCCGGAGTTGGAGGTCTGGTGGCCTTCAGTCTGCTGGTGGCCTGGGCCTACTGGATCAACCAGATCAGAAGTCAGAAGTCAGAGGTCAGAAATTGGTGACGAGTTTTTCAAGGTGACTTCTGACCTCTGATCTCGACTTCGATCTCGACCTCGATCTCGACCTCCGCCCGCGAATTGAAACGGAGGAAGTTCATTATGACGCGAAATAGAATTCGACCCCGGCGCCGCGCTGCTGGTCGTTGTTTTCAGCTTTGGGCGCCGCCTGGTCCAGGTCAGATGCAGCCACGGGTTGGTTGGAACACCGTGAGGGGTGCGTCCCAGCTCAGCCGAGCCCGCGCGAAAGCAAGCGAGACGTACTTCAAATTCGTCGACCGCAGCTGCGAGAGCGGTTGCCTGGAAACGTTCAAGTCGTCCGATGGACAGGAGCCAACTCGTCGTCGGTGCCTGTTACAGTGGCTCTGGTAAAGCCGCCTGAGAGACATGCAGGGGGAGATCAAGGCCTACGATGGCCGCGTGGTGAAGAGAAGTTGGCGACGCGATTGGCACCGCCGCAAGGGTCAGCGGATCGTGGTGCTTTATCCTCGTGATGAAACGGGTAAGAGCCGGTGAAAATATTCTGGTATGTCCGCGCTGACACTTGTTTTACTCTACGTGACGGCGGGCTCGCTTGATTTGGCCCTCGAGTTTGAACGCAGCAAGCTGGGGTTGGAAGCAATGTATGGGATAACGTGAGGCTCGTGCTTCACTTGCGGAAAACAAAATGAGAGAACTCTTAGAGCAAACCGCCGAGCGGGCAATTTCTTATCTCGAGACGCTTGGCGATCGCAGCGTGCTCCCGCCGGCTGAGGCAGTTGCGAAACTCGCGGCCCTCGACGAACCGTTCAACGACGCGCCCGTCGCGCCTGAACAAGTAATCAAGTCACTCGGACGAGATCTGCTCCCCGGCGACGATGGGGATGGCGGGCGCGCGCTATTTCGGCTTTGTCATTGGCGGCGCCCTGCCGGCCGCGCTCGCCGCCAACTGGCTCGCCGGCGCCTGGGATCAAAACACGGGTCTGTTCACGCCGACGCCCGCCACTTCTCAATTGGAGCAGGTTGCTTTGAATTGGCTCCTCGATCTGTTTGCGCTGCCGCCGGACTCTGGTGGCGCCTTTTGTTACCGGTGCAACGATGGCAAACTTCTCGGCGCTTGGCTGCGGCGCGTCATGCGCTGTTGCGACGCGAGGGTTGGAACGTTGAAGCCGACGGACTGTTTGGCGCGCCGGTGATCACGGTGGTTGTTGGGCGAAGAGGCGCATCCCACGCTTTTCAAGTCGCTCGGCCTGCTGGTCTGGGGCGAAACAGAGTCGTCAAGGTGCCGGTCGATTCCCAGGGTCGAATGCGTGCCGACGCGCTTCCTGCTTTTCCGATCCTCCGACAATTGTTTGTGTGCAGGCAGGCAATGTGAACACCGGTGCCTTCTGATCCGTTTTCTTCGAAATTCCGCGAGCGCGCCCACAACCGGGGCGCCTGGGTCCACGTCGGACGGCGCGTTTGGTTTATGGGCCATGACGACTCCCTCCACCGCAAACCTCGCCGGCGGGCTGTCCGGGCCGCAGATTCATGGGCCACCGATTTTCACAAGTGGCTTAACGTTCCTTACGACAGTGGCATCGCGATCGTGCGTGAGCGTGAAGCGCTGCGGGCGGCGATGGCGATCACGGCCGAGTATCTGCCAACCAGCGAATTTCGCAATCCGTCAGACTTTACGCCCGAACTCTCGCGACGCGCGCGGCGTGGAGGTTTGGGCGGCACTGCGTCCGCTGGGCCGGGCCGGTGTCGCCGAGTTCGTCGAGCGCAATTGCCGTCAGGCGAGACGATTTGCCGGAAGGACTCGGCGGCGGGCTTCAAAGTGCTGAATGAGGTGGTGCTCAATCAGGTGCTGGTCGTAGCTTCGGCGACGCGGAAACCACGACTCGTGTGATCGCTGAGATTCAGAAAGATGGAACCCGCTGGTGCGGCGGCACCGTCTGGCAGGGACGAACGGCGATGCGCATCAGCGTCTCTTCATGGGCCACGACGGACGAGGACGTCGAGCGCAGCCTGGAAGCGATGATTCGCATTGCTGGCGCTCGTCGGTAATAGAAACGTCGGTTACCTTTACCGGATCGACCGCGCAACGATCACAAGATTCGTCGCCGCCGACGAGCATTGACACCTGAAAGGCTCGCGGCGTATCTTGGCCTCCAGTTTCGCACCGATGGCTGTCTGGTCTCCTGGTCGCCCAGCTAAACTGCGGCATTCGCCCACAACGTTTGTTCCGCCTACCCGGTTCCTCGGAGGTTTTCGCACATGGTCACAGATGATGAACTCCGGCAAGTCATGCCTAATTGCCCGGCTGCCAAGCGCGCGGCTTATCTGCCTTCATTCAGCAGGCGATGGCTGAATTTGAAATAACTTCTTACCCTGCGCGAAACAGCCTTCTCGCCCAGTTGGCCCATGAGTCGGCCGAACTGCGCTACATGGAGGAAATTGCCTCCGGGGCAGCGTACGAGGGTCGTAAGGACCTTGGCAACACGCAACCCGGCGACGGGAAGCGCTACAAGGGCCGCTGGGCCAATTCAGTTGACCGGACGCGCCAACTACAAACGCTACGGCGACCTGCTTGGACTCGATCTCGTCAACAACCCGACACAGGCTGCGACGCCGGAAGTCGGCTTTCGCATCGCCGGTGAGTTTTGGCAACTGAACGGACTTAACGGGCTGGCGGACAAGCAGGATATCCGGGGCATCACCAAGCGCATCAATGGCGGCTATAACGGCTTGGACGATCGCATCAAGTATTACGAACGCGCCAAGAAAGTCCTGAGCAAAGATGATAGTGGTGACGCGCAGGCCGAACCTGCGCCTGGGCTAAGCCCGAACCAACCCGCCGGCGCCCCCGCCTACCCCGGCACGGTGTTGCGCCAGGGCAGCAAAGGCGCGGCGGTGCAAACCATGCAGCAGCGGCTCAGTGATCTTGGTTTCACGCTCGACGTCGACGGCAACTTTGGCCCCGGCACGGGTCGAGCGGTAGTTGCGTTCCAACAGAAGAACAACCTGGGCGCCGACGGCATCGTTGGACCAGGGACGTGGGCCGCGTTGTGGGCGAGTTGACCGGTCCGGAAACTACCGCTGCTGATGATCATTCCTCATGATCAAGGGCCTCCAGGTGGCGCCGTTTGGGGAGTGCTCCAGGTGCCACACGCTTTCGCGGGTAGGCGTCAGGAATTGTTCCGCGAATCAAGAAGTAAAAGACATTACTCCCCGCTAAAAGCAACGCAGCTAAACCTGGGTCAGCAAAACCATGAGTGCAAAACGCTACAACACATTTCCCCAACCAAACCAACTCGTTCCCGACGCCGCGCGCCTTCGAAGCAATCGTTTACGGCGGTCTGGCGGTCGGCGTGCTCGACATTCTTGATGCCATAACGTTCTTCGGCTGGTATCGACAGATGACGGCGGTAGGCGTGCTTCAGTCCGTGGCGGGTGGGCTTTACGGACGCGAGGCGTTCAACGGCGGCGCGAAGACCGCCGTACTTGGTTTGTGTCTGCACTTTCTAAACGCGACTCTTTTCGCCACCGCTTTTACTTATTCAGTCGATTTCTGCCAGTGCTGACCCGGCACCCGGTGATTTCCGGACTGCTCTATGGCGTAGCTGCGTACCTGGTGATGACCTACATCGTCGTGCCGCACTCGGCTTACGGCCCACGCACGCGTCCGATTCCCTGGCCCATTCATGTCAACGGATTTGTCGGACACGCATTGCTGGTCGGGCTGCCGATTTCGCTCATCGCAAGTTGGTCAGCCAAACGCCGGAACCGACCTCGGTCTTGACTTGAACTTCTCTGTGGGTAAGCCTCGACGTTCTCGGCGGCCCAGCGGTTGATGTCTGCTTCCAGCACATTCAACGCGGAGGCACCGGACCAAACGAGAAGTTAACGCGAGAGTTTAGTCTGCACACGAAGTTGGCCCGTTAAACGTTCCCAACTAACGGGAAGAGGCGTACACTGCCTGAAACCAAAAAGGAGGCCCACCATGAAGAGACACCTCAAGGGCGCACTCAGTGCTCTGGTGACTATCCTGCTGCTGGCGCCGCTGTGCCTGGCGGACAAACCAGCCGACCATACGACCAAGCCGGAAGACTCAACCGTTTCGCTTGATTTGAAGTTTACGAAGAAGCGGCCGAATGCGATGCAGCGCGTCTTTTCGTTTCTCGACTACGGTCCGAATGGCTTCGCAACCGGATTCTTTGTCGGCAACGGACTGGTAATGACTGCCTATCACGCTGTTTCCGGCAACTTACCCGACTCCAAGAAAGTGCAGTTGGGGTTTTCTCCGGAGATGACCTGGCAGTCGAAATTTCCGTCAAAGGCTGTCGCGCCACCGTGATCAAAGTTGATGAGGACGCCGATCTGGCGTTGCTGCGCATTTGCCAATCTGACGGAAAATTCAAGAGCGCCCGCGTTTCAGACAGTCGTCAACAAGAATGAAAAACTCATGGTCATTGCGCGTCCACATGGAACCAAGATGGTGCGGCGGGGCGTCGTCTTTGGTCCCTACGAAGTGAAAGGCAAGCAATATTGCCTCGGCGAAGATCGATGGGCACGACGGTTATTCCGGCAGCCCGGTTTTCAATCAAAAGGCTGAGATCGTCGGCGTTTTTAGCGGCTATGATCGCGGACAGAAGCTCGCCATGATAAGTCCCGGCATCAGTGCGCAGAAGCTCCTGGAAGACTATGTTGCCAGCCCGAAACCCTGATGTCCGACAAACTCAGTTTGTCGATCCAGGTAACGCAAACTGTTAGTTTGCGTCGTCGATTTCTGCGACTTCCCACGTTAGAAACAGTCCGCAAACTAACAGTTTGCGTTACCATCTCACCCAACGATGACTGCGATCAGAAACCACTCGAAGCCTTCAAGTACGACACCGACAAGGCCGAACACTCCCACTACCTGCGCAACTATGAAGACTACTTCGGTCACCTCGCTGACCGCGACATCTGTCTGCTCGAACTTGGGGTTTATCACGGCGGTTCGCTGCAACTCTGGCGGGACTATTTTGAACAGGGGCTAATCGTCGGCCTCGATCTCAAACGCCGTCACGATTGACGACCCCGCCAATCGCATTCGGCTCTACCAGGGCGCGCAACAGGATACTGATCTACTCGATCGCATCGCGCGCGAATGCGCGCCCGAAGGCTTCGACATAATCATCGACGACTGTTCTCACGTCGGCGAGCTGACGCGCATCAGTTTCTGGCATCTCTTCGACAACCATCTCAAGAGCGGCGGCATTTTATGTCATCGAAGATTGGGGCACCGGTTATTGGGATAGCTGGCCCGACGGCGTGCGCTATCGCCGCTCGCCAACGCCGGAATTCAGTCGCCTGCTTCATCGCCTCAGTCGCGCCGCCACTCGCCTGAACAACAGTTCTGCTGCTGCACGGCTACCGCTGGCGCAGCGGTTCGCATCTGGAGTCAAGCGAGTGTTGCAGCGGCGCCGGTTTAAGAGTCACGACTTCCGGCATGGTAGGTTTCGTTAAGGAATTAATCGACGAATGCGGCATGGCCGACATTACCCACCCGACCAAGGGACTCGGCACGCAGAAACCGTCGAAGTTTCGCGAGCTGAGAATTTCGCCGAGTCATCTGTTTGTCATCAAGGCTTAGTCTGACGTCTGACGAGTCTCAGGAAAATTGAGCGGGGGCACTAGCCCGACAGATAGGAGGAGTTATCTTTGATTGCCTGGAATTTTTCAGACGTCGAAGAGGAGACGAAATGAAGTCCAATCGTGCGGTGTTGGAAGCTGAACTGGAAAACTACGAAGAAAGACTAAAGAGTGTCAGCTCTTACGCGGCGGAGTTGGAAAGCTACGATCGCCAGATTGGGTGACCAGACCTCGACCCAGGTCGAGGAGAAGACTTAATGGAGGCTGAGCACAACATAAAATTCTATCATGGTGAAATAGCGCTGATAAAGAAGGCGCTGGGTGCAACGCCGTCACCCAAACCCTCTCCGGGTCCCGTCCTGTCCGAGCTGCAGAAGCCGGGCATCGGCTCAGTTATCGCTTCGTCAATCACCTTTATCGTTGGCGCCTTGATTGGTTCGAAGCTCAGCTTTCGCAAGAACAAGTAAGCGACGCGGCCCGGAACGTAATCATCGATACCGATTTCGCTGAGAACTGACATGCCACACAAAATCGGCAAGGCGCTCTCGCGTATGCAATCCTGATTTGGGTTATCGGCTTCATGTGGGGCATGGTCGTGTTCATGACGCCCGCGCTAAAGAGCATTCCTCGCGATTCCTTACGTCTCGCGGTATCCCGCAATCAGTTTTCCAGGTCCTGATCCTCTGGCTTTTGATCACCTACTTGCTGGCGCGCAGCTATCTGAAGACGGCGGCCGATCGAGCACAGGAAGGGTGCAGGTTGGGCCTCGTGTTCGCTTTGTGAATCTTATTCTGGATCTACCGGTTTTGGTCTTACTGTTCAAAAACCGGATTCGGCTACTTTGCCTCGTTGACCGTCTGGATCGCTTATTTCATCTTTGCTGATCGTAAAGCCCTGCCTCGTCGGACGTTCGGCGCCCGCGTCGGCTACTCGCTGAAGCCTTATGTCACTTTTCCAGGCTCAGCGACGACGCCTTATTCTCTCATTCCTCCTGCTGCTGGCTTTCCTGTTTCGTTTGTTCTTCGGCCTATGTTCACAATTCCTTGATCCTGATACAAAACAAATCTATCTGCTCGGCCTGAAGTTTTTTACCACCGGGGCCTGGCCGTATTTTGGCCCTGACGTTACCCCCACAATTCAAATCCCCGGCGCATTGCAGGGACTCCTGGTCGGGCTGCCTTTTCATCTGCTGCCGATACCTGAAGCTCCTTACGTTCTCGTAAATATTCTGTCGTTCGCCAGCTTGTGTTTTTTGCCTGGTACTGCTGCAAGCGATTGCCGGAGCTGCCGCAGTGGTTTGTCTGGTGCTGGCTGCTCAGCGCGCCCTGGACCCTTAATACTCTCAACGCACATTTCAACCCTTCATATGTTTTGCCCCGGAGCGATTCTCTTCTTCGTCGGCGCAATTGAAACTTATCCCTTCCTCAGTCGCGGTCTGATCCCGCGCGCCGCGGCAAACCTCATGATGGGCCTTGCGCTCTTCTGGATCACGCAGTTGCACTTGTCATGGGTTGTGCTCGTTCCTTATGTCGCTCTCTCCTTTTATTTTCAGTTTCGGAGTCGGGACGCGGAGCGATATCGTCGCTCGCGTGGTTCTTCGCCGGCGCAACCATCACGGGCAGTTTTCTTATTCCTACCTTCATCAAGTACGGACTTGGCGCGGGCATGGGCGGCACAAATGCGCAAGGTGGAGTTTAACTCCGAGAACCTCTGGCGACATTTGAATGTCGTCGAGGGCGTCCTCGGGCGTTTTTTATCGTTCGCCAGCTATGAGTTGCCGCGCTTCATCGGTGCCAACACCGCAGCCCGACTGGCGTTCATGAAAGAGAACCCCTGGCTGATTCCGTTTGTCGCTTTTCTCACGCTCGTAGGCATCCTGCAATGTGTTGCACTGCTGGTCCTGTGGTTTAGAAAGGCGCACTCGCAGAAAGATTGGCCGGCAATCAAGTACTTCACGTTGGGAACGGTGGTGCTTTTGTATCTCGAGTTTTCTGTTTTCACTGAAGGCGCCAGTGTCCCACACGTTTTACCTCACGCTTCCAGTGGCAATGCTCTACAGTTTCTACTGCTGGAGCGAGTTTCTGAAGAAGAGAGCGTGGCGGAAGTTTGCTGCCGTGTTCCTCGTCTGTGGTTTGATTTTCGATGTGGGCTCGCCATCAGTAATTACAAACACGTATCGATCTATCGAGAGCGCGGCAAAGTTGTTGAAGCGATTAAAGCGAAAGACTATCGGCGTGTTGGGCGAAAGGCGGCCCGGCGCAAGATACTAATCTGGACTCATTCTGTAGGGCGTCCCTCCGTGGGCGCCCACGGTTGCAGAAAAGCGGGGTGCCCCTGATAGCGGAAAAGCGGGAGGCCCAGCTACAATCTCGCCAGGTTAGGACACCACCCGCCGCGGCGTACGCTTCTCAAGATCGTGCTTGTTGTCTAGAATCAGAGCTAATCTACGCGCAGGACTAATAAACGAACTGAAAACCGAGCGAGGGAGAAGAACGCTTGTCCAACCCTGAAGAGCGCCAGTCACGACGCGGCTACCTGAATCCAGGCATGGTCCGCAGTGTTTCGTTCTGGATAACCAGCGTGTGCATTTTGATCGCCGTGCTGGCTTCGCTGCTGGCAATTTGGAAATTCGCCGGCACCGACATCCTTTGGCGCACCGTCGCGACTTGCTTAGTCATCGGCAGCGGCACCGTTGCCTTCTACTGGACCAACGTGCTCTTCGGCCGAACCTCCGATGCAGACATCCGCAGATTGCACAGATTGAGAACAGCGCTTCTGATTCGATCAGTGTAATCCGCGTAATCGGTGGATGAAGGAAGCCCCTTTGCTTTCTGCCTCCCTGTCTTCTGTCTACTGTCTTCTGTCTACTCTCTTTTAGCATGGCCCGCGAGATTGCGCGCCGCCGTCGCAGAGCACCGGTTTGATGATGAACCACGTCGCGACCGTGCCTGCTGCCGCGGCGCCGACGATGATCCAAGTCTTGCTTGAAAACCCACCGCCTGCCTTCTTCAATTCTACAACCTCGGCATAGCGCACCGGGCTGGTCGCTCCAGTCTTGCTGTCAGTGACCGTGAATGAGTCCTGTTCTTTCGCGCTGAGGTAACCTTTCAACTTGGTACCGTCCTGGAGTTTGACTTCGACCTTTGAGTTACGACCGACGCCAATGCTTTCTACTTTTGCACGCGCCCTGGCGGCACTTCACGCTGTCACCCGTTTGGGCCGCAGCCGACTGCAATCCAGCGGACGTGGAAAGCAACGTTACTAACAGTATCGATACAAGAATTCTTTTATTCACAACTAATCTCCCTTAGCAAAAATTTTCCGAGCGCGGTGCTGTTGGCAAGTGGGGTTCCAAGGCGGTTCGGTCGAGGGAAATGCAGTGATTCGTTAACAAATCAAGGGGGTCACTGAAGTTAAACCGGAGAGATGGCCAACGCTCGCGGAAGGGAAAACCCGGTGAGTGTCGGATTTTTGCGGCAGGTAGGACAGGCATTCCTGCCTGTCATTGATTGATTAGCCACCCGCGGACGCAGGTAATTCTGACAAGCACTGACAGGCCGGAAATGCCTGTCCTACTCAAGCTCACGACTTCGGCGCTGGAGGGGCGACGCCTCTAGTGAAGCGGACGGACAGGATTGACAGAATTTACAAGATGAACGTACAGAATCCGTCGGGCTTCTTGTCGTGTTAATGGCGGACTGCTTATCTTGTTAATCATGTCAATCCTGTCTCGTTCCCTATCCTACTTGGACGCCGCCGGCTTCAGGAATTTCTTTTCGTCGACGGTCGGATTGAGTTTGATCTCGGTAAACGTTCGCGTCGAGTTGTAATTGGAATCGATGGAGGTGATGCGAATCGAAAACGGCATTTTTAGTCCGTCGACGTCGCGGTAGTCGGCGTAGTCGACCTGCTCCGGAATCAGGCCCACCATGGTTGGCGTGGATGTGATTCGCCGCAGCAGTAGTCCAGACTGCACATCGAAGAAGAGCCGTTCACCCTTGCCGTCAACGCCTTGCCCTCGCAGGACGTAAACTTCTTTGCCGTCGATCTTGTCTTTGCCGCCATAATTGATTCGCGTGAACTGTCCCTGCAACTTAATGTCCTTGAAGAGGTCCAGGATATCGTCTGAACAGGCGAGTTCCGGTTCGTGAAACTCACGAACACCGCGGTCGCTCTTCTCCCAACCAACCTGACCGTCAAAGCCTCTTTCAATAGACGCCCTGCTTCGGAGTGTTCAGCACCGTGTAGACTCTTGTCCGGCCGTCTGGTAGACCTCGTAACCGAGGGTGATTCCGTTGCCGATGTCAGCCCAGGCGCCTTTCATCGATCGCGTTTTCAGTTTCTCAATCGCTGCACTGCCGCCAAGCGCTTCGGTGTACTTCGCCAAAATCTGATCGGCGGTGGGCGGCGTTTCCTTCGGGGCCGCTGCCGTCGTCGGCGTGGCAACGATGGGCGCCGGTGCGGCAATTGGCAATTGCGGGACGCGTACCGGATGTTCATCGCCGCGATGGCAAGTGAAACACCCGACCGTCGGATTGCCCCTTGAAGTTCGCTTTGTTGAGGCCCTGCACCATCTTGATCATTTCGCGCGCCGTTCCCTTTCGGGCTTTTCATCCGAAACGAAGTCCCACTTGTCACCTTGCTTCACATGACAGAAGGTGCATTTCACGCCCAGCGACGAAGCCATGTAATTCATCACCGGGACGAGTTGCGGCGCCGGCAAACCGGTGAGGACCTGAATATTCTTCTGGACCTGCTCAACGGTCTTATCAGCCGGAGCCCGGTTGACTTGCTGCCTGCGCAGTGGCGGGCGCTGTTTGAGACGACGTCTTTTGTGGTGCCGCCTGGTCCGGGCGGTCGGCATGAACGGAGACGCTTGAGCTAATCAAACTCAGGCAAGCGACAAGCAGCAGCAAGACGCAAGCGACGAGAACGCGAGATTGATTTAAGTGTGCGGTGATCGTGTTATTCATGGAAGCCTTCCGAGGCAAAGTCATAGACTGAAGTGGAACGCAAAGCAGGCCCCAACGGCGGGCAGTCAATAGCCATGCCATCAGAGCGCGGTCAAAATGTTCGAGCTTTAAGACTAAAGAAACTTCTAGTTTCCGCCGGCGGCGGCAACGGTAGTGCGCGGTTTCTGCGGCACGATCCCATCAAGCGTCTTGTAGATCTGCAGATAAATCTGCGTCTCGCGAGGAATCAGCGTCTTCCACGACGCGCCACCGCGTCTGATGTAGAGCGGCAAGCGCGCAGCGTTTGAATTGTAACCGGCCGCCAACAACTCTGTTTGCGTCGCCTGTTTCGCGTTCATTGCATACTGCACGTCTTCACTCGCCGCCAGGTCGTTCCAGGTGTCCTGCATGTAGAGCAGCATCGCTTGAAGCGCGTTGGCGTGATTGCGCATGCCCACCACGAAGTCCGGCGTCAGGCCCACGCCGGGATGGCGTTGCCTCACGAGGTTGTAGGCCCAGGGAATCATCTGCACCATCCCGCCGGCGCCCGCCGAGCTCACCGAGTAACGATAAGTGTCGGGCTCGTTCAGCGCAGAAGAGAGAATAAATCTCGTCAAACAGCGCCAGCCGGTTTTCCAGGCGAAAGCGATCGTGATCGACGTGTTCCACTAAACAAAGCCGCTCGGCTACGTCAACGATCTGCGGCGAGATGATGGTCCCCTTCTCGCGCAAACGCTTCGCGGCCAACTCGATCATTCGGTGTACATAGGCACGCCCGGAGCGCGACAGGTCGGGCGAAAGCAAAGCGGGATGAGCCGGAAGTGTAATAGAGCCATCTCACGAAACACGCCGCGCTTCTCGATCGGAAACTCCACCACCAAAGGCACCAGCGCGCGTCCCTGACTGTCGAATATCGCCACGGCGGTGTTGACGCCATTTGCTCGCAGAACGCGAACGTTCAAAGTCGTGCCCAGCGAACTTGGCACCGTCTGCTCCGAACCTTTAGTCAGAAAAGTTTCCTTGTAGATGGTGAGCAAATGAATGCGCGACGTATTGCGATCCAGCGCCGCGAGGGTAATTCAGATCAATTGACGGCGACTTCATCGCAGTCTGCAGCGAGGCGTGATTTCAGCAACCGCTCGGCTTCGGCGATGCGCGCCTGAATTTGCGGCGGCGACAGAATCACTTGCCCGGCAGGCGGCGGTTCAACGTGGCGCTCAGTCGCGGCGGGTCCGGCCACCTGCGGACTGGCTTCCGGCTTGTTGCCAACCACTGTACCCTGCGGCGTCGCCGGCTCCGATTCGCTGACGGGGCGCGGTTCCTCCTTCGGAGACTCAACCGGCGACCGGTTCGGCAACGGCGCCGGCGGAGCTGTGATCGTGCGCGGCCGTGTATCCGACGACGGGTTTGGTGTTTGGGCTTGAATTCCTGCTGGGGAGATAGCGAAAGAAGTGCTAATGCTGCGAGGGAATATTTTCATTGGTAAATACCGGACGGCCTTTTCAAACTTGCCGGGGGACAAGCGCGCAGCTTAGATTCGCCGATGCCCGTCGCGGTTGTCAATAGGTTTCTTGGGTCGAGCTGTGATGCAGTTTGAATCTTACGCTGAAAGCGTTAGTTTCAAACTGTACTAGTACCGGCGCGCGTCTCAAAAGCCCAGTGGTAGCGGAGTATTCAATACCCACAGGACTTCCGCGTTGAACTCCACCCTGCACTAAGCGTGGTGGTAGCGACCGGGCTAGTTCGGACCGAACCCGCGACGCGGCTTTGCCGCAGCACAGTGCGGTAAGCCTTTGGCCGCCCGGTCGGGTTACCTCTCTTAGGCTATGCGGCTCCGCCGCGAATTGCCGAGGCGCGGCCTCCCAAAGATAATAGTTGGCCGCCGGAAAGGCAGAGCCTTTCCGCACGGTGCCGCGGCAAAGCCGCCAGACGAACCTGCTGTCGCCAGCGCGCGCGCGCGCGAAAAGGAGAAACGTTCTGTGGACAAGCTCTCCGTTATCGACTCGCTCTTCGGCGTCCCACGGGCGCTTATCGGCGTCGTTCACCTTCAGGCTCTGCCCGGCACTCCTGAAAGCAAACTCGACATCCGGGCCATCACGTCTGCAGCCGTCGAGGAGGCTCGCCAATACGAGGCTGCCGGATTCCATGGCGTGATGATTGAGAACACGCATGATCGCCCGTACCTCAAGTCAGGCGTCGGTCCTGAGATCACCGCCGCGATGGCCGTCATCGGCGCGGAAGTACGACGCACCGTCGCGCTGCCGCTTGGTGTTCAGGTACTCGCCGGCGCCAACACGAGCGCCGTTGCGGTTGCGCTCGCCTGTGGCGCGAGCTTTGTGCGGGTTGAAGGCTTTGTGTTCGCACACGTGGCCGATGAAGGACTAATCGAAGCCAGCGCCGGCGCCCTGTTGCGCCATCGACGTGCGATTGGCGCAGACCATATCCGGGTCTTTGCTGACGTGAAGAAGAAACACTCAGCCCACGCGATCACCTCAGATATCGACATCGCTGAAACAGCGAAGGCCGCCGAGTTTTTCTCGTCGACGGCGTGATAGTCACCGGTGTCGCCACGGGCCAACCGGCAGAAGCTCACGAAGTAAATTCGGTCAGCCGCGCCGTCAGCGTCCCGACCATAGTCGGCTCCGGAATCACGATAGAGAACCTCTCCCATTATGCCGCTGCCGACGCGTTTATCGTCGGTTCTTCAATCAAGCAGGACGGACTCTGGTCAGAATCCAATCGAGCCTGATCGCGCCCGTGCATTAGTCAGCGCATTCCACAACGGATAGTCCGCGGAGCGGACGGCAGAGTAAAGCCTGGGTTCCGCCGTCAACCGCGTAGCGGTCGCATAGAGTAGCCGGTGGTCGGAGCGCAGCGCAGACCACCGGATCAGGAGAGAAGTGATTTGGACACTGGAAGTTCCCAGAAATAACTCTACGCGGTCAGCCGCATGCGCAACTGCAAAGTCCCCGTGTACAGCTGGGGGAAGAAAGCCGGACCGCTGTTCTGGAAATGACTGTCTACGCGGGCCTAAAGAAATCGCCCCCGAGACTTCAAGTCTCGGGGGCGACCACTGAGTGTCACGATTAAGAAATGATAGGCAGGAATGCCTGTCCTACTACTGAGTTGAATCCAAACTTAGTCCGGCACGGTCAAAGGCGCCCTGTTTCAACAAGGACGCCTTTACACGCGGTCCAAAGTCCAAAGTCTGGCTTGAGCAGCAAACCGCAAACTGACAGTTTGCGTTCACCTCAATTCGAATTACTTACTCGCTTGCGAACCGCTAAGCACGAGATTCTGATCCGAGCCGGAGAACGCCACGCTGGTTAGCTGAGTCTCAGCGCCGCTGCCGCTGGTTCTTACTTCGAAGCTCTTCGCTTTGCGATCGCGCTTGGCGGTACTGGTCGTCGCTTTCGCGATCACTTTGCTGCCTTTAACTATCGACAGCTCGTTAGTGCTTTCATCAAACTTAACCTCGTGAAAGTGCCGCTGCTGACAACCGTGCCGTTGACCTTTATGTCAGTCGGAAAATTTACGGTTTCCTTTTGCCTTTCGCAAACGCCGCGATGCCGGCCAGCGAGGTTATTAAGAGCGCAAGTCGCGATGCGATTTAAGATAGTTTTCATTTCCGGGACTCCTTGTCATACTGGTGGAACTACTGCTGGGGGAGCATTCCTATACAACGATGGATTCCGGATTAAGTTCCAAAACAAACCAGGACAAGTTTCGAGTTTCAAGTTTCAAGTTTCAAAACTTCGAATTCTGATCCGAATTTATAGGCAGATGCTAATTCCGAACCTGGGACTTGAAACTTGAAAACTATTCAGGCCAGTCGCGCGTCATGTCGCACCATAATGCGAGAGCCGCGCCAATGTTTGAAGCGTGAAGTAGTAGCGTGCGATCTTTTTGTCAGTGGTCTTGCGTCCATTATTTCGTACCGAAAAAATTTTGCGCGCGTCCACGAATCGAGCGCGAGACCACTGCATAGCGACCCAGAAGTTTGAGTACATTCTCGGCCGCATACGGACCGACGCCTTTCACCCCGCGCATTTCTTTGATGAGGTCCGTCGTTGACAGTGGACTCTTGAGCCACGCTTCGACATTGGAGCTCGCCGGAAGCGACGCGATCGGCGAGTAGCTTCAAATGATTCAGCGCGATAGCCGGCGCGCACCTCTTTACATAAAACTTGACGGGCATCAGCGCCATCGCTTCCGGTGTCGGAAAGGTGCGCTGTCCATTCGTCGACTCTGCGCCCAAGAGTGTCCACGAGTCCGGCCACCATCTTTTCAGTCAGCGCCCACGAGCAGTTCGTGGTGCAAATCATCTTAACCAAATCCTCAAACACCGTCGGCGAACGCAGCAGTCGTCCCGCTCCCTGTTTCGGAATCCAGTTGAAGTCATTGTCCTCCGCCAGCAAGCGGTAAAACTCGTCCATCGTCGTCGAGCCTGAGCATGTGGCGCACGTCTCTAACCACTTGCTTCGAGGCGGTCTGGCTCAGACGAGCCGGCGTGTTGATGATGATGGATCGCTTTGTTTGCGCGAACGGTGATAGTTGCCGGCTTGATTCCATTCAAATCAAGAGTGCGAGTCAGCAGCCACTCTCCAGATCGAACTGAAATGGCGGCAACGCGCACCAACCGTGACTGATTACCGTGCGCTTGAAATTGAAGTCGCGCGGCGTGCTGATAGTAATTTCCATGAATCTGAATCTTGAATGTGAATCCGAATTTTGAGTGGAAGACGAAGACTAACCGCAACCGTGTCCATCGCAATGCGGGACGGGCACTGCTTTGCAACGACAAAGTCCGCAGGGGATGCGATTTCACAACAGGGAGCGATGCAGTGTTCGGTCATGGGTCGAGCAAAGTCAGAACCGGGAGCGGACCGGGGTCCCCGCGCGGCAGCCCGCGTGGGGTGGTGGTAGCGACCGGGTAATGGACTCAACGTAAACTCCGGCAGCGTAGAGTGTAGGAAGACCAAGCCCAGTTGAGTGTTCGATCTCGACCCCAGGTCGCTACTCGCTCCCGGTTCTGACTCTTGTCGACCATTGCAAGATCGTTCCCTTCGCTTCCAGGAATGGCTGACTTACGACTGCTTGTATG